>SXGT01121912.1_pt1 | contig 63090 bp, 64 predicted proteins | sample 3176221 | NCBI WGS metagenome assembly SXGT01 (sample SAMN11356862, study PRJNA531348) | freshwater metagenome | isolation source: freshwater sample F1-120 | place: China: Fuxian Lake, Yuxi | collected 2017-12-25 | reverse complement strand
GATTTGCAGTCCCTTGCCTCGCCTCTCGGCCACCCGACCATGTGCTCATCGCCGTGGCGACTTAACGAGCGGACGACCGGGTTCGAACCGGCGACCTGAACCTTGGCAAGGTTCCGCGCTACCAACTGCGCTACGTCCGCGAGGAGAGTGAATCTATCGCAGGAAGGGCTCAAGCGCCAAAGTCGGTGGTGAAAAGATAGCGTTTGCCTGTGGAGAGAGCAGATGGATTGTTTTGGATGAAGGGTCGCTTGGCCCGCGACATTATTACGATATCGCACGATCCCGCCGATTTATCCGATGGAGGTTTTTGGGCCGTCTCTACGAGTTTTGAGGGTGGATTTACTGCCGCTCGCTTTGCAACGCTCCTTGATTCCGAATTCCCGGCTCATGAGTGGAAGCGCCTTGAGGGTGCATGGAGCTCATCAAAATCTGATGTGCAGTACCAGGAGTATGTTGAATCGATCCGCAGATCAATTGCCCAGGGCTGGGTCTACCAAGTAAATGCATGCAGAGAGCTCTCTATTGCCTGTGAGGAAAATGAAAACTTGCGTGGCTTGTTCTGCCAGATTCTTCTCAATAATCCAGCGCCCTGGGCTAGTTATCTCGAGATTCCAAATCTGAATATTGCCTCTGCCTCCCCTGAGCTCTTCCTCAAGCGCTCCGGAAAACGTGTGCGAACATCGCCGATTAAAGGAACACAACTACCCGGACGCTCTGACTTTGGAGAAAAAGATATCGCTGAAAATGTCATGATTGTCGATCTCATGCGCAACGATTTGGGTGCTATCTGTCAGAGTGGTTCTATCACAGTGCCACGACTTCTCAACTCTGAACCCCATCCTGGTCTAGTCCATCTAGTCTCAGACGTTGAGGGAGATCTTCGCGAAGACACTACGTGGAGTGAGATTTTCTCTGCTCTTCAACCTCCTGGGTCGATTAGTGGGGCACCGAAATCCTCCGCGGTCTCAGTAATTAATCAGAATGAAGGAGCACGCGGACCCTACTGCGGCGCACTCGGTTGGGTTCAGGGTGATCAATGTGAACTCTCCGTTGCCATTCGAATCTTTTTCAAAGATGATCTGCTTCGATTTGGTACTGGCGCAGGAATAACATGGGGAAGTGATCCAGCATCTGAGTGGGATGAGACGCAGTTGAAAGCTAGACGGTTGATCTCAATTGCAGGAGGCACACTGGTATGAAGGTCTCCTATAGCGGGGTACTGGTCGAGATTGAGCAAGCGCCATGCACACCTTCAGGATGGCTTAAGGGATCAGGAATCTTTGAGACTCTGCGCACGATTGATGGACAGGCTCTGGCCTTGTCACGACATTTGCGGCGTGCAGAAAAAAGTGCGCTCTCTGCCGGCCTCACACTGCCAAAAAAAGACTCAATTGTCTCGGCCATCAATGATTTGTTGCTTGCTCAACCCTGTGCGCATGGGCTACTGCGTATATCTTTCGACCGCAATGGTCAGTGGGCAGCTGTGCATCTGCCTTATGAACCGGTAGTCCAAGGTGCAAGGCTGCGCACTCATCCCGATGCTTTGATTTCAAAGGGTGAAACGATAAAAAAATATCCATATGGGTACAGGTTGGCCATAATCGATGAGGCGAAATTATTGGGCTTTGACGAGGCTATCGTCCACAACACAGAGGCAAATATCTGTGAGGCGGCCGTGTCAAATCTCATCCTAAAAATTGATGGACATTGGCTCACACCACCAACGAGTGATGGGCTACTTGCCGGGATTATGCGCGAGCTAGTGATCGAACATTGCCAAGTGGGTGTTGATTCAGTTCCCCTTTCTCGCATCAATGACATCAGTGCCGCAGTGCTGCTCAGTAGTTTGCGCATTGCTCAAGCCGTCACCTCGATTGATGGACGGGAGCTGGAGCCATCACAAGGTTTTGTTGATGAAATTCACGCGATGGCCTTGCTTCATTCGGTAGACTAGGCCGATGGCCTCCATAGAAATCACTGTTGATGGAAGTGCCCGGTCGGTAGAAGCCGATACTCGCCCCACTCACATCTATGCCGATCAAAAAGAGATCGTCGTAGCGCGAGTAAATGGCGAGCTGCGAGACCTCTGGAGTGAACTATCACAAGGTGATGTAGTCGAGGGTGTTTCTATAGCATCACCCGATGGCCTTGCAGTGCTGCGCCATTCAACTGCGCACGTTATGGCCCAAGCGGTCCAAGAGATCTTTGCGCACACACGCCTGGGTATCGGACCGCCAATTGTGGATGGTTTTTACTATGACTTTGATCCTCAGCACAGCTTTGATCCAGATGATCTGGTTAAAATCGAAAGTGCAATGCGCAGGATAATAAAAGAGGGGCAACGCTTCAGACGTCGTGTTACCAGCGAGTCCGCGGCCCTCAAAGAGTTAGCGCACGAGCCCTATAAATGTGAACTCATCGGCATCAAGGCCGGGTTGGGGGATGAGGCCAGTGTTGAGGTTGGCGGCCCACAACTTACGATCTATGACAATTTAGGTCGAGATGGCAATCCTGTGTGGAGTGATCTGTGTCGAGGCCCACATCTTGCATCTACCAAGCAGATCCCAGCCTTCAAACTCATGCGCACGGCCGCTGCTTACTGGCGTGGCTCTGAAAAAAATCCGATGTTACAACGTATCTATGGCACAGCGTGGCCTTCGCAAGATGATCTCAATGCATATCTAGAACTTCTTGCAGAGGCTGAAAAGCGTGATCATAGACGTCTGGGAACTGATTTGGACCTCTTCTCATTTCCGGAGGAAATTGGCTCCGGGCTCGCGGTATTTCATCCCAAGGGCGGGATCATTCGCCGTGAGATGGAGGATTATTCGCGTAAGCGTCATGAGGAGGAGGGATACGAGTTTGTTTACTCCCCACATCTGACGAAAGCGGCACTCTTTGAGACTTCCGGGCATTTGCAGTGGTATGGCGATGGTATGTATCCACCATTGATTTTAGATGAAGAGCTACATGCAGATGGGACGATCAAACGGGCGGGCCAGCAGTACTACATGAAGCCCATGAACTGTCCATTCCATAATTTGATCTATCGCTCACGCGGTCGCTCATACCGTGAACTTCCGCTGAGATTATTCGAGTTCGGCACTGTCTATCGTTACGAGAAATCTGGAGTATTGCATGGGATCACCCGTGCCCGCGGATTTACCCAGGATGATGCTCATATCTACTGCACAAAAGAGCAGATGGTGGGAGAGCTTGATTCACTGCTCACCTTCGTACTCAATCTATTACGCGATTATGGCTTGGATGAATTTTATCTTGAGCTCTCGACCCGTAACCCAGAGAAATCCGTAGGAGAAGATAGTGATTGGTCAGAGGCGACAGAGGCCCTACGCAAGGCTGCGATTGGGCAGAATCTTGAGCTCGTTATGGATGAGGGTGGGGCTGCATTTTATGGACCAAAGATCTCTGTGCAGGTAAAGGATGCAATCGGGCGGACGTGGCAGATGTCAACGATTCAAGTTGATTTCCAGCTTCCATCTCGCTTTGATCTTGAGTATGCAGCATCGGATGGAACACGTGTACAACCAGTCATGATTCACCGAGCCCTCTTCGGCTCAATCGAACGCTTCTTCGGTGTCTTAACCGAGCACTATGCAGGTGCCTTTCCTCCCTGGCTTGCTCCAGTACAAGTGGTCGGAATCCCAGTGGCTGATGCATTCAGTGACTACTTAGCCGATGTGATCGCCCAGATGCGCAAGGCTGGAATCCGAGCCGAGCTCGATAGCTCGCATGATCGGATGCAGAAAAAGGTGCGTAATGCCCAGATGCAAAAGATCCCATTTATGCTCATTGCCGGGGAAGAGGATCAAAACGCTGGCGCGCTCTCGTTTCGATACCGCAACGGGGAGCAGAAGAATGGCATCCCAGTTGCCGATGCCATAGCCCAGATTAAGAAGATCATCGCCGAACGCACACAGGTCTGATTCATGAGTATCGACGGCGTTGGTATACCTGATGGCTGGTCGCGACTGTGGGCTCCACATCGCTTGGAGTACCTGCGTGGTGAAAATCGTCCGCTGGATGAAAATGAGATCGAGTGTCCGTTTTGTCGTATTCCATCACTTACTGATGAGGCGGGTCTGATTGTCCATCGAGGTATTCATGCATTTGTTGTCATGAACCTGTATCCATACAATCCTGGCCACCTGCTCGTGTGTTCATATCGGCATATCGCTGATTTAACTGATTTGAGTGTCCAAGAGCGTGATGAGATATCGGCAATTACTGCCCATGCCATGCGAACAATTCGTAAGGTCTCATCTCCGCAGGGATTCAACCTAGGTATGAATCAAGGTGCTATCTCCGGCGCAGGAGTCGCCGATCATATTCACCAACATTTAATTCCACGATGGAGTGGTGATTCAAACTTCATGCCCCTCATTGGTAAGACGAAGGTTCTTCCACAGTTATTGACTCTCACACGAGATGAAATTGCCGCTGCTTGGTGATTAGCTTTTAAGCTGGCTCAAGAAATTACGGACGATATCAACTCCAATTCCCTTTTCAATCCAAAGGGGAATGGCCGGAAATAAAATCCCAGCCGCGAATGCGTCATCGCCCATTGCACCTGTGAGTTCAAGATACTCATCTCTGAACTCTTTCACCAGGCTCTCATGTTCAGTATCACATGCACGCTGCGTTGGTGGATTGGTCGTATAGTCGGTGATTTGCAGAGTCGCCATAGAGATAAGAGCACATGGGAAACCCGTATCGTCGTGAAGAACCAAATATGGAGTTGCCATTGGATCAAATACCCGATGAGCCAGCAAAATGGCATCATCAAAATCAGACTCCTGATTCTCGAGATGAGTTACCACCACTAATCGTGGAGTTTGAAATTCATCTATCGCCCTCCAGAGATCGATACTGGCTTGATCGATTCCCGTCGAGGGATTGACCACGAATATCGCACATGTTGACTTTGGGTCGACCGTGTCCAGGACGTGAGCATCAAAGAGCGAGGCAACCGCCGAAGGATGAGCACTCACATGCCCATAGATGGCGATTGATCGCACAGATGCAGAGGAATTCATCTGCTCAGCCTACGATGGGAGGTGATGATTAGTGGCATTTTCAAACCTGCGGTTACGAGTTTCATAACACCCGTAGCCAGATTGGCCCTGCGCATTGGCATTACCCCCAACGCGGTCACCCTGGTCGGTGCGGTCGGAGTTCTCTGCTGTGCGCTTTTCTTTTACCCTCGTGGGGATTTTTTCCTTGGAAGCGCATTGGTTTTTATCTTTGCACTGAGTGATTTATTCGATGGAACGATGGCCAGATTATCAGAGACTGGCTCGAGTCGCTGGGGAGGCTTTCTTGACTCAGCGATAGACCGAATCACAGACTCCGCAATTTTAATTGGTGTGGCTATCTATCTCATCGATAGGGGCGACACTTTGAGCGTAGTGATAATGATCTCTCTTGTGACCGGAATGCTGATTCCATATATCCGTGCAAAGGCTGAGGGCATGAATATCTGTTGCGAAGGGGGGATTGCAGAGCGCACAGAGCGTCTTGCAATCTCGATCTCTGCCATCGCAGCACATGGATTGGGTGTCCCTTATGTTTTAGCAGTAGGTATGTGGTTACTAGCAGTCCTAGGTTCTATAACGGTCATACAAAGGATGGTCACAGTCAAAAAGGCGCTTGCCTAGATGCTTACAACGATCACCGCTTGGGGATATTTCGCGGCCTGGCGTCTTCTGCGTTGGCTTCCAGAGAGATTCGTCTATCAATGTGCCTATAGGCTCGCTGATTTTGTGACCCGTCGCAATGGTGCAAAAGTGCGGCGTCTGCGCTCAAATCTTGCACGCACACAGCCTGGAATTTCAGCTTCGAATCTAGATTTACTGGTCTATAAAGCAATGCGCTCATCAATGAGATACTGGTGCGACACTTTCAGACTTCCTGACTGGTCACAGAGCAGAATCCAAAATACTGTGACAGTGAGGAATGAGCACTTATTTCTTGATGCACTCACATCAGGAAGGGGTGGAATAGTCACTGTCCCTCACGTCGGAAATTATGACCACGCCGCTGCATATTTTTGCAGCATAGGAGCAAGGATTGTCACGGTTGCCGAGCATCTTCAACCCGAGGCACTGTTCAAGAAGTTTTTTGAGTACCGAGCCTCCTTCGGTATGGAGTCATTACCCTTGGATGCGCGAGTAATCCCGACGTTGATAGATCGAGTTCTCTCCGGTGCCATTGTTGCCCTTGCCGCTGACCGCGATCTCTCTCGATCAGGTATCAATGTGGAGTTCTTTGGTGGACCGGCACGAATGCCGGCGGGTCCAGCTGTTTTAGCGCTTCGAACAGGTGCCCCCTTGCTGTGTGCAATGGTTTCATATACCGATGAAGGTATACACATCGACTTCGATGAAGTACCGATCCCATCGAGTGGTTCAGAGACGGAAAAAATCGCAGCAATCATCCAATCTAGCGCTGATCTCTTCGAACAAGGCATCAGTAAATATCCACATGACTGGCACATGATGCAGCGAATATGGATAGATGGGGACTTTAGAGAGCGTAGCCAATGATCAGTCGGAGGCTAAAAATTGGACTTGTCTGCCCATACAGCTGGGACACACCGGGTGGTGTGCAAAGTCATGTGAGGGATTTAGCCGAATATTTGATCAATGCTGGGCATGATGTTTCAGTGCTGGCCCCGGCAATTGAAGAGAGCGCTCTGCCAAGATACGTTGTCAATGCGGGAAAGCCGATTGCGATTCCATACAACGGGGCAGTTGCTCGAATTTTATTCGGTCCCATCGCATTTGCCCGGGTACGTTCCTGGATATCCACAGGAAACTTCGACATCTTGCATCTACACGAGCCTGCAATCCCCTCTATCTCACTTCTTGCAATCTGGGCCGCCGAAGGTCCGATGGTGGGAACATTCCACGCAGCAGCAAAACATCAGAAAGTGATCTATGCGATTGGGCCGATCTTAGAACCGGCGATAGAGAAACTTTCGGCACGCATTGCAGTATCAGAGGCGGCTCGATTGACCTTGACTAATCATCTCCAGACTGATGCTGTGGTGATTCCCAATGGGATTTACACCAAGCGATATTCACTGGGGATGCCTGTGCAAAAATGGTCAGGCAACACTCTTGGTTTTATCGGCCGTTTTGAGGAGCCTCGCAAAGGTCTTTCGATCCTGTCAGATGCCTTGCCGATAATCTCCAGATTTGCACCAGATGTGCGAGTCCTTGTCGCCGGGCCGGGAGATCCAGGGAATTTTATGGAGTTAGTGGATCCTGAACTAAGAGATCGTTTTGAATTTTTAGGGCAGATCAGTGAGAGTGAAAAGGCCGACCTGATGTCATCGATTTCACTCTACATCGCCCCCAACACGGGTGGAGAGTCTTTTGGGATCATCCTGGCCGAGGCTCTAGCCGGTGGTGCATGTGTTGTTGCCAGTGATATCCCGGCCTTTGACTCTCTCTTGGAAGGCGGTGAGTTTGGGGCTCTCTTTAAATCACAGGATTCAACGGATCTGGCTAAAGTTGTGATCGCCCTGCTTCGAGATAGAGACGAGCGAGAAGATTTAGCGCGCAAGGGTAAAGAGCATGCCCAGATCTTTGATTGGGATATGGTTGCTGAGCAGATTCTCTCGATTTATGAGATGGCCATGATTGGTGGAACCAAGATAACCCTGGCCTCTGAGAATCGTGCGTGGAGCAGATTCACTCAGAGAGAGGGGGAGAGGTGATGAGGAACATTCTGATAGGCGCGCTCTTACTCTTGGTCTCACTTTGGTACCTATCATTTCTTGCCGCGCGGTTGGATCGACTCCACCATCGAGTTGAGACGAGTTGGGCGAATCTAGATAGTCTGCTTCAAAGGCGGGCTGCGATAGCACTTGAGATCGCGCGCAGCGATTTCGCCGACCCTGCCTCGGCTCTCATATTGACTTCGGCTGCATACCAGGCACGTGAGGCAGGAGTTCAGGAGCGTTCTTCAGCCGAAAGCGCCTTATCGGGAGCACTCTCTCTCCTGCTTGTGGATGATCAAAGCGATGTCAGCACAGCTGCTCACTTACTTCTTGAGGAACTCAAGCTACTTACAGCCAAGATTCGTATCGCAATCGCAATCCATACCGATGCAGTCTCCTCGACACAGATGGTGCGAAGGAAGTTGGGCATACGAATCTTTCGTCTTGCAGGAACTGCGCCACTGCCGCTGACATATGAGTTCGAGTTCGATGCGTTATAGAAGATTTGCCCTCGCAGCCCTAGCGATAGCCCTATCGACTGGGTGTGCGAATTTGACTCAAGGCTTCACACCTGTCTCCAGTGTCCCTGAGGAGGTAAACGTATTAAGCGGTCGCACAGGCAGCAATGGTCCAGTCTTGGTGGTCAAAATAGATGATACGAAGTATGCCCATCCACAAATTGGCCTAGAGGCTGCCGATGTGGTCTATATCGAGCAGGTCGAGGGTGGGGTAACTCGTTTAGCTGCGATCTTCTCATCACAGATCCCCAGTCGCATCGGTCCTGTTAGAAGCGCCCGAATCTCAGATCTCGACATTCTGCGCCAGTTTGGGCGAGTTGCCTTTGCTTACAGCGGAGCGCAGAGCAAACTTTTGCCACTCATTAATTCTGCAAACCTGGTAAATCTTGGCGCACAGTCACAGCCTCCGAGTATTTACACAAAAGATGAGTCCCGAAATCAACCTTATGCGATGGTTCTTCGCGCAGATCTGTTGATGCAGAAAATCCTCGAAAAGGGCTACCAAGTCGATAAGGCGAAATCGGTTGGTTGGGGCTTTGGCAAGAGTTCAGCCCAGAGTGTGCCAATATCTCGGGTTTTGATCAGATGGCCATCCGCCTCTTATGGAGCAACCTGGTCAATGAGTGAGAAACGATGGCACCTATTGCATAACAATCTTGCTAATCTCTCAGATACTGGAGAGCAACTCGGTCCTACAACCCTTGTTATTCAAATCGTTGCAATTAGTGATTCTTCCTTCAAAGATAAATTTGGTGCAATCACACCTTTTTCTCAAACGATTGGTGAAGGTACGGGTTATATCTTGCGGGATGGCGCGAGTATTACAGCGACATGGAGCCGGGACTCGGCAGATGTTGGCACAACATGGAGGGGCCTAGATGGCATCGAAATCCCCTTTGCACCTGGGCAAGTGTGGGTCGCCTTGACTGATATCGAACCTGATTTCACGCTGATAACCCCAAGCGCAAAAACCTCGCCAACGAAGTAGGATGGGGGCCTCAACCAGATTTGAATAATAGGAGAAATAGTGATGTCGCAAGAAAAAGGCACTGGGCGCGTTAAGCGTGGAATGGCAGAGATGCTCAAAGGTGGAGTCATCATGGATGTCGTCAACGTTGAGCAGGCAAAGATTGCCGAAGATGCTGGCGCCGTTGCAGTGATGGCACTTGAGCGTGTCCCTGCCGATATACGTGCCCAAGGTGGAGTTGCCCGCATGTCCGATCCTGACATGATTCAAATGATCCAAGCTGCTGTATCCATTCCAGTAATGGCAAAGGCACGAATTGGCCATTTCGTGGAGGCGCAAGTTTTGCAATCCTTGGACGTCGACTTTATCGATGAGTCCGAAGTCCTTACTCCCGCTGATTATAAAAACCATATCGATAAGTGGAACTTTACGATTCCTTTTGTCTGCGGTGCGACAAATCTTGGGGAGGCACTTCGCCGCATCAATGAGGGTGCGGCGATGATCCGTTCTAAGGGTGAGGCCGGTACAGGTGATGTCTCCAATGCGATGCAGCATATGCGCCAGATCAATGGTGAGATTCGACGTTTATCCTCCCTTCGAGAGGACGAGTTGTACGTGGAGGCAAAAGAGCTGCAGGCTCCGTATGAGTTAGTCAAGGAGGTCGCCGAAAAAGGCAAGCTTCCCGTCGTCCTCTTTACTGCGGGTGGGATTGCAACCCCAGCCGATGCTGCCTTGATGATGAGCATGGGAGCAGATGGAGTCTTTATTGGTTCAGGGATCTTCAAGTCGGGAAATCCTGCTCAACGTGCAGCTGCATGTGTTCGGGCAACGACTTTTTGGGATGATCCCAAGATAATCGCCGATGCATCACGAGGACTTGGTGAGGCCATGGTGGGTATCAATGTCGCAGATTTACCGGCACCGCACCGTCTTGCAGAGCGTGGCTGGTAACAACGGCCCTTATGAAGGTTGGAGTACTAGCACTACAGGGAGATGTCCGTGAGCACATCTCAGCATTAGTCGCCTGTGGGGTCTATCCGACACCGGTTCGCCGCAGACAAGAGTTAGATGCAGTGCAGGCACTGGTGATTCCAGGTGGTGAGTCCACAACCATCGCACATCTGGCACAGCTCTTTGATCTCATGGAGCCTGTGCGTAGCCGAATTGCGCGGGGAATGCCGGTCTTTGGTTCATGCGCTGGAATGATTTTATTGGCAGAGAATATTCTTGGTGCCAAGGCGGGACAAAAGGGCTTCGGTGGACTGGATATAAGCGTGCGGAGAAATGCTTTTGGACGTCAAGTCGACTCCTTTGAATCTGAAATTCCATTTGCCGATGGATCAAGGGAGTTAGTGCGTGCAGTGTTTATCCGTGCTCCGTGGGTGGAAAAAATTGGTCAGGGGATAGAAGTCTTAGCCGAAATAGATTCTCACCCTGTGGCCGTTCGATCTAGAAGTATTTTGGCAACTTCTTTTCATCCCGAATTGACGGGCGATCATCGTATTCATAGTTATTTCATTGAAGAGGTAGCACGGACTGCACTGCAAGAGGTACAGTAGAACGTACAAATTCGAAGGGGTTCGTCAATGTCAGGCCATTCCAAATGGGCAACTACCAAACACAAAAAAGCGATAATTGATAGTCGCCGTGCAAAGGTCTTTGCCAAGCAGATACGCGCAATCGAAGTCGCGGCCCGAAATGGTGGCGCAGATCTTGAGGGAAACCCAACTCTATTTGATGCCATCGTTAAGGCTAAGAAGTCCTCGATGCCGGCCGATAATATTGATAGGGCCATCAAACGTGGTGCAGGCCTTGAACTAGGCGCCAGCGACTATCAAACGATAATGTACGAAGGATATGGCCCCAATGGAGTCGCCATTATGATTGAGTGTCTTACTGATAATCGCAATAGATCCTCATCTGAAGTTCGTGTTGCTGTGACTCGCAATGGTGGCACCATGGCCGATCCTGGATCTGTCTCCTACCTGTTCAATCGCAAAGGAGTTGTGATTCTCAAGAAGGTAGAGGGCCTGACCGAGGATTTGATTCTTGAGGCAGTGCTGGATGCAGGTGCCGAAGAGGTAAATGATTTAGGTGAGGCATTTGAGGTCGTCAGCGAATCAAGTGACCTAGTGCCGGTCCGATCAGCACTTCAAAGCGCTGGTATCGACTACGAATCTGCAGACTCTTCATTTCTTCCAACGATGCAGATTGAACTCGATGCGCAGGGTGCAAAGAAGGTCTTCGAACTCATCGATGCAATCGAAGAGCTCGATGATGTACAGAATGTCTTTAGCAACTTCGATATAACAGATGAGGTCATGGCGAGCCTGGGCTAAGGCGTCGGATACAAACTCTAGGCTGGGAGCCTTATTCCAGGGATAAAGGATGGTGTTATGCGAGTTCTGGGGATAGATCCAGGTCTGACTCGCTGTGGAATCGGTGTGGTCGATGGCACTGTAGGCAGTCCACCTTCTATGGTGGGCGTTGGCGTAATTGTGACAGCTACTGATCTCACACTTGAATTGCGACTACTTGAACTCGATAGAGCGATTAATGAGTGGGTATCGCTCTGGAATCCTGATGTAATTGCGATTGAGCGCGTATTCGCCCAGCACAATGTGCGCACTGTGATGGGTACTGGACAGGCCGCAGGTGTCGCTCTTCTCATCGCAGCGAAATCTGGAATCCCTGTCATGATGCATACGCCGAGTGAAGTTAAGGCGGCAGTGACAGGATCAGGTCGGGCAAGCAAGGCTCAAGTCGCTTCGATGGTTGCAAAACTTCTCAACTTGAAAGAGATCCCAAGGCCAGTTGATGCAACCGATGCCCTGGCACTTGCAATCTGTCATATCTGGCGTGGTGGTGTGAGCACAAAGATTTCCCAGGCGGTAGCCACTGAAAAATCCCGATTGCGAAAGTTGCGTGGATAAGTGATCTCTTCGCTCAACGGCACTGTTCGTTCCATTAAAACCGATCGCTTGATAGTTGAGGTTGGGGGAGTCGGGATAAGTGTCTTAGTGAATGTAGCAACCAGCGATAGCGTAAGTATGGGCGCACAGGTTCAGCTGTTCACAACACTCGTTGTGCGTGAAGATTCACTCACCCTTTTTGGCTTTCTCAGTGATGAGGCGCGCGCGCTCTTTGAATTGGTACAGACGGTCTCAGGAATCGGACCGAAGGTAGCCCTTTCGATCCTTGGGGCTCTTAGTCCCCAGGATCTGGGCAGAGCTATCGCAGCCGAGGATCTCACATCACTTGAGCGTGTACCTGGGATTGGACGCAAAGGTGCCCAGCGCATGATTCTCGAGCTCAAAGGTAAGTTGAGCGAACTATCCTCAACATCTTTATATGCAGGACCTCTGCCTCCATGGCGTGAGAACTTGATGGGTGCTCTGACTTCACTTGGCTTCTCCCCTAAAGACTCCGACAGTGCAATCAACGCGGTGCAGGCAAGACTCTCCTCTTCTGGGGCGGATCCATCCACTCTCTCATTGAGTCAATTGCTCAAAGATGCGCTAGCAAGTGGAAAGAGCTCTCGTGGCTGAGGAGAGATTAGTGGGATCAAATCTCACGGGTGAGGATTCAGCCCTTGAGCATGCGCTACGCCCAACGACACTCAAGGAGTTCATAGGACAACATCGTGTGCGTGAGCAGATAGATGTCTTGCTCACAGCCGCACGTCATCGCACAACTCCGGCCGATCATATTTTACTCTCGGGACCCCCAGGTTTGGGAAAGACGACTCTTGCCTTTATTTTGGCGAGCGAGATGTCGGCCCCGATTCGAATATCAAGTGGTCCTGCGATAACTCATGCTGGTGATTTGGCAGCAATCCTCTCCTCACTTGTCGAGGGTGAGATCTTGTTTCTCGATGAGATTCATAGACTCCCAAGACCTGCAGAGGAGCTTTTGTACTTAGCGATGGAGGATTTTCGTGTCGATGTTGTTGTCGGAAAAGGTCCGGGCGCAACTGCTATCCCTCTCCAACTTCCGCACTTCACCTTAGTAGGTGCTACCACACGAAGTGGATTGCTCACGAGCCCTTTACGAGATCGCTTTGGTTTTACGGCTCATCTAGATTTCTATAGTGATATCGAGCTCGCCCAAGTAATCACCAGAAGCGCGGCTTTGCTAGGGATAGATATTGCCAGCGATGCGATAACTGAGATATCTAGTCGCTCACGTGGCACTCCTCGCGTAGCAAATCGTCTACTGCGCCGAGTGCGCGATTATGGGCAGGTGAAGGGCAGTGCTCAAATCTCTCTCATCGATGCTCGTGCAGCACTTGAAATCTATGAGGTAGATGCAATGGGTCTTGACCGTCTTGATCGCAGTGTTCTTACGGCGCTCATCGAACGATTCAACGGTGGACCAGTAGGGCTTTCAACCCTGGCAATCGCAGTAGGTGAGGAGAGCGAGACCGTTGAATCCGTTGCCGAGCCTTTTCTGGTTCGTAACGGCTTTATGGCCAGAACAGCGCGTGGTCGCGTTGCGACGGCGCTAGGTTTTACTCATATTGGGCGCACACCACCACCGGCTCTCGCCTCGCTTTTCGACACACCTTCAATTGATGTCTAGACTCTGCCTCTATGTCTATGTCAACTAAGCCCACAAAGACGACTGCTCGCCCACTTCGATCATTGGCGATTCTCGGCCTTATCGTGGTCGCCCTTGCTGGAGCAGCCTTTGTCCAAGGGGCAACGGCGGTGCGTCTGGGATTAGATTTACGTGGAGGCACATCTGTCACTCTCCAACCTCGCATCGCCCCTGGAGATGATGGCAAAGTGACTAACGAGGCTATCGATCAGGCAGTCTCCATTATTCGCCAGCGTGTGAACTCACTTGGAGTTGCCGAATCTGAGGTCACAGCCCAGGGCAGTGGTACCAATCGCCAGATCGTTATCGCTGTTCCGGGCAATACTGGTCGACGAGTAGTTGAGTTGGTTGGGCAAACCGCAGAGCTTCGCTTTCGCCAAGTTTTAAAAAGTGGGCCAGGTGCAGCCTCTGTGGGCTCTACCGCGGCAGTTGATGCAGGATCTGCGGCGGCAGTTGATGCAGGATCTGCGGCAGTACCAGTAGATGGCATTAGTGCGGCAATGAATGCAAAGTATGAGGCTCTTGACTGTACAAAGTTAGAGAGCCTTCAAGGCACCGGAACCGATGCTCCGACTAAGACGATTGCAGTGTGTGGTCGGAATGGAGCCACAAAATATATCCTGGCTCCAGCTGAAGTACTTGGCCGGCAAATATCAAAGGCCTCTGCTGGCTTGGATACACAGGCTGGAGGTGGCTGGTCTGTGAGTCTTACATTCAACGGTGAAGGTACGACGGCATTTGGGGCACTAACTACCCGTGTCACCTCTTTACCTGAGCCTCTCAACCAAGTTGCAATCGTCCTGGATGGACTTGTGGTCTCATCTCCGCGAATCAACGAGCCGATCCCATCTGGAACTGCCCAGATAACGGGAAGTTTTACTCAACTTGAGGCCCAGGATCTGGCAAATGTTTTGAAATATGGTGCGCTCCCACTCTCATTTGATCGGGGAGAAGTTGCGCAGGTCTCTCCAACCCTTGGTGCCGATCAGCTAGATGCTGGCCTATTGGCGGGAATTATTGGATTGACGCTCGTAGTTCTCTATTCGTTTTTTTACTATAGGGGACTTGGAATTGTTGTAACGGGCTCACTTGCTACCGCTGCTCTGGTTATCTATCTTCTTGTTCTGCTCTTGGGAGAGAACATCGGTTTCACCTTAACACTGGCTGGAATCGCAGGAATCATCGTTGCAGTCGGAATTACCGCTGATTCATTCGTCGTCTACTTCGAACGCATCCGAGATGAGATCCGCGAGGGTCGTTCCCTGCGTTCGGCGGTTGAAAGTGGCTGGATTAAGGCCCGTCACACCATCTTGGTCGCCGACGCCGTTTCGATCATTGCAGCTGCTCTACTCTACATATTCGCTGTTGGGGGTGTTCAAGGATTCGCATTTGCACTTGGACTTACAACCCTGGTCGATCTGCTGATTGTTTTCATCTTTACCAAACCACTCATGACAATCCTGGCCCGGATGAACTTCTTCGCTGCAGGTCATCGCTTCTCAGGCTTGTCGCAAAAGAGCTCAGGTGTTTTCCGACAAACTTCAACTCTGGAGGCGTGAAATGGCATCAGTCAAAGGTCTCGGTGGACGTCTCTACTCTGGTGAAACTTCCTTTAATATCGTTGGTAATGCCAAACGTTGGTACATCATCTCTTTGATTTTTACTGCCTTATCGATTGGAACTTTAGCTATTTCAGGTCTTCACCTTGGCATTGAGTTCAAGGGTGGATCGGCATACACATTTACATCGACAACGGCAACAGTCGAGCAGGCACGCTCTGCCGTTGCAGGATCTGGAATCTCCGGTGAGGTAATCGTTCAAAAAGTTGGCAACGACAAGATCAGGGTCCAAACGGGCTCCTTAGGTCCAGCCCAATCTGATGCCGTCGAGGCGGCTCTTACCTCAACCTTTGGTGTGCAAGTTGCAGATATCGATACTCAAATCATCGGACCCTCTTGGGGCAAGGAGATCACAAAGAAGGCGCTCTACGGTCTCTCAGCCTTCATGATCGTAATCCTGATTTTCCTAGCTATGACCTTTGAACCAAAAATGGCGATTGCGGCAATCGTTGCCGTTGTTCACGATGTTTTGATAACAGTTGGGATTTACGCCCTCGTTGGTTTTGATGTTACCCCTGCTAGCGTCATTGGTTTCTTGACTATTCTTGGGTATTCACTCTATGACACAGTTGTTGTCTTTGATAAGGTGCGTGAAAATACTCGTAGTATCACCTCTTCGAGCAAGCAAACATTCACTCAAGCGACGAATCTAGCTGTAAATCAGACCCTAGTCCGTTCAATAAACACGACCGTAATTGCCTTGCTACCTGTTGCTGCCATTCTTTTTATCGGCGGTGCATTACTTGGCGCGGGTACTCTCAAAGATATCGCCTTGGCACTCTTCATTGGCATGTTCGTAGGCGCCTACTCCTCGATTTTTATCGCCCCACCAGTCCTAGCGCACTTACGTGAGCGTGAGCCTGCGATGATTGCCCTGGCCAAGCGGGTAAACGGTCGTGTTGCCACCTCTGTCACATCCTCTGCTACCTCAATGTCAATGCCAGTTCATCCCGGGCAGAGGCGTGGACCTCGTAATCAACCCAAGCGCAAAGGCAGAAAGTAAGGCCTTAGTGTGGATACTCTGATTGCACCAGTTGTAAGTGCGCTCAAAGATAATCATCCTTCCGTATCGGCCGATGATGTAGAGCGTGCATTTCTAACCGCAGAAAAGGCACATCAAGGCCAGACAAGAAAATCAGGTGAGCGTTATATAACTCATCCGGTTGCTGTCGCTGGTATTTTGGCCGATCTCGGTCTCAACTCTGAGACAGTTATCGCGGCTCTGCTGCATGACACCATTGAGGATACCCCTTACTCACTCAAGGAGTTACGGCACGACTTTGGTGATGAGATAGCCAAACTCGTTGATGGTGTCACCAAACTCGACAAACTCACATATGGCCCGACCGCTGAGGCTGAAACTGTCCGTAAGATGGTCGTTGCGATGTCGCGTGATATCCGCGTTCTCGTCATCAAACTCGCTGATCGACTACATAATGCCCGGACGTGGAAATATGTCTCACAGGAGAGCGCCGAACATAAGGCGCGTGAAACATTAGATATCTATGCGCCCCTTGCGCACCGCCTTGGAATGAATGCTATGAAATGGGAGTTAGAGGATCTCTCATTTGAAGTTCTAGAACCCAAGAAGTTTGATGAGATATCAAGGTTGGTGGCAGAGCGATCACCGGCCCGAGATGCTCTATCGGCACAGGTAATTGAGACCGTAACGCAAGATCTGGCTCAGGATGGCATTCATGCCACCGTTACAGGACGTAAAAAACATTTCTTTTCTGTCTATCAAAAGATGGTTGTGCGTGGGCGTGAGTTCAACGATATTTATGACCTGGTTGGAATTCGTGTCTTGGTCGATGATGTCCGTGATTGCTATGCCGTCTTAGGTTCAATTCACGCTAGATGGAGCCCAGTGCCAGGGCGTTTCAAGGATTACATCGCAATGCCCAAGTTCAATCTCTATCAATCCCTACACACGACTGTGATAGGACCAGCGGGTAAGGCCTTTGAGATTCAAATTCGCACTCTTGATATGCATGCTCGTGCTGAGTTCGGTATCGCTGCACATTGGAAGTACAAAGCCGGTAGCGAGAGTAATCACTCATCTCCTGAGATGTTGTGGCTACGACAACTGCATGAGTGGCAAAAAGAAACTGAAGATCCCTCTGAGTTCCTTGAAGCCCTTCGCTTTGATTTAGGCACTCCGGAAGTCTTTGTCTTTACTCCCAAAGGCAGTGTTATTGCCCTACCTGGTGGGTCCACACCGGTGGATTTCGCATTTTCAGTGCACACTGATGTTGGAATCCGTTGCGCAGGTGCAAAGGTCAATGGGCGGTTGGTTCCCTTAGAGTCTCGATTAAATAATGGTGATGTAGTTGAAATCGTGACGAATAAGGGCGATCACGCAGGGCCAAGCAGGGATTGGCTCAACTTCGTCAAAAGTCCCAGGGCGCGCTCCAAGATCAAGTCTTGGTTCAGCAAGGAGCGCAGGGAAGAGGCAATCGATGCCGGTCGCGAGTCGATTGCACGGCAGATGCGCAAGGCAGGCCTGCCTCTTCAGAAAATTTTTGCAGGTCAATCACTTCTTGAATTGGCCCATGAGCTTCACTACTCAGATATAGATACCTTGTACTGCGCAGTCGGAGATGGGAACGTATCTGCGGCCTCGATCATAGATAAGTTGGTGCTCTCCTTTGGGGCAGATGATTCCCACCCTGAGCCCACAATGGACATTTTTCCCTCTCATGCACCTAGCACGCGGCGATCAAGTAATGCTATCGATGTTGAGGGGGCCGATGACGTCCTCGTAAAGTTAGCAAGATGCTGCACACCTGTTCCAGGCGATGAGATTATGGGCTTTATTACAAAAGGAAGTGGAGTCTCTATTCACCGCTTCGATTGTGTGAATGCTGGAGATCTCTTGGCCAATCAATCAGACCGGGTTGTGGGTGTGAAGTGGCGTCTGGGCGCAGGCTCTGTTTTCTTGGTTAATATTCAAGTTGAGGCTCTGGACCGGGCATCACTCCTGGCAGATGTCACTCGCACTCTTTCTGAGCAACATGTAAATATCCTAAGTGCCTCAGTGAGCACTTCGAAGGATCGCACTGCTTTCTCGCGATTCACCTTTGAAATGGCCGATGCAACACATTTGGACGCGGTGTTAGTGGCGGTGCGTGGTATCGAGGGAGTTTACGATGTGTATCGGACAACCAATAATTAGTTAACTAAACTCGGCCAGGCTCTTTTGGGCATCGGCTAGCCATATTTTTCGCGCCTCTGCAGACTCGGTAGATTCTTGTGCCTTTTTGGTATTTCCCAGTGCCCGTGATTTTTCCGCAATTTTTTCGTAGTTCTCAATCGATTCACTGAGCTGCTTAACAACCTCTTCTGCACGTGCCTTTGCAGCCGGGTCACTCTTTCTGTAGTGCAGGGCTTCTGCCTCTTTGACAAGTGATTCGACGGCATGCACACGTGCATCCAGAGAGGCACGTTTGTCGCGATGGGTCATTCCGATCTTGCTCCATGAGTTCAGATGCTCTCGTAGCATCTTTTTCGTCTCTTCAAGGTTTGAAATGGGCACAAGGGCCTCTATAAGAACGAGTAGCTCTTCACGTTTGATGAGGTTAGTTGCCATTGTTGAATCACGCTTTTCTAGATCGGCGTTTTTGGCTGCAAAGAATTGATCTTGGGCAGCCTTGAAGCGTGCCCACAGTTTTGCATCATCACTTGGCTTGCCGCGACCAGATGCCTTCCAGGCATCCATAAGTATCTTGAAGCGTTTTGCTGTAGGAACCCATTGTGTCGAGGTAGCCAAAAGCTCTGCCTCGATGACAATTGCTTTTTTGGCCTCTGATACGACGCTGTGTACCGCCTCAAGAGCTGCAAAATGAGTCCGTCTACGTTTATCAAATTTATTTCGAGATGATGAGAAGCGCTTCCACAGATTGGCATCACTTGCCTTATCTAGGCGAGGAGCAGATTTCCACTCATTAAGCAGAACCTTCAAGCGATCCCCGGTTACCTTCCAGCTCTCAGATAAAGCCAATGACTCAGCCTCGGCAACTATCTTCTCCTTCTCGACTAAGATCTGCTCAAGACGTATTTTTTTCGCCTGGCTCTCAGCGGCCTTCTTGGCCTCATAGGCCTCTCTATGGCCTTCGATCAGTGGCTCAATCTGCTCAACCGATGCCGCTAAGGCCTCTAAATCACCAACGGCATTGAGCTCTCTTACCTGATCACGCAGTTTCTTCACTGCGACATAAGCATCAGAGGGGACTAGAGCACCACCTGTGATGCGCGCTGCTAGCAAGGCCACCTCGGCGGCGAGCATCTCAAATTTACGTACAAAGTAGTTAAGGGCCTCCTCCGAGCTCTTACCTGGATAGGAGCCAACGGGCTTTTCTCCCGCGGATGTGCGCACATAGACAGTGCCATCATCGCCTACTCGGCCAAATTCTGAGGGATCTCCGATCAGCGCACTTGCCGCTGATGCTTGAGGTAGTGGATGTAAATCGCTCATCGTAATAATCCTTTGCGCGCGGTGTTCGTGAGAACGTCGCTATGTATGTAGTGGACCGGTAAGGGAGGCGATAACCGGACGTGAATTGAGCCTTAGGGAGGGTCAAAGGTACCCTGTCCCAGCCTTGAAGCGTCAATCGCTGGAAGGTGCAGGGTCCATGAGAGGGGTGAGAGGATGCTGGTAGCCTCCTTTGCTGCCCCCATGTTTGCCACGAACTGTTGGGTTCTGGCCAGTGCCCCCGGCTCTGAGTGCATCGTTATCGACCCGGGGATGCCAGATGTGCAGGGTCAGCTCGCCGAGCTTCTTGATCAGTTCAGGCTCAAGCCAGTGGCAGTGATAGCAACTCATGGCCATCTTGACCACACATTTTCAATTACGCCTATCGCCGATGGTTATGGAATCCCTGCATATATCCATCACCAGGATCGAGCCGCACTTGTGCATCCGCAGAGATTTGTATCTGCAGAATTTGCTGCGACATTGGCAGGCATGGAGTTTGTTGAGCCGGCAGATGTAAGAGAATTACGCAATGGCCAAGAACTCGATCTTGTTGGACTTAGCTTCAAAGCTATCCACGCCCCAGGCCACACGGCTGGATCTTTGATGTTCGAAGTTTCGCAGGAGGTTCTCATAAGCGGTGATGTTCTCTTTGCCGGTTCAATTGGGCGCACAGATCAACCAACTGGCTCTGCCAAAGATATGCAAGAGACTCTTCGCAAAAAAGTATTACCGCTAGGTGATCATCTCAAGGTCTTGCCAGGACATGGTCCGCAGACCACGATTGCCCGAGAGCGAAAAAACAATCCATTTCTTACATCCATCAAAGCTGGCTACTAGTGGCACGAGCAAAGATTTCAGCCCCCAAAGGCGTGAGTGAGTATGTGCCACCTCGCTCGCGGCTCTTTGAGTTCGTGCGTGAATCCTTGATCGCTCCGGCTCGATTGGCTGGCTATGAGTTGATGGAGCTTCCTGTCTTTGAAGATACAGAGCTCTTCAAACGTGGAGTTGGAGAGTCAACTGATGTCGTCTCGAAGGAGATGTATACCTTCACAGATCGTGGAGATCGCTCAATTACTCTTCGCCCTGAGGGGACAGCCGGTGCCATGCGTGCGGTAATCGAGCATGCTTTGGATCGAGGGCCCTTGCCGGTCAAGCTGTGGTACTCAGGGGCGTTTTTTCGAGCAGAACGCCCACAGGCTGGACGCTATCGACAGTTCTATCAAGTCGGTATCGAGGCGATTGGTCTCGATGACCCAGCCATTGACGCCGAAGTCATCGCAGTAGCTGATGCAGGCTTCAAAGCGATAGGCCTGAAAAAGTATCGCCTGGAGATCACATCATTAGGAGATGCTCAATCGCGTGCAGCGCATAAGGTCGATTTGACCAAGTTCATCTCTACTCTTGATCTAGATGAGGCAACCTCACTACGTGCTTCGATGAACCCGCTTCGTCTCTTTGATGATAAGCGTGCTCAGATGAGAGTAGTGATGTCAAGGGCCCCTCTTTTGATGGATTATTTGAGTGATGCCTCGCGTAGACACTTTGAATCTGTAAAAACCTATCTCGATGCTCTTGGGGTGGCTTATGTTCTCAATCCCCGAATGGTCCGTGGTCTTGATTATTACACCGGCACAACTTTCGAATTTGTCCACGAGCTTCTTGGTTCTCAATCCGGGATTGGTGGGGGCGGACGCTATGACGGCTTGATGCATGAGCTCGGTGGTCAAGAGTTATCGGGAATAGGCTTCGGACTCGGTGTGGATCGCGCACTATTGGCGGCCGAAGCTGAGGGAGTTATCGCTTTGGATGGCTTTGCCTCTGACTTATACATTATTCCTTTGGGTGATGCGGCAATGCTACGCGCCATGGAGATTGCCATGGATTTGCGGAAGGCAGGCAAGAGTGTAGAGATCGCCTTTGGGGATCGAGCATTAAAAGGTGCAATGAAGGCTGCAGATAAGAGTGGTGCACGTTTCGTTGTAGTCATAGGTGATGATGAAATGCTCACCTCCTACGTTAAGCTCAAAAATATGAGCTCTGGTGTTACCTCATCGGTTAAGATTGCCTCTTTAGCCGATGCATTATAGAAAGTGATATCACACTCATTATGTTAAGAAACCATCAGGCAGGCTCTCTTCGCAAAGCCGATGTTGGCAAGACCGTCACCCTTGCCGGCTGGGTTTCGCGGCGTAGAGATCACGGTGGTGTCGCCTTCGTAGATCTGCGTGATGCATCGGGTTCGGTTCAAGTTGTCATCCGTGATGAAGCGATGGCCGGAGTCCTTCGTGCTGAATGGTGCCTGGTGATTACGGGCGAGGTACTTGCACGCCCAGCTGGTAATGAGAACCTAGCCATCCCCACGGGTGAGGTCGAGATTATGGGCGATACGATCGTGGTTTTGAGCCAGTCTGCCGCCCTGCCATTCCCGATTGATAGCGGAGATGATTCGCAAATCAACGAAGAAGTCCGTTTGAAATACCGTTATCTGGATCTGCGCCGAGAGAAACCGGCGGCAAATCTGCGTCTTCGCTCAAAAGTGACATCTACTATCCGGCGAACGATGGAGTCGGAGTCTTTTCTGGAGATTGAAACACCATACCTCACCAGGTCTACTCCGGAGGGTGCCCGAGATTTTCTCGTCCCAGTGCGTCTGCAGCCTGGAAATTGGTATGCACTGCCTCAATCTCCTCAGCTCTTTAAGCAGTTATTGATGGTGGCTGGAATGGAAAGGTACTATCAAATCGCCCGCTGTTTCCGAGATGAGGATTTTAGAGCAGATAGGCAACCAGAGTTCACGCAATTAGATATCGAGATGTCCTTCATCAATCAAGAGGATATTTTGGCAGTTGCTGAGAAAATCATCTCAAAAATCTGGCAGGAAATTCTCGGATATGCAATCACTCTTCCTCTAGAACGCATGACATATGCCGATGCCATGTCACGCTATGGCTCTGACAAGCCGGATCGACGATTTGCTCATGAATTATCGGAGCAGACCTCATACTTTGCCGACACATCGTTCAGAGTTTTTCAGGCAGCCTATGTTGGCGCTGTCGTGATGCCAGGAGGAGCCTCCTCGCCACGGCGTGAATTAGATGCCTGGCAGGACTGGGCTAAAGCACGTGGCGCCAAAGGTCTGGCTTACATCCTAGTCAATGAAGATGGCACTCTAGGTGGCCCCGTTGCAAAGAATCTGAGTGAGAAGGAGTGTGCAGGAATCGCAGCAGCTACTGGAGCTGGCAGTGGTGATGCCATCTTCTTCGCAGCAGGAGAGCGGAGTGCATCCCAAAACCTATTAGGTGCCGTCCGCCTAGAAATTGGTAGACGCTGCGGCTTAATTGGCGATGATCTCTGGGAGTTCCTATGGGTGGTAGATGCACCGATGTTTGAGCCAACTGAAAATGGTGGTTGGAGCGCTGTCCACCATCCATTCACAGGACCAAAGCCGGAGTTCGCATCGAGTTTTGCCACTGATCCCGAGCACGCCTTGGCCTATGCATACGACATTGTTCTCAATGGAACGGAATTGGGTGGTGGTTCCATCCGAATCCATGATCAGAAGATGCAAAGGGATGTCTTTCGTGTCATTGGTTTGAGTGATGAGCAGGCGGCTTCGAAGTTTGGATTTCTGCTGGAGGCCTTTAATTATGGTCCGCCCCCACATGGTGGAATAGCACTTGGTCTTGATCGTATCTGTGCACTTTTAACTGGTTCAGAGTCAATTCGTGAGGTCATAGCCTTTCCGAAAACTGCAAGTGGCGCAGATCCACTCACGGGTGCGCCCACACCGATTACCACCTCTCAACGAAGAGAGAGCGGGATTGATGGTGCTCCCAAGAACGCCCCTCAGGTAGGCTAAGAACATGGGTCCAGGGGGCATTGCAACAATCATCGCCTCGTGTGCGCTCTTGATTATCGCCGTTGCCATAAGTTATGTCGTTATTCGCGTTGGTAGATTCGTAGATGAGGCGAAAATCTCTCTTAAGTGCCTTACCGATGAGACTGCGCCTTTGATCGAAGAGGTACACACGACGGTCAGCCTGGTCAACGGCCCGCTCAAAAGCATCAACCGCATCACCAAGAACGCCGAGGATCTCTCAGATAAAGTCAGCGAAGCCACACAATCTTTTATGGGTAAAAATGGTGCTGCAGTCAAGGTGGCCGGTGCTCTGTTATCGGCTGCGGCAGCAAAGAAGGCCCGTTCCAAGAAGAAGGCTGAGTGATTTTCACTCGTGGAATCTGCCGAGATACGTTCGCGCTGGTTGCGTTTCTTTGAATCCGATAATCGCCAAGGCATAACCCATACCGTCGTAGAATCCGCCTCACTGATCGCCGATGATCCAAATCTCCTTCTGGTTAACGCCGGAATGGTTCCATTCAAGCCCTATTTTTTAGGAGAGACCTCCCCACCTTTCAAACGCGCTACCTCGGTACAAAAATGTGTCCGAACGCTCGATATCGATGAAGTCGGTAAAACGACTCGTCATGCATCTTTTTTTCAGATGTGTGGCAATTTTTCATTTGGCGATTACTTCAAGGACAAGGCGATTGCCCTTGCCTGGGAGTTGCTTACTCGCCCCATAAGCGATGGTGGCTACGGTTTTCCCGAAGAGAGACTATGGGTAACAGTATTTCTAGATGATGATGAGGCAGCCGATATCTGGCACAAGCAGATTGGAGTGCCCAAAGAGCGCATCCAACGTATGGGTATGGCCGATAACTTCTGGTCAATGGGTGTGCCCGGCCCCTGTGGTCCCTGCTCAGAGATTTACTTCGATCGTGGTCCCGAATATGGAAGAGAGGGTGGTCCGATCGCCGATGAGAACAGGTACTTGGAGGTTTGGAACTTAGTTTTCATGCAAAATGAACGTGGTGTGGGAGCCGGAAAAGATGGATTTGAGATCCTTGGAGAGCTACCAGCAAAAAGCATTGATACAGGACTTGGCTTGGAGCGCATGGCAGCACTCTTACAGGGTGTAGAGAATATCTACGAGATAGATACGACGATGCAGATCCTTGCAAAAGCTAGTGAACTTACTGGAATCATGTATGGAAAATCAGACAAGTCAGATATCTCCCTTCGTGTGATTGCCGATCATGCACGCACATCGGCCATGCTCATCGGCGATGGAGTGACTCCTGCAAATGAAGGTCGAGGCTATGTCTTGCGTCGCATGATGCGTCGTACGATCCGTAATATGCGCCTTCTGGGCTCGATGGATCCGGTTATGTCTGAACTGACTCGGGCTGCAATCGGGGCGATGGGTGCTCAGTATCCAGAGTTAAGTGCTGATAAGAGGCGCATTCTCTCGGTGAGCGTCTCGGAGGAGGAGAGTTTTCTACAGACTCTCAAGAGTGGCACGACGATTTTTGATACCGCCAGCACAATAGTCAAGAAGAGTAAAAGTAGGTTGCTGCCAGGGGCAGATGTATTCAAACTACATGATACTTATGGCTTCCCATTTGATCTGACGTTAGAGATGGCCCGGGAAGAGGGTTTAGAGGTCGATGAGCAGGGCTTTAGACGCCTCATGAAGGAGCAGAAGGATAGGGCAAAGGCAGATTCTCGAGCAAAAAAGAGTGGACATACAGATGTAAGTCAATACCGGGCTATTGCAGATGCCAAAGGAAAGAGCGAGTTTGTTGGGTACTTATCTCTCACCAGTGAATCTGTCATAACGGGAGTTCTTCTCGATGGAATCTCAACGAAGAGCGCTCAAACTGGTGATGATGTCGAAATTATTTTGGATCGAACACCATTCTATGCCGAGGGCGGCGGTCAATTAGCCGATGCAGGGATCATCAGACTAGCAAGTGGCTCAATCATTGAGATAGAAGATGTCCAAACGCCGATACCCGGTGTATTCGCTCATCGTGGCCGTGTTGTGAGCGGGGATGTGAGGATAGGTGAGCATGCAGCGGCTGAGATTGATAATGAGCGGAGAGTGGCAATCTCACGAGCACATACCGCAACCCATATGGTTCATAAGGCCTTTCGTGAGATTCTAGGCGAAACGGCTACTCAGGCCGGATCTGAAAACTCACCAGGCCGTTTCCGATTTGATTTTCCATCAACGGGTGCTGTTCCCGAGAGCGTCATCAATGAGGTTGAGGCTCGAGTCAATACTCTGCTTGTGGATAATCTTGAGGTCACCACCCAGACAATGTCACAGGATGGCGCAAAAAAAATTGGAGCGATGGCTATCTTTGGTGAGAAGTATGGGGATGAAGTTCGTGTGGTCAGTGTCGGTGATTGGGCACGTGAACTTTGCGGAGGAACTCACGTCTTACGCTCTGGTGAGTTGGGAGTCATCAAACTTCTCAACGAATCCTCTATCGGGGCTGGCGTACGCCGTGTTGAGGCACTAGTTGGTGTGGATGCCTATAAATTCCTTGCTCGCGAGCACATTCTTCTGAACTCCTTGACCTCAATAATCAAGGGTGCGCGGGTAGAAGAGTTGCCAATGCGTATCTCCGATTTGATTACGAAGATTCGTGAGATTGAAAAGGAGCTCGGTGTGGTGAGATCTAGAGCAGCCTTTGCAAAAGTTGATGAGATTGCCCAGTCAGCTGTTGAGATCAATGGCGTAACACTCATCTCGGCCGTTCTTAGTGATGGGATATCAGGCGATGATCTGAGAAAGATCGCCCTTGAACTACGGGCACGGGCTAAGAGTTGCGCCGTTGCCCTCATCAGCATCAATGATGGCAAGCCAGTATTAGTCGTGGGCGCAAGTGATGCAGCGCGTGCAGCGGGAGTGAAGGCCGGGGCACTTGTCAAAATTGGTTCTACCGTCCTCGGTGGTGGGGGTGGAGGAAAGGATGATTTCGCACAAGGTGGGGGTATCGATATCTCTCAACTTCATCAAGCTTTATCGGCAATTGCGACTGCGCTCAAAGGATAGTTGAGGCCATGCAACGCGGCCGCCGAATGGCTTTTGATTTCGGTGATGTAAGAATCGGGGTGGCTATCTCTGATTTAGATGCGATTCTAGCTTCCCCACTTACTACCCTTTCAACTTCCGATAAACAAATCGCTGATAAGATTTTGCGGCTTATCAGCGAATATGAACCAATCATTATCTATGTTGGAAAACCATTAAATATGGACTCAAGTCATGGAGCTGGCGCTGCGAAAGCACAGGCATTTTGTTCCCTTCTTGAGAGCCTAAGTGATATTCCTGTTGCCATGATTGATGAGAGATTATCAAGTGTGACTGCGGCAAGAAATATGCGGGAGAGTGGAGTCAGGGCAAAGCAGGGAAAAGATAGAATTGATCAGGCTGCTGCAGTTGCTATTCTTGAGTTTGCATTAGAGATTGAAAGTAATCGTAAGTGAAGTATCGCTTCCTTCTTGCCCTCATAGCAGTAGGAGTTTTTTTTCTTGCTTTCCTTAGTTTACGAGGAGAGATCTCTACTGCCCCTGATTATCCAGATCGGGTATTTTCCAACTCTGATGTGCAGGTCATCATTGAGATACCATCTGGTGCATCTGGAGTCGAAATCGGTAGACTTCTTTTCAAGAGTGGAATAATCAAATCTTCTGATGCATTTTTTCGCCTAGCTGTTGGCGATGAGCGCTCACAGAAGATAGCACCAGGCTCACATCGACTTACCCGAAGTATCTCTGCCGAACAGGCCTTGAATCAACTCCTAGATGCACAGCGCATGCCATCACTTCTTAAGATTGTTGAGGGAGAGTGGAAGAGTGAGATCATCGAGTCACTCAGAGTTTACGGATTCAGCATTGGTGAGATCTCACAGGCGTTGAAATCACTTGTTTTGCCGAAGGATTTCACCAATCCTGAAGGGTTATTATTTCCGGCCCAATATAGCTTTGTGACGGGCACAAGCGCAGGGGTCATACTCCAATCAATGATTGATCGATTCGTCTCCGAACCATCTGGTCGGGCGATTTTGGAGACAAATGGTCCTTACTCCTCTAAAGAACTTTTAACGATTGCATCAATGGTCCAGGCCGAGGGTGATGAGAGCAACTTCGGTAAGGTTGCACGAGTCATTTTCAATCGCCTCATAATATCGATGCCACTTCAGATGGATTCAACTGTTCATTATATAAAAGGGGAGCGGGGCAATATATTTCTGAGCACTCAATCCACCCTCATTAAATCACCATACAATACGTATAAGAGATATGGGCTGCCACCTGGTCCTATCTCAAATCCGGGGGCAGAGGCTATGGCTGCAACATTGGACCCACCGCAGGGGGATTGGCTCTACTTTGTTACTGTTGCACCAGGTGATACCCGCTTTAGCGCATCTCACGAAGAGTTTCTGGTGTGGAAGGCGCTCTACGCCAAGAACCGAAAGGCAGGTGCTTTTAATTGATTAAGGCAGCTGTATTAGGATCCCCAATTGATCATTCACTGAGCCCTTTGTTACATACGATTGCATATTCTGAGTTGGGTCTTGAGAGCGACTATACGCGCATAGATGTAAAAAAAGGGGAGTTGGCCGCTTTCTTAAAGCAGTGTGATGAAAGTTGGACTGGATTCTCACTGACTATGCCTTTGAAGGAAGAAGTACTCGGCTGTTCAGAGGAGATCAGTGGGCTCTCAGAGCGAATTCGAAGTGCCAACACCCTCTTTCGAACCAGTAATGGATTTAGCGCGACATCGACCGACACATCTGGCTTCACGCATGCTCTGAGCGCACATGGAGCAGATGCTAGAGGCGAAGTTCTTATAATCGGTGCTGGTGCAACAGCACGTGCAGTTGCGGCGGCTTGCGATGGAATTGCTACTCGTATAACGATTATGAACCGCTCACCCTCTCGCATTGAAGCGATAGCTAACTGTGTCGAACTCTCCGAGTTACTCTTCATTCCATGGGATGAGTCCGAAGTCTTTGACACCGCAAATCTCATTATCTCTACGACACCACAAGGAGCCAGTGACAGGTTAATCGAGTTTTTTCCATCACGTGCCTCATCTCTTTTTTTTGATGTCCTATATAAGCCCTGGCCCACAAAGGCCTGTGCGGAGTGGGGCGCACGTGGTGGCCAAATTATTGATGGATTGGATCTGCTTATCCACCAGGGAATTGATCAGGTAGAGATATTTTCTGGATTGAGTTTTGATCGATTGAGCATGGCAGCATTGATGCGACTACATGGCATCAGAGCTTTGGACTCATCCACATAGGAGTAGTCGCAAGTTCACTGCCCCTTTAATATCGACACATGCTAGCCCTCGCACTGTTTGCTGTCCCAATACTCGTATCAGATTGGCGATACCGCCGGATACCCAATATTTATATCCTTATTATTCTCTATTGGGTACTTATGATGCGTGTGGTCTTTGGCACCAGATCTATAACAACCATTATTCTTGCTCTATCGGTTGCTCTTGCTGCAGTAGTAATAATGAGAATGGGTATGGGAGATGCCAAACTCTTTTCGATAATCGCTCTGGCCTTGAATCTACCGAGCACTTGGTCGCTATCCCTTCTCATACTCTGTATTTCTTTGTGCGCTATCGCACAGATAATTATTACCTGCGCCTGTACCCGAAGAGTCCCCAGCAGTATTCCCTTGGCTTTTGCGATAATTTTTGGAACTGCCCTCTATTTGGCTGCGGGAAGGCGCCTATCTCTGCAACAATACGCATATGCGTTGGTTAACAGCTGGTGAATCTCACGGTCAAGCCCTGAGTGCAATCATTGAAGGCATCCCAGCATCTATCGCCATCACAACTGCAGATATTGATTTTCACTTGGCACGACGGCGCCTGGGTGTCGGCAGAGGTGCGCGTCAGAGTTTTGAGGCCGATAAGGTCACAGTTCTCGGTGGCGTGCGCCTGGGGCTCACCCAAGGGGGGCCAATAGCGATCCAAATTGCAAACTCGGAGTGGCCCAAATGGGAAAAGGTCATGTCTGCAGATCCGGTAGCTACCGAAGAGATTGAGAACTTGGCTCGAAACGCCGCACTTACCCGTCCACGACCGGGACATGCGGACTTAGTCGGAATGCAAAAGTATAATTTTGACGATGCCAGGCCAATTTTGGAGCGTGCCAGTGCGCGAGAGACGGCCTCACGGGTTGCCCTAGGTGCAGTCGCCCGAGCTTTTCTAGAGCAAAGCGTTGGAATCACCATCTTGAGTCATGTCCTATCAATAGGTGCTGTGAGAGTGCCCTCAGGTACAAAGCTGCCACAAGCCGGGGATATGGCCGCTATTGATGAAGATCCCGTTCGCTGCGCAGATGCATCGACGAGTGCATTAATGATCACCGAGATCGAGAGCGCTCATTCGCAGGGCGATACTTTAGGTGGGGTTGTTGAGGTTCTTGCATTCAACATGCCCCCTGGACTTGGCTCGCACGCACATTGGGATCGGCGTTTAGATTCAAAATTAGCCGCGGCCGTTATGGGCATTCAAGCAATTAAGGGTGTGGAGTTAGGCGATGGTTTTGAAACGGCCACACGCCGCGGCTCGATTGCTCATGATGAGATCGAAAAATCAAGTGATGGAAGAATTGTGCGTCGTAGCGATCGAGCTGGCGGTACTGAGGGTGGAATGTCCAATGGAGAGATATTGCGGGTACGGGCCGCGATGAAACCTATCTCTACAGTCCCGAAGGCCCTAGATACCATTGACGTTGCTACGGGCCTTGCAGCAAAAGCGATCAACCAGCGATCTGATGTGTGTGCAGTGCCTGCGGCAGGGGTAGTGGCAGAGGCCATGGTCGCTCTGGTGCTAGCAGAGGCAGTTCTTGAGAAATTTGGTGGCGATAGCGTATCTGAGACGCGAAGAAATTTTCACAGTTATATGCAGAATCTAAACTTCAAGTAGGGGATAGATATGCCACAGGTGGTCATCATTGGCCCTCCCGGTAGCGGTAAATCAACTATCGGAAAGGCACTAGCAAAATCACTAGGTGTCGGATTCTTAGATTTGGACAATCAAGTCGAGAAAAAGCATGGCAAGAAGATATCTGAAATCTTTATCGATGAGGGCGAAGAGCGCTTTCGAGAGCTGGAGTTCGAGGCCCTTGAATCCGCCCTCCTTAATTGCGGAGTGATTCTCTCCCTCGGTGGAGGTGCACCGATAGCCAAGAGGGCACAAGAGCTTCTTAAAAGTTCGGGAGCACCAATAGTCTTTCTGGACGTCTCACTTGCTACAGCGGCGCCGAGGGTGGGTTTTAATCGAGATAGACCACTTCTCTTGGGTAATCCAAGGGCGCAATGGCAGGCACTTTATGACGTGCGTCGTCCCATTTATGAAGAGCTAGCGACCATAACGATCAAGGTCGACGGTATGAAAGTCGATGAGATTGTCAAAAAAATGCGAGAGAATGTGATGTATGAATAGCGTTAGTGTGAAAGCTGAGCATACTTATCAAGTTCTCATTGATTGTAATTGGCGAACACAGCTGATTGATTTGGCCATCGGTCGAACACGAATCGCGGTGATTCACAATGAGAGCATGTCGGATGTAGTCCGTATTGAGGAGGCGATTGAGGCGCAGATCTTTTATTTCATGGTGCCAGATGGTGAGGCGGCCAAGAGCCTTGAATCAATCAAGAAATTATGGGATTGGCTGGGTGCAGCTGGTTTCACCCGTTCAGATCTCATTGTGGGCGTCGGGGGAGGTGCAATCACCGATGTCGCAGGCTTTGCCGCCGCCTCTTGGCTGCGAGGAATCGATTGGATCGCCGTGCCAACAACTCTGGCCGGGATGGTTGATGCCGCGGTTGGGGGCAAAACTGGGATTAATAGTGAGTATGGTAAAAATCTCATAGGTGCGTTTTACTCCCCGACTTGCGTAATAATCGATCTTAGCTGGCTGTCCACACTTCCTGATCGAGATTTCAGTGCCGGGATGGCCGAGGTCATCAAATATGGATTCATCGCGCCGAGCCAAATCCTCATGTGGTTAGAGGCTAAATCACTGGCGCAACTGCGCGCAGATGAAGCTCTAACAGCTGCGCTGATAGAGGCCGCTGTTCGCATAAAAGCAGATGTTGTGAGTGAGGATTTCAAAGAGAGTTTTGTTCGTGAGATTCTCAATTATGGACATACCTTGGGTCATGCAATAGAGATTCATAGTCGATACTCACTTCGCCATGGAGAGGCGATCTCAATTGGCTTAGTCTTTGCAGCTGAGTTAGCCCAGATTAAGGGGCATCTATCGGCTCAAATCGTAGATCTGCACCGAGAAATGCTCTTATCAATGCAACTGCCCATCACATATCCGCGTACAGCCTGGTCTGAATTATTGCCTTTGCTCTACCTGGATAAAAAATCTCGAGGAAGATCCTTACGCTTTGTTGGTCTCTCACAAATTGGCGTGACGTTGCGGATGGAGGATGTAGGCGAGAGTGAGCTTATGAAGGCTTATGAGAGAATATGCTCATGAAAATCCTCGTCCTTAATGGGCCGAACCTAGCTCGATTGGATATCCGTGACTCCTCTATCTATGGAGATCTCGACTACACCGAATTGCGACAGCTCATCGAGTCCTCATGTAAGAGCCATGGCTTTGAGGCCGATATTCGTCAAAGTGATGATGAGGCGACGATTATTGGCTGGCTCCATGAGGCAGCTGATGAGAAGCTCCCAGTTATCTTTAACCCAGCTGCCTTTACGCACTACTCCTATGCGATCAGGGATGCTGCCGCGCTTTTGACTACACCTTTGATCGAAGTTCATCTTTCAAACACGATGTCACGCGAAGAGTTTCGTCATACTTCGGTCATCTCTGGAGTTGCAAAAGGCACAATCGCAGGCTTTGGTCCGCACTCATATGTGTTGGCGATAATCGCGCTCAAAGGCATCCTTGGCTAGGTGTGCTGAGCACCAGTCATAGGCGGGTACCCTTAGGCTCTTGCTATCACAATCGATAGCCGATTTATTTGTGCAACGAGTGGAGTGTGACTGTGGCAACAACAGCTGATTTAAAGAATGGGATCACCCTGGATATCGAGGGCCAGCTGTGGAATGTAATCGAGTTCCAGCACGTCAAGCCGGGCAAAGGCCCCGCCTTCGTGCGTACAAAATTGAAGTCAGTCCTTACAGGCAAGGTGATTGATCGGACATTTAATTCAGGCGTGAAGATCGATATCGAGATATTAGAGAAACGAGATATGCAGTTCCTCTATAAAGAGGGTCAAGATTTCGTTTTTATGGACGCAAAGACCTTTGATCAGATGACCATCTCTATGGCAACTGTGGGCGAGATGGCCAACTACATGTTAGAAAATACCGATGCAGTGGTGGCCGTTCATGAGGGCAATCCGCTCTATATAGAGCTAGCAGCCTCTGTCCCCCTCAAGATCACATATACCGAGCCTGGCATCCAAGGTGATCGCTCATCGGGTGGGACCAAGCCTGCAACCGTTGAGACTGGGATTGAGATTCAGGTTCCTCTATTTATCAAGCAAGATGAGGTCATCATGGTTGATACTCGTGATGGCTCATACCAAGGCCGCGCAAACTAGTGTCGGCACGTAGTAAGGCACGAAAAGCCGCCTTAGATCTTCTTTATGAGGCAGATATCCGCTCTACTAACGCCTTAGACACGCTCAATCTTCGTGAGTCCAACCTTGATGAGCTGCGACCTATCCGCGAGTACACCCGCGAGCTCCTTGTCGGCATAGGTACACACTCTCGTAAAATCGATGAGCTGATCACAACCTATGCGCAGGGGTGGGATATGGATCGACTCCCTGCAGTTGATCGTAATATTTTGCGACTGGGTATTTATGAAATTCTATGGGCCGATTCAATACCCGATGCCGTTGCTATCGATGAAGCTCTTGGCCTTGCCAAGGAGCTATCCTCAGATGAGTCCTCTCATTTCATCCATGGTGTTTTAGGGCGGATCAGCTCGATTAAAGAGAGCCTGTCGATTTAGCCTCTATCAATAACCGGTTTTCACGCAGAATATGCGTGATCTCCTCAGTGCTCTTTCCTAGGGACATGGCTACATGGTTGAGGTCACTAGTGCGCATGGAGAGGATCTCACCATTCCAATCATTGCGAAGTGCAATCACCGAGCTGATGAAACTGATAATCATCTCTAAAGCCGGTTGCCCCTGAGTGATCTGGAGATCATCGGTGATAAGACCTTTAAGTGCCCGAAGATCGATAACGATTCGATGAGATACCCCTGCGGTCTGCACCGGGGCCTCTAAGAGGTAGGAGAGTGGAACGCCATAAAACTGGGCAATAGTGATCGCCTTTTTGACCGATAAGGCCCTATCGCCTCGTTCATAAGAGCCCAGCACCACCGCACGGATTGTGTGATCACTGGCCAACTCGACATCGCTGAGTGAGAGGCCCTGAGAGATTCTGATCGAGCGGATTCGTGCGCAAACACCCTGATGAGTTGTCATGGCGTGCAGAGTATGGGTTTTCACTTTGGGAGGCCGGAAGTTTTCCACAGATCGGCCATCGTGGTGCTAGACTCTGCCCCGCATCCTTTAACGACCCATCCTGAGAGATGGGGAAGGAGATTGTCATGAGCATAGCCCTGTCCGCACCGGATATCTCACGTGCCTTGAAGCGTATCTCTCATGAAATTCTTGAGGCAAATACTTCCAGTGATCAGATCGTACTTCTGGGAATCCCGACGCGAGGGGCTCATTTAGCGCTGCGAATCGCAGCAAATATGAGTTCACTTGCAGGCCATACAATCCCAGTCGGAATGCTAGATATCACAATGCACCGAGATGATCTTCGGATGCGCCCTCCCAGGCCAATAATGCCTACCTCAATACCTGACTCTGGAATCCAAGGGCGTGATCTTGTCTTGATCGATGATGTTCTCTTCTCTGGGCGCACTATCAGAGCCGGCCTTGATGCCCTGGGTGAGATCGGCCGGCCTCACACGGTCCAGTTAGCGGTTTTGATCGATCGTGGCCATCGAGAGCTCCCGATACGGGCCGATTTTGTCGGAAAAAACCTTCCCACATCGATTGCACAATCGGTGAAAGTTCATCTGAACGAGGTTGATGGTATCGATGAAGTTTTGATAGAGGAGAGTTGATGCGGCATCTACTCTCGATTTCGGATCTAACAAAAGTACAAGCGCTCTCAATTCTAGATACAGCCACCGAATTGGCCCGTGTCAGTGATGGAGCCGTAAAGAAGCTTCCTACCTTGCGTGGGCGGACAATCGTCAATCTTTTCGTAGAGGATTCAACACGAACCCGAATCTCATTTGAGGCTGCGGCCAAACGCTTGTCCGCCGATGTTATAAATTTCTCTGCTAAAGGCTCGAGTCTGAGTAAGGGTGAGTCCCTCAAAGATACCGCCCTTACCCTGCAAGCGATGGGGGCAGATGCGGTGGTTATCAGGCACGGTGCATCCGGGGCCCCCCAACGCTTGGCAGACTCAGATTGGATGCGTGGCAGTGTCATCAACGCTGGAGATGGAACACATGAGCATCCAAGTCAAGCCTTGCTTGATGCCTTTACGATAAGAAAACATTGCGTGAAAGGTGGAAATGATTTGGTTGGAGTCCGTGTGGCTATCGTCGGTGATATTTTGCACTCTCGTGTAGCGCGCTCGAATGTCTTGCTTCTCAATCTCTTGGGGGCGAGTGTGACTCTAGTGGCACCACCTACGCTATTACCGGTGGGAGTGGAGAGCTGGCCAGTAAAGATTTCCTACGACCTAGATAAGGTTATCGGAAGTGTAGATGTTGTTATGATGCTGCGTGTTCAACAAGAGCGAATGAATGATCTCTTTTTTCCAAATGCTCGTGAGTACTCGCGCTATTTCGGGCTCAACGCTGATCGACTCAGGCTTATGTCCCATAATTCAATCGTGATGCATCCTGGACCAATGAATCGTGGCCTAGAGATTGCAGCAGAGGTGGCCGATAGTGCTCGCTCAGTAATAGTCGAGCAGGTTGCAAATGGTGTGAGTGTGCGAATGGCGATTCTCTATGTTCTACTTGCTGGTGGCCCTCTAGAAGCAGGAGTCAAGTGATGTCTCCTCATCGCTATCTGATTAAGGGCGCGACAATGCCAGATGGTCGTATCTGTGACTTACTCATCGTTGCAGGTTTGATTCAAACAATTTCTGCGAAAATCGAGGATACTGATGCGATAGTGATCAAGGCAAATGGATCTGTAATCCTGCCTGGTCTAGTCGATCTACATACGCATTTGCGCCAACCAGGGCGTGAGGATGCAGAGACCGTTCTCTCTGGTTCGCGAGCCGGTGCAAAGGGCGGATTCACTGCTCTTTCGGCTATGGCAAATACTTCTCCCGTTGCCGATAATGCAGGAGTTGTCGAACAGGTCTTTCGATTGGGTCAGCAGGCCGGTCTTGTCGATGTTTTTCCCATTGGCGCTGTCACCCAAGGCTTGGAGGGAGTTGTCCTTGCTGAGATTGGTGCGATGGCAGACTCACTAGCGCGCGTGCGGGTCTTTAGTGACGATGGTAATTGTGTTTTTGATCCCTTAGTGATGAGACGTGGGCTTGAATATATCAAGAAGTTTGATGGAGTCATTGCACAGCATGCACAGGAGCCCCGATTGACAGTTGGCTCCCAGATGAATGAAGGAGAAGTCTCTGCAATTTTGGGACTAAAAGGCTGGCCGGCGATCGCAGAAGAAGCCATCATCGCTAGGGATGTACTACTGGTAGACCACGTGAAATCCCGTCTTCATATCTGCCATGTAACAACTGCTGGTGGAGTTGAGATCATCCGATGGGCAAAGGCTCGAGGTATCAATGTGACGGCTGAGGTGACCCCACATCATTTGCTTCTCACCGATGATTTTGCACGATCATATGACCCTGTTTTCAAGGTTAATCCACCACTGCGCACCGAGAAAGATGTTATGGCGCTTCGTGAAGGTTTATCTGATGGAACAATCGATATTGTCGCAACTGATCATGCTCCACACAGTAGCGAATCTAAAGAGTGTGAGTGGCATGAGGCCTCCTTCGGAATGTTGGCCTTGGAAACTGCTCTATCTATCGTTCAAAAAACGATGATTGACTCTCATCTGATGAATTGGACCCAGGTGGCCAATTGCCTATCGACTGCTCCTGCACGCATCGCAGGTTATGGCGATCACGGCCAACCTCTGCAAGTTGGTAGCATCGCGAACATCACGATAGTCGATCCACATGCTTCCTGGAGTGTTGATAGGGACCTGAGCGCATCTAAAAGCCGCAACACCCCCTTTCACGGCTTTGAGCTTCCAGGGGTAGTCACCTATACGTTTTTTAAAGGCGTTCCGACTCTCTTTGCAGGTGCACTTGTTGAAAATGATGTCTCGTAATGAGTGGGGCTTACTTAGTCTTAGAAGACGGCCGAATCTTTGAAGGCAGATCCTGGGGTGCTACCGGTAAAGTTTTTGGTGAAGCGGTTTTTCAAACGGGGATGACGGGTTATCAAGAGACCCTGACTGATCCCTCCTACCATAAGCAAATAGTCATCATGACCGCCCCACATGTTGGAAATACCGGATTCAACACCGCTGATAACGAGTCGGGCAGGATTTGGGTCGCCGGCTTTGCCGTTCGTAATCCCTCCACTCGTGCATCAAATTGGAGATCTGAGAACTCATTAGAGGCTGAACTGATTTCTCAACAAATTGTAGGTATTCAACGTTTGGATACGCGAGCCCTAACGCGTCATCTTCGTGATCGAGGCGCCATGCGCACTGGAATCTTCTCAGGGTTAGATCTCTCACGTGAGGAAATGCTCGACGAAGTTCGTAAGGTTGAGACTATGAGTGGTGCTTTCTTAGTGAAAGATGTCTCCACCCCAATTACATACACCGTGGATGCAGTCGGTAATGCGCGATTCGTCGTTGCCGCACTCGACTTAGGGATCAAAGCTGCTACCCCTCGAGCATTATCCCAACGTGGTGTACAGGTCCATGTCATGCCATTTAACTCAACAATCGAAGAAATTTGTGCGCTCAATCCAGATGGTCTTTTTATCTCCAATGGCCCAGGTGATCCATCTGTGATGTCAGAGACGATAGAACTGGTGCGGCAGGTTCTCGAGCGCAAAATTCCTATCTTTGGTATCTGTTTTGGCCATCAGATATTGGCAAGAGCCTTAGGTTTGGAAACATATAAGCTTCCCTTCGGTCACCGGGGAATCAATCAACCTGTCATCGAGTGCAAGAGTGGGAAAGTTGAGGTCACATCCCACAACCACGGTTTCGCAGTCACCGCGCCAACCGAGTCCTATTTTTCAACTATTTATGGGAAAGGTGAAGTGACGCATCTGAGCTTAAATGATGGTGTAGTCGAGGGTCTACAACTTATGGACACTCCAGCATTTTCAGTCCAATACCATCCAGAGGCTGCAGCTGGTCCACATGATGCCGCTTACTTATTCGATCGATTCATCGATTTGATGAGCAAAAGGGTCTTTACCTAATGCCGCTAGATCCAACGATCAAATCAGTTCTGGTCATAGGAAGTGGTCCAATCGTAATTGGCCAGGCCTGTGAGTTCGATTATTCGGGAACTCAGGCCTGTCGAGTATTACGTGAAGAGGGCATCCGTGTTGTATTGGTCAACTCAAACCCCGCGACGATCATGACTGATCCACAGTTCGCTGATGCGACATATATCGAACCTATTACTGCAGAAGTAATCGAAAAGATCATCGCGCGAGAAAAACCCGATGCTGTTTTAGCAACGTTAGGTGGTCAGACCGCCCTGAATGCGGCTATAGAGCTATTTAATAATGGAACTCTTGTGAAATTCGGAGTTCGTCTGATTGGGGCAGATGTTGATGCAATTAACCGTGGTGAAAATCGTGCGCTCTTTCGAAAAGTTGTTGAAAAAGTCGGTGGTGAATCGGCCAGATCCCTCATCTGTCACACTATGGGTGAGGTCATGGATGCAGTCCAGAGCTTGGGTTATCCAGTTGTAGTGCGTCCTTCATTCACGATGGGTGGTCTGGGATCAGGCATAGCCTTTGATGAGTTACAACTTACCCAAATCGCAGGAACTGGACTCCGGCACAGTCCAACATCTGAGGTCTTACTTGAAGAATCGATAATTGGTTGGAAAGAGTACGAGCTTGAGGTAATGCGTGACTATAAAGACAACGTCGTTATCGTATGTAGTATCGAGAATGTCGATCCCATGGGCGTGCATACAGGTGACTCGATAACAATTGCACCTGCCATGACATTGACTGATGTTGAGTACCAGAGGCTGCGCAACTTATCTATCGATATTATCCGAGAGGTAGGGGTAGACACTGGAGGATGTAATATTCAATTCGCCGTAAATCCTGAGAATGGTCGAATCATAGTAATCGAGATGAATCCACGTGTTTCACGCTCGAGTGCACTCGCATCAAAGGCAACTGGCTTCCCAATCGCCAAGATTGCAACAAAGCTAGCCCTGGGATACAGTCTTGATGAGATCAGAAACGATATTACAAAACTCACCCCGGCTTCCTTTGAGCCCACTCTTGATTATGTCGTCGTGAAACTACCTCGATTTGCCTTCGAAAAATTCGCCGATGCCGATCCTCGATTGACTACAACGATGAAAAGTGTGGGGGAGGCGATGGCCATAGGAAGATCCTTTCCAGAGGCTCTCATGAAAGCGCTGCGATCCCTAGAACGCAAAGAGGCGATCTTTCACTTTGCCCCTGCCCGGGAGAACGAGCTCAATGAGGCTCTCAAATCCATGGTGACTCCTACGGAGTATCGCTTGCAGCAGGTGCAAAGGGCGCTGTGGCTGGGAGCAAGCATCGATGAGGTCTGTGCAGCCTGCAAGATCGACCCATGGTTCATACAGCAAATTGAGCTCATCAATAAGCAGGCAGAGCGTATTGCGATTCCAGGAGAGCTCAATCGTGAACTTTTAATAGAGGCAAAATCAATGGGATTCTCCGATGCCCAGATAGGAGCTTTACGAGCAGTTCCTGAGGAGGAAATCCGCAGGATTCGGCATCATCTCTTGATCCGGCCTGTTTATAAGACCGTTGATACATGTGCAGCCGAGTTCGAAGCTTTCACCCCTTACCACTATTCCAGCTATGAGCAGGAGAGTGAAGTAGCCACTCGTATCACTCCAGCGGTCATCATCCTAGGCAGTGGACCCAATCGCATCGGTCAAGGCATTGAATTTGATTATTCTTGTGTTCATGCATCCTTTGCACTACGTGAGGCCGGTTATGAAACGATTATGATCAACTGCAATCCTGAGACTGTCTCAACAGATTACGACACCAGTGATCGACTCTATTTCGAACCTCTCACATTAGAAGATGTTCTCGAAGTCATCCATGCAGAGACCCAAGCTGGACCACTTTTAGGGGTCATTACTCAATTGGGGGGGCAAACTCCGTTGGGACTTGCGGCAGGCCTCAAGACCAATGGAGTCAAGATTTTGGGAACTAGTCCAGAGGCGATAAACCTAGCTGAGGAGAGAGGTGCATTCGGTCAGATCCTATCTGAGCAAGGGCTCAATGCTCCCGAATTTGGAATGGCATCTACTCACCTTGAGGCGATCACTATCGCTGCACGCATTGGGTATCCAGTCCTTGTCCGTCCATCCTTTGTCCTTGGTGGCCGAGGCATGGAGATCGTATACGATGACAGCGCCCTGGCGGGCTTTATCACTCGTGCCACCGACATCACTCCTAATCATCCAGTTTTAGTGGATAAATTCTTAGATAGTGCGATAGAGATTGATGTGGATGCCCTCTTTGATGGCGAGCAACTCTTCCTGGGCGGTGTGATGGAGCATATCGAAGAGGCTGGAATTCACAGTGGGGACAGTGCCTGTGTGCTTCCCTCAATGACAATCACAGCCTCTCAATTAGCAGAGATTAAAGATGCTACGACAAAGATTGCAGCCAGTGTGGGTGTTCTTGGTCTTATCAATATTCAATTTGCCTTGACCGAGCAGGCTCTCTATGTCCTAGAAGCCAATCCGCGTGCATCCCGCACGGTTCCATTTGTCAGCAAGGCTACGGGGGTCTCTTTGGCAAAAGCAGCCGCTCGTATCTCTCTGGGTGCAACAATCTCAGAGCTACGCGCAGAGGCTCTACTGCCAACATCTGGAGATGGAGTTACCAGAGGCATCTCCGTCAAAGAGGCAGTACTGCCTTGGAACCGTTTTCGTCGCAGCGATGGACGGGGCGTTGATTCGATTTTGGGCCCTGAGATGCGCTCTACCGGTGAAGTGATGGGTATCTCACCCTCCTTTGGTGAGAGCTATGCAAAGTCCCAGATTCAGGCATTTGGTCCACTTCCTAAGACTGGTTCAGTTTTTATATCCCTAGCCGATAAGGACAAGAAGTTTGGCATCGAACCAGCAGCAGCTCTAGCGGCACTGGGCTTTCGGATATTGGCAACCGATGGGACAGCGAGATATTTATCTGAACATGGAGTAGTTTCCATGCGGGTGCGTAAGAACTCAGATGGCACCGGTCCTTTGGGTGAGCCTACGATCGTAGAGATGATAAACGCGGGAGATATTGATTTAGTGATTAATACACCAGTAGGTCGCGGTGTTCGAGCCGATGGTTGGGCCATTCGCACCGCCGCAGTTCAGCGCTCAATTCCTATAATCACCACGACAGCGGGTTTTAGTGCAGCTGTTGAAGGTATTCGCTTCATCGCCTCACATGAGCTCTCCATTGCACCTTTGCAGGAATGGTTGGCCTAGGGTGGGAAAAATCAACACAAATGCTGCGCAGATAAATGCCACACTCATCAGTAATAAACGCATCGGTCAGTACCAGCAATTGATCATCAATATTGGAGATCTAGCCAATGATTGTAAGCCAGGTAATTTTGTTGCAATAAGTGTCGGGGGTGAGTCCTCTAGAATGGTGTTACGGCGTGCATTTGCAATCTCCCGAACTTCGATGAGTGCCACTTTTGGCGGGACTATGGAGCTCATCGTCGCCCCCCATGGACAAGGCAGCAGATGGTTGTGCGAACAAGGCGAAGGTGCCCTATTAGATGTTGTCGTGCCACTGGGTACGGCCTTTGGTATTCCCACCGAGCCAGTGGAGGCTCTCCTTGTTGGTGGCGGATATGGTTCAGCCCCACTCTTTGGGCTAGCCGAAGTTCTCAAGGCCAGGGGCTGCCGCGTAGATATGTTGCTCGGTGCAAGTACTGGCTCGAAAATCTATGCTCCCATGGAGGGCAAGCGTGCAGTGAACTCACTGCGTATTTATACAGAGGATGGATCAATGGGACAGATGGGTCGAGTAACCGATGCAATCCCGAATCTGATCGCCGATCTCGACGTCGCAGTGATCTACTCCTGCGGTCCCATGCCCATGCTTGCTGCGATAAATGCCATCACATCCAAGAGTGATGTTGTGCACCAAGCGGCGGTGGAAGAAGCTATGGCCTGCGGAATAGGAATCTGTATGACCTGTGTAGTTCCTGTCGCGGATTCGACTGGAGCAATCTCAATGCTGAGATCATGCATCGATGGACCTGTCATGGATGGTGCCCTTGTTCAATGGGACAAAGTCGGGCGTGTGCTATGACAAGTCTGGACTTCTCAACCACCCTAGGCAATAGCTGGTTTCCTTCACCAGTCTTTACAGCTAGTGGCTGTGCAAGTTCGGGTCGAGAGTTGGCACAATTCTTTGCACTCCACGATATTGGTGGTGTTGTGACGAAATCAGTGATGAATAAGGCCCGCACTGGTCGCCAGACTCCCCGAATGGCTGAGACACCAAGTGGGATGCTCAACTCGATAGGGCTGCAAGGCCCTGGAATAGATGCCTTCATCGCTGTGGATATTCCATATTTGATCGAGCAAAGGGCTCGGATCATCGTCTCTATCGCGGGGGAGACGATTGAGGAGTACTCCACGTTGGCGCGCAAACTACGTGGAGTCGCTGGAATCAGTGCCGTTGAGGTAAATATCTCCTGCCCAAACGTTGAAAATCGAGGACTGGTATTTGCATGTGACTCTGATGCCTCCAAGCGTGTCATCGATGGCGTGCGTAGGACGATTGGAGGCGAGCTTCCAATAATTGCCAAATTATCTCCCGATGTGACAGATTTGATTTCGATTGCAAGGGGTGTGGTTGATGCAGGCGCAGATGCATTGGCTTTAATCAACACAGTCCTGGGGATGGTCATTAATCTTGAGACGATGCGCCCTCATCTGGGGGGTAAGACAGGTGGACTATCTGGCCCGGCGATAAGACCGATTGCAGTGCGCGCGGTCTATCAAGTCCATGAGGCCCTGCCCGCGGTTCCTATCCTTGGTATGGGAGGTATCTCATCAGGGCGAGATGCTCTTGAATTCATAGCGGCCGGTGCAAGTGCAGTATCAATCGGAACAGCAAGCTTTGGAAATCCTACAGCTCTTCTAACGATACAAAGAGAGCTCAGAGAGCTTCTTGTAGCAAAGGGGTTTGTTTCCTTAAGGGATGCGGTCGGATGTGCACATCCAGATCAGGATGCACACTGAGATGGCATGGAATCCTCCTATCGTTCTGGCCGTTGATACATCTGATCTGTCAATAGCTATCGATTGGGTAAAAGCGACGTCGGAGTCTGTCAGTGTGTATAAATTAGGCCTTGAATTCTTCCTGAGCCTAGGGCATGAAGGTGTGCGAGCTATATCAGGTGAGACCGAGCGCGACATCTTCTTAGATTTAAAGCTCCACGATATACCTCACACAGTTGCTAGTGCTGCGATGACAGTCTCGTCTTTGCGTCCAAAGTTTTTGACAGTACATGCCTCTGGTGGAAATGAGATGATTGCCGCAGCGGTGGAAGCCTTGCCCTCTACTCTCGTTGCTGGGGTGACGATTTTGACATCTCTCGGTGATGATGATTTGAGAGCAATAGGTTACAAATCCTGTGCCCTTGAGAGTGCGGTAGCCTTGGCAAATCTGGCTGTTGCCGCTGGTGCCCGCGCCATCGTTTGCTCCCCACTGGAGATCCTTGCAATCCGTCAGAGCATTGGCGATGCAGTCACGATTATTACCCCAGGTGTTCGACCCCCGGAGAGCTCTCATGATGATCAATTACGAACGATGACACCAAGAGAGGCTATCGACAGGGGCGCAAATCTAGTCGTCATCGGTCGCCCCATCACTTCATATTGGAGCAAGGGTGTAGATGCGATGCGTAAGCAGGCTGAAGTGATCGCGACGCAACTTCTCTAAAGCTTCAACCGTGGACTAGGTTTATTGCATGGCTCTACCACCACTTCTCTCGCCGACTCAGCGGGCCGAGGCACTAGAAAAGGCAGGTCGGTCCCGAAAGCGTAGGACTGAGATAAAGGCACAGGTTAAATCTGGGGATATCTCTATCGATGGTGTTCTAGATCTAGCTTTGAAGGATGAAGCAATCAGAAAAATGAGAGTGCGTGAACTACTAGAGTCAGTCAGCGGAGTGGGAAAAGTGCGAGCCCTGGCTCTTATGGAGCGCTTAAAAATCTCACCCACGCGTAGAATCGCAGGCTTAGGCCGGCATCAAATCAAAGAGTTGAGAAGTGAGTTTATGAATCCATCCCATGCAATCCCACTGGGAAGGCTTTTCGTGCTCTCTGGACCCGGTGGAGTGGGTAAGAGCACTATCGCCGCGAGGCTTCGTGCATTAGATGTTTTTTGGGTGAGTGTCTCGGCCACAACGAGATTCCCACGTTCGAATGAGCGTGATGGTATTGATTATTTTTTTATCAGTGAAGAGGAGTTCTTGCGCAGAGTCAAAGATGGGCAGTTCTTAGAATGGGCAGACTTTGCTGGCAATAAATATGGAACCCCCAGGGCAGCAGTTGAGGAGGCACTCGTAGCTGGGCGTAATGTTCTTTTGGAGATAGAGATTGATGGAGCACGACAAGTAAAGTCACACCTACCCCAAGCGCTACTGATATTCCTTGAACCACCGACATGGGAAGAGTTAGTTTCTCGTCTTGAGGCACGTGGAACCGATGATCCGCTTAGACGAGCAGAGCGCTTGCAACTGGCCCAAGAAGAGCTTGCCGCTGCTTCATACTTCGACCTTGTCATCATCAATGACCGGGTTGAGCGGGTCGTTGAACAACTGATAGGCTTGACCTCTTAATCACAGGGCTACAAAATGATATGAGTGGGGTAAATATATGGATGGCATCACCAATCCTCCAATCGATGAACTACTTGATAAGTCTGGTTCCAAGTACAGCCTTGTCCTCTACGCCGCCAAGCGTGCACGTCAGATCAATGCCTACTACTCACAGCTTGGCGAGGGTCTTCTCGAATATGTTGGGCCACTTGTAGAGACGCATGTTCATGAAAAGCCCTTATCTATCGCTTTGCGTGAGATCAACGAGGGCCTTCTCACGATAGAAAATCTCGAGCCAACACTCTAAATATCCCCACCTTCATGCCGTCCATAGCTCGTGAGGTCGTACTGGGAGTCGGGGCCGGGATTGCTGCTTACAAAAGTTGTGAGCTGTTGCGGCGTCTTCAAGACCGTGGGTATGTGATTACCGTCGTACCTACTCCGGCCTCATTAAACTTCGTCGGCGCGGCCACGTGGCAGGCGCTTTCAGGTCGGTCGGTGGCAACCCAGGTTTGGGAGAATAGCCATGAGGTCTCTCACATCTCCCTTGCAAATCGAGCGTCCTATTTTCTCATCGCCCCTGCAACCGCCGATCTCATCGCGCGGATAGCGGTGGGTCGTGCCGATGATCTGCTGACAAATCTCATCCTTGCATCGAATGCGCCAATCATGATCGTTCCAGCGATGCACCCACAGATGTGGAATGACGTGGCAACCAAAGCCAATGTTGCAACGTTACGTTCGAGGGGTTTCCTTGTCATGGAGCCCGACATAGGTCGCCTCACTGGCAGTGATTCTGGCCAGGGCAGATTCCCAGCAGTCGCCTCAATAATTGAGCGCTTCGATGAGTTCACTGGGAATGTAAGGGATCTAGAGGGAAAGAAAATTCTGATCTCAGGTGGGGGAACACGTGAGGCGATAGATGCCGTGCGATTCATCGGCAACCGCTCATCGGGCAAGCAAGCTATTGCCCTGGCTGCAGCTGCAGCTTTGCGCGGGGCAGAGGTCAAACTTGTGGCAGCAAATCTTGATACCTCATCTTTGGGCACCCTGGCAGTACATCACGTTGAGAGCACCGCACAGATGCGTCTTGCACTAGCCGAAGAGTTTGCATCATGTGACATTCTGATTATGTGTGCTGCAGTTGCCGATGCGAAGCCACTTCGAAGCACTCTCGGAAAGATAAAGAAGGCGCTTTATACCTCAATAGAGCTCGAACCAAATCCCGATCTCTTAGCCGAACTCTCAGGAGAAAAGGCTAATCAAATAATGATCGGCTTTGCCGCCGAAACCAGCGATCTGATTCCATCTGCTCGGGTCAAATTAGAGTCAAAGGGTCTTGATATTATCTATGTCAATGATGTGAGTGATGGTGCAATCTTTGGAAAGGAGACAACATCGGGTATAATCCTGACACGAACTGGTGAGGAAATAGCGCTCAAGGAAGTCTCCAAAGACGCTCTCGCACATCTACTCCTTGATCATGCCCTGCGGCAGTTAGGTTGAATTAATGTCCAAGAGACTTTTTACCTCAGAGTCAGTGACTGAGGGTCATCCAGACAAAATTGCAGATGCAATTTCTGATGCCGTCCTCGACTCACTCTTGACACAGGATCCAAAGAGTAGGGTCGCCGTTGAGACTCTCATCACGACTGGACAGGTCCACGTCGCTGGAGAAGTAACAACCAATGGATATGCCGATGTCAATACCATCGTGCGCGATACCGTCCTGAAAATAGGATATGACTCATCAGATAAGGGATTCGATGGAAACAGTTGTGGGGTCTCAATATCAATCGGTGCCCAGTCTCAGGATATTGCACAGGGAGTCGATGACGCTTACGAACACCGTGTCGCATCTGGTGCCGACCCTCTAGATCTACAGGGCGCGGGAGATCAGGGATTGATGTTTGGATATGCCTGCGATGACACGAAAGAGCTCATGCCATTACCGATCTGGTTGGCTCATGCATTGGCCCAACAACTATCCAAAGTGCGAAAATCTGGCGAACTGGCCTACCTTCGTCCGGATGGGAAAACCCAAGTAACAATTGAATACGATGGTGATAGAGCAGTGGCACTTGATACCGTTGTAATATCCAGTCAGCATGCAGGCGACATAGATGTTGTAAAGAAATTAACTCCTGAAATCATTGAATCAGTTATTGATCCAATTATTTCAACCATAGATCTGCCTCGAAAAAATCTCAAGACCTTGATAAACCCTACTGGTCGCTTTGTTATCGGTGGTCCGATGGGAGATGCGGGATTGACGGGACGTAAGATCATCGTCGACACATACGGAGGAATGGCCCGCCACGGTGGGGGAGCCTTCAGCGGAAAGGATCCATCTAAGGTAGATAGATCCGCGGCATATGCCATGCGCTGGGTAGCCAAGAATGTTGTTGCTGCTGGTCTAGCTCGACGATGCGAAGTACAAGTTGCCTATGCCATCGGTAAAGCTCAGCCCGTTGGCCTCTTTGTAGAGACCTTCGGTACTGAAGCATTCCCAGTTGCAAAGATTCAAGATGCGGTGCTCTCAGTCTTTGATCTTCGTCCTGCAGCGATCATTAGAGATCTCAATCTTTTGAGACCAATCTATAAACTCACGAGTGCATATGGGCACTTTGGCCGTGAACTTCCAGAGTTTGCTTGGGAACGCACAGATCGGGCCGATCTTCTTGCGCGCGCTATTAAGTAGTACATGGCAACGACCGGTCGCCTGCGCTTAAGGGCGCAGACAATCGCTCAAAGAACACAACCAGCCCTTGATAGACCAGTAGCACGGGTGTGGGTTGACAGCGGCGTTTTTCATCTCGATCAGCCTTACGACTATTTCGTCCCAGCGCACCTTTCCGAGATTATCGATATTGGAGTTCGAGTACAGGTCCCATTTAATGGTCGTGAAGTTGAGGCGATAATTCTTGAGCGATTGGAAAAGCCTCAGATTGTTGGAAGCATCAAACCAATCACGAGAGTTATCTCTGTCCATGCTGTGGCAACTAATATTTCATTAAAGCTGATAGAACTCGTCGCACGGCGATGGCTATCTAATCCCTTTGATATTGCTAAGGCAGCTATCCCTTCGCGGACGGCAAGTGTTGATAAGAGAGAGTTTGTGCAATTGCACAAGATCCAATCAGTGAGGAAGAGTACACGTGTCCACTCATTTATTGCCTTCGAGCCAATGATCTCGCCGGCGCTGCAATTAGGAGCTCTTGCAGCTGATGCGGTTCGCAGTGGCTCAGTCCTTATCCTTGCCCCTGATCAGTGCGATATTGAATCTATCTGTGAAGATTTGCGTAGAAGAAATCTTCCTTTCATTCGATTGGATAGTCGCCAATCTCGTGCCATTCGTTATGAAAACTTTTTGCGAGCTATGAGAGCAGAGAAAATGATTGTTCTTGGTGCCCGTAGTGCAGTCTTCACTCCTATTTCAGATCTTTCAACAATATTGGTTTTTAAAGAGAGTTCTCATGAGCATTATGAAAAAAGGAGCCCAGGATGGAATGTTCGAGATATTGTCAGTATGCGCCAAACCCTAGAGGATCTAGATGTCATATTCACTGGTTATGTCCCTAGTTTGGAGCTCTCTGCTCTTATTGATAGTAAGAGATTGACTTATGTGAATAAATCACATCGCCTGAATGTCAAATCATTCTCATCTAATGATGGAGCTTTGTTACCTGGTGGAATATTCTCAGAAATTCGAAGTGCCCTAGCAAAGGGATCAGTCCTCTTTCTGGCCCCTCGTAAGGGATATGGGAATGCACTTGTATGTGCGCATTGTCGAAATCTTGCGATATGTGTGTGTGGTGCTCGCTTAGTAATCACTTCACGAGGAGCCGCCCCATCCTGCATGATCTGTGACTCAACCTACCCCGAGTGGTCTTGTGCCTACTGCAAAGGCAAAAAGCAATACCTTGCCGGCCGAGGTATTGAGCGTTCTGCGGAAGAGATTTCACGGGCCTTCTCAGGTTATCCACTCATCCTGTCTTTTGGCGATGTAATAAAAACTCGGATTGACTCCTCACCCTGCGCACTTGTCCTTTCAACACCAGGAGCGGCGCCGCAGGTCGAGGGTGGCTATGCGGCCGTTGTGGTTCTTGAGGGATTACGGCTCTTCTCCCACCCCGATCTTCGGGCACAAGAGCGGGCCCGGGAATTGTTTTTTGAGACATGTGCCATGCTTCATCCCAAGGGGGTAGCGCTGCTGTGTATTGAGCAATCACATCCCATCGTCTCCTCACTGATCAGATGGAATCCAGGAGCAATGATTCGAGGGGAGTTAGCCGAGCGGGCGGAGGTTGCCTTGCCGCCATCGGTTACTAGTTTTGTTATCACAGGTCCGGTGAATGAGTTTTCGTCTTTGGCATCGGGAATTCGTAAAGCGATAATTGATAACCGTCTCTCCGGATCGGTGAAAATTTATGGACCAAATGAGCTCGCCAACTCGCGGGCAAAACTTGTGTTGTATTGCCATACACAGGATACAAACTCTGTTACTTCATTCTTACACGAATTGGCTCGCAGACGCAGTATCGCCAAGAAGGAGTATCTATCAATTAGAGTTAATCCATATTCCCTCTAAGCCTTTGATAGTATGAGCCAATGAGCGTGAAAGAAATTCGTCATTTTGGTGATCCGGTGTTAATTACTCCTGCCTCTCCTGTCGTTGACTTCGATAGAGAGATCCGCACGTTGATCTCAGATCTGACAGAGACCATGCTCAATGCTCCAGGGGCAGGACTGGCCGCCCCTCAAATCGGGGTACCCCTGCGGGCATTTGTCTGGCACGTCGATAATATTTTAGGCCATCTCATCAACCCCTCTCTTGTCCTTTCACAGGAGATTGAAATCGATGATGAGGGTTGCCTCTCCTTTCCCGAACTGAGTTTCCCCACACCTCGCGCATTTCGAGCTCTTGCACGTGGTTTCAATATGTTTGGTGAGCCTATTGAGGTTGAAGGAACGCAGTTGCTTGCTCGTGCCATACAACATGAGACAGATCATTTAGATGGGATTTTATTCATAGATCGAATGAGCCTGGATGACCGAAAATTAGCGATGAAGCAGATCAGGGAGTCTGACTGGTTTAATTCATCTAACAGAACGATCACAATCAAGGAGTCACCACACAGTATCCTCGGACGGAGCAACTAGTGCGTTTAGGGGTAGCAGCTACTCCAGATGTCGCCCTACCAACGCTTCATTGGTTACACAGTTCTTCTTATGAGCTCATTCGTGTATTTACAAAGCCTGATCGGCCTGCAGGTCGCGGGCGTAAACTCTCATCATCCCCAGTTTCCCAGTGGGCGCACAAGGCAGAGATTGATCTCATCAAGCCGATTTCCTACGACGATCTAAGAGGTAACATTGAAGATTTGGATTGTGTCCTAACGATTGGTTATGGAGTTCTCTTGCCTCAAGAGATTCTGAAACTACCTCGCTATGGCTTTCTTAACCTTCATTTCTCTCTTTTGCCAGCCTATCGTGGGGCGGCTCCAGTTCAAAGAGCGATAGCAAATGGTGAGCCAATCACGGGCGTGACAGTTTTTGCCCTAGATAAAGGAATGGACACTGGCCCCATCTATAGTCATGAGCAGTTGAAGATAGATCCACAGTGGAGAAGTTCTGAGTTGATGTATGAGCTCTCACTGCTGGGTCCGCAAGTAGTTGAGAAGGCCCTCCTGGCCATTGAATCCGGTGTGCTGCCGATTGCCCAAAGAGGCATCTCTTCGCTAGCACCTAAGATTTCCAAATTAGAGGCCCAGATCAATTGGCATGAGGATGCGCACGTGGTTGCTCGTAAGATAAGGGCCTTTCATCCCGCGCCTGGAGCTTGGACCATCTGGGATAGCTCAGTATTTAAAATCACTCGGGCAGCAGTGATCTTGCAAGATTTATCACCAGGAGAGATATCAATTATTGATGGTACTCCTGTGGTGGGCTGTCACCACCACAGTGCTCTCTCGCTTCTATCGGTAATACCTGCTGGCAAGAATGAGATGCACGGTAGTGATTGGGCTAGAGGGGCGCGCTTAGTATCAGGTTCCTATCTTGGATAGGCCACGAAGAGCTGGTTCCAAACCTCCAAAGCCAGATGCCTCTCGCTTGTTGGCATTTGATCTCATTACTGAGGTTAATCGCAACAATGGATACTCGAATCTTCTCCTACCGCAGGCGCTGGCATCAGCGACTTTACCCGAGCGAGATCGGAATCTGGTCACCGAGTTGGTCTATGGCACCTTGCGGATGCAGGGTAGGCATGATTGGTTGTTGGCACAGGTAAGTGATCGAGCCTGGCACGAGGTTGATCCAGGGATTATCGATATTGCGCGCCTTGGCGTACATCAGATTCACGAAATGCGCATTCCTGATCATGCAGCCGTGTCTGCAACCGTTGAAGTTGCGCGCAAATGTATCGGAGAGTCAAAGGCTAGTTTTGTAAATGCTCTTCTTCGAAACGTGACTCGTAGATCAATTGATGATTGGTTTTCTCCTCTCACCAAAATGACCGATTCTCTTGAACGACTCTCAATTCAATACTCACACCCACAATGGATTGTCTCTGCCTATCACGATTTGCTCAAAGATTGGGACCAAGTCGAGGCCATGCTCGCACTCAACAATATTCCGGCTGTACCGACTCTGGTGTCATGGCCAGGCTATTCAACGAGAGAGGATCTGATCGCTTTAGGGGCTCAGCCAACTCTGTACTCAGAGTACGGGGCCCGATTAAAGGCTTATCCCGGCTCGCTTGATCTGATACGTCATCGATTGGCTGGAGTTCAAGATGAGGGTTCGCAACTTGTTGCATCGGTCTTTGCATCCATCGCCAAAGGTGGTTCATGGCTTGATCTCTGTGCCGGTCCTGGAGGAAAGGCTGCATTGCTCTCATCTATAGCCGCGCAGCGGGGGATCACATTCACTGCAAACGAGCTCTCTATTGTGCGCGCAGATTTGGTCCGTCGTGTTGTCCATGGTGCTCGCGTACTCACTGGTGATGGACGAGAGATTGGACAGTTAGGCGAGAGTTTTGATGCTATTTTGATAGATGCACCCTGTACCGGCTTAGGTGCGCTGCGCCGACGACCTGAGGTTCGTTGGCGCAGAACACCCCAAGACCTGCGAGAGCTTACTCATCTTGCGCGTGAGCTCATCGATGCAGCAATAGGTTCTCTTTCTATCGGGGGCATTCTTGGTTTTGCTACATGTTCGCCGCATTTAGCCGAGACATCGGTCCAAATGAGGGATATCGCACGAAAGTATCCCCAGATGGAGTTAGTCGATGTCTCACCATATCTACCCCTTGAGCTCAAGGATGCAACACGTGATGGAGCGATGACGCTCTGGACACATAGACATGGGACGGATGCGATGTTCTTGGCCGTCTATAGAAGAAAAAGTTAGAATCTTCTCATGGCTTCGAGCATCCGGATAACTCCAAGCATTCTTAACGCAGACCTGACTCATCTTGATTCAGAGATTGCACGTATCGCGGAACAATCTGATCTGATTCATTTAGATGTTATGGATAATATCTTCGTTCCGAATTTTACCTTTGATTTTGACTCTGCCTCTGCGATTATCAAGGCCTGCCCGATTGGGGTCGATGCCCATCTAATGGTTGCTGATGTCGATCAGATTGCCCCTGCATATGCAGAGGTCGGTTGTGAGAGTGTGACAATCCATGCAGAGGCGACAAAGGACATTTCAGCAACTTTGCGTGCGATACGACAGGCAGGTGCCCGAGCAGGATTAGCCCTAAAGCCTGGAACCTCAATAGAGGATGCGGCAGGCTTTATCGATCAGGTTGATATGTTTTTAATCATGACCGTTGAGCCGGGCTTTGGTGGTCAGAAGTTCATCCATGAAATGATGGAAAAAGTAAGGAAAACACGAGCGATAATCGGTGGGCGAGATATCTGGCTTCAAGTCGACGGAGGAATCTCACCAGAGACCATTTGTGAGGCGGCACAAGCAGGTGCCAACGTCTTTGTCGCAGGCAGCGCGGTTTTTAGGGCCGACGATCCAGCCTCGATGATCTCCTCACTGCGTACATTGGCTCAATCAGTTGCTCATGACTAAACACCGTTGTGGGTCTTTCGACAAGACTATTAATTGCGCACCTAATTGTTGGGCTTCGTAGTAAAATCTGCAGATGAAAAGCTTTGACGACCTTTGGGCCGAACTCTCGCAGAGGCTTGCCAGTCGCCAGGAGGGATCAGGCACGGTAGCCGCAGTCGATGCGGGTATTCATGAGATCGGTAAGAAGATCCTGGAGGAGGCCGGTGAAGTGTGGCTGGCAGGGGAGTATGAGTCAGATGAGGCACTGGCCAAAGAGATCAGTCAGTTGATTTATCGAATACAAACATTGATGCTGGCACGTGGATTGAATCCAACAGATATCTACAGGTATCTGTGAGAGAAACGAGGGTATATGTTACGTGTCGCTATTCCTAACAAAGGCTCATTAGCCGATGCATCCATAGCGATACTCACTGAGGCTGGCTATAAACAGCGCAGTGATAGTCGTGACTTAGTCTTAGTAGATACTGAAAATAATGTTGAGTTTTACTATCTTCGTCCACGCGATATTGCACTATATGTAGGTTCAGGCGAGCTTGAAGCCGGGATTACAGGGCGTGATCTGTTGATTGACTCTGGTGCAAAGGCAAGTGAACTGCTCACCCTTGATTTTGGAGCCTCAACCTTCCGCTTTGCCGCCCCGCAAAGCCAGGCCTGGTCCTTAAAAGAGATCTCAGGCAAACGGGTTGCAACTGCCTACCCTGGTTTAGTCGCCTCTTACCTTAAATCTCATGGAATCACGGCCGATGTAGTGCGACTAGATGGAGCAGTCGAGAGCAGTGTGCGACTTGGAGTCGCTGATCTCATAGCTGATGTCGTGAGTACTGGAAACACACTCCGGCAGGCGGGCCTTGAAATATTCGCTGAACCAATCTTGGTTTCTGAGGCCGTCCTAATCTCGCGAACCGGTATGGATATCCCTTTTGATACGCAGGTGCTCATTCGCCGCCTACAAGGAGTAGTCACAGCCCGACGATATGTCTTACTAGACTACGATATTGAGAAGAAACACCTTGAAATGGCATGTGTGATTACACCCGGATTAGAATCACCAACTATCTCACCTTTACAAAAGCCTGATTGGGTTGCAGTGCGCGCCATGGTTCTGCGCAAAGAGACTAATCGAGTGATGGATGAGTTATGGGCTATTGGGGCACGTGGAATTTTAGTGACCGATATTCACGCATGTAGATTGTAAATTTGGTGAGTTTTTAGCCCTGCTCGTGGGTGATTCCCAGCAAATATAGGACAGAGTCTAGGTAGGGCGAACTTATAGTGGTATCTGCAATAGCCTTGAGGGCCGGCTTTGCATTGAATGCAATTCCAAAACCGGCGGCGGCGATCATGTCTAAGTCGTTAGCCCCATCTCCTATAGCAACCGTATGCTCCATGGGTATTGATTCAAGAGCGGCGAACTCTCGAAGTGCCTGCGCCTTTGCCGCGCGATCGATTACATGTCCCTCGATCTCTCCAGTAAGAAACCCATCTCGTATCCCGAGTTTGTTTGCCCGCACATGGGAAATCCCAAGCCGTGATATCAAGGGTGCGATCACATCGATGAATCCGCCAGAGACGATACTCACAGAATGTCCTAGACGATGCAGTGTCCCGATAAGATTTTGTGCTCCAGGTGTGAGGATTAACTCATCTTGTACTTGTGTGAGAACCGATACTGGAAGGCCTTTAAGAAGTTCGACCCTACTACGCAGGGATTGCTCAAAGTCTAGCTCACCACGCATAGCGGCCTTCGTTATCTTCTCTACCTCACTGGCCACACCGGCCTTGAGCGCGAGAAGGTCAATAACTTCCTGAGTAATAAGGGTGGAGTCAACATCTAGTTGGACTAGTTTTCTGGCAAAGCCTAGGGCACCTCTCTTGTGAACTGCGATATCAATGGAACACTCTGATGCTAGGGGTGAGAGTGCGGTGGTGAGTATTTTTTGAGTGGTACCAGAAACGATGAATTCGATCACCGTAATCGGATTTGAGGAGGGGCGTGTAATTCGTTCGATATTTGCGCCTAAACCTGTGATTACAGCCGCTAGAGCCATGACCGTTGAAGGAAGGAGTTTGCTGCTCAAGACAATTACATGAAGGAGTTCATTTTTTGATGCGATGTCTTTGTTGGTTGAGGTTGAAAATAGAGTTGCTATATCCGCATCCAGCCGTGCTGCACATTCTGATAGATCAACCTCGATTGCCTTTTGATGCACAGGATTCAACGCTATCAATACGGTTAATATCAAACGATCTGTTATTACTACCTGCTCGATATCAAGAACTGTGATGGAGAACGGTGCTAGTGTGGCAAAGAGGGATTCGGTTATGCCAGGTGCATCAATCCCGCTGAGTAGGATCAGCCCAGTAAACATCTCATTTTCCATACTCTTTGCCATAACAAAGGTGAGTTTATCGCGAATCACGTTGTGTAATTGCCCTACCAGCCTTTCTGAGGGCGCTGACAGGCTATCTTTTTCCTCTATGAGTGGCACATCTGTACTTGAAATCACCGATGTAACCGTTCGTCGTGGTGATCAGATGATTCTGGGTCCGATCAATTTCTCCATCGCAGCTGGGGAGCGATGGGTCATCCTTGGTCCCAACGGTGCAGGGAAAACAACCCTGTTGCAGTTGTTTGCGACAAAAGTCTTTCCAACTACCGGCTCTGTGAGGATCTTGGACAAAGTGCTAGGGCAGGTTGATGTATTCGAACTTCGCACTCGCATAGGTCTTTGTGCTGCAATGGTCGCCGAAGAGATTCCAGGTGAGGAGTTAGTGCGAGATGTCGTTCTTACGGCCGCATACGCCATCCTTGGGCGCTGGAACGAGAGTTATGATCTATGGGATGAGTCACGAGCACTCGCGCTCCTGACGACATTTGGCGTTCGCCAACTTGGTGAGCGCCACTATGGAACTTTAAGTGAAGGTGAGAGAAAAAGAGTACAGATAGCGCGTTCTCTGATGGTAGATCCTGAGCTTCTCCTTCTTGATGAACCGACTGCTGGATTGGATGTGGGTGGACGAGAGGATTTGTTGAGAAGATTTGCGGAATTTTCAAAAGATCCTCTCGCTCCTGCCACTGTCTTGGTGACACATCACATTGAGGAGATCCCTGTGGGCACCACGCATGCGCTTCTTTTGAAGAAGGGTCTTATCGCTGTGTCGGGCCCGGTTGAGCAAGTGATCACAAGTGAGCATATTTCTCTAGTCTTTGATACTCCTATTGTTGTGAGCAGTGATGCTGGTCGGTTCATAGCGCGTATGGCTCCACTAGAATAAATGAGCTTGTTTGATCAGCTTCACCCAGAATGGCAGAGAAATCTCAGTCATCTTCGTTCTAATTTTGAATCTATAGATGCATATGTATTTAGAAGGCCAATAACACCCGAATACTCCAAGGTTCTACGTTCGCTCAATACACCAATAGATCAAATTCGTGTTGTGATTATCGGACAGGATCCTTATCCATCTCTGGGTCATGCTAACGGCCTTGCCTTCTCTGTTGAGCGGAGAGTAAAACCCATACCAGTATCACTACGGAATATTTTCCAGGAGTTAGCGCGTGATTGTGGGACGACTGTAAAAGAAAATGGAGATCTCTCAGGATGGGCAGATCAAGGAGTCCTCTTACTCAATCGTGTGCTCACGAGCGAGATTGGTGCCTCATTAGTCCATTCAAATATTGGATGGCAGGTCATCACAGATGAGATTGCTCGTATTTTAGGTTCTAGATCAGTGATCGCCATTCTCTGGGGAAAAAATGCCCAGCAACTCTCCAGCTATTTCGCATCTGAATTAACAATCTCCTCGGCCCATCCCAGCCCTCTTTCGGCTCATCGGGGATTCTTTGGTTCACGTCCTTTCTCTTCATGTAATGCTCTATTGCGCACTCAGGGTCAAAGGGAGATTGTGTGGTAAAAAAAGACCCCCGGAGAATCCCGGGGGCCTTTTTTGATTAACTCTTATCCGACCCAGATATTTATCGGAGAGGATAGGAAGTAGATCATGAATAGACCAGAGACAAGAAGCATCAATGGATGAATCTCGCCACGACGGCCTTGAATCAATCGGATGAGGACGTAGGAGACAAATGCGGCTCCAATTCCAACCGAGATGTTGTAGGTAAATGGCATCAAGATAATGGCTAGGAAGGATGGGATCGCGACCCCATAATCGGTCCAGTCAATACTCTTTATCTGAGTCATCATCAGGAAGCCGACGATAATCAGGGCAGGAGTTGCAGCCTCATAGGGGATGACCGCTACGAGCGGAGATAGGAATGTTGTGAGCAGGAATAGAGCTCCTGTGACGATTGATGCAAGCCCTGTCCGCGCTCCTTCACCGACTCCTGCCGCAGATTCAATGTAGCTAGTATTCGATGAGATGCTGCCAACTCCGCCGCCAACGGCGGCTAAGGAGTCAACGAGAAGGATCCGATCATTGTTGGGAATATTCCCATCTTTATCGATGAGGCCTCCTTCATGACCAATAGCTGTGACCGTACCAACGGTGTCAAAGAAATCCGAGAGCAGCAGAGTAAAGATGAGAAGAATGACGGCAACCAATGGAATACGATCAAATGATCCCAAGAGATTGAACTGACCAAAGAGGGAGAAATCAGGGGTTCCAATCACATCACTCGGGACAGTTGGAACGTTGAGATTCCATCCCTTCGGATTGACCTTTCCAGTGGCACCATCAAATAAAGGTCCAATTTTAAATGCTGATTCGACAACAATTGCAAAGACTGTGGCAACAGCTATACCAATTAACAGAGCACCCTTGACCTTCTTTACCATCAGAGCAATCATGAGTAATAGTCCGAATGCAAATACCACAATGGGCCAACCGACGAGAGTTCCGTTATCGCCAAGGGTCACAGGGACAGGACCCGCACCTGTTCGTCTTACGAATCCAGCATCGACCAGACCGATGAGGGCTATAAATAAACCTATACCTACCGAGATTGCGATCTTTAACTGCGCCGGAACGGCTCTAAAAACTGCAGTCCTAAATCCCGTCAAAACAAGGATGGTGATGATGATTCCCTCTATGACGACCAGACCCATCGCATCTGCCCATGACATCTGCGATGCAATCGCAACGGCAACAAATGTGTTGAGCCCGAGCCCAGTGGCCAGAGCCATTGGGTAATTTCCGACCATTCCCATAAGAATCGTTAAAACTCCGGCCATCAAGGCGGTCATAGCTGCAACTGCCGCCAGATTTGGTGCATCACCACCGCCAAGGAACTTGCCATCTCCATCCTTTGTCAGTCCTATGATCAGAGGATTCAGGGCAACGATGTAGGCCATTGTGAAAAACGTAACGACGCCTCCACGAATCTCACGGCCTACCGTGGAGCCACGTTCTGTGATTTTAAAATACGAGTCAAGCATGGATTATCCCTTTCTGTTTTGGTTTCGGGGGTGTTTACGACCCCGTGTGCGAAGAACCGACCCGCACAGCAGCCAGGGAATATCCTCAGGCTATCGCTTATTTTTGAGTAAGGCGGGCAACGACACCGAGAGAGATCGCAATTGATTGACCGACAAAGAGAGCGAAAAGCAGGGTCCCAACACCTACATTACCGCCAAGAATCGTCCCTAGGATCACAACACTTAGTTCAATCGCCAGTCGTACTCGTCCGATGCGAACTCCAGAGCGATGATGGATAGCCGTCATCAGACCATCACGCGGGCCTGGACCAAGACCACACGTGATGTAGAGCCCAGTTCCAATACCCACGAGCGCAATGCCGAAAAGGGCGAAACCAACTCCCAGAAGAAATGAGTCCTGCACAGGAATTATCTCAACTCCAACTTGAATTGCGATTGCAATAATCACTGCATTTGAAATGGTTCCAAATCCAAGCCTCTCTCGTAGTGGTATCCAAGCGAGCAGAACTAGAACACTGATTGCAAAGGTGGACCATCCCATCGAGATATCAAGATTTCGTGAGACACCTTGGGCTAGTACTGACCAGGGTGCATTACCAACACTGCCCTGGATGACGAATGCATCACCGATCCCAAAGATGAAAAGGCCAACAAACAAAATCACTGTTCGTTTAGGGTCTAGATCCCAACGACCAGTTGCGGTCCAAGGGGTAATCGGGAGTGTTTTGTGGGGGCGAAGAAACTCTTGAAAAGCATCAAACGCCATACTTGAACTGTACTGCATATTGCAAGTTCACATCTTACTCGTTAATCTTTCACGATGTTCCCAGGTGTAGGTACGGTGATCAATCTCGTTGCAATCATAGGGGGAGCAACAATTGGTGTGATTCTTGGAAATCGACTCGGTGGCAAGCTCCGCTCACTCATCACTGACGTATTGGGTCTTGTCACTATATTGGGGGCGGTATCAGCACTCATCCCACTGTGGTCTCAAAGTTTCATCTCTGCTTTGCCTACTGGATGGCCACTGTTAGTTGTTCTTTTCTCACTTCTACTTGGTGGACTCCTGGGTTCTGTTTTGCGATTAGAAGATCGTCTCGATCTTCTCGGAGAGCGACTGCGAAGACGCTTTAGAGCATCGAGTGATTCAGGCTTTGCTGAGGGTTTCGTCTCAGCCTCCTTACTCTTTGCTATTGGTCCTCTTGCCATCCTTGGTTCAATCAGTGACGGGATGTCCACGGGAATTGATCAACTACTCCTAAAAAGTACACTCGATTTTTTTGCCGCAATGGCTTTTGCCGCATCTTTAGGATGGGGAGTAGCCCTTTCAATTATTCCAGTTGGAATCTATCAGGGTTTTTGGACGGTTATCGGCTTGATTCTGGGACAGGTACTACAGCCCTATCAAATTGATGCGATGACAATCGTTGGTGGTGTTATGTTGATTGGAATTGGGCTTCGACTACTTCATGTAAAAACTATCGCGGTAGGAAATCTCCTACCCGCATTGGCCCTAGCTCCGATTATCGCTGATATTGTGAATGCTTTCTCGTAAACCCTTACTCTTTAAAGGGCAAGGGTTGCAAGGAGTTGTGCCCAGCTCGTGAGGCGCGCGCAGTGACCTGTCGCATATGGTGGCGACGACAGAGCACCTCATAGGCTATTTCTGCGCCCGTAGAAACATCTCCAACGACAACTTGCTCTCCTTCAACGACCATCACGCCATCTTTCGTACGGGCGTTATGAGTTGCTCGAGATCCACACCAACACAGAGCCTCAACTTGAAGAGCGTGCACTCGATCGGCAAGCTCGATCAAACGGCTTGATCCAGGGAATAGGAGAGTTTGGAAATCTGTCAAAATACCGAAGGCAAATACATCGATTCCCAGCCCATCAACGATTTTGGCAAGTTGCTCAATCTGCGCCCGTTCATAGAATTGGGCCTCATCGCAGATAATGTAATCGATGCGATCACCTGCTGATAGCTGCTCGATGATATGTCGATGAAGATCCAGCCCTGGATTCACCTCAATCGCAGGTGAAGATAGACCAAGCCGAGATGAGATCACACCGATTCCAGCTCGATCCTTATTGGTAAATATGACACCAGAACGTCCACGACTCTGGTGATTATGAGCTGTTTGAAGAGCGAGTGTTGATTTTCCACTGTCCATAGTTCCACAGTAGTAAATGAGTTCAGCCATGAACACCATCCTGCCACATTATTAGGGAAACAGACCTATTTTTTTGAGCGAGCGCTCAAGTTGTGGAATCAACTCAAGTGCCATGGGCACTGAAATATGTGAGGAATCTCTGTAAGCAACAGTTGAATTGACAATCGCTGGACATGTTGACTTGCATAACCAAGGAGATGGGTCGATGGTTCTAAAGCCTGAGATGACTCTGACAGGCGTTGGCTTTGAGTTATTACAGGTGATCTCAAATTGTGTTGCAAGGCAGGATGGAATGTCCAATTTAGGCCGGGGAGTATCACTGATGTAGATGATGTATTCAGTGTTGCCTCGGAGATTGCCTAGTAGTTGACGCTGACCATCTCTCCACCATTTCGCACGATCAGAATAGTTCGCTCGTGGAGTGAAATATGCAAAATTACTCGTTATTACGGCCAGGGGTTTTATCTCTTTGATTCGAGCCAGCGAATTCTCGCGCCATTTCTTACAGTGCCTTTCCTTGAAGGCTCCTTGATCTGGCCTCGGAGCATGTACTGCTGGGCAGGCTGATTTAGTTAAGGAGATCAACCTCAGATCCCGTTCTCGAGCCAACTCTTCTAGAGCCGGGAACCATTGTGAGGCGTGAGAATCACCATATAGAACGATAGTGGTCTTTGACTTTGCATCACCATAGGTGCATAAGCCTGACTCCACCTCCCCATAGTTGACCTGGCAGTCATCACCGTAAACCGCGGGTTTTGCGATTACTTGAGTGAGATCAAAACGATATGGATTTGGCCCTCTCGTGGTGATTATCGTGGAGGAGGTCGAGATGATTACAAGGCCTAGAGCGATAGATGCACTGGTCGCACCTGCCGTGTACTTGTAGAGCCTATTTGGGCTTATCTTGGCATATCGAAGGGGATCCTCGATGTATTTATTGGTTAGATGAGCCAGCAGAACGGTAAGGGCGATTGCCTCACATCGCTCGATTATAGATAGAGGTCTACCAAGAGCAGCACTTGGTAGGACAAGTGCTGGCCAGTGCCAGAGGTATAGAGGATATGAGATTTTGCCGAGCCACTGCGAGATCTTATTGTTAGCCAGATCATTGAGAATCGGTGGCCAACGTCCTATGGAGGCGATAAGAATGGCAGTTGAAAGAACTGGGGCGATGGCATTGAGGCCAGGAAATGCTGTGCCATCGTTGTAGTTGAAGGATGCAAATACAAGACAGGTAAGGGCTATCCAAGGCAGAGCTCTATGTCGAATGAAATCCTTCGGCATAAAGAGAAGAAGTGCTCCTATACCCAGTTCCCAGGCCCGTGTTGACAAGGAATAGAAGGCCCAAATGGGGGCAGTTTGCACTTGGTAGATGGAGAGGGCAAGAGAGAAGATAGTGATGAATAGAATTCCCGCGCGGATCCTTACTCTGCCACCTCTTGCCAGGAAGATGATGAAAATCGGCCAGAAGAGATAGAACTGCTCCTCCACCGCTAAAGACCAATAATGGATGAATGGTGAGGGCGTTGCATTGAGATTTTGATAGTCATTCTCCCACCAAGCAAAGAGATAATTGGATAGATAGGTCGCCGCCGCCAGAAGATCTCGCCCCAAAGCCCTGCGAGTGATATCGGGCAGAAGTAACCAGCCAAGGATCGCTGTTGAGATCAATACAAAAAGCGAGGCAGGAAGAAGACGCTTGATGCGGCGCCGATAGAAGGAGCCTAGCTTGAGGCCTCCAGTGTTCTCTATCTCTCGAAGAATCAGACCAGTGATGAGATAACCGGAGATGACGTAGAAGATATCAACACCGATAAAGCCACCCGGAACAAATCGAGCGTGAAATAGGGTGACTACTATCGCTGCAAGTGCCCTCAGGCCCTGTATTTGGAGAAGACGCACCGTTATGTTGCTACCAGTGATGTGATCTGTATTCCGGGAAAGCGTTGATTTATCAGCGTGCGCCCTGATAAATCTGCAATTTCAAGAAGTGTCAAAACATGGACCACGCTGGCGCGCGAGCGTTGTATCAGTTCAATCGCGGCGCAAATCGTTCCACCAGTGGCCAAGACATCATCGATGAGTAAAACATTTGATCCCGGGGCGATGGCATCGGTGTGGAGCTCCAAAGTGTCGCTGCCATACTCCAAACCATAACTTTGCGAGATCACCGAGAACGGTAGCTTGCCTGCTTTTCGGATAGGGACGAGAGCGGATTCTGTCGCATAAGCCAAGGCCGAGGCAAAGATGAATCCGCGTGCTTCGATACCAGCGACGATTACTCCCTTGTGTGCGAAATCTGCGAAGCGCTTGATGACTGTAGAAAAGGCCTCAGCATCTGCAAGAAGGGGAGTGATATCTTGGAAGCGAATCCCTGGCTTTGGATGATCGGGAATTTCGCGGATGAGTGCCAGTGCATCATCAATCTTCATGTGTCCGAGAGGGGACTTGAACCCCTAATCCCTTGCGGGAACTAACACCTCAAGCTAGCGCGTCTGCCAATTC
>SXGT01440151.1_pt1 | contig 63201 bp, 68 predicted proteins | sample 3176221 | NCBI WGS metagenome assembly SXGT01 (sample SAMN11356862, study PRJNA531348) | freshwater metagenome | isolation source: freshwater sample F1-120 | place: China: Fuxian Lake, Yuxi | collected 2017-12-25 | reverse complement strand
GTATCGCCGTCGACCCATGGTTCATCGTCTCCACCTTTGGCGATAAGGCGCGTCTCATCCGCGAAGCCCGTTGGATAAACTCGGGACGTCCACGCCAAGTGGTCGCCGAAATCCTGAGCAAGGTGGAAGCCGGCGCCATCAAATCGATCGCCTGTTTCGGATTGGCTTATAAGCCCAACATCGATGACCTTCGTGAATCGCCAGCGATCGAAGTCGTCGAAAAGCTGTCCGAAGAACTCAGTCTTCGATATCCGGACGTGTCCCTCTGTGCGATCGAACCGTTTGCGGACGAGCTTCCCCGTGAGTTGGCCAATCGCGACGTCGCGCTGGTCGACATTGAAGCAGGCCTAGCCGCTGACTTGATAGTCTTGTTGGTAGACCACACACAGTTCAGAGACGTCCCGCACGAGCGCATCGCCACAAAGCAGCTGGTTGATACGCGGGGCATCTGGTCGCGAGAGCGCACCCAATAGATCAGGGCAGTTTAGTCACCAGCGGCCGCTTGAAGCGCGTCACGGACGAGCGGTTGCCATCTTCGCTTGTGCAGTTCGAGGGTGGATGCATTCTCGACGTATCGAAGCAAGACCGCGGTCGTCTTCCAGCCGCCGGCCTGCATAATCGCGAGCGAGTCAAAACCAGCGACGAGCATATCCTGCGCCGCGCCTACGCGCATTGAATGACCTGACAGGCCGCGCGCAGTCTCAACTTCTACACCAGCACTCCGCGCCGCACGCTTAATCAGCCGGCGGATTGAGCTGGTGTCCATCGCGCACTCGGACAGCCGCCCGAGATGCAGCCCACGAAAGAGCGGCCCCTCCTCGATCTTTGATAGCTCAAGCCAACGCTGCAGCGTCTTTGACGTCTGCGGCGAGAGCCAGGCTGTGCGCCCGTCGCCGGCCTGGTCGCACTTCGACCGGGTGATGAGCACACTCCACTGCCCACCTGCCCCGGCAAGCAAGTGCTCCACCCGCATAGCCGCGAGCTCGGCGCTGCGACAAAGCGTGTCGTAGCCGACAGCAATGAGGGCGGCGTCTCTCGCGCCGCCAAGCGTCTTCGGCTGCTTGTCCAAAATCTGTTTGAGCAGCTCGGCAGTCAGCCCTTTGGACTGCACTGGCCGGCGTGGCTTGCGCTTAGCGGCGCGGCGAAGCGAGAGCCGCACCGCACTTGCGCCGGTTGGGCTCGGCACATCAGACATCGCGTGCGCGAACGCGATCGAAGCCAGACGCCGACGCAAGGTCGCTGGTGACACGGCATCGACTTCAGCGTCGATGAACGCCGCGACAACATCCGGCTTAGCGGGAAGCCACTTCTCACCTTCCTTTGCACACCATGCCTGAAAGGCTCTGAGATCGGTGCGATAGCCGCGCAGCGTTGTATCCGCATATGCGCCTTTGCAGCGCGCGAACATCGCTTCCAGCGCGACTGCTGGACCAGCGCCGGCGCCACCAGGGGAGCGCGCCTGCGTCATCTGCGCTTCAACACTTCGCGCAATTCGTCGGCGCCGCCTTTGATCAGCACCCAGGCCATTTCCTCGCAGTCCTGCGGCTCTTGGATCCTCAAACCCATCTCGATCTTGGCGAGCGCACCCTGCCCGCTCGTCGCACGCATCTGAGCAATGCGCGCTGCGGAGCGTTCGAGTTTCTTCTCGGCTGCGTTGATTTTGCGCGTGAGCGCCCGGAGCTCGCGTGCTTCGGGCAGCCCACTTCTCAAAGCGCGCGTTAGATCCAAATGTTTGCACCGCTTGAAGAGCTTGGTCTCTAAGCGCTGCCAGCGGTGGGCCAGCGCGTCCGCATCAGAACGCTGAGACACCCACTCGCTGATGGCTACAATTATTGGATCGGCGGGAGCCGTAACTCCCGTCATGAGGGGTGCCGCGGCCGCTCCGACCACCATTCCGCGCCGAGAGATGCCTTTAGATGCCATGGTAGACTGCTAACTGCTTCGTTACACTTTTTAGGTAATAGACCGCCACGGCATAGTCAACCTAAAAAGTGTCATGAATTACTCTTTTGGTGCAATATGAATGCTGCCCAGCTTCGCGCGGCCAGAGCGTTTCTTGACTGGAGCCAATCCGATTTGGCCGAGATGGCAAAGGTGTCGGTCGAGACCATAAAGCGCCTAGAACGTACCGCGGGCGCGATCGAAGCAACCAAAGTCTCGACACTCCGCGCGATCGAGAAAGCGTTCGAAAAAGCAGGCGTGGAGTTCACAAACGGTGATGCACCCGGCGTGCGATTAAACCCCAAGCGCTGATCTCGGTACGGTGCACGCGGTGTCCTCGGGGCCAAAGGCTTAGCCAAATACCTTGGCGGAGACTGGCACGGGCGGCATGCAAACAGGCACGCTCTCTAAGATTAGAGAAACCCTCGAACATGCCGGCATCGTCTTCCTCGAGGCGGACGATCGTCATGGGCCCGGAGTCAGATTAAGGACGAATTCGAAGACTGCTCTTGAAAATTAGACTAGACCACACTAGACTAGCTTCCTACGGAGTGGTCGAAGATGTCGGGCGCTTGGACAGTACAGGATGCGAAGGCGCAGCTTTCAGAGCTGCTTCGCCGCGCACGGGCGGGAGAACCGCAGCGTATCGGGGTCACCGATGACGCCTGCATGTTAGTCTCCGCGAAAGATTGGGAGGCGTGTCACCCGTCTTCACTCGGCGCTTGGCTCGTCGAACACGCGCCGCGCGGTCCCGACCTCGAATTGCCGTCTCGCAAGTCCAAACGAGGCGACCCATTTGAGGACCGCGTCGGCGCTGGCGGGAAGACATGAAACCAGTCTTGCTCGACACCAATGTCCTCTCGGAATTGGTTCGACCGAAACCCGAACCGAAAGTTCTGGCATTTCTCCGAGCACAAGACTCGCCGTTTATCTCAGCACTGACGCTTCACGAACTCGCGTTCGGCGCCGAACGCGCTCCGGATGGCGCACGTCGGGCAAAGCTCAATCTTTGGATTTCTGGGATCCAGTCTCAGTTTGCTGAACGCATCGTCGACATAGATGGCGAGATCGCATCTGTGGCCGGGCGCCTTCGCGCGGCGGCGGCAAATGCGGGCCACGCCGTCGATGCACTGGACAGCCTCATTGCAGCTTGCGCAGTCTCGCGAGACGCCGCCATCGCTACGCGCAATCTTCGTGATTTCGCCCCCCTCGGTATTCAACTCATCAATCCGTGGGACTAATCAGCGGCGCGCCGCCGCCGATCGGTAATTTCCCGTCAACGCCTCTCCTCGCCTCGGGCGGACGTTCGCTTTGAGCCGTGGAAAGACCATCGCCGATTGCTTTAAGGTGGGGATGGACTAAGCGCGGCATCGAGGTCGGCCGATCCGGCATCAGCAACCGCATCGGTTCATCGAGAAGGCGCCTGCGGTAACGGAGGTTCAGCTCTCCGCCGGAATCGCCTATCAGCAACCCGGCATGGCGGCCCGCGTGATCGAGACGCAAACGGCGCTTGCCTGCTGGCTCTCAAGTTACGATGGATTTCATGGCAACATCTCTGGATTTGGCAGGCAACGGTCCAAAGACGCCACAAGAATTGCGCCAACTGCACCTGTTCAACGACGTCGCCGATGAAGTGCTTGAGGAGGTGTTTGCCCTCCTGCGTCGGACAAAGTTCAAGAACCGGGCTACGAGTATGGTCGAGCGCGACTTTCATGCGCGCGTCGCATTTGTATGGAGTGGCGAGTATCGCGTCGGCGTAACCACGCCCCACGGCGAGACTGTCACCATGTATGGGGTCAAGCCGCGCGACGCGTTCGGGTTCGCCGTCGCCCTGGCTGGACACAGCTTCGGCGACGCGCACCGGCTCTTCGTGGATCGCGGCGGCGTGATCGTCGACATACCGACGGATTACTTCCTTTCTCTCTCCGATAAGTCGGCGGCATTCGCAAAGGACCTGACGCGCACGCTGGTGACACACGCGCTGAACTACGGCGCCCGGGTCTACGAACTCGCCGCAGGCAACGCGCGCAATCGGCTGCTGGCGGAACTCATTCGCCACGCCCACCTCGTCCCGGGCGGCGACCGTCGCCGGCTTAATCCTTCGCCCACGCAAGCTTCGCTAGCCGCCCTCATTGGCGCCACGCGCGAGGGTGTCTCGCGTCAGCTTCACGCCCTGAAAGAAGAGGGTGTGATCGAGTTGGATCGGGGCAAGATCACAATCGTCAGCTTGGGCGCGCTTCAAAAAATGGATGAGCGGGCGATGGGCCGACGGCTCTTCTTGCCGTACTCACGGCCTGATTGAAGTCGCTTAGCCCTGGGCCGCCTGGAGCGCAGGTCCCAACTCGTTAGGGCGCCGGGAGTGGCTGACTTACCGTCCAGTTCGCCCCGAAGCGACACCTGCAATATGAACGCAATCCGACGAGCGAGCGGGTTCTTAGACAAGATCTGCGGCTCGCAACTGGATGCGCTTTCCAGCTTCGTGATCTTGTTTTCCAATGCACTTCTCACGGGCGTGCCTCCCAAGCTTGAACACGCACGCATTGGCATTGTTAAAAGTCATGCTGCGATTTCGGTACGCGTCACGTTTCTCACGCCGCATGCTGAAACCGCGCACAAAAAGAGACGGCGCGTCCTAAGAGCGTTTGCCGTCGGCAGTGCTCCGAGCCTTAACCCCGGCCACGAACACGGTCGCGGCGACAAGCTAGCCCTGCGCGTGGCGCGTAATCTGATCTGGCTCACACCCCCTCGCCTAGCTAAACCCGAGCGAACGCCGAGACAAACGCCCCTGCCCTCAACCGGGCGTCGGAGCTTGGAGCTGGCGTGCCGTTGGGGGTTGGCGCCGCGATGACCTCACGCCACACTTGCCGCTCTGGGGAGGCCCTGATGCGCGCCTGGCTGAGTTGGACATTGGTCGTGGGCGCCGCGACTGTCGTGGCGCTGTTTTTTGGAACGGCCGCGGACGCACAAGCCCCTGTCAGGTGCGCGTCGCTGATGCCTGCCGACGCCGCGCTGATCCGTCTGCCAGCAGGCGTCAGAGATGCAGATTGCGTGCTGCGCGAGGATTTCACCGTGGTCGCCACGCGTTATCGCGTGGCCGACATTGTCGGCGCGCGCAGCCGTGATGTGGAGACGCAGGTCGCTGTCATACGCGAAGCCGTCGAACGCAGCGCAAGCGTTTACGGCCGCTGGTTTCACACTGCGCCCACCACAATCATTCTCGGGAGTTTTCCTGGGCTCGAAGAAGCTGGTGAGGCAACGACGGATGGCCGTGGCGGATGCGTCATCTCGATAGAAAATGCCGCCCACCACACTGGTCGCACGTTGGACCGCGCTGACCTGATGCGCACCGTAGCGCATGAGCTTTTTCACTGCGTGCAATTCACGGATCCGACGCTCGACCACATTCAACTTGAATGGCGAGACGAAGCGACAGCTGAGTATTTCTCAGGCGTCGCGGTGCCAGACGCGCCATTCAACCCAGCCTATGGTGACACCCTGCCGCTGCTTATAGAGCGGCCACTTTATGAGCTCGGCGAGAGCGCAGCGCCTTTCATCTTTTTTCTTGGCGTCCGGCGTTCGCCAGAAGCAGTCGCGAATTTTCTTCAGGGCGCGTCGCGGGATCATTCGGCCACTGGCAGCGTCGCATCACTGCGCAATATCCCCGATGTCGATCAACTGTTCCTCGATTTTGTTCACGCTTGGATCGATAGCAATCTCACCGACCCAAACGGCCGACGCGTCGACATCGCCGTTCCCGATCTCTCATCAATCACGTCCGTCGAGCGCGAGCAGATGTTGGAGTTGGGTGAAGCGCGGCCATTCCAGGCAGCGCTCGGCGTCTTCCAGTTTTCGCGTGGTTCGACCTGGGCGATCGAAACGCCCGACGATGCGCAGGCGCGCGGCACATGGCGGCGCGCACATGAAAGTTGGTTTCCGTTGCGCGCTTCGATAGACGCCTGCGACGAATATGGCAGTGGCGTTTTGGTCCTGACCTCAGCTGCGGCGTCAACGTCGCCGTCGCCACGGCGCGCGCGCGCCACGACAAGTCCCGCCGGCGAGCGCGTCTGCCGTTGCCCGGTCGGGACTTGGACCATTGGCTTTGAAGATCTCCGCCGCTCAGCGTTCGGGGGCATGATCCCCGAGGGCGAACTGATCAGCGGTTCAGTGACGGTTAGCTTCTCGCCAGACGGCATGGGCGCCGGGACATTCAACGACGTAACGATCGAGGCGCCGATCGATCGATACAGCAGCATGCGCCAAGTGCTTCGCGGCGGCGTCGCTTGGCGTTGGCGTGCGCTGCCCTGGGACACACGCCTCGCCGGCGGCCCGCCGCCAGAGGGCGAGCCGTCGCTGCTGCTGGAGCGCACTGTCACCGACGTCACCGCCACTTGGAGCGTTCAGTTTTATGCTCGCGGCGCCCAGGTGGGCGAGCGCACGACGCCGTTCCGATCTGGCGAGGCGGCGGCAGGCTCCGTGCAAAGGTCGCCCGCGGTCTGCCGCGGCCCGGTGCTAAGCATCCAACCAAGCACGATCACACCAGCGCCGATCCCGCCGCCTCCGTGGTACGGGACTTTCCATCGTCAAGACTGAAGCACGCGCACCGGCCCGTAAGCGGCCGCGCATGCCATTACGCCACCCGATCGGCCAGACGTCACCAAGACGGCGGCGTTGATGATGAGGGTAACCGCTCCGCGGCAAGGGCTCAAACATGAGTAGCTTAAGCGCCAGATCACGCACGCTCACCGCTGCCCAAGCAAAGCTACGCGCCGCTAAAAGTTCACGATCTCGCAGGGCGTCGGCTGGGCTTGAACGCGGAACCGGTATTGCTCGCCGGCAGGCACGCGGACGTGAAGCACATCGCCGCTCGCTAACGTGTAGCGGATCACGAAATCGACCGGGCGCCTGCACGGGCGCATCGAAGTTCTAAAGGTCGCGCAATGCACGCTACCTGGCCCCGTCTCCATCGAGACCATGCCGCTCTGGTTTATCGTCGCGCTCGCGCGCGCGGCGCCCGCTGCGACCGCGGCGGCGTAGTCAGCCGCGCTGATCTGCGGACACGCAATGGCAGGCGCATTGGGCGGGGCGTAACTTGGCCCACACGCTACCAGTGCGGCAGCGAGCGACAGTGGTCCAAACCTTGCACGCTTCATGGCCCCTGCTCCGTTGAAGCCCATCTTCATCGCTCTCGCATTCCGACGCCGGTTCTAAGCTATTGGCCAGTCACCACGTTGATGTCAGCCAACGGCGCCCCTTCACAAACAATGTGCACGACACTGGTTTGCCCGGACGCCGGCGCGAAATAATAGACCGGATGCGCCGTCACCGCCGCGGACACGGGCTGCGCAGGCGGTGTCAGCAAGAGCGACAGATGCGGCTCCGCGGCGGAGGCCTCATTCGGATCGCGCACGAGAGAGACGGAGTAACCGGGCCGCGGCAAGTCGATTTGCCCACTCACTGTCAGCGTCGAGGCGCCGCCTTGCCTCGTCGTAAAAGTTGCTTCCCACCGACGATGCGCAATGACTGGACACGCACTCGCGACGGCGATCGACGGCGCCTCAGTGGAGGGCGCCGTCGTGGCCACCTCGACGCCCTGCGGCTCAGCTTGCGGTTCAGTGGTCGCGGGTTGCGGCTGGCAGGCAGCCACACTCGCCGCAGCAAGCGCGACCGCGGCTAGGACATAGCTCAGTTTCATGACGGGGCTCTTTCATCGCGCAACCACATGCGGATGCATGATAACGCGCGATCCGTCCCACTCAATCGTCAAGGGCGACTTGTCCCTTCGCCTCTTGGGGGCTGCGCCGCTGCCGGCGCGCGCCTCGCGGGCCAGGTCGAGCCTGGTCTCGTGTCCAAGGATTTTGGCAGCGCGCGCCAGCGCGGTGTGAGGTCACCAAGTTCATACAAGCGCCCTCTAGCCGCTGGCGCTGTCATTGACCCCTCGTCCCGGGCGGCGACCGTCGGCGGCTTAATCCTTCGCCCACGCAAGCTTCGCTAGCCGCGCTCATTGGCGCCACGCGCGAGGCTGTCTCGCGTTCGGGTTCGCCGTCGCCCTGGCTGGACACAGCTTCGGCGACGCGCACCGGCTTTTCGTGGATCGCCCCTTCCGCCGTTGACGCAAATACGGGGCGGCCCCGTCAGAGCCGCCCCGCTTGATGTACGCACTGGTTCAAAGTCAGAAGTTGAAACGCAGACCCACTTCAACGACGGAGGCGCGATTTTCGATGTCGAGGGACGCCGGGAAAAGATCGACATTGGTTTCGACCTCCTCGGTTCCGCGGTAGCGATACTGTGCGAACAGCGCGGTGCGATCGTTGAGTTCAAACGAGCCGCCGGCCACGAGCTGGTAGGCCAAGACGGTGTCTTCGTCGTCAACGATGCCGACACCCGACGGCGAATAATCGACCTTCACCTGCGCGACGCCAATGCCGCCACCAACATAAGGCGTGAATGCGCCGAGCTGGTTGAAGTCATAATAGAGGTTGGCGGTCAGGAATGTGGATTCCACGGAACCGCGGCCGTCATCGACGACCGTCCCGACAGTCGCACCCTGCAGGGGCGCACCGCTGATGAGCACGCCAACATCCTGATTGTCGAGCGGAATGCCGCCTGCTTGCACGTTGCGATGCGTATCGATGTCGTTGCTCTGATAGGCGAGTTCGATTTCACCGCGTAAGCGATTGCCGAAACGGCGCCCGAGCGCGGCGCTCACCGTGTAGCCGGTTTCAAATTCGGTGGTCCAACCGACGCTGGTTCCTGCGGGCAGCAGCGTGTTGTTTGGAATGGTTGTGCCCGTGCCGGTCAGAAAATTGCTGGTAAACGCACCGCTATTGTCGGAATCGCCGAGGAAAACGCCTCCAGCGCTGAACGACCCATAGTAATCCTGAGCGACAGCAGGCGTGGCGATGAGAGCGGTGGCGACGGCGGCCACACGTAGCACAGAGCGTAAGGTCAACATATAAATCCCCTTCGAGGCGACCGCAGGAGCGGCGGCGCATTCTGCTGCGAACGCAACGGCTTACGCCGATGCGATTGCGTTGGATCACTTCAAGAGCGCTGCTGGTTCGACCGCCGCGCTTCGTGCGGATGAACCCGCAACTCATCGGTGGAGCCGAAGCCTTTGTAATCGCGCCACGCACGACCGGCGGCAAAGGGCCAGCGCGCGTCGTAGAGCGGATTTCTGCGACCGGCCTACTCGCTCAATTGCTGCCGCTTGCGACCTATGCGCGTGGCCGGCTCAAGTTCGCCGAATGTTGTCAGTCGGGGGCCACCCGCCGCCCGCCAGACATCCTGCCGCGCTATGTTCTCCCCGAGTTAGCTGCACTTGGCCGAGCCGAAATCCCGGAGCTTACGATCGATCTCATTGCAGCGGACATTAGGCGTCCGCGCGCCGGTCAACTGAGCGACTGTTGTTCCAATACTTCAAGTTTGCGCCTGCAATCAGCAGCCACAGGCCCGTGCCGACTTCGGCGATCAACATCGGCATCCACGCCACAATTCCCAGCGCCGGCACCTGCGCGGGAACGAGGACATAGGCAAAACTAAACATCGCCCCAATCACCGACCCTAACATTCCGAGGCCGGAGAGGAAGCGTGGCACAAAGCGCGACTGGAACAGCAGATAGAAAAAGACCGTGGAGCCCACGGCGAAGGTGATCGAGGCGATGTACATGGCCCCGTCGTGGCCGGCAAAGATCAGCTCGTGTAAGGCTTGGCGTGCACCCACGCCGAAATCGCCGGTCGCTCCGGTGTAGTTTTCGAGAGCGGTGAAGCTACTGACGATCATGCCAGCGCCCGTTGAGACCTCCGCAAAACGGCAGAGCAGCGCAAACAGCGCGAGATCAGCATGCACCGCCCTGAGCAAGGCGTAGAACGCCCACATGAACACGATGGCGGTGACGCCAGAGATGATATCGACTGCAAGCGAGATGCGGTAGAGTTGTTCGGCTGCTGCGGCGTTCCCTGCGGATTGCGCGAAGTCTCCGGGTACGTCAATGCCGGAGGTAAGCGCTGTGGGCGCCAGAGAGACGACCAACAAGCACAGCCACATGAACCCAGTAAGCCTCGCATAACCCTGCAGTGATTTTTCGCTCGCATTGAGTGCCATTTGTCAGTTTCCTTGTGTTACTCATCGACATCAGGACGAATAGATCATCTCCACGGTGATCTAGCTGGCGCCGTTTTCTCCGCCACGAATCAAGTCTGGCCAGTTCGACATGTCTTCATCACGCAGCCAGAGCGCGGCCCATGTAAACGATCACTGCGCCCCGCTTGCGGCCGCTATCGACGTAGCGGTGTGCTTCGACAATGTCGTCCAATGTATAAGTGCGGTCGATAACGGGCCTGATCGCGCCGGCTTCGATCAGGCGCTTAATCAACACCAGATCTTCCTGGGAATCGCCGCTGGAGAATCCGACAACGACACGCTTGCCGGGCCGCATGGCGGTCCAGAGCGCTTGCAAGAGCTGGGTCAGCTCCTGGACGATGAACACGTGGCGCCCCTGAGGCGCAAGCACGCGCTTGCTGCGCGAGAACGACGAGCCCCCCACCGTGTCGAGGATCGCATCATAAACGTCCGAACCTTGGGTGAAATCGACCTTGGCGTAATCGATCACCCGATCAGCTCCGAGCGAGGCGACAAGCTCGACATTGGCGGCACTGCACACGGCCGTGACATGCGCGCCGAAGTGCTTGGCCAACTGCAGCGCAAACACGCCCACTGCGCCGCTCGCGCCATGGATCAGAATTTTCTGTCCGGGCTTGATGCGCACGAAGTCGCGCAGGAACGCCAGCGCCGATAACGCCCCGAACGGGATCGCGGCGGCCTCTCCGAAAGTGAGCCCCTCCGGCCTAGCGGCGATGGCGGCGGTTTCGCGGATGGTGAGAAATTCCGCATTGGCGCCGCCGATCTTCATACCGAACACGGCATCGCCGACGCTGAATCCGCTTGCCCCGTCGCCGACGGCGGCGATGCTGCCGGCGAATTCCATACCCGTGATTGGGTTGCGCGGACGAAGCACGCCAAACAGCAGCCGTATCGGCAGCCAGAAAATGCCCGCTCCGGTGAAGGCGCGCATGCGGACATCGCCGGAAGTGACAGTGCTGGCGCGGACGCGGACCAGAACTTCATCGGCCTTGGGGGTCGGGCGCGCGACCTCTTCGACCTTCAGGACCTCCGGCGGGCCGTAACGAAAGCAGGCAACGGCTTGCATATTCACTCCTAAATTATTCTTGAGCGCCAACCCCGCCGCGCGACGCATAACCCAGCGGCGGGAGTTCCTGGACGAAATCGAGATGCGGTCGGCAGGGCGCCTGCCCTCGACATCAGAACGAATAGGTCAAGCCGAGGGTGAATTTCGCAGCGTTGTCGTCTTCGACGATCGGGCTCTTCGTGATTTCCTCGGGAAACGCGTCGTAGGCGAGAAACGCCACTGCCGAGAGGCGCTGCGTCAGCGCGTAATCCAGGTCCAGACCAAGCGACATCACCACTGCATCGTCGGCGCTGTAAGCGGCGCGGTTGCTGCGCGCCTCGTTGCGTCGCACGCCATAATAATAGTCGACGAGTTCGGCGCTCTGCCAGGCCGCGCCAATGCGTGGGGAGATTGTCAAGTCTCCGGTGCTGATATCTACGCCGTATCCGATCGAGACCTGTTGGCCGCCGTGCACATCCAGAACATCCGACAGCGCTTCAACTCTGAGAACGCCGAACCACGCCGCCATGTCCATGCGCCCGCCGAGTTCCGCAGTGGGGTCACGATCAGCCATGCCTGCAAGCGCCGGCGCCTCGTCGCGATCGACAGCTTGGAAGCGCGGCGCCGCCACAAGCGCGAAACTCAGGCCAGGACGGTCAAAAAAGGCAAAGCTTGCGCCAAATGGCGAGAGGGCCAGCCGGTCGCCTTGGTAGGCGAAGTAGGGGATGGGCGCGACGATGTCGTCGGCGCTCGCGTAAGGGGAGGTTATCACCGCCCCGCCGAGACCGACCGACCAAAGATAGTCTTCCTCGGCCACGCTTTGGCTGGGCACAGTCGCCAAAAAGCCGAAAGCGATAATGGAAACAGTGGTGAGATACTTGGGTGACATTCGCGGGCTCCGCCTGGCCGTTCAATCGGCCGCCCAAGCCTGTACCCTTGCAATAATGCGATAGACATTGCCGAAAACCGGATTTGATATATACATTATCGTATGGATTGGCGCTCGGTAAAGTTCGATTGGAACCACGCGCGGGCGTTCCTGGTCACTGCCGAAGAGGGCTCGCTCTCGGCGGCGGCGCGCGCCTTGGGCATGACCCAGCCGACGCTCTCGCGTCAGGTCGATGCGCTCGAAGCCGAGCTTGGGTTGGTGCTGTTCGAGCGCGCCGGACGCGGTCTGGCGCTGACGCCAAGCGGGCTTGAGCTGCTCGAACAGGTGCGCGGCATGGGCGAGGCGGCCACGCGCGTGTCGTTCTCCGCGTCGGGCCAGTCGCAGGTGATCGAGGGCCCCATCTGCATCACCGCCAGCGAGGTCAATGCAGCCTTCCTGTTGCCGCCAATCATTGCTCGATTGCGAGCCGCGCACCCGGGCATCGAGGTAGAGGTGGTGGCGTCCAACGCCTCCACCGATTTACGCCGCCGCGAAGCCGACATCGCCGTCCGCAACATGGCGTCCACGCAGCCCGACCTGATCGTCAAGAAAATCAGGGACGATTTCGCGCACATGTACGCCGCCGAGAGTTATCTCGCCGCCATCGGCCACCCCAAAGTCCTCGACGATCTGACACGCGCCGATTTTCTAGGCTTCGCCAACAACGATCTCTTGATCAATGTGCTCAGCTCCCTCGGACTCAACGTCACCAAGCGCAATTTTCCGATCATCTGCGACAACCACCTCGCACAATGGGAGTTCGTGAAGCAGGGCGCGGGCATTGGGCTTATCACGGAGAATGTCGGCGCAGTCGAGCCGCTGGTGCGCCGCGTGCTGCCCGACATGGCGCCGTTCGTCGTGCCGATGTGGCTCGCCACGCACCGTGAACTCAACACCAGCAAACGCGTGCGCACAGTCTTCGACTTTCTCGCCGCCGAACTTTCTCGTCACGGCGAATAGCTCCAGTGCGTGGGCTTAGGTGGCGCCCGACTTGAAGGCAGAATTGCCTGTGTCTCGAAAGGGCCATCGTAAGTCGCACTGGCGATTTCGGCGACTGGCTTGCCCGCTCTAAAGCTGCCGGCCGCGCCCTACCCGCCTGACTGACCTAAGTTCGCCGTAAGCAGTCGCTTGGCGACCGCCAACTTTTCGCGCAGGAACACATGCGTTGGGCGGAGGCGTCATGAAATTCCTGATCGGCGGATTGGTCGCGGCGATAATGGTCGGCTTCTGTTCAAGCGCGGGCCATGCGACCGAGGCGGCATATCCTAACGAATATCTCGCCGCTCTCACTCAGACCTGCATTGAAGATGGCGTGTCGCAAGAGGCGTGCGCCTGCTTCGTTGAGGGTTTGGCCACAGATCTGTCCTTTGCAGATTTCGAAGCCATGAACCAAGCCGTTCAAGCCGAACGGCTGCATGCATCGATGGGTCAAGTCGCCCGCATCATGGACGGCTGCAACCCGCCCGCGACGCCGCCGGTCGCGACCGTCGAGCCAGGATATACAGACAGCTATGTGGCCAATTTCATGCGGGATTGCGCCATCGAGCCGACAGACACCGGCTATTGTCTTTGTGCGGTGTCCGCCATTCAAAGATTGGTCAGTTTCGAAGATGCTATCGCGTATGATCGACTGAATTCCTGGGGTCGCGCAAACGAGCATCCAATGCACATGGAAATTTGGGCGGCTTGGTTTGCGTGCGCGGATCAAACCCGATCGGAGCGCCTACCCGTGAAACGCCGCGAGCCTTGAGCAAATTTTGGTTCAACACGGCCAAGGTTTCCACCACGTCACGCGTCGACCGCCCGCATTTGAGAAACGGGGGTCACGTCAAGCTGAGTGATCGAATTCCCGGCAAGCAGTGCGGGCATGCCCATAGGCCGATCACCGATCCGATGAACCAGAAATCTTCCCATCCTCAACTCAGCCGATTTGTCTCAAGGACGCTGACAGCGGACACCATCTTGACATAGCGTCTCTATGTACATAGCATAACACAGCACAGGACGACACTCGGTATGCCACCAACCCCGCCTCTGCTGGACGACAAGCTCGAACACGAGCTGCGCCGCGGCGTCATCGTTCTGGCTGCGCTCTCGCAATTGCGCGGCTGGCAATACGGATACTCGCTGCGCCAAGCGCTCGCCGCGCGAGGCATGCCGATCGAAGAAGGCACGCTCTACCCGCTGCTGCGGCGCCTCGAGACGCAAGGTCTGCTCGAAAGCGAGTGGCGCATCGAGGACGGCCCGCCACGCCGCTACTACCGGCTGAGTGCTGAGGGCTCGGCGCTCTACAGCCGCCTCACCGAAAATTGGAACAACCTCGTCGCCGCTATCAGCGGCTTGATCGCGGAGGGACCACAATGAGCCCGGAAGATGTTCTCGACGCGTATGTGAACGATGTCGCAAAACGCCTGCCGCGCGCCAAGCGCAACGATGTCGCGCTCGAACTGCGCGCATTACTGCGCGAGGAATTGCAGAACCGCGCCGACGTTGCAGGCCGACCCGCGGATGACGCGATGGCGCTCGACCTCGTGCGCGGCTTCGGCGCACCGGAGGATGTCGCCGAGCGCTATCGCACGCCGAGCTTCGTCCTCGTGGCGCCGACGCAAACGGCTTCGTTCGCCGCCCTCGCCTTCGGCGGAATTGCGCTGCAATGGTTGGTGTCGATCCCGCAAAGCGTGTCACTGGAATCCGGGCGTGTCCTAACGACGTTAGGCGCGTGGTGGCTGAGTTACGGTTTGGGCGCCTTCTGGTGGCCGGGTTTCATGATCGTTGCCTCGATCATCGCCGGCTGGATCCGTCACACCTGGCCGCCGGGCGCCAATTCATGGCGCCCGCGCGCCGCCGACAGCGACACGATAAGCCGTCCGCTCTGGGCGCTTGGCGCCGCCGGCGCCGCGTGCGGGTTCGCCGCGTTGTTCGGCTCATTCTGGGTGATCGAGAACATCGCACCCGCGCCAGTGCGGGCGGCGTTTGAATTCGCCCCGGGCTTCCTGCCGATCGGCGGCGCGCTTGCGGCGCTGCTCTGGAGCGCGGGCGCTGTCTTGTTCGCGGTGGTGTACAACGAAGGGCGCTGGCGTCCGCTAACACGCGGCTTGAGCCTTTCCAGCAACATCGCCTGGGTCGCGTTGCTAGCGTGGTGCATCGCCGGCGCGCAAATCTTCCGCGACCAGGATGCCAACGAAGTCACCGACGCCGCGCTCGCGCTCGTTGCACTCTTCGTGCTGATCGACATCGGCGTCACGTTGCACCGCTTGCTCCGCCGCCCGCAAACGCCCGCTTCGTTCGCATCTGCCGGCAGGAGCTAAGGCACGTTGCGCGCGCTGTTTACGGCGCCCCTTCTCTGCGCATGCGTTCCAACCGGCGCCCAAGTCGCCGTTTTCTTACGAAGGGCTGGGGCGATCCAATCCGGTCGCCGGTAATGCTGCAGGCGCTTCGGCGCGCGCCGACAGGCGACATTCACTTGTTAACGTTGCCGCCGCTTCACCAGATTCGTTGGCCGGTGCTTCACATTGAAGGCCTAGGTTTATCCCACGCCGGTCATGCCTGCCGCTCCGGCGCACCCGTCGGAGCGGTCTTTTCCTGCAGCGGGACGCAGCCGTTCGCCCCAGCGCACGCAGTAGATCAACCAAGCAGACCGGCCGGGTCGCGCCAGTTCGGTCGGCTGGCCCTCGGTAGGTTAAGCCGCGCTCTGACGGTCCAGCTGCACGTCCGTTACGATTCGATCGCGCCCGGAAACCTTCGCGGCTCGCACGCACGCCTCGGCCCGCGCGGCAAGATCGTTGGAGCCTTCGCCAGCGCGGAACCGCGCCACGCCTCCGGAAATCGTGATCTCTCCGATCACATCACCGGTGGACTTCAGCGACAGCCGCTTCGACTTCACGGCTTTGCTCACCCGCGCCGCCAGCGCTTCGGCGAGATGCAGATTCGTGCGAGGCATGATCATCGCGAACTCTTCTCCGCCAAAACGCACGGCCAAGACATCTCCCTGCGCATGCGCGCGCAACACCGATGCAATGTACCGCAACACTTGGTCGCCCAGGGCATGACCCCAGAGGTCGTTAAGCCGGCGGAAGTGATCGATGTCCAACATCACCAAACACAGATCGCTGTTGTCGGCACTCGCGTCGGTAATCCGCCGATGCAAGGTCTCATCGAACATGCGCCGGTTGGCGAGGCCGGTGAGGCCATCCGTCAGCGCTTCGACCTTCACGCTCTGGAGCGCTGTCTGTAGCTCCTGCACCTGAAGCGTTGACGCTTCGATTTGCTCGGCCAGTTTTAGATTGTGCGCCGCCATCTCGTGGGTCGTTACTGCCAAGTGCTCGACGACTGCGCGAAACTCCGTCGAGTCGACCCCGCCTTCAAAGCGCTCTGCGGCGCTCTGCAGCACTTTCGCGTACGATCCCGCCTGCCCACCCGCGCCACGCAATCTTGAGACCTTATCGTCCAGCTCGCGCGCGATCGTCTCGCTCGTCTCCAACATCTGGATCGAGAGCCGCGTGTTGGCGAAGAACCGCTCGAACAGCTCCTCGTTGGTTTCGTCCGTGAACGGCTCACCGCGTCGCAAGCGCGCTTCGATTTCGCGGCTTAAGTCCGGCTTTACGCCGGCGACGTGCGTCGTCCAGATCTCATAATTGGCCGGGCTGGTGGGGATCTGCTCCTGGCCCATGCGCTCAATAATTTCGCGCGCCCGCTCCATGCCTGGCGCACCGCGAAACAAAGCTAAGTCGCTGCTCATCCAACCGCCCTCGGCACATCGCAGTCGGAGGATCACGGACGCCCTCTAAAGGCGGCGTTAATTTCTATGTCGATCAGCGCACGGCCCTCCAGCTGAACAGAGAATTGCGGTAATCGCACCTTCATCCCGGCGCAGTGACAGGAGTGACGGTGGGTGAGAAGTATGGACATATTTCACGACCGGCTAAGTCGCTCCACTCGGGACATTGGTCATGATGCGGCACTTACGGCACGCCATCGCCGAAACCGGACGATTGCAGCCGCGTCAATGCGCCGGCATAATCCATCGCGTTCGTGTAATTGGGGTTGCGCATGCGCACGCGGTCCTGGGGGAAAAATGCGAAAGCTTCTGATGTCGGCGCTTGTCTTCGGTCTCGCCGCTTGCGGCGCTCCAAATGACTCTCACACACCGAACGCGGCGCAAGACGACGGCGCCTCGGCGGGCCTTTCCGAGGATATGCGGCGCGAGCACATGGCGCTGATCGAGCCGTTGGCGCCCAATGCGCACCGGCCGATCAATTTTGGCCTCTATCATGTATTCGTGGAGCCACGTGCGGAACGTGGCCGCCCCTTCTGCACCACAATAGAAAGCGCTGAGGCGTGGCGGTCGGTTATGCAGCCAGCAGCAACTGGGAGTTCACAGTTGTTCGAGCCGCCCGCAGCCATGTGGCGCGACCATGCAGTCTTACTGTTGGCGCGCTTCGTCGAGGCAGACCCCACCCAAAATCTGCGCCTTCAAGGCATTCGTCGGACTGACGCCACATTGGAGGTTAGCTACGAGCTTACAGAACCCGCACCGAGCGGTGGCGAGTTCAACTGGCCGATAGCCGTCGCAGTCGCGAAACCACTGCCGAACACGATCCGCTTCATCGAGAATGGTCAGGTCGTGTGCGAAACCTCTCCCGCCCGAGAATAGTCGCGCCCCGGCCAGCCCATCGATCGCATCCGACTGTTGAGTTGGCGCGCAATTCATCACGTTGATCACGTAGGTGGGGAACTGCCGAGCGGCGACATTGGGCCAGCCCACGGCATCTGATCACATTTCGCAACCGGCCTGGTCTCTCGATAGGGGGTCATTCGGTCTGAGGCGTAGCCTTCCCTCCCCGCTCGTACTGTGCGGGCGGGTGAGCAGAAGGCTCACACCATGACCTTGGAGATTATCACCGAAACACCGTTCCGCGCCGCCAAGCGCCAACGTCGCATTACGGGTGGAAAGCTGACAGGCCAGAAACCCGCTCTCAAGATGAAGGAGGTCTGGTCGATCCGCGCCAGGTTGGAGTTGAAGCGACGCGTTCGCGACCTCGCGCTTTTCAATCTGGCGATCGACAGCAAGCTGCGTGCCTGCGACCTCACGCGCTTGAAGGTGGAGGATATCGCGGCCGGCGGCGAGGTGAAGACACGCGGCATCATCGTCCAGAAGAAAACCGGACGCCCCGTGCAGTTCGAGATCACAGAGCAGACGCGCACTGCCCTGACCAACCTTATTCGCCGCCACTACTTACGCTCGAGCGACTACCTTTTCCCAAGCCGGCTAGCCAACTCCCCTCACCTCTCGACGCGCCAATATGCACGCATCGTTCAGAACTGGGTGGCGTCTATCGGGCTCAATCCAGCCACTTACGGGACGCACTCGCTGCGCCGCACAAAGGCGGCGCTGATCTACCGCAAGACCGGCAATCTCCGCGCAGTGCAGCTGCTGCTCGGTCACTCCAAGCTTGAGAGCACGGTTCGCTATCTCGGCGTCGAAGTGGATGATGCGATAGCCATCTCAGAAGGCGTTGACCTCTGACCCGCACGGAATGGCCGGTTCGCATCGGGTCGGCCATTCTTTCTCAAGTGAACGAAGGGCTCACGGATCGCCGGTTTCGGTCATTCGTCTGATTTCGGTTTCGCCGCCTGCCCGCCCATTTCGTCGTAGGCCACGGCGAAGTCCACGTTCCAGCCCGCACCAGCTTCGCCGATGTTCTCACAAACGTAGAGCGCCTCAGCGAGAGTCTCGACATCGAGCCAACAAGTTGGGCGCTCGTCAAAGTCGATGTGATAGGCGCAGACACGAAACTTGCCGGTCGGCGCAATGATCGCGCCCGATGGCGTGCGGTCAAATGTGATGCCCGCCTGTTCAATTAGAGGATCGCTCACCCAACTTTGCCAGCGGTCGCGATAAACGCTGGGCGGCCCAAGGCCTGAAGTGTGCGGCGGTTCGCGCATAGGGTATTGCTATCCCTTATGGCTGGAACGCCAATACACCATTTACGCCGCAACGGCTCGCTCGCATCCGGTCGCTCGCAACCCCGAACATGCTCAGGCGTGAACTCGCCGAACTCGATCATTGGGGCGATTGGCTTGATCTGGCGCAAGGAAGACAGGAACCCGCACAACGTAGCCTGCACAAATGAAGCCCGTCTATTTTGACCTGACTGTGAAGGACATCGGCGCGGCGCGGCGTTTCTTTGAGCACGTGTTGGGTTGGCGTTTTGAGCGCTTTCCACTTCCCTACGAGTACTACCGCATCCAAGCTGGTCCAGCGGAGCAGCCTGGAATCGATGGAGGGATCGGCGCTGTCGCGGATGCGCCCATCTGCGGCGGACACCCGATGGTGAACCTCACAATGCCAGTTCAAGACCTCGACAAGGCAATCAAGGATGTCTTGGCGGCGGGAGGGACGGTCGTAGAAGCGAAGACGTCAATCCCCGGAATTGGCTTGTATGCGACCTGCGCCGAGCCGGGTGGTCTCAAGTTTGGGCTCATCCAGCCTGCTCCTCAAGTTCAATGATTCATCAGGGTGGTAGCGAGTGCGAACTGCATTCACGATCCGAACGACCCTCTTGGGATTGTCCTCATGGGCCATACCCTTCGTGTTCTCGTTCTTGTTCTTCGACCGCAGCGGCCAGTTGATCATCGCCCAACCACTATTCAAGTCGATCATGGTACTTGTGGGTGGAGGCTCGGGCGCCGCGCTGCTGCTCTTGGCGTTTCCAAAACTGTCGTCACTGCCGATGTCGGCGCTGGCGTTGGGGTTCTACTGGTTTGTGATCAACATCGCGCTCGACCTCGCGACCCTTGTTGCGCTCATGGATATGCCAATCATGCAATACCTGTCCGACATCGGATTGCGCTATCTCATGCTCCCGATCATGGCGGGCGCCATGGGATTGGGCGCCGCGCGCGGCCCGTCCTAGCGTACAAAATCACGACTGGGTTGGCCGCCCCAATTCTGCGGTCGGCGATGCTCCGGCTCGCCTCTCTTCACGAGCGGCATGCTTGATCCAGTGCGATCGGTCGCTAAGGGCCCGCAGCAAGGGCACGGTTTCGCCGAAGGCCGACAATCGCAATTTCCACGCGCGAGTCGGCGCCGCCTCCATCCTCAACGCCGCAGCAACGCGGACCAAACCCCCGCGATCACCAGAAGCAGGAATATGACGACGCAGGCGTGAGCGAAGTAATCGCCGGCTTGTCCATAAGTCGAGCGACGATGCGCCATTGGCATCTCCGCGTACATGATCGCGCCAGGTGACGCGAAGGAGTCGTTGGAGGCTAGGCGCACGCCACTGGCATCGGCAGCGACGGAGAGGCCATTGCTGGCCGCGCGCAAAACGCCAAAACCGCCTTCTATGCCACGCATCAAACTCATCTCGCCGTGAAGCGGCGTGATCGCCCGCCAATCGTTGGCGGGGATAACCAGCATGTCGGCACGCTGCAGCGCGGCTTCACGGGCAAACGCCGGGAAGTCAGCGTCAAAGCAGATGACGACGGCGACCCGTCCAAAACGAGTCTCCAGCGTCGTGACGCGCCCGTCGCCAGCGACGATCGGCTCGCCTGGGACCGGCACCGCCTTAAGATACTCAAGCGCCACATCACCATCTGGCGTGAAGACGATGGCCTTGTTTTGCATGAGCGCGTCAGGATCGTGGGGAACGCTGACGACGCCGGTTATCAGGTAAACCCCTTGGCTCTCGGCGAAGCTCCGAGCCCGATCGATGAAAGCTTGCTCAAACTGGGCGTCGAATTGAGCGGCGCCTTCGTACCAAACGATCAGGGAGGCCCCCTCGCGGGCGGCGGTCTCGGACAAAGCAAAAAGAGTATCGAGTCGAGCGGCGCTGTTGGCCGCGCGGCAGTCGTCATCGTCGCGCGCGCCGCAGCCATCAAAGAAGCGGTCGCTGAACTCTGCGGGATTGCTCAGTGCTGCGACGCGAACGGTCTCAGCGCGCGGCGATGTGTAAATCCACCAGGCGCCGTACCCAAGCACCGCGACGAAGCAGGCGCTGAACGCAGCGATCGGCGCAAGCGCGCGGGGCGCACGCGTGTCGAACAGCGGTTGCACGGCGCTCGCGAACCACATCACCACGAATGCTATGCCCCAAAGACCAGTTAACGATGCGAGTTGCGCCAGAGGCTGGAACGGGAGTTGGACGTAAGCGTCATTTCCCCAGGTGCCGAAAGGACTGCCCAGGGAGAGTCCATACATCAACGTTACGCCCGCGGTCGGAAAAACGAGAGAAGCAAGAAGGCTGCCCCGCCGCGGTGCGATAAGGCGGTGAATTAGGTACGGGAGCGCGCCGATGAACCCCGCGATCGCGCTTGTGACCGCGTACTCAGCGTCTGGCATTGGGATCGCGCCGCGGAACATGACAAACGCTGCAATGGCGCTGGCGATGGACGTTAGCGCGAAGCGACCAGTGGACCGGTTGTCATCACAAATCGCAACATCAACACCGGCGCCAGCCATGCAGCGAAGATGTTGGCGTGGACGCCGTTCGAGAAGCATAACGCTGCCGCGCCGACGACAAAGATGAGCCAGCGTATGGTGGTTGTGTTCGTCGCGGAGCGTTGGGGCACTTTTCCAGCCTATGCAATGGGTGGCATATGCCCTAACATCTCGGCTCCAGCTATGCAACTGCATGCATATGCGCACGGTCTTACTATGTCTTTGAAGCATTTGATCCTGGCGCTGGTCGCCGCGCGCGAGTCGACCGGCTACGAGATCACCAAGGAATTCGACGAGGTCGCCGGTTTCTTTTGGCGCGCCACGCACCAGCAGGTTTACCGCGAACTGGGAGATATGGCCGATACCAGGCTCCTGCGTTTCAGGGAGGTCGAACAGCAGGGAAAACCGGATAAGAAAGTCTACGCGATCACGGCGAAGGGACGTAAGGCGTTTGAAGCTTGGTTTCGCGAACCGACGGACCCGCCGCGGGCCGCTGACCCCTTGATGATCAAATTTTTTGCAGCCGAACTTGTTGGCATCGATGAGTTGCGAAAGCAGTTAGCGGAAGCGCGGGCGCGGCATGAGGCGGTGCTCGCGACCTACGAGGCCATCCAGGTGCAACACTATTCAGAGCCGATGAAGAAGATGCCGCGCTGGAAACAGCTGATCTTCATGACGCTGCGGCTCGGCATGGCGCGTGAGCGCGCATGGCTTGAATGGGCTGATGAGAGCGAGAAGGCGTTGCGGTCGTAGTGTCGATCTGGCGAGTGTCGGGTCCACGCGAGTGACTACATACATCTGAACCAGCCGCCAACTGCGCCGTTGCAGATCACGAATGGCTTAGCCGCTCCATTCATGACGCCGGCGTCAGCAGCCGGCGACCGGCCCGTTCTCGCCGAAGAACGACATTCGAGATCCAGGTCAGTCAGCGCGGCTGAGCCAGTGTAGGACGTTCAGGGCAAACTGTTTGTTGTCGTTGTCGGGCAGGTTCATTCCAAAGGGTTCGCTGTTGCTGACTTGGGCGGTGAGCATTGCGGCCTCGCCAAGTACAACTATGCGTCCAGCACCGTACTCAAGCGCCAGACCTTGAACGGGACCAGCCGGCTGCGCCTCAAGAGTGTCGTTCGTCCCAACATACTCGATTGCCGATTGCGGGAGCCGCAAGAGCGGAATTGCATTAGGGGGTCCGGTCAGCGATTGGCCCGTGAACGTCATCACACGAGTAATTCGGGCTCCGTCGCTGTCGCCGGCCACGATCACATGATCGCCCAATCTGTTATTGGCACGCTCAAACACTAGCGGGTCCGATGCCTCGCCGGGCACCTCGACAAACCCTTGATGCATGGCGACGCCGAACGCTTGTGCGAGTGAAGCAGACGCCGCACCGAACGGCGCGTGATCGGCGATCAGTAACAACGAACCGCCTTGCCCGACCCACGCTCTAACAGCTTCGACTTCCGCAGCAGTGAATGCGGGCCCGTCGCGATCTTCCTCCATGGGCACCGGCAAATTAAAGCCCCAGATTTGGGCTTTGCGAGCGCCTGCTGCATTCACAATCACGAGCACATCAGCGCTCGCTAGCGACGGCGGCGTGAAGGCCGAGTGTCCGCGCTCGACGAGATAGCCGTCCGCGCGGAGTAAATTTGCGAATGGCAGATACCTTCCGAGAAGGTCTGCGGTGGAGGCATTGTTATGCGCTTCATCGATGACAACGGTGGGACCGCTGACTGCGTAAGTGTGCTCGGCCAACTCCGGGCGCCAAGAATAGTCGGGCCGTTGCCCGAGGGCATAAATGGCGACACCAGATGCGACGAGCATGGTTCCAAAGCCCCCCGCCGCCAACAGAGCGATTGTTCTTCCTCGCATAGCCCCCCCTAATATAGCTCTATGATGCGGCTAGACTACCCGGTTGGATGCGCGTTCGACCCTGGACGAGTCTGACTTGGGCCAACCGCGCGCCATCGAACATTTTTCTCAAATGGCCGGGCGCGCTCCACTCTCGACACTGGTGCCCTACCCGTCAATTCGGCTCACGATCGCCGACTCCGAACGCTCAGAGGTCTCAACCAACCGGCGGATTGCGGTGCGTAACAAGGTTGACGACGAAGCCGACCAAAGCGCCGATCACGACACCCACCGCGACGCCGATGACAACGCTGTGCTCGATCGTCAGAAAAGACGCTGCCAACGCGGCCGCCAACGCGCCCGCTGTCGCCCCTAAGTGTTTCATATCATCTCCCTCGCTCGCACCTTCCGACCGTGGTGCGGATGCTCAGCGTTGTTACTCGGGTGGTGTCCTCACTGGAAGTCGACGACCGTCACATTGCAAATGCGCCGTGGAAGCCTAGCGGCAAGGCGTACGGACAGGACAACAGCGCGACGGGCCCGTCGCTAAGCCGCCTTGCGTCAAACACTGCAAGCTCCGTCCTCTCGGCGCGCGTGTTGAGAGCTGTGGCGACAATCCACCCGTCGGCTTCGCGCCCCTGCGGATGTCGAGGAATGAAGATGGGCTCCTCGGACCAATAATTAGCGCCGTACACGAAGCAATCGCAATCGCCCGATTGCCAGTCCCAGCGCGCCAGCCCGGAACCGATCACACTGTAAGTGTAGCGTGTGCGCCTGCCGACGCGGCGGGGATCGACACGCGGAAATTCGCCTCTACCGTCGAGCATTTCCATTTCAGTGCGGCCATCGACGTGAAGCGTTATCATTGCGGGATGCGCTCTGGGCTCGCCAACGTCCACGCCGCGGAGCAAGTCGCGCGCATCGGCGATGGCGAAACGGGCGTCTTCGTGCAGAAAAGCGTCAATACGAATTGTCCCGTCGTTGTCTTCCCAGGCATTGCCAACATGGAACAGGAATTTCGCCGGCAGTTCGAACACGCGCCTGCGCGTGAGGTCGTCCTTGTCGAGCACGATCGCGCGCAACGGCTCCTCGCTTCGCCACTCGTAACGATCGACCAGCGAGCGCGCTGACCCGGGATGCATCAACATTGGCGGCGCCAACATGACGATATGGCGCTCGGTTATAGCGAAGTCGTGCATCATCGCCGCGACCGGCAACTCGATCGGCGTCGCGCTGATCAACCGGCCATCTGGCGCCAAGCGCCAGATCACGCAGCGCGAGCCGAACACTCCGAAATTCCAGATCTCGCCATTCAGGTCTTGCTTTGGGTGAGCGGAGAATGGCGCGCCGTCGAGCGGGCCGGCGAACTCTTGCCTCCCAATCGTTTCGAGGCTCTCGCCCCGAACGCGCCACGGCGAGCCGCCTTCCCACAGCGTCCAGATCTCGTCGCCCATCGTCAGCACATTGGTGTTGGCGGCGTTGATTTCGTCTGTGCGATTGAACGGGATCGAGTTGCTGGGAGAAAATCCATAGCCGGAGTAGACAAAGCGTCCAGCTTCTGACTCCGTGCGGCGTTTGTCGGTGGCGACGAAGCGGCCGCGGTGACGCACGCGGCCATCGCCGATGGCAAAGCGCTGCACCATGCCGTCGCCGTCGAACCAATGCCCGAGCCGTTCGCCGGCGCGCTCGAATTGGCCTGGACCGACACGATACAACACGCCGCTGAGATCACGCGGCAGGCGTCCGGAGATCACGGTCAGTTCGCTGTCGAGTTCTTCCGGAGGCGTTTGGAATCCGATGCGCCAATTGGGCGGCGTTTGCGCCCAAGCGGGCACGGCGGCGGTGAAGGCCGCGCCCAGCGCCAGGGCCCCGAAATCACGACGTGAAGGCGTTATCATGGTCGGCCTCTTCAGCGCAGCACTATGGATTGGGCCGCACCCGAGGCGGCGATATCAAAGGCCGCGGCGGCAAACGAAGGCGGGCCGAACTGCAGAGGGGCGTTGTTGGAAAAACCAATTGGCTCGGTAGGAATGCCGATAATGTTGGCGTCCATAGCGCCATCCGCGTTCACATCATGAAACATCCGGATGGCGTAACGCCCGGGTGCAGGTGCGGTCAGGGTGAAGTTAACATCGTCGCTGGTGACCGGCACACGGGCGCGCGCAGCCGGCGTTTGGCCCCAGTTGGCTTCATCGTAAAGCGCAACCATGATGAAACCTTGTTGGGCACGGATATTGGTGACCGAAACCCGTACAACGGTTCCAGACGGCGTCTGGGCGTTTGCCGGTTGCTGCGCGGCAATAGCAAACAACGCCAAGGCGGCGGTTCCAACCAACGCGTTCAAGGATTTGGTCCACATGTTCTGCATCTCCTGCTTGTGAGGAGCACAGTGCGGGGTCTGCAGATGCTGCGCGAACGCAACTACGGGAAAAGGCTGAAAGATACGCAGTTTGGCGCCGTTGCCCCTTGGCGAAGCGCGAGTTGGCGGGCTGTCGCGTTTGCGCTTCGCCAATGCGACCACATCAGACGAGCCAACCTGAATTCTGTAGCGCCCCGACATTGGGCCGGCTGACAGGCGCTTCGATGTCACCCTTCAGGGTCAGCGCCATCTTGCGACCGTCGCGGCGCGCGCCGACGATTGCGGCGCGCGCCACCCACCAGGAGCGATGCACCTGGGCGCCCTCAATGCCGTCAAGCTCCGCGAGCGCATCGGCAAGGCGCATTAGGATCAACGTCGCGCCCGCCGATGTATGCACCCGCAGATAGTGATCCTCGGCCGAAACGGCGTAAATCTCAGCGCCGCGAAATGCTGGCGGCAAGCGCTCGAGCAGCTTGACACCAGCGGACCGGCCCTGCGGGCCCTGTGTCTCCCGCCCGGGCGTGCCGGTCGCCATCATCAGCGCCGTCATCGCCCCGGTCACCAGGAATGAAGCCCATGCGAAAAACGCAATGTTGACCGGTGCGCCCCAGGCGAACACCACACGCGCCAGGCCCCATGACAATAACGCCATCGGCGCGGACACCGCCAACGTCATGACAACCCAGCGCGGCACCGCGGATTCGCCGATACGGGGCCTGCGTGAGGTAACGGCTCCGACAGCATTCGCGCAAAGTGAGCCAGCTTGCAGCAGTACAATCCAGAACACGAATCGGTCGAACCATGGTGCGGCGTCGGTCCCTAGCGCTCCAACCAAAGCCAAGAACAAGCCAGCTACAGCCGCGATCGCATGACTTCGCCAGTATCGATGCAAATATTGGCGCGTGGAGCTGACGAGGGATCGCATTTGAACGCGATTGCCCTCCTTCAGCTGCAGATGTCAAATTCGAAAGCTCGCAGCCGCCGGCGTGGCCGTCAGCTTTAATTTTCGAACACGAAAACGAACGGTTTCGGCGATGCAGGGCAACCCTTGGTGCGGCTCCCCTGCGTTGGGCTGGTTTGGGCCAGTTCAGTTCCAATGGCCACATTCTTACGATAGGCGGGCGCGCTGCAGAACTGCCGCTCGCCATGCTGCATAAGCTAATGTGATCTCTCGCCGAGAGCGTTCGGTCAGTGGTGAATGTTGGGATCGTACTCTGTGTCTTCCGGAACGGCAGTTGGACTCTCGAAATCGATTTTGTAGCCGTCCGGGTCACGGAAGCTCACAACCCATAAGGCGTTTCCGACGAACGGCCTTCGCGGCGACAAACCCTTGGCCACCGCGTCGCGATAGATGCGGAGTGCATCTCTGCACATGAAGCAAACCGACACGCCCGAGCCAAGTTCTCCGTTGGGCTCGTGACCGGGCACGTATTCCTGCAACATCAAGGCGGCGCCGCCCGCCTCCAGCCAGCACCAGCGGGGACGGTCGGGCGCATCGGGCGTCCACGTGAGCTTCAACTCGAAACCGAGGCCATCGCGGTAGAAGCGCAGGGAGGAGGCCATGTCGCGCACGTGGTGGAAAGGGACCGCCTGCGTGAGGTTTTCAGCGAGCGCGCCGACCATCTTAGACTCTCTAATCGCAGATGAATTGTACGTGTCTACATCCGCCCCGCCAACGGCAGAATTGGGCCATTCAGCGCCGCCTCGCCAAATCCTTACGACGGTCTGCTTTGGTAGGCTAGAAGGCCATCGGCGACTTCTCTTGCTGCCCCGAAGCAGGCACCGCACCTCCCCCTCGTCGATAAAGTCAGCTGTCGCGTCAGCTGATGCGGGACTTGCTCGATAAGGCCTCTGATCGCATTGCCAGCCGACGTTGATCGGCGAACCCCACTGGGGGTGTACTTGCTCAAGAGCAAGCGCTGCTAGGGCGGAAACCATACGCGCCGCGGACGCCACAGACGGCGCAACGTATTCACTGCATAGCGCGTCAGGTCAGTGAGTGAGCGCGCTCCCCTTCATCGCGTCACGCCCTCTCTCCTCAATTTCGGCGAGTAATTTTTTCCCACCCTTAAGGAGGGAACGCGCCCGGGCGCGCGCGTCTATGGCCTCGCGCGTGTACGCTCCATGTTTGAGCGCGTTGCGATTTCCCAATGGTGCGCCGGAGCCAGCCGCTCCACCGTGCATGCGGCATCGTCGTTTTCCTCTGATCGCAGGCGATCGGCACGCCGTACCGTGTCGGGTGCGAGCGCCCCAGATGGCCACGCTGTTTGAGATCGCTCGCATTTCATTGTCCATCTAACGTCCATTGTCGGGGAATTCGATAATGACCACCTCTCCCCAACTCTGGCCTTGAGGCGTCTGAGCGAGCAGTTTTTCCTGCGCCTCGATCTGAGCCGGCAGGAGCGGTGATTACACCCGGAGGGCGCGTTGCCGCGGCCGACGTTGCGAACAGAGCGAGAGCCAAACAAAGCGTACGCGTCTTGTGTCCCTCCAAATTGCACTGGACGTTCTGCACGACGCTTCGCCTGTTTCCATTAATCCCGCGACATCATGTACCGAGGCGCCCCCGAAGTCGCCTGAGGGCCATGATCGCGGTCTCTGCGCCGAGTATGTCTACCTGTGGTCCACAGTGTTTCGCGGTCCCCCAAGTGCGAGGGGCCTGAAGCCCTCAAGCGCACTCGGCTGCGTGTCGTCACGCACCAACCTGTACCAGATATCCAGAGCTGCGGGCGTTGGCGGCAAACCCCGTCGCTCTCCGTTCTGCGACACAGACAAAATAAACGCGATGCGACGCGCAATGTCACGTGAATCTGGACTGGCCTCGGTTCGCGCGCGCGCCGTCTCCAATCGGGCAATTTTGGCTTCAAGACTACTGACCACGCTGCGCCTCCAACTTCTCTACTCGCGCTACAAGATCTGCCGTCTCCACGGCGCGACGATAACCATCGATCAGTCGCGTCAAACTTTCCGCTTCCATCGGCGTGAGCGCGCCATCGAGTGTCGCTTGCACCAAGCTCCGCATCACTGTGGCCGCGTTTTTGACGTCGTTGAGCTCGGGCAGTCCGCGCCATGCATGGTGTTCGCGGTGGCGTAAAGCCCCTCCCAGGCCACGTTTCTACGCTATCGCGTCGCGTTTGCAGTAATGGCCGCGTATTTACGGCGTATTTGCGCAGAGGTCAGCGACCTCACATTGGCGGCTAGCCTCGCCCATTACCGACTTGTACAACTTTACGGGCATGCCCGATAAAGCAGTAACTCGCGTGAGTTGATGCGGTGCACGCCCGATAACGCCAGAGATCGCGCGTGCGCGGTGTGGGATCGGCGCGCGATCCCAACGCCCGCTTGATACAAGTCCTCCCACCTTGGTCGGCAGGCTAAGACGACGCGTATCATTTGGCGGCACGCGAGCCGTCCCATAGGTGTCGCTCGCAAACTCCGCAAATTCTGCGGAGTTGAGTCCCCTGTTCGGAACCGACTTCTTTTGCCGGACGTCACGCTCTAGCTCCAGAACGACGCCATCTTCTGGCCGAGCGCATGCTAACCGCTGCCGCCGCGGTCTCGCCGGTCCATTGACATTATATCCAATTGGGATATGTTAATATAAAACGGAGGATATATTGGCATTATTTGTTAAAGACCCGGAGGTCGACCGCTTGGCCGAGCGTCTCGCGACGCTACGAAAGGCCAGTAAAACCGAAGTAGTCCGCGATGCGCTTCGACATGAGCTGGAGCGCGAAGAACAGGCGCCCAGCCTGGTGGAACGGGGCGTTGCATTCGTGCGCGAACTAAACGCGCGCGCCAACCCTGAAGCTGGACGGCCGGCCGACAAGGATTTCGTCGACAGCCTTTATGGCGAGCACTGATGTTTATCGACGCGTCGGCGCTCACCGCCATCCTCACCAGCGAGCAAGACGCGCGCCAACTGCTGGCGCGTATGCAGAACTCCAACGAACGCGTCACGTCGCCATTGGCGGTGTGGGAAACAACGATCGCTGTCGCCCGCCGGCTGGGCTTGGAGATCAAGGATGCGCAACTCGCCGTTGAAGACTTTTTGAAGCTGGTGAATGTCGAAGTGTGCGCAGTCCCAGCCGAAGCGCGCAATCTGGCGATCGACGCCTATGCGCGTTACGGCAAAGGACGCCATCCCGCGGCGCTCAATTTTGGGGATTGCTTCGCGTACGCCTGCGCACGCGCCGCGAAGGCGCCTCTCCTCTACAAGGGCGATGACTTTCCCCAGACGGATATCGAAACCGCGTAAACGCGCTCCGCGCATCGCAAGGCCTTAGCTCCAAGTGTGGAGCGACTTAACTTGTCGCTCAGCCTTGCCGACCGAACCACAGCCACGATCACACTCACAACGCTGGCGCGAACCCGTCGCCGCATTCTTGAAGAGATCAGCGCTATCGCCGCCGCCGACACAGAGACCACACCTGTGAGACCTGGGGGTCCTAACGCTTACGATTGGGGGGCGCACGCGGGATGACCGCCCCAGATGAAGCCCACGAAAGAGCCGCCCCTAATCTAGCTTCGAGCGCTCAAGCCAACGCTTCGGCGCTTGTGACGTCTGCGGCAAGAGCCCGGCTGTGCGCTTATCGCCGGATATTGACCGTGCGATGCGCCTCTTCGTGCCAACAGGCGATGGCCAAGCGGCGCCAGCCAATAGCTGGTGCTGCGTCCCCTGGCCTCATCGCGCATGAGGGGGTCGCGATCGATAAGCCAGAGATCGCGCGTCCGCGCCAGAAAACAGTTGCCCGGTGATGGGCCGCGTGCGCGCAAGAGCATTGGACAGCCTTGACGAACGCCGACTATGGCATATTATGCCATAGGGAGAGTCCTCTATGTCTACGCGCAACGTTGTGCTGACAGACCGTCAGGATGAATTGATCGACGCGCTGGTTGAAACCGGTCGTTATCAGAACGCCAGCGAAGTGCTGCGCGAAGGACTGCGCCTCATCGAACAGCGCGAAGCTGAAGACGCCGCCAAGCTTTCGGCGTTGCGCGAGGCGGCGCGCATCGGCATGGCCGATTTTGACGCCGGCCGTTTCAGTACCTTCGCTGACGCTGCCGAGATGCGCAAACACTTGCGCACCCGCGCCGCTAAGGTCATCGCCAAGACAAAGCGCGTCTGATGCCCGAGAGCCGGCGTGTCTCTTTAGCGACGGCCGCACAAATTGACCTCGACACGATTGCGGCCTGGAGCGCCGAGAAATTTGGCCCCTCTCAGGCTGCGCCCTATATTGAGGCGATCCTAGATACGATCGCTGAACTTGCGGCGGCGAAATCTCCCTCCAGAAGCATGAGGCGTGATGAGGTCGCCAAGGGCATGATGACCCTGCACATGCGCAAGCGTGGCCGTCCCGGGCGCCATCTTATTCTCTATTCAGAGACTGCGGACGAAGTGAAAATTCATCGCCTGCTCCATGACAGTATGGAGCTTTCACGTCACGCACCGCACGATGATGTTTAATTGCGCCTGGCTCTTGGCCCCGATCGTTTGGCTGAGACCGCGGGTGCGAAGTCTCAAGGCCCCTTGATTGCGTGCTAAGGCTGCGGATCGAATGAGGCCGCATTTTACCATCTATCGAGCACTGCTCTGCGCCCCCTAGGTCCCTTAATCATACGCTATAGCGTATAAAAGTATTTTATACTCTTGACCGTATAATCTCATCATCGCCAAGACTTTCGTGCGTCTCAGCCATGAGAATTTCGTCTGCATCGTAGAGGCAAAATCTGTAGCTCGACATGCTTTCTCCGCTGCGTTTGTTCTTAAACGCAGCGACAGCGCCGAGTTTTGCGAACATCCGTCGAATTTTTGAAAAAATACGCGCCGGGTCACAATTTGCGGGCGCGCCGGCCCGGACATCCCTGAGACGCCACACGCGCTAGCGAACCAGTGGAGCGGTCGATACTGGACGGCGGAGGCAAGTATCGAGGCGGTTCAGCTAGCGCGTGCGGGGCCACTCCAGGGGGAGTTGGAAGACGGTCTCACGATTACGATCTCGGCGTTTGACCCAATCGGGGGAGCCATCACGCCAGCGCCAAGTCCTGACGCGAGACTTCGATTGGAACTTTTTGGCCCATCATCGACAACAGCACACGCACACGCGCAGGCCCGGCCAGCGCGTCCACCTGGGCAAATTGTTCAGCGAACGGACCGCGGATCAACTGCACCTGATCGCCGGCCGCAAGCGCCGTACTGCCGAGGCGCCGCAACGCCCCGTCCGTATCAACCATGGATTGGAGTGTTTCCACCAGGCCGCGCGGGGCCGCACGCGGGCGACCGTCAGCCTTGATAATTTGAACGACGCCCGTCGTGCCATCGATGGGGCGCCAACGATCGCGCTCAAGATCAAGCGCCACAAACAGATAACCTGGAAAATAGGCCGTGCGTTCGGTGCGGATCTTGCGGGCATGACGAATGCTGCGCCAGGTCGTCGGCAAAAAGGTTGTATAATCCTGACGCTTCAGATGCATGTCGGCCAGGCTCTCGCGTCCAGCTTGGCTCTGCACCAAGAACCAACGCGCGCAATCGCCCTCGGCGGCGGCGACTTTTGCACGGGCGGCGCTCAAATGAAGCCCCGCCCCGAGATCAGCACGCGAATGGTGCGCGCGATAATCTCAATGTCGAACCAGCCCGAACGGGCGCGCGCATAAAAGGCGTCAAGCCTGGCCTTGCGGCGCGGCGAAACAAGATTGCGCCCCCGGACTTGCGCCAGCCCGCTCATGCCCGGGCGCATCAGCAACGTTTCAGGAAATTCCTGGCGGGCAAGCTGGGCCGGATCGGCCGGCACTAAGGGCCGCGGCCCGATGAGGCTCATATCGCCGCGGATCACCGAAATGAGTTGCGGCAATTCATCGAGACTGGTGCGACGGAGGAACTTGCCGAGCGGAGTGATGAACGTGTCGGCGTTGGCGAAGCCTTCACGCGGTTGCTGCGGCGTCGCAGCCTTCATGGTCCTGAATTTCGGCATCATGAAAACGAGGCCATTGCGACCGCTGCGCGGCGACCAATGGACACCAGGCCCGGGACTGGTGATGCGCACCAACGTCCAGATCAGCCCAAGCAGCGGCGCCAAAACCACAAGCGCGGCGCTTGCCAATACAAAATCAAACACACGCTTGCGCGCCGACACCGCACGAATACTGCGCGTGGCGCGGCCAAGGGGTTGCGCCCGCGACCACGTCGAGGGTGCGGTCGCCGTGCGATCGCCAGTGCGCCGGTCGAGCGGCGCGGCATAAGCAGATGCAAGCGCCGGCGCTGCGCTGCGCACACGCTCGGCTTCTAATGCCCGATGAGCTGTCCCAACGCCCATTTTCCCCTCACCTTATTGGGGAAAACTCTAAGCTTAGGCTCTAATGTTAGCAATGTGATATTAAACATGTTGGCCGTGCGCTGACGATTTTCTGGTCGCTGCGGCCAATGCGCGGCTTTCATGCTGTGACTGCGATCACTTTTTACATTGCTACGGCAAAGGCGCCGATCCGATGCGCTCAACGCCGCGCCCAATAGGACGCGCCGCGCTCGATGCGCATCGCACAGACCGTCCGTGCAGGCGCTATTCAGTTATGATAATAGCCCTTGGCGTACGTGTAGTAGAGGCTATCGCCATAGGCGCCGCGTCCTGGCCGGCGCCGATCGACATGATTGAGCACCAAGCCCGCCACCACCGCGCCGGCGTTGCGAACTTCACGGATCGCCGTCTTCACCGCCGCCGCCGGGGTCTTTTCACTGCGCACGACAAACAAGGTGAGATCCGCATGCGTCGCCAAAGTGCGCGTTTCAGCGATGGCGAGCACCGGCGCGCAGTCCAAAATGACCAAATCGTATTCGGAGCGCAGCTCCTCCATCAATTGGTTCATCGCTTGGGAGGCGAACACATCTTGCGGCACAAAACGCGACGACGGCGCCGGCACGATATGTACGCCGCTGGCGGAATCTTCAACGATGGTGGAGCGCCAGTCTGTATCACCGGCCAAAACTTGCAGGATGCCGGCTTGCGCACGCGCCGCCATTTCAGTCGTCAGCGAATGCCGTCTTAGATCGCAATCAACCAATGCAACCCGCTGGCCTGACATGGAAGCGATACGGGCCAAGCATAACGACATCGTCGTCTTGCCTTCATTCGGAATTGCCGAAGTGACCGCCAGGACCCGCATGCGGTTGTCGAGACGCGCGTGCATAAGCGAGGTGCGCAAAACCCGTAGCGCCTCGGCAAAAGCCGAGGCCGGCTTTTCCACCAAATAATCGCTTGGATTGTGCCGGTGCGCCGGCAGGCCGCGAAAATCGCGCGGTCCCAAAAGCGGCACCGATGCGATCGCGGGCGCGCCCACCTTTCGTTCGGCTTCCTCGGCGCTGGAGACCGAGGCGTCGAGTGTTTCAATTAGGAACGCAAGCCCCGCTCCCGCCAACCCCGCGAGCAAGATCGCCATCAACAAAGCCGACATCATGTTGGGTTTGCTGGGTCCGCTCGGCGCCACGCCCGGTGAAACCAGTCGCGACGTCGCTGTTGGCAATTCGCCTTGATTGGCGACTTCATGCGAACGTTGCAGGAAGTTCTCATGCACCGTCCGCGCCGCCGACGCCTCGCGCAGCAATTCGCGATAGCGAATGACCGCTTCATTGTTGCTGTCGCGGGTCCCGGCCACCCCGCCGAAACTGCCTTGCAAAGTGCCAAGGCGCGCACGTGCGACATCGACCTCATTCTGGAGATTGGCGGTGATGCGGCGGATCTCGTCACTGATGCGCTGGCGCACATTGTCGAGTTCGCTTTCCGCTGTCAGCACTGTCGGATGCTCGGCCGAGTAGCGTTGGCGAAGCTCGGCCACCCGCTGGGCAATGTCGGATTCGCGTCCGCGCAATTCTGTGATGGTGGGCGAATTCAACGCCGTTGCGATCGATTCCGCCGAGCCGCCGCTCCGCGCCAATTGCTGCACATGACGAAGGCGCGCTTCCTTCTCGGCGAGATCGGCGCGCGCCTGCACCAACATCGTCTGCACTTCCTGGTTTTGCGGGGCCTGGCTTTCCATGCCGCCGGCGGCGACAGAAAGACCATTTTCTTGCCGGAAGCTCTCGGCCGCGCGTTCGCGCAATTGCACTTCCTGGCGCAATTCATCGAGCCTTTGCGACAGCCAGCTATTGGCGCGCTGCGAGGCCTCAAAACGCGCCTCGGTCTGGCTCTCCAGATAGATTTGGACAAATTGGTTGACGAGTTCGGCGGCGCGACGCGGATCGCGCGAGTCCAGCGACACTTCGATGCCGTAGCTCAGCCCGCGGCGGCGCACGCTGATCGCCTCATTGATCGACCGGGCGATAGCGTCTTCACGCGATTGGGCGCCCGCCGCCCCATTACCTGGCGCCGTATCGGCCGCCGCGAACAATTGGCGCAACGGCGCCAGCGCCTGATCGAGCATGCCGGGTGGACGCAGATCGCTGTTCCACTCGGGGTCCTCAATCAAATTGGCGGCCGCCACCAAACGCTGACTGAGCTGCAGCGAGCGCAAGACCTCGATTTCGCTATCCACCGCAGCCGAACTCGGCGCGGCGTTCTCGATCATCTGCTCTTGCGAGATCACTTGCTCACGGCCCGGATTGACCATGACTAAAGCGGTCGCCGTATAGATTTTGGGGCTGAGCAGCGTGAAGGTCATCACGCCAGCGAACACAACAAGCGCCGCCGCCGCGATCAATCGCCAGCGGCGCAGCATCATGGCCCAGAGATTTTTGATCGCCGCGCCCTGATCGTCGTCAAACTCGTGCGCCGGCTCGCGCAAATCCTCTTCGCCGCGCCGGATAGATACCACGTTCATGCCTGCCTGCTCTGCTCTAAGGCGTCCCGGCCTTAACGGCGAAGCTTAAGGCCAAGCACCGCGCGATTGATATCGTATTCTCTTCCGAACTGCAGTCCGTCCGAACTCTGCTCGTAATGACCCACTTCCACGAACCAGGCGGCGCCGCGGTTCATCAGATAATCCGCCGTGAATACCGTGTTCCAGCGCGTGTCCTCACGATCGATGCCGCTATAATCGTCAACGCTGTAATCGGCGCGCAGGCCAAAGATGATGTTGCGACGCCATTCGTAATCGATGGCGAAGCTGCCATTGTTGGCGATATAGCTGGAAGCGCCGAACGCGCCCGCATCGGCGACCTCGCGCGAAGCCGCAAACGTCACCGTCACCAATTCATCCGGGAACCACTCGACGCGGCTGCGCACCGCAAGACCGGACGTCTCGCCGACACTGGGATCGTCGTAATTCTGCTCAAGGTAGCCAACGCCAATTTGACCCCGAACCAAGCGGCTGACATCAAAGTCAGCGCCGACCAAGACTTCATGACCATCGGAATCGCGGCTGACCAGAACGTCGGGCGGATCAAGATCATAATCGCGCTCGTTCACGCCAAAGGCCACAAAGAGCGCAGTCATTGGGCTGACGGCGTAATCGGCGCGCACCCCGTATTCGAGCACGCTACGGTCACGATCATCCTGATCAACCGGGGCGTTATTGAAGAGAAAGCCGTCTTCAAAATCAAATTGCGCGTAACGCGCCTCACCGGACAGGCGCAGACGATTGAAGGCTTTGACAAAGCCGAAATTGGAGCTTGCGCGCGTGTACTCGATGGGTTCGCGCAGTGGCAAAGCCGTCGGCGAAGAGGAAAGCGGCTCGGTCATGTCGCCATATTCGGCGCCGCCATAGACATAAAGATCGCGATAGATGTCGATGCGACCGTCCAGGCCGCCGATGAAGTCGGTTGTGTCGTTCTCGTCAAAATCAGAATAATAGCGCATCGGCGCCGAGAAATTGAAGTTGAGCGCGTGATTGCTCCAATGCGAACGCACCGACACTTCCGGCGTCACATGGACGATAAAATCCTCCTCCGGATTGGTCTCGGTGGCGAAGACGTTGTCATTGTACTCGCCCGCAATTGTGATCTGCGGGTGCGCCATGAAGCCGCCCATGCGAATGCCGACGGAATCGTATTCGGGCCGCGCGCGGCCGCGTACGCTGACATTGCGGTCGCGAGAGAAATTGTCTCCGTCCTGCGCCACAGCAGGCGGCGGATCGAATGCGCCCCACCCTAAAGTCGCGGCCAGGACCGCCAGAGAAACTTCAAGCTTCTTTCTCATTCCCCCACGCTCGGCGACGCCTCGTCAGCGCCGCCGCCTTTTATGCGCGACCCTCGCGGGTCATGACAAAGCTTGCGCACAACCCGCGCACCAGCGCCTCAATTGGTGTAGCCGCTGCCGCCGCCGCCGCCGGGCGCGCCAACGCCGCCGGAGCCAAAAGCCTGGCCAGGAGCGCCGCCGGCCGGCACACTGCCGGTCGCCCCATAAGAGGCGAGTGCGAGTTCAGCGATCTGGTAGGCTTCAGCCAACGCTTCCTGCACCTCGGGACGCGCCAAAGTCGCACGCGCCTGGCTCATGTCATTGGCGTTGCCGCCGGTCATCGCGTCGAGCTCTTGGCCACGGCGCAACAGACGGAGCGCATCGACAATGATGCGGAGCTCGGCCCCGCGGGTGGCGCGGGTAATGCCGGCAAGCACCGCTTCTTTGTCGCCAACGGGGGCCTGCTGCAGCTCGTTCAACACCGCCGAAGCCAACACCGCGCTTGGCGAGGCGTTCTCACTCGGGATCGCCGCCTGAGCCGGCGCCAGGGCCGCAAACCCCATACTCAACATCGCCACGGCAGCAGCCAAATTGCGCAAAACCATAATGTAGCCCCCTCTGATCCAATTCGGGCAGAGCCAGAGGGTTAGCTCACAGGGCGTAAATGTCGAGCCTAAGTTTAGATAAGTTCGCCAGGGAGCGGTTTTGCGGCGTCCAAAACACACCTTTCGTCACTGAACCGACCTGGCGTGCGCCGGCGGCTGCGCGGCAAAGCTCAAAACCGGCGTTCGGGAATGCGCACGGTATCGCCCGGCAAAACCGGGGTCGTACTGGTCAGGGCGTATTCTCGTTCGGCGATCTCATCGGCGTGCTTGATGAAGACCCGGCGCGTATCGGCCCGATAAGAAAAGCCGCCCGCGGTGGCGACCGCGTTCATCACATTAAGCCCCGCCGAATACGGGTAGGTGCCGGGATTATCGACCTCGCCCAGAATGAAGAAAGGCCTGTAATTCAGCACTTCGACGCTGATATTGGGCTGCAACACATAGCGGCGCAGGGCCGTGCCAAGCGTTTCCTGCAATTGCCCGAGCGTCTTGCCTTGCGCCGGATGGTCGCCAATCAAAGGGTATGCCACCATACCGTTGGTGCCGACGACGAATTCGCCGGTCAGATCCGGCTCGCCATAAACACTGATCCGCATCCGATCGCCGGGGCCGAGGCGATAATCTTCCACCTGCGCCTGCGGCAGCGGCGCCGCCAGATCGCCGGTTCCGCGCGGCGAGCCGCAGGCCGCCGCCAATACCACGGCAAAGAGCGCCACCACCCAATGCAACCGAGCCAGCCAAGCCATTAAGCCCCTCCCATATTTCAGGATTATCTAACCTGGATTGGCCAATCTTAGCCAGCCTGCGGACGCGCCAGATCGGCCGACAAAAACCGCACCGCTTCGCCTTCAAAACATGCAGCGCTAAGCCGCCCCGAATAATAAGCGCCTGTGTCCAGCCCAACACGACGCAGATCACGAAATGGCTGGTCGACGGGGGTATGGCCATGCACGACGCACTGATCGTAGCGGCGGGTGTCGTTGAGAAAGCGTCGCCGTATCCAGAAGAGATCGGCGTCGCTTTGTCCGGCGAGATCCTTGGCAGGGTCAACGCCGGCATGGACGAAGAGATAATCGCCTATCGAGGCAAAGCGTTCGAGCCCAGTGAAGAAGGCCCGATGCTTGGCCGGCAAAACTTTGGCGAACGCATCGCGCGCCGCCACGATTTCGCTCGCGCTGGAGCCAATCGTTGGCATCAAAGGGGTCTTATAAGAGGCCAATGTCTCAAGCCCGCCATGCTCGAGCCAAGAGCGGTGGGTGACCGGATCATCGAGAAAGGCGAGCATCGCCGCTTCGTGATTGCCCTTCAAGAACCGCCGTTCAAACCCTTCAGGCCGCCCCAGTAACAAAAGATCGATGACTTCTGCACTGTCGGGGCCGCGATCGATATAGTCGCCTAGAAAGATCACAAGCGGCCGTGCGCTTGCACTGCTGAGATTGGCCTGCGCATCGCGCTCCAGCACCTCAAACATACGCGCCAGCAAATCGGCCCGGCCGTGTACGTCGCCGACCGCGTAACCGACGCGGTCCTTAGCAAAGCGCCACGATGCCTTTTGCTTAAACATGCCAACCTTATTGCCGCCTGCGCGCCGCTGGCGCAACGCGCCGCCCCATTGAGCAGAGCCAAAGCTCTCGACCAGCCTATCTGGCGGCGGCTAAGCTTGGCGCCGCACGCGGCCTAAGCCGGCGCGCGTTAGGGACCGAACCATGAGCGGAGTTCTCCAGCGCCTTAGCCGCCTCAATCCAATAGCGGCTCTGGCCCTGCTCATCATCTTCCCGGCGTTGTTGATGGGGGGCGCCAATAGCGCCAGCGGCGGCGCTTTATTGGCGCTTGCGCTGTTGGCGTGCCTCCTCGGCGTTGCGATTGCAGCGCCGCGCGCGCTGCTCGCCCGCACCCTTGGCGCCAATGGGGTGACGTTATGCGCAGCTCTCGCCTTCATCGGCTTTGGCCTTGTGTCCACTCTAGGCGTCTCCGGCGAGACAGCGCATCCGCTTTGGGCGGCGTTCGACCTGCCGACACGGGCCGCCTCGCTATCGCCCTACCGCACCATTGAGGGCGCAGCGAGCTTTGTTGCGCCGTGCGCAGCCTTTCTGCTGGGCGCGCTCGCGGCGCCGGATTCGCGGGCGCGCGATCAACTCGGTCGCTGGACGATGTTGCTCGCCGCCATCTATTGCATTCTTGCTCTTGGCCTCTTCTTGAGCGCCCAGGCGCGCCCGGGCGGGCGCCTCGATCCTGCCATCAGCTCCGCCAACGCCGCCGCCACCGTCTTCGGCTTTTTGATGATCATCGCCATGGTGATGATCGTGCGCGCCGCGCGCGGACGCCTCACCTCCGCGGTCGGATCCGAGACGTGTTCGGATGCCGGCCGGGCCTCCAGCATTCTAGGGGTGGCGCGCCTTGTGATCGCCGCGCCGCTCTCCTTGGCGACGGCTATGCTGGCTTTCGCTGGCTTGCTGTTAACCGCCTCACGCGGCGGCTTGTTGGCGGCTCTCATTGGCGCAGCTGTGTTCGCGCTTTTGATGGCGCCGCGGGCGCTTAGCTCGGCGCAAGTGCGCGCGGGTGCGTTGCTTGCGCCCTTGATCGGTCTGGGGGCCCTCTTTGCCGTGCTCTTTATGCGCGGCGGCGACGAAGTGCTGCGCCGATTTGCACTAACAGCAGACGATGCAGAGGTGCGCACCATGCTGGCGCAAGCGCATTGGGCTGCATTCACAGAACGGCCAATGCTTGGTCATGGCCTCAACGCGTACCACGAACTCAATCTTTTGGTGCAAACGGAGGCCAATTGGCGCGCGCTTGAGGGGGTAGGATCAGCGCACAACATCTTTATCCAAGCGCTCGAGGAAGGCGGCTATGTCGGTTTTGGCCTTCTGGCGCTGATTTTCGCCGCGCCGCTCGTGCGCGCGTTCGCGACACTCTTTGGACGCGGCGGCGGCGCCGAATGGGCCGCTGGCGCCATCGCCGTGAGCGCGCTGGCGCTGGCGCATGGCAGCGTCGATTTCGGACTGCAAGTGCCGGCCGTCGCGGCGCTGTTTGCGTTTCTCTTAGGCGCCGGCAGCGCGCGCAACAGCGTCTAGGCGCGCAAAGCCCTTCACCGCGCTCGTCGCATGGCGCGCCAAACGCGGCGCCCGCTCGCGGCTCAGGCTTTGATCGGCCGCCTCAAGAGGCGCAGGCGGCGCGGGCGGCGCAACGGGTTCAAGATGCTTGCCCTTTGCAGCGCGCGGCGCTTGCGCCAGCGCAGCGTGCGCAACCGGCGCAGCAAGCTCTGCTTGGCCGATCTGAAGATTTTGCGCCTCACCCTGCTCGGCGCGCACTTGGCGCATGCGTTCACGCATCATCGCCTCAAAGCCCAAACCAGGCGCACCAGCCGCGACATCGATCCGGTGCGCTGTCGCCCAGTTCGAAAGCGAAGCGCCCGTTTGACGCGAGATCCAATGATACGGCACCCGATCGAGCGGCTGCGGCTCTCTATAGAGATTGTCGAGGACGTAATCGCCGGCATGGGTTTGAACGATCAGCACTGCGTGCAGCCCCACCCCGGGCGCATGCGCCACCGCCAATGAGAGCGCCTCCGGCGACCAGCCAAGCGCAATGAGGGCGGCGCGCTTTTCAAGCGCATAATCTTCGCAATCGCCGCGCAGCGGCCCGCCTGTCGAGAGCGAAATCGGGGTCGCCCAATATTCTTCCAACCCATAGGCCAAGCGGTCGGTCATCGGCGCGATGGCGCGATTGACCTCGCGGTTGACGCGGCGCAATTCGCCAAGCCGGGCTGGCGTTAAGATCATTTCGGGACGCGCCTGGGCCGCATCAAAATCGATGCGCGCGGTGCGCGCGATCAGCATGGCTTCAAACACATCGATCTCACGCGCCTCCGAGCGCGCCGGAGCGCGCGGCGCACCCGATGCGCCAGTGGCTTCAACGCGGCCGCGCAAATCGTCGTCTGCCCCTTCAACGCATTGGTCGCGGTTGCGGGCGCAAAAGGCGCGCGCGCCGTCTGGGGCGGCGATCGCGCTCCCGACCACGAGACGTGCGCCATTGGGCGCCATCGGGCTGGCGCAAGCGCCCACCAACAAGCAAACCAACAATATACGCACGATTAACCCCACGCTCTTATTTTGTGGAGCTAATATTAGCGGTGGTCGATTTAGGCTTTGGGTAATAAGCGTGACTAATTGTTGTTAGCTTTAACTTGGTTTACCAAAGTTCAGGCTTGCGATTCTTGCGTTCACCGCTTCTCAATCAATCACGCGCCTACTCACCTTCGATGAGACGCGCTGCAGTCCTCTCGCCAACGCCCGCGTGGACGCACCGCCCTCTTAGCTCTGCGCGCGAGCCGGCGGACTTTGCATTGCCGCACGCCAAACCTCTCGTGTTCATCGCCGCCCTTGTCACTTCGACTGGCTTGTGGGCGGCGCTTATCGTCGTGAGTGCGCGGCTGCTCGGCGGGTGAGACCGCTGCGCGCTGCGCTCGCCAAAGCCGCACACAAAGCTGCTGCGCCAATGCCTGCCGCGCTTGCTAAGACATCACCGACGCTGGCCTCGCGCGTGAGCGTCAAGAGCGGCTGGGCCCATTCCAGCGAGATTGCGGCGCCAACGAGCAGCAAGGCGTGCACGGCGACCATGCGGGCGCGCGCGCGCCACATCAATGTGATCGAGATCACAAAAAACGCAACGACATGCAGCGCCTTATCGTGGCCGTTTAAAGCATCCGGCAATCGGATCGTATCGCTCAGCGCAAACACCGCGGCCACGCTCGACAGGCCCGCCAAGAGCGCCACATGCAGGGCCGATGAGCTTTGCGACATGGACATTGGCGCGCCCCTGGTTTTTTGCACAGAATTGACCCCAAAACCGAGCTGGCGACCGCGCGGCCGGCATGCGCCGACTTGGCGAACTCAGTTTGGCGCCGCACAAATTTAGATAAGGTTGCGCTACTGGCGAGGAGCGGAGTTTGATCAACCCTCATCCTGGGCCGCGAATTTGTCTGGATTTCGGCACCTCTTATTCGAAGGCCTCGATCTTTCTGGCGGACGGGCCCGCCTGGCGCTGCACGCGGCCTCTGGCTTTGGGCGCAGCCTCAGGCGCCGACACTATCTGGCTCACGCCCTCGGCGCTCTCAGTCGATAGCGGGCGCATTCGGCTTGGCCCATCGGCTCTGGCGAGCGTTCGCGCCCAGCACAGCGGCGCCAGCGAAGCCATGTTGTCATTCAAAACCATCTTGGCCGCGCGCGATCTCGATCAGGCGCTCAATATGCGCCTTCGGCGCACGCTCGATCCGACCGGCTCCCTCAGCCATCGCGACGCCTTGGTGTTGTATCTCGCCCACCTTGACCGCTTAACCCGCGCCGCAGCGGCTTCGGATCTGCGCATCCCCAGCGATGCAGCTGCATTGCCGCGCCGCTACACCACGCCCATCTGGCGCCAGCGGCAGGAAGCGGATCGCATAGTGGGACGGCTCTTCGATGAAGCCGCGAGCGTCTCAGAACGCCTCGGCGACGCCCTCATCGGATCCGAAGGCGTCTCCATCGCGCACGCCAAGGACGCGCTCGAACGCGCCGGCGAGACACTCGGCATCGGCCAATTGGAGACGGGTGTATTTGAAGCGCACGCCGCCGCCGCGGCCTATGGGGCCTGCAAGGAAATGCCCGCGCGCTGCTTCTTGCTGATTGATATGGGCGCAGGCACCACCGACCTTGCCGGCTTCGAGCATGATGGCGGCGATCGCCTCGTCATGAGCGAGATCGTCGAAGCGCGCCAAAGCTGCGGCCTTGCCGGCGACGAGATCGATCAGATCTTGATCACTGTGCTCGCTGCCAAGAAACGCATGCGAGATCGCGCCGCCGCCGAAGCGCTCTGGCAGGGTTTGAGGCTGTCCAGCCGCGACCTCAAACGCGAGCTCTTCGAGACCGGGGGCTGCCGCTACGAGCGCGGCGGCGTCAAGCTTTCCGCCACACGCAAAGAACTGCTCGCGCACGCCGACACCCGCGCTTTCGTCGGCGCGCTCTCTGAGGTCGTTGCTGCGAGCCTGGCCGCCGTACGCGCCCGCGCCCAGCATGTGAACGCTGGTGCGGTGACCATTCTTCTGGCTGGCGGCGGCGCCCATAGCGGTCTGCTCGCCGATGCGGCGCGCGCTGCGAGCCTCCGCTTGGGGCTGAAAAACGCTGAGCTTGAGCACCTTGGCGTTGGCTGGCGCCTGCCGCAGAATTCCGATGCTGGCATGCAAAGCGCGATGCCCCAGCTTGCCATTTCCATGGGCGGGGCGTTGGCCGAATTGGAAACTGCTGGCGAGCGACTAGACGCCTAAGAACACGGGGGGGCGCCCTGCACCGGCGCCTCAGCCCTCTACTCCAGCGCCGCTTACGCCAAGACGCGCGGCGCCTCGTTCGTAAAGCGCGGCATCGACGCGCGCGGCGTCGCCAGCAGCGTGGTTTGCGATCGACTCCTCGCTTACGACCGCCTCAAGGACCGCTGCGCCGGCGCTGGGCGCGAGAAGATCTTCGATCCGATCAAAGCGCCTGGAGCGCCGCACGTGTTGGAAAGGCTCACTCATGGCGGCAAGTTGGCGACCGGGGGCTAACATTGTCAAATACATGCCCCACTCTGCGGTCCCGCGTCTTGGCGCCTTCACCGCCCGCGCCTAAGCTTTGGCGATGGTCGTCCGCTTCACTTTGTTGGCGCTGATTGTCGCCTTGGCCAGCCTGTGCGCACTGGTCTTTGAGGCCTCGACCCGCACCGCGATCGCCCTCACGCTCATTGAACGCGCAGCAATCAGCCCTTCGCCAACCGTGCGCACGCAGATCTTGGCGCAGGCGCAAGCGCAATTGCTGCAGAGCTGGGCGCAACCGGCGCGCTGGCACGCCGGCGCGGCCGAGGCGCTCTCTGGGGTCTATTATGCACGCGGGACGGTCGATAGCGCCGAGATTGATGCGCTGACTGAAAGCGCCCGCTGGGCCCAGCACGCGATCACGCTTTCCCCCATTGCGCCCAATAGCTGGATACGCCTTGCGGCGCTCAGCGAACGTGGCATCGCCAACAATCTCTGCGATGTGCGCACGTGCCTTGCACATTCCTGGCGCGCCGCTCCGCTTCTGGACGGACCGAGCGGCTGCGAACGATTACGGCTTGGCTACCGCGCCGGGCTTATCGATGGCGCCGATCCAAGATTGAAGGCCTTCCTCCGCATCGAGCCACGGCGGAGCGCCGCCCAATGTCTAAGCTTCCTGGCGCCCGAAGAACTCTATGCCTTGATGATGGAAACCGCAGGCGAGCGCTGACCCGCTAGGTCTGCGATCATCATAGACGTTCACGACGGCGCCTTAGCGCCGCCGTGAACGCACCCATGGCCTATTGCACTGCGGCCCCTTGCAGGGGAGCTAAGGGCGCGCCACGAAACCACAGCCATCAACATCGCTACGCTTCTAACTTTATATAATCCAGCGCCTGCAACTGGGGCGCGATCGTCGTCAAGGCGCCTTGCCAACTACGCGCGTTGCGAGCGCAATCAACCGGCCGCGGCGCGCGATCACCCCTTCGCGCTTCATGCCGCTAAGCAACGGTCGCAAACTCGGCGCTGGGATCTTATGAGTCCAGCGTTTCTTGACTTCGGCGATGATTTCGCCGGTTTGCAGCCAGGCCGGGTCGCTCTCCGACAACACCGCAATCACAAACTCTCGCTGACTGGTGGGCCGCTCGCCCTTGCGCAGCGGGGCGGCCGGTGGATGCGCACGCTCACCGGAAAAGCGCGCGAGCACCGTCTCAGCCGTTGCGAGATCGGCGTCCTCACCGCGCAGCAATTCGATCTCGCGCGCAATCTCGGCGCGCCGCGCGCGCAGGACGCTTAAAGGGTCGGCAACCATCTAACTAGTACTCGATAATAACGAAGATCATCCTTTGCAGCAACGCGCCCTGTGTGAACGGGGCGATACTTACAATCGACATGATTTATTCAGTTTAACCAAATAATGCGCATGACTTTGAGAACCCGAAGCTTATGCAGAACCTCAAGCGTTCGGCGCTTCCTATAACATTTGTGACATTTATCACAAATGAAATCGGTGACGAGGTCGCGCAACTCACCCGCAATATTGGCACGCCTTATTCGCTTCGCCTACATCAAATGAATGAGAGACAGAACGCGCTTATGCTAAGCCCGTCACGAGACGTTTGAATGACCGCTTTGATCCCTCTGGCGCTGCAAAAACTGCAGCAGGCAGCTCTGGCGCCTGAGACTTGGCCGCAGGCGTGCGCGCTTGCAGGCGAGGCGCTCGGCGGGGTGAGCTTCGCCCTCATTCGGATTGATGCGGAAGGCCCACGCATGATCGCCCCACCCCAGCTTGAACGACATCTTGAAAACTATCTGGCCGGCGAATGGTGGGCGCGCGACTTAAGAGGCGCGCGCGCGTTCATGGCGACGCCCATGACATTGATCGGCGACAATGATCTCGTCGATCCGGCCGAGCGCGCGAGCTCTGAGTTTTATCGCGGCTTCGCCGCCGACGAGGACGTGCCGCATTCATTGGGTTGGGGCATGAGCGAAGGCGATTGCCGCCTCTTCTTCACCACTATGCGCTCAGCCTCGTTGGGCCCCGCCAATGACGATGATCGCGCGGCCTTGCGCACCTTTATGCCGGTCGCCAGCGCCGCCGCCCAAATTTCGTATGCGCTGAGTCAAAGTAAGCATGCCGGTCTGTTACAGGGATTGGAAGCGACGGGAGAAAAGGTGATCGGCCTCGATCGCAGCGGCCGGATCGTTGCGCACACACACGGCGCTGAACCCTTGCTCAGCCGCTTTTTTGCGCTTGAGGCGGACAAGCTGAGCGCCGCCCAAAAGCCAGCCGCGGCGGCGCTCGCACATTTGCGCGATCTGTTGCGTCATCAACGCGCCGATGACGTTCCCAAAAGCTTTGTGCTCGCCGATGGCCACGGCGGCGATGTCCTATGCCAGCCGCTGATGACCTTTGAAGCTGGCGACGACGTTTTCACCGACATCGCCGCACTCTTGCTCTTGCGCGATCTCGGCGCGAGCACGGCGAAAGCGCCGGCGCCGGCGCTTCTGCAACACCTTTTCGCGCTCACGCCCGGCGAAGCGGACGTCGCGCTGGCGATCGGCGCTGGCGACAGCATTTCGGACATCTCGCGCCAGCGCGGGGTCACGCCAGCGACGACCCGAACCCTGCTCTCAAGTGTATTCCGCAAAACCGGCGTTCATCGCCAAGGCGAACTAGCCGCCTTGATCGCGCGGCTCAGCTGAGCCCCGCTAGAGCGGGTACGGCTCACAACCAACCCCATCATTGTCACGATCGAGATGAGGCCCATAACCTGGATCGCCGCGCCGCACGGGCGCGTCGCCGGCGGCGTGCGCGGCGGCGCAATTGCGATAAGCGCCGGCGACCAATGCCTGCCCCGGGGCAAGATGTGACGTCTCAGCTTGGGCTGCGTTCGCACGGAAGGTCTGCGCGGTGACCGCCACCGCCGCAACACCGACGCCAACGATAAGCGTCCAGGCCAAAATCAGCGGGGCGCGAAATTGGCCGAGACGCCGCCATAGCCCGCGCAGACGCCAGGCAAGCCGCGTTGCGCTCAGACGCCGCAAAGGATTGGGTTGCATGCCTTGGAGTTTAGCGGAGGACGACTTAACGCCGGCTCAAAGACGCACATAATTACGCGCCCGCGTCACCTCGTTAAGCCTGGCGGAAATCCAGTCCGGTCAATGTCTCCAGAATCTCATCGGTGCTGCGCTCGATTTCGTCTGCGTCGTCGATGATACGCTTGGTTTCACACTGGCGCAGCACGACAGTCGCGGCGGCGCTAAAATCACGTTCGATCGCCAAATCTGCGGCGCTGCGCAAAAGGCGCGGGGCGTCTCGCTGGATTTCACCCTCCTGCCAACGCGGCACGCGATCCAGCCAGGCGCCGATACGAACGCCAATGTAGAGCATCACCGCCTGCGGCCACGAGCAGCCTCCGGCGCGGCAGGCATAATAGAACATACGATCGGCGGCGCGGCGTTTCGTGATGTCGCCTTTTGCGTCATCGCAGGCCCAGTCGTGAACGATGGAGGCCCGACGATAATCGCCCGTATAGGGCGAGCCAACCAAGCTCCAGAGCGCGCGCGGAATCGAGGCGCCGTCGATGCGATAATCTTTCGGCACGGCGACATCCATCACCTTGCCCTTATACCAGAACGCCTCCACCAGCTTCATACGCCGGTCCGCCTGATCTTCGGTCAGCCACGCGGTCTTGGGCTCACCTGAGAAAGTGCCAAACGTCGTGTTCATGCGCGCGCCCTCCGTCATCGGTGTAGGTCGACGTCTCAAGGCTAACACGCTAGATGGAGCGCGCTAGTTGCACGCCGCGCTCGGGCGCGATGCCAAGAGTGACGCCATGTCCGGTGATTTGTGCGCTAGATCACAAATCTGCGGCGAGTGGCGCGAAGCAATGCGATATTCCCAAAGGCTCTCCGTGCGCTAGACTCGCGGCCGCGCACGACAGATGGCGTTGAGACGGAGGCCGCCAACTGACATGACCGCAAAGGGCCAGCTTCCTGAACGGTGCATCGTCACCATCTTGCACTACGATATTGTCGGTTCGACACGTCATATCGCCGAATGTGATCCAGAGGACGCACGCGATCTTCTGGCGGGCTGGTTGGCGCCGGCAAAAGCGGCGGTGACGCGCGCCGGCGGCTTCGTCGTTGATCCCGAAGGCGATGGCGGTCTCGCTGTGTTTGGTTGGCCGATCGCGCGCGAAGATCATGCCGATCGCGCCCTCGCCGCCGCCTTTGACGTGCAGCATCAAAGCCAGACCTTGCAAATGCGCGCCGCCTCTGGAGAGCCGATCGCATTTCGCATCGGCGTCCATTCGGGACTTGTATTCTTTTGGCGCGAAGACGGGCGCGCGCGGGTGTCCGGCGTACCGGTTCATTTGGCCGCCGCCCTGCAAAAGACCGCACGTCCCGGCCAAGTGCTGTTCAGCGCCAAGACACGTGGGCTTTGCCGCAGCACGCTTGCGTTCAAGCTTGAGCCGCGTCCGCCAACACTCGCCGATTTCGACATCGACGTGCTGAGCCTTGAAGGCCGACCGCGGGGCCTCACCGAAAGCGAATTCACCGCCCGTTATGGAACGCCGATGGTGGGACGCAGCGAATATATCGCCATGCTGCGCGAAACCCTCCCGGGCGGCGCTGAGCCCGGCGCTGCGGCTCTTATCGGCGATCCTGGCATTGGCAAGAGCCGTCTCGCCGCCGCACTCATGCAAGAAGCGCAAGCCGCAGGCGTCGCCGTTCTCGCCCATTATGGCGACGGCCAAGAGACCACGACGCCCTTCGCGGCGGCGCGGGCGCTGATGGCCAAGGCGCTTGGCGACGCTATGCCCACCGACGCTGAGGCGCTCGCGTCCGTTTTGTCCCGCGCCGGCGTCGCGGCCGAAACCATCGCCGACATTACGCCCTTACTGAACGCCGCCGCTTTTGACGACAAACGCCGCGATGGCCAAACCGCCACCGCCTTGGCGCGCGCCCTGGCGATGGCTTTACGCGCGCTTACAAACGAGAGGCCAATCAGCGTACTTGTGGAAGATCTCCACCTCGTGGACGCCGAGAGCCGCGAATTCTTGCGCATCTTGGCTGCTGCGACAGCGCCGGCGACGTCATTGCTGGTGACGGCGCGCCCCGAAGCCGCCGCCGACGCGCACGCCATTGCCCGCACGATCATTCGTCTGCCGGCTTTGCCTGATGAAGACATGGCGACTTTGGCGACGCAATTGTGGCGCGGCGCGCCGCTTGCGCCGGAGACGATGCGTGAATTGCTGCGCCGCGCCGATGGCCTGCCGTTTGCGCTCGAGCAAATCATTTCCTCGCTCGACCCTGGAGAGCCGCCAACATTCGATCGCCTTCCTCTCGGGCTCCAATCGCTTATTTACGCCCGCGTTAATCGCCTCGATGAGACATTGCGCGCCTGCGTGCAGACGCTTGCCGTGCTGGGCGATGAGACCGCGATCGATATAGCAGCCGACACAACCGGACTGAGTGAAAGCGTTTTCCAAGCCCGCCTCGAGGCGCTGGAAGACGCAAGGTTCATCCACATTGGCGCCAACCGATCGATCCGCTTTCGTCACGCCCTGCTGGCGCAGGCGTGCCGAACCATGCTGCCGCGCCGCCAAAGCGAGGCGCTACATGGCAAAGCGCTCGCCGCCATCGAACGGCGGCGTCCAAACGACCCAAGCCAATATGGGCGCCTCGCCTACCATGCGGCGCACGCTGGCGATGACATCAAGGCGCTCGATTATTATTGGCAGGCTGGTCGCCACGCGCGCCGCCAATCAGCGCGGCAATCCATGAAACTCATCTTCGACCAGGCGATGGCTCTGACAGCGCGCGCGCCGGCTGGCGCCGAACACCGCTTCGTCGACTTCGTGCTGCTCGCCTTTGAGTCCATGCATCAGATCGGTGAATTTGAGCGGATGATGCCGCTCTTGCGGCGCACGGTTGATCTGACCCGCGCCGCCGGACAGCGCGAAAAGGTCTGCACCGCCCTCTCGCACCTGGCCATGGCTCACTGGCTCGATGCGCTCTATGGCGAAGGTGTCGCTTACGCCGAAGAAGCCCTCGAGATCGCCAAGGCGTTGGATCATTTACCGCTGCGCTATTACGCCCAGCACAATCTGGCGGCGCTGCTGCATGTGACCGGCAATGTCGATCGCGCGGTGGCGCTCATGGGCGAATTGTGCGCCATGTTCGCCGGGGAAAAACGGGCGATGCGCCTCGGCGGGGTCGAGATCCCAGGGGCGCTGTCGCGCGGCTTCATGGCCGAATTCCTCGTCGACATCGGCCGCTATCGCGAAGCTGTCGATGCGGGCAGCGCCGCCCTCGACATCGCCCAAGCCGAACGCGAGCCGTTCTCCGAAGTGATGTCGCGCATCGGTCTCGGCGAGGCGTTTTTACACAATAGCGAGCCGGAGCGCGCTGTTGATTGCTTGATCCCGGCCAAACAGATGCTCGAGCATTTTGGCCTGCTTGCTGCTGATCCGACCGTCTGCGGCCATCTTGGTGCGGCGTTGGCGCGTTGCGGGCGCGGCGAAGAAGCCTTGGCGCTTACTCAACGGGTCTTCGACCTTGAACGGATCTCAACCCCGCGCGCCATGCACGCTCTATGGGCCGGGCATACCGAAGCACGTTGCGCCGCGCTTGGCCCAATCGAGGCGCTGGACGCCGCCAATAGCGGCGTCGCCTTCGCCAGAGAGCGCGGGGCCGCCGGCAGCCTCGTCCAAGCGCTCGGCCTGCGCATGCGCATTCTGGCCGAGATCGACAACCAACATCACGACATCGCGTGCGATCTTAGGGAGCAACAAGACATCTGCGCTCGCTTTGGACTTGTTGCGTGGGCGCCTGGTCTCGCCTCACTCTAATGGCGCGCAAAGCGCGCCGGCAAACCAATCATCGAACGGATGAGCTGAATGGGCGCGCCGCCGGCGCCGGCCAGGCGGCGCAAACCCGGCAAGCGCGCTGCAGTCCGTACGCACTTTTCCAGCGCCAACATAGCAAGCCGATCTCGGCCCCAGCAGGCGCGGTGCGGTCCGACGCCGAACATGAGATATTTGCTGACATCACGCGGCGGTCCACCCAGGGACGGATGCGGTGAAAACTTCGACGGTTCTGGAAATGCTGTGGGATCGAGATTGGCCGCGGCGATCAGCACGCCTAGCCAATTGCCTTTTGCGATCTTTGTCCCATCCGCCAGGACGATGTTGCTTTCGGCATAACGCTGCAGCACGGGCAGGCTCGGGTTCAAACGATTGGTCTCATAAATCAGTCCTTTCAGACCATTGGCCGGATCGATTTTTTCGAGATACTCGACGAGATAAGAAAGATTGATCCGGTGCGCGAGCAGCGCCGACATCAACGAGCCGAAGGTTGCAGGGATAACAGCGAGCGCCGACGGGACCAATTCGGTGAGCAAGAGGCGCACAATCCGGTAATACTCATCGCCCTCAAGTTTCTTGCCCGCGAACGTGCCGCCCTCTAGCGCGCGAAAGGCTTCGACAAGTGTGTTTATCGCGCCCCTTTGCTTCTTTGGGCGCGCTCGCTCCTTCATCAAGAGCTGTTCAAGATAGACGCTGAACTCAGCGCCGGCCTGCATCGACAAGAGTTTGAGTTCCTCTTGCATGCGCAGATTGCCGATCAAATCGCTGAACATCAGGATCGACCAGACTTGCAGAGTCGCCATGCGCGGATTGTCCGGCGCCCTGCCGGCCAGCATCGCCAGCCAGTCCGGGTGCAGCTCGCTGACATGCTGGCGCGCAAACGGCAGCGCCACGGCAAGCTCGGTCAAGTAATTGGGACCGCGTACGCCATAAATATCGGCGATCACCCGATAAATGGGATCGACCGCCAAATCCTGGACAAGATCAATCCGTCCGACCTTCCGGGTCCGACGCACTGCGTTCGCCAGCGCCTCATCAAGCGCCGCATCTAATCTCTGGCGAGGGTTCAAAAGCCGCCAAGCCTGTTCCAGCACCTCCTTCATGGGCGCGCGCAAAACTGTGTCGCCAGTCTCAGTGCCAATCAGCAATTGCGCGCCCGCCATCATACGCTGGCTGGCGCTGGTGCAATGACGCACGCCGACATTGGCGCCAGCGGACAAGATTTCGGTCACTTGCGCGTGCTGGCCGACAAAGACGATCGGCTGGCCGGTGGTTGCATCTTCGACATGCGCACCAGGCGCCTCGAGCGGTTCAAAACTCTCGGAGAGCGGCCCGACCGCAAGCGTGTGCTTGACCAGTCGACGGATATTGTCAGGTGAAAAGACATCAGGCGTTTTCACACCGCCATGGCCAACCTGGTTCGGCGTCGAAAGATTTGGCGCCTTTATTCGCTGATACGCGATGGCCGAGATGCCCTTAAGGCCGGGCGCATAAAAATAATCGCCGCCGCGTGTATGTACGAAGGCGGGCAGCCCGCGCACTGGCGATGGCGAGTCATTGGCCAAAAACTGATCGCCGGCGGCGCCGTTATTGGCGCCGGTGATCGGACATTTGCCGAGCCCCGCTTGACCTAGAAATTCACCGCCATTGATCCAGCGGCTTTGGATCAATTCAAATTGCTGATCGATGCGCGCATTAAGCGCGATAAAGAGCATGCCGCGCTCTCTGCCGTCGCCGATCGAGCCCTCGGCGAGAAATGGACCGCCATAGGCTATGCCGCGGCGCTGAATACGATTACGGCGCGCTTGGTTTTGGCCGCCTATGTCGCGTGGATTGGTGCGCCGGACATGGGCGCCAAGCGGACATTTGCGCCCCGTCGGATCGGATTGCGCATAGCGAAAATTGTTGAGATCAGCTTCTCCTGCATCGTCAAAATCAGGCGCCGCGGCGGGCGCCTGCACAAGCGACACCCCGTTTTTCCAGCGGCCGACAAAGTTTGCAGCAAGCCGCTTTTGGGCTTGGTTTGAGCCCGGGCGGGCCCCCGCAAGATAAGTCCGCAAGCCGCCCACATCCTGTTCAAGCTTGCGGAACACCAGATACGTGCCGCCGTCGCGCAACTCAGTGTGTGCGGGCGCGATTTGAACGCCGCCATCTTCATCGGCAAGCCCCAGAAAGATCTCTCCGGGCGCCACTGGGGTCCAACTCCCGTTGCGCGACGGCGTCGCTGAACCCGCAATGGGATCACCAAGATCAAGGCCCAGAAAAGGCTGACTGATCCCATCTCGAAAGCCGAAATGCTCGTGGCGATGCTTCGGCTTTATGATTTCGCCATTGGCGCCCACATGATACGGATCTTGACCAAGTTCGATGTGCACGATCTCAAGTCCGATGGCGCGAAACACAAGCCCAAGCGCCATGCGCAGCGCCTTGCCCTCGCCGGGGCCAGCTTCATTGAAGAGATGAATTTGGCGCCGCAAAGTCGTCCAATCGGCTTCCCGCGCGCCCTTGATCGCAAACCCGCCGCTGAGCAAACCATGGATCGCGCTTTGCCCTAATTCACCGCTCCAGTGCGAGGGCGCACTCTCGCCAACATCGCCGAGGCGCCCGGCGCGCGCCGCCATCCCTTCTTTGAATACGTCCGGAAAGCTGGCGAGCACTTTAGGGTCGATGGCCAGCGCGGAGAGTCCCTGAAAGGTGAATGCGATCTCTATCGGCGATCGATCGCCCGCGAACGCACTGGCGGTCTTGGTGTAACGAATTTCATCAGCGGCGGCGCGCAACACCGGCACGCCGCTCAAGGCGCGCCGAACATGGCGGATCAGTTCATAGGCGCAGACGCTGACAAGTCCCTGCCTCAATATTTTCAAACCATGGTCTTCAGCTTCATCGGCGCCGAGCGCCGCCACCATTGCGGCGAGGCCCGAAAACCCCGTCCCGAGTTTCAGCAAAGAGGCATCCAGCACTGATCGCATGACTTGCTGATCGGCGCCGCTCATCCCCGAGCCCACACTTTGACGTTCGAATTGGCTGGCGAGCGCCGTCAGCTCATCAAGCAAAGCGGTCCGATCGGCGCCGATCACAGCCTTCAGCCAATCCAGAAAGAACTTCGCTGGCGCTGCGCGTGAGACGATTGGAAGGCTTTCCCCATCTTCTGACGCAAACGGCGTCCACAGCGTCGGATTGGCCAGCTCCATCGCCAAACGCGCGCCCGGCAGGGGCGCAGCGTCGGCTTCGACCGCTGCGCGGCGCAGCTTTCGTGCAGGTGCAGGCGCGGGGCGCGGCGCGCGCTGCTGGGCGCCGCCTTCCCGCGTTGCGATCATGTCCTCTGGAGGCGCGTCCGGCGGCATTTCTTGGAACATGTCCGGCGTCGCTGCATCGGGGCGCTCGCCGAGCAGCCGCGTAATCGACGCCCGAACTTCGACCTCGCTCATGACCCGAAAGAACACACACAAGGACCAGTCGCGGCGATGACCGCCTTGGCGTCCGGCGCGCACGAAGTGCGACTGGATTTGACGCTCCGGTGTGGTTTGATCGGTCATGGCGACACCTTGCCGTCAGACCCTGAGCGATAAGCGCCGCCAGATTCGGGAAAGCCGCTGGCGTACTGATGATTGTCGCGCAAGAATTCATCGAAAGCGAAATTGATATCGACCACTGATGCGCCTTCGCTGGTTCGCACACGCGCGACAAAAGCGTCAAAGCGGGCTTTGAAGGCTTCCAGCATGCGAATGCGCACAACCGATAGATGACCGTAAGCTGCGTGAAAAACCGCCGTCGGCAATTGGTATTGGCGAAACCATGTCCACAAACCCTCCGCATCGCGGGCCGCGCCCAAGACCGGATAGCCCACGCAATTGCCAAAAATATTGTCGAGCTGATCGCCGATGGCCGCCGCTAATTCGCGGCTATAGACGCTGGCTTCGCCGTCGAACACGACCGCCGTCAATAACCAGGTGTGCTCGTTGTCCTGCGCCGTCTTGCCCTTTTTTTCATTCGCGCGCCTGGCGCTCGCGGCAAGCTCAGGGACTGGCGACGCGTTACGCGGTTTCAATTGTTCGGGACGAACAAGCGCCCAGCGTGCAAAGTGGATCGTTGGGATTGTTGTCAACGGCGTCGGCAGGCCAGCTTCAGCCCTCGTCGCCAAAGATGCAAACGCATCCTCCACACGCTGCACATAGGTGCGCCGCTCGCCAGCGATGCGTCCCAGACGAATGGGAGAAAGCAGCAAAAACTCGGATACTCCACCCACTAACAGTGAGCGCGCCCACGCGCTGTCGCTCATGACGGCCCCCCAAGTTTGGCCAATTGATCCCAAAGTCTGCGCGGGGCTTGTTGTTTGTGCAAAACAAAAGTGATGCGCTAAGGGTCAGCGTTCTTCGAACGCAATGCGCATCGGATCGCCTTGTGACGCCGATCACATTTACCCGATCACGACGGGGCAGACGTCCGCCCGATGCTTCGCCGCTCGGACTTTGCTTGTTCACGCCGCAGGAGGCCGCCCAGCGTTGGCCGCGCCGCGCCCCGTCCCCGCGCTTGGCTCGTCTCGCACGCGGTCGGCCGGGCGCAAGGGCCAAGCCTTCGGGCGCTCACGCGCGCCCTTGCGCCCGCCCTCAACCCCGCGTGCGCTCAGGGGTAAGCGTCGCGGGGATGGCTCGCGGCGCGCCGCCGGCGCGATCCGGCTGGGCTTTCCCCCATGCTCTCGTTTTCTCTCACCGGCGCGATCGGCTGCGTGCTGACGACTGCGCCTGATGAACTGACGCTTGCGATCTCGTCTGTGCTCGAACGGCCGGGCGCCGGTTTGCGTATGGCTTGGGTGCTTTGCGTCGCCCGCGACTTTGAGAAGCGTACGCAGATCCTCGAGCAGCTGCGTGAAGGCGATCTTGTCCGCGTAGAAGGCAAGATCGAGCAGCGCCGGCGCCAGGTCGGCGAGATCGCTTTTCAGAGCGCTCTCTTTGTCATCGGCTCGATTGAGCGGCTGCCCTCGCCGACCGAGAGCGCCACGTCATGACGCGGCTCTATCTTACAAAACGCGAATACGACGCGCTTCTGGAGGCTCAAGGCGGCAAGTGCTGCGTCAATGGATGCAAAGCGACCACTGGGCTGATTGCCGAGCACTCCACACCCAACGCACTGAAGCCCGGCAAACCCGATCAGCTGATGTGTGCGCCCTGCCACAAGGTGAAGACGCTCAAAGATGTGAAGACGATTGCGAAGGTGAAGCGGCTAAATGGAGAGACGACAAGCCAGTATGAGAGACGCAAGATGTTTGGATCAAGACTGAGAGGAAGAGGGTTTGAGAAGCGCGAGTGACGTTGGGCGTCGCGGACGCAAGCCCAGCAGGCCCTCGTCGCTGCGCGAACCGAGCCTCAAGCGAGTCGAGCCTTCGGGCTTCTGTCCCTCACGCGCGCGTGTCTGTTGAATTCAATGCCCCTCACCTTCGACGCCTGATGGCGGAAACTCGACTATTCGATGCTCCAAGGTGCGCCGCCGACGAAGAGTCGCCAGCACGACAATCTTGAAGCGCCCGCTCGTCGCAAAACCACTTGCGACAACGCTGTCCGTACGCTCAATGCACGCATGCGGCATTTTCTCGGCTTCTTCCTCATCGCCTGCGTCGCCGCTTGCGGCGGAGAAGACCGCGATTTGCCGATCGCTGAAGTCGACTGCCGAACTGGTCTCTACCAAAGCGCCGAAGGTGAAGCGCTAGCGCTCACCCCGGTTACGTCAGGAGGCTATCGTTGGCGCATGATCGACGGGCGCACCGGCGCTGTTGATGTAACCGGCGGCCCGAGCCGGTTAGGCTGGACCGATGAGCCAGATGGTTTTGAGGCGCAACTTGGCGCCTGCGGCGATAATCGTATCAGTCTTGGCCAAGGCGAAACGCTACGATCTTACACGCGCGTGCCGCTCGACATCACCGACGTCACGTTCGAACATGACGGGCTGCAGTTTTCCGGACGCTTAATCTGGCCCGCAGGTTTGGCGCAGGCCCCGCTCGCGGTACATGTGCACGGCTCGGAGCGCTGGTCATCGGTACGCAGCAATGCCGTACCCTATCTTCTAGCGGCGCAAGGCGTGGCCTCTTTTGTTTATGATAAGCGCGGCGCCGGGCAATCCGGGGGCGAATACACGCAAGATTTCCACGTCCTGGCGGGCGACGCGCGCGCCGCTCTAGAACAAGCGCGCGCCATCGCTGGCCCCCGTATCTCAAGCATCGGCTTTGTTGGCGCCAGCCAAGGCGGCTGGGTTGCACCGCTTGCCGCGCGTGAGGCGGACGTCGATTTCGTGGTCGCGCTCTATGGGCTTGCAGTCAACGCGTTGCAGGAGGACCGCTATGAGATCATGCAGAGTCTCGAGCGCGCTGGATGGGGCGAAGCGGAGCAAGCGAAAGGCTCGCAGCTTTCGGAGGCCGCCGGCCAGATCATGCTGAGCGACTTCCGCGACGGCTACGCCGAGTTCGACCGCCTGCGTAGTCTCTATCGTGACGAGCCGTGGTTCGAGGACTTAGAGGGCGAATTCACCAGCGAGATGCTGCCCTATCCATCGTTTGCGTTGCGGCTCGCGGGACCGATGCGCGATCTTGGCACGTCGTGGGAGTATGAGCCCTTGCCGGTATTACGCGCACTTCAGGTTCCACAATTCTGGATGATCGCCGCCGACGATACTGAGGCGCCGGCGGCCGAAACAATCGCACGGATCCGCAGCTTGCAAGCCGAGGGACGACCGATTGATCTGGCGATCTATCCCGGCGCCGATCACGGGATGATCCTGACCGAGCGCGATGAAGAAGGCGAACGCCGCACCGGGCATGTGCGCGATTATTTCCGCACCCTGGCCGACTGGATAAAATCTCGCGACCTTAGCGCGGCCCGGGCGGCTGGGGCCGAGGTTGTGACAGCGGCGAGGCCGGCAGCGCCAGAAACCCCGGCGCACTAGCTCATCTGCTATCTCCTGCCGTGCTCCCAAGTCAGGACCCTTGCGATACGCTTTCCATGGCCCGCGCGCGCCGAACAACCACGTGCAAGACACAACTCGGCGCCGCTTCTCCTCGCTACGCGGGAGGTGCGCCGTCAGCCACGGTGACAGCCATGACATTGTCATCCGAGTTGCGGTCGATGCGTTTATTGTAGGGATCTATCCCCGCAAACTCCGGCTCTCGATCCACCGTAAGACTTATCGTCTGACGGCCGCTCCGGATGGGCCGGCGTTCGAAGCTGATGACATCGTCGCGTGAGAATGCGCCCTGACCCGGTTCGGCTGTGAAAATCCCGAACTCGAACTCCTCGTTGAGCGGCGCCTCGGTCTCGGCGCCTTCGCCGTCGGCGTAGAGCTTGCGCGCTTCGACCACCATCGTGATATCCCAGCGCCCATCGGCGCGCGCGCGCGTCTCGGCCGACACCACGCGCGCATCGTAAAGCGTGATGCGCTCAAAGAGATCGGTGATCAGCGCCTGGTGCGCCGCATTGGGCCCGACCTCTTCACGAAGGATACGAACGAAGTCGGATGACCGCGGATATGGCGCGCCGCGAAACGCATATTCTTCCAGCAGCCGCTGCATGGCGCGATTGACGGCGTCTTCGCCGACTTCGTTGCGCAGGAAGTACATGACGACGCCGCCTTTGCGGTAGTGGATATAGCCTTGGTTCTCCACCCGCATCAGCGGCAATTCCTCGATCACTTCGCCGCCGCGCGAGCGCAGGTAGTTATCGAGCTCCTGGCGGAGGAAACGGCGCACCTGGTCGGGGCCGAGGATTTCGTCCATCACCAGCAGCGCTGGAATAGGACGCAAATGTCTCCGACAACATGGTCGAGCCCTGCATGTCAGCGCCGATGATCTGGTGCGCCCACCATTGGTGCGCGACCTCGTGGGCAGTGACGTATGTGACGTAATCCACCCTTTCGGTTTCGCGCTCGGCTGTCGCGTCATCGTAACGCGCGATGAATCCAATGCTCTCCGAATACGGCACCGTGTTCGCGAAGGATTGCGCAAACTGGGCGTAAGCTGGAAATTCCAAAATGCGCATTTGGCGGAATTGGAACGGCGAGAACTCGCGCTCGAACACTTCGAACGACACCTTCATCGCCCGCATCATCCGCTCGACATTGAACGGATGGCGGCGGTCGTAATAGACGGCCAGCTCGATATTGTTATGCCGATCGCGCGCCACCTCGTAGTCTGCAGATTGGATCGAGAAAAAATGCATGATCGGCGCGTCGGTGCGGAAGCGCGCGGTGACGCGGCCGTTCTCGGTCTGACTGGACACTTCGTAGCCGGGCGCGATTGGGATCTGCCCCTCATCTGTCGTGACGGTGATGTCGGCGTTCACCCAATCAGCGTCGTGGCGCAGGTAGTGGAACTCGCGCGCCGCATCATCTTCCAGCCGGGCCATGCGCAGATCTGGCTCGAGGCCGTAACGGCGGCGGCGAGCGCGATCCTGCAGCAGACTTGACTTGAAGCCCGCTGATCTCACTGAAGGCGGCGAATACATCGTGCCGCTTGCACCTGGCGATGACGCTGTAATCGACGAGAACGATAGAGCTTATCTGACCGAACTCTTTGCCGATGATATCTCACTCGCGGCAAGGTTATCTGGACTAGATCTCTCGGATTGGCTGAAGCCGAATTATCGGGAGCCGATGGTTAGGGGGTGAGGCTTTGGCATGTGGGGCTTGGGTGATTTATTGTGTTGGGCGTCGCCGCCTTTCGGGTTTCGGTCGCTGACGCGGGATGACTGCTTCACCCCAACAGCGGGCATTGGCTTGAACGTGCCCCATAACAGACATTCGTCTCAACGACGGTGAACGGCAAGAACTCGCCGAACTCAGTCGCTGAATGCGCGGGGGCCAGTGTCTCGTTTGCGGTGCATTCCAGACTCCGATGCGTCAACAGGAGCGTGCCGAGTAAACTTCTCGCTTTCCCAACGCGAGCGCGCCGCAGTGATCACCTCGCGCACCGTGGCGATGACTAACTCGGGATCATCCCACGCGACAGCGTGGGAACTGCCCTGCGCGACGACAAGCCGGCCGCTCGTGCTGAGCGCCGCCAGCCGCCGCTGCCCTTCCGCCCAACGGGGCTCCGGCAGGTTCTGGCCAGCCGCTATCGCCACCAACGGAAGGTCGCCAAGCGATGGCGCGTTTCGCAGCAAGTCATCACTTGCGGAGCGCTCACAGCCTTCCTGGACCGTCGCCACGAGCGCTTCGGGCTCCGTTCCCAACAGGGCCATCTCTACGCGTGCTTGGGCCGTCATCGAAGGCGCGCCTGCCAAGTGATTGCCGAACAGGCGCGCAATGCCGAGCCGTCGAGCCGCGCCATACTGGAAGCGTTGGCCATGGAGCGCAGCCAGAAACGAACGCTGCTCCGAAGCGCTAGTGTGTTCATCCACGTATTCATGACGCGCGTCGATCAGCACCATTCCGACGACATCCTCTCGATTGCGCATCGCAAAAAGTCGGGCGTTCTTTCCCGCCAAAGAATGCGCCACTAAGATGTGGGGCCCATCGACGTAGGCTCGGTCGAGAAGCACGGCGAGTTCGTCGGCAATGCGCTCGGGGCTGCGGGGACCTTGACGGCGCTCGCTCCATCCCATTCCCGCGCGATCGTATGAGCACGTGCGCGTGGTTCGACTCAATTCCGGCTGCACCAGAGCCCAATCAAGGTTGCTGCCGCCAAGGCCTGCGTCGAGGATAACGGTCGGTGCGCCCTCGCCTGTGCAATTCAGATGCAAGCGATAACCACCGACATCGATCAGCTCGCCTGGCGCATGATGATTCCGGTGGGCACTCGCAGAAGCAATTGCCTCGTAGCTAGCGCCCGTAACCGGTACAAGAACGAGCGCAGCAATGGCCATGAGTATGTTCCTGAGCATCGTGGTCATTTCTTGATCTCGCGTTTTGCATGTTGCCCGTTTGCGGACACGCCCGTTCCAAACCCACGCCCCACCATCTGCTTGAACGGAACGGCTACGACATTTTCGCCGGTGCGAATTGCCAGTCCGGCTATCGGCCCGGGCCTGAATTAGTTGACCCAGAGCCGCGGCGAGCTCGCGACATCGATCAGCTCAGCGAGATCATCCGGGATGGCCATCGGTTTGAACGGGCTCACATTGGCGCCACCAGTGTTTCCTGACGGGACGAGACCGATCCAGGTCTTCGTTGCCGCGCCAATGACGCGAGTGAATTGGCCAAGGACTTCGCGCGCCTTGTGATAGCGTAGAGCCCACGAGAGCATGTGTATGTGCACGCGAACATGTTGCACGGTCGAGCGCTGTCCCAAGATGTGGGCGCGCTCAAGGTGCCGAAACGCCGCCGCCGCATCGCCTGCTCGCTCCGCAGTTTGTGATGCTGCAAGCTCTGCATCGACATATGTACGGATGCGTATGCCGAAGCTCAGAGGATCGCTCGCGCCGATCCGCTGGAACGTGAGCGCCCATAACAGATAGAGGCCGGCGACTGCATCGAAGGTTGCGCAAAACATTGGCCACCAAGTCGGCAGCCCAGGGTTCGTGACCACATGGCCGTGAAAGAAATCAAGACCTGCGTGCCCTAGCAAACCGACAGCTGTCAGCCAAAGGTTCACGCGAAAGCCGAGCACAGCAAGGGCGGCAAACCCGAGCGAGATTGCGATCTCGATACCAAGAACGTCTTTGTCACCGCCAATGACAGCGAAGAGATCGTAGTAAGACGCGATGACGATCAGCATCACCGGATAGAAGGCCCTGTCGCGCTCAAACCCGGCGATCACACCGAGGCCGCAGACGCCGAGAGCCAGGGCTGCTCCAATAGCGATTTCCATGATGTCTTCCCTCGATCGGTATGACCGGCCCGGACCGCGCACGCGGCCCGAGCCGTCAATTACTCAGCGCGCGCAATTGCACTGACCGCCGCAAGAGCGACCGGACTTGCAGCGGCAATCATCGCCGCAGCGGCAGTTTTCGCTGCAGCCACAGCCGCGGGCTGTCATCGACGAGAAGTAGGCGTTCAAAGCGCTCAGCATTGGTATCTCCGTGTGGGTAAGGTTGTTGCGTTTTGTCCGTCCCGGACACGCTCTACCTAACCCCACGGCCCATCAGCCGCTTGAACGGAACAGCTACGACATTTCCAGGGCCGCGGCGGGCAACCCGAACATCCGCTTGAATGTGCGACTGAGATGCGCGGAATCCGAGAAACCCGCCTGCTGGGCGGCCTCTGTGAGGTTCGCCCCTTGCGTGTGCGCATCCACGGCGCGCACCAGGCGCAGCCACAAGACATAGGTTCGAAACGGCAAGCCAGTTTCCTCGACGAAGAGATGGCTCGCGCGGCTGGGGGAAAGGCCAACGGCCTGCGCTGCATCGCTCATCGCCACGGCCCCATCCAGATTCTCAGTGGCCCACTTGATGATTTGGCGCACGCGCCGATCCGGCTCAGTGGTGCGGACGTGAGCTGCGATGCGCGCAGCAACTTCGCGTCCGGCCGCGACGAGTTCTTTGATTGGATCGGTTGGGTGCTCGAACGCGGCCTTGAAAAGGGCAGGCGCATCTCGGACTTGTTCAGCGCTCAACTGGCTCGCTGGCTTTCCTTGCAAGAGTTGCGCGAGAGCGCGGCCCGCCCTGCTCTCCGGCTCGATGAAGAGCAACGAGATCAGTCCTTGCGCTTCGAAGGCATGAGGCGCGTCGGGCGCAACGATAGCAAAGGGTCCGCCTATAACCTCGTCTTCAAGATGGAGACCGAAGTCACCGCCCAACGAAAAAGTGAGCTGGTACGCATGGTGTGAGTGCATCGCGATGCGATCGGGCGCTTCAGCACCAGTGGGCACATCGAAGACCCAAAGGCTGCCGCCTTCCCAGAACGCAATTCGGCCAGTCGCCACCGTGTCCATTGCACGACCATACCGCCAAAACGCCCGGACAATAAGAGAGGGCGGCCACAAAGAGACCGCCCTCCCCACCCACAACCGACGTCAGACCCTGACTGAGTTCAGGCGCAGGGAGTTTGCAATCACCGAAACCGAGGACAAGGCCATCGCCGCCGCCGCAATCATTGGCGACAGGAGATCGCCGGTGATTGGGTAGAGCACACCAGCGGCGATCGGCACACCGGCCACATTGTAGGCGAAGGCGAAGAACAAGTTCTGGCGTATGTTGTTCATGGTCGCCCGCGAAATCGCGCGAGCGCGCACAATGCCAGTAAGATCACCATGAAGGAGGGTCACGCCAGCGCTTTCGATGGCGACGTCAGTTCCAGTGCCCATCGCAATGCCGACATCGGCTGCGGCAAGGGCGGGCGCGTCATTCACACCGTCTCCAGCCATAGCCACGATCCGGCCTTCGCCCTTTAACCGCGCCACGATGCGAGACGTGTCCTCGGGCAGAACTTCCGCCTCCACCGTGTCGATGCCGAGCG
>SXGT01550473.1_pt1 | contig 63266 bp, 53 predicted proteins | sample 3176221 | NCBI WGS metagenome assembly SXGT01 (sample SAMN11356862, study PRJNA531348) | freshwater metagenome | isolation source: freshwater sample F1-120 | place: China: Fuxian Lake, Yuxi | collected 2017-12-25 | reverse complement strand
GCATAGGCTTCTTGATCGTGAACGCTCTTCGGAAGTGATGGCCTGTCGAAATGATCCCCAGCCTTTGTGAATTCTGCCAACACATGAAGGAAGTCGTCTCTGGGAAGGGATCACGCTTCCTCATGTGCCAGAAGTCTGTGGCGGACAATCGCTTCGCCAAATACCCACCCCAGCCGGTGGTCAGGTGTGTTGGATTCGAGAAAACGAGAGATTCGGAAGACTCGAAGTGAGCAAGTCCATCTCATGAAATTCGTCACTTCCCCGCCCGCTCCACCTTGATCCATTCGATCTCCATCTTGAACGGCCCGGCCTTCTTGTCGCCCAGAGTGACACCGAGAGCGTTGATCTCTTCCGGCTTCACCGCACCGGCGTCCTTGACCGGCCTGCCGAACGAACTCGCCTCGAATTTATCAAGCGGGATTTTGATCTCGATCCACTCATCCTTCTTCGTTTGCACCGTCGCCCGGTACGAGAAGGCAATCAGAGGCTTGTTGAGGTAAAGGTTCAGCGAATACTCCCGCCCGTCGCCTTTCACCTTGGCGACTAGCGTATCACCCTTTTCCAGACCGAGCTTCTTGGCCTTGGTCCGCACGGAAGCGAAGCCGCCGTTGTTTGCTAGCGACAGCGTGCCGAAAAACTCCATCGTCTTCTTGTCCGTGATTGTGAACTCGCCTTCAGACACGCCGCCCATCACGCCGTCGTTGACAGTCTGCCAGTCCTTTGTAGAGTCGGCCCCGGCGAAGTCGAACAAGGGTAGCGGCGAGTCTTCAGCCATGATGAACGACCCCATCAGGATCAGCAGGGGCAACGCCAGCATTTTATGGATCATGATTGTCCCCAATTCATCGCCGTGATCGACAGTTGCAGCACCGTGGCAATCGACACCCAAACAAAATACGGCACTTGAGCAAAAGCCACCCAGCGGTAATGCGGCCAGATGGCGACCACGCACCAGATGATCGTGCCCCAGACGATCACGATGTCCACCGCAGACAGTGGCACGTTCCTCATTCCCGAAAAGAACGGCATGAACAAGATGTTCGCCACGAGGTTGATGGCGAACGGCACAGCGATTATCCAGCCGACCTTACCTCGGAATGCCATCACGAACACGAACCCGAAGCTGATGACGATCAACGGATAGAGGATCGTCCAAATCAGCCCGATGGTGGCGGGGGAAGGCGTCCACGACGGTTTTGCGAGCGAGTTGTACCACGTCATCCAGTCCATCAGTGTTTCTCAACCTTCTGGCGAAGTTCTTTGACCTCTGCTCGTAGTCGTTCAATCTCTTCCTTCAGTTCTCGCACGACATCCGGCCCGTGTTCCCCACCGTGGACCTTTTGTATTTCCGCTGCCAGTCGTTTCTTCCCTTCCTGAACCTCACGTTCCATCGCCTCGGCCTTTTCCATGAGTTGAAGGGCAAGGTCATGGGCTTCGGCCATCTTGAGGTTCTGGGCTGCTACCCGGAGATGATGGATGCGTCGGCTGGCGGCTTCGAGCTTTTCAGCTTGGGCATGGAATTCAGGGGGAAGCTTGCCGTGCCCAGCGTGATGCGCATGGATCGTGTGGAGTTCCCGCTCCGTCCCAGCGATTTGCTCCCGCACTGCGGTCAACTCTTTTTCCGGTGCGTTTGCCTCCCGCAGTTTCTTCTCTTTGGCGAGTAAGTCTTGCAGCCGTTCCTTCAGGTGCCGGACTTCCTTGTCGATGCCGGGTTCGCCGCTCCCCTTGGCCTTCAATTCCATTCGCTCGGCGGCTTCCAGCAGTTTTACCGATTCTTTTTCCAATCGCTCGGCTTGCTCCTTGTTTCCCCGCTCGGCCATGACCGAGGCTTCTTTACGCATCGCCTTGGCCCGTTCCCGAAGTTCATCGGCCTCGGAAGCGAACAGAACGCCACCGCAGAGCAGCAGGAGGCCAACAATCATTCCAGACAGGGTTGTGCGTTGCATTTCGTTTCCTCACTGGGGTTTCGATTCGATGTTCCCCCCATTTTTGCCGTGGATTCAGCACTCGCTTGCGCAGTTGCAGCCCAGAGTTGCAGCGAACACTTCCCGAGCAGCAAATAGAAGGAATCTCAGCCAGGGATGAGACTCTTCCTCAATTGGCACGGGCGACTGGTAGGGATTCATCGACAGCCATTATTACACGGCCTGGACGGGACTTGAACCCAAGGGAAGGAGTCCGTCTCGCCCGTGATGCCCAAGCGGGTCAGGTTGCGAAAAAGAAACCGACAGGGCATTTGAGTCTCCTTTCATACTGACTGCGACTGCCTAAAATGGCCCGGTCATCGCCGTCAATGTGGCAGCCGTCATAAGGCTCTCATTCAGGAATCAACCGACAATGTCTGGACCAATCGTTCGCACCGCTCCTACGCCAGAGTTTTCAAAGAACTGGGATTCTGTGTTTGGCACGAAGAAGTCCGCCAAGAAGGCGACGGTTAAGCCAAAATCCAAATCAGTCACGAAGAAGAAGACTGCCAAGAGCAAGAAGTAGTTAGCTGAAGGCGCGCAGCTAAAGCTCGGAATCAGATTGTCGTGGGTGTATTGCTTGCGATTCGAAACTATCGCGATGCTAGCCACACCTTGCCCTGTTTCCTCCATTCGGGCAAGATTGTCCCCTCACCCACGTCGCCAAGGATGGCGAGCCGCTGCATCGCTGTTGGGTGCTGTGAGCCCAGCCTTGCGGCCAGAGGTGAATGAGGGAGCGCCCGCCGGGAATGAGAAGACTTGGCGGGCGTTTCCGTTTCTTGGCGGCCGCAATGACACCACGCTAGCCGAACAGGCCGTCGATTATCTCCCCGTTGGCAATCGGCGTGGGACGCGACAAGCGAGGAAAATAGGTGCGATGGTGGTCGATGTTCAGAGCGTGATAAATCGAGGCGGCGACATCTTCAGGTCCCCATGGACGCGTAGCCGGGGTCGCACCATTGCGGTCGGTCGCGCCGATTACAGCGCCTCGACGAACTCCCGCTCCGGCCATTAGTAGGCAGCCTGCATTCGGGTAGTGGTCGCGCCCCGCTTCTTTGTTAATTCGCGGAGTACGGCCAAACTCGCCCATCACAACCACCAGCGTTGTATCAAGCATCCCACGCTCGTCGAGGTCGTCGAGTAATGTAGATAGCGACATGTCGAGTTGCGGGAGATTTCCCGGCCCATCGTAACGATGCCACTTGGAACCTTTGGGAAGGTTTGCGGGTTCATGGGCCAAGGACATCATGGAGTCGAACGAAAGTTGGTGCGTGTCCCAGGTGCCGTTCGTCGTTCCCTCGCCAAATAAGCCCCCCTGTACTGCTTGATTTACGGTTACAAATCGCGCCCCGGCCTCGACAAGTCGGCGAGCCAAAAGTACCCGTTGGCCATAGATGTTCATACCATATCGTTCGCGGAGAGCCTGCGGCTCGTCGCCGAGCGTCATGGCCCGGGCCATCGCACCGCCGGTCAGAACCGAGACTGCCTCATCACTGAACTTGTCGTGAGTCGCAAACGGTCCCGCCTTTGAGTCGCGAAGCCGACCAAGCTGCTCAATTTGAAGAAGCATCGAGCGACGTTCGTCGAAACGCTCGGCGGCCACGCTAAGCGGGTTGACGGGCAAGCCTTTCTGGCTCGGGTCCGCCTTGATATTGAACGCGTCATAGGCTGCGCCAAGATACCCGGGAGGATTTGTGTAGCGCGCAGCGACCGGCAGGCCGAAGTGCGGTGGAATCCCTTTAACCTTGCTTCCTTGGAGAGCGCTGACCAGACAGCCGAAGTTGGGGAAAAATTGCCCGCCGCGCTCAGGCAAGAAACCGCTGGCGACATGCTGAGAGCCGATGTCGTGGCCGCCATTTTTGCCCTGCCAGGACCGAATGAGCGACACCTTGTCCATCCGCTGCGCCAGGAGCGGCAGCTTCTCGCAAATCAGCGTCCCGGGAACATTCGTTTGAATTGGGTTCCAGGGGCCGCGAATTTCGATAGGGGCATTCGGCTTGGGATCAAAAGTCTCAAACTGGCTCGGCCCGCCTGCAAGGAACAGAAAGATGCACGAAACATCTTTGTTCGCTACGCCACGATTCGTCCCGGCTCGAAGGACCTGCGGCAAAGAGAGTCCAAAAAGTCCAGCGCCAACCTGGAGCGCGGCGCGACGGTTGATATGTAACACGCGTCTGTTTCCCAAAGTAGCCAAAATCGAAGAGGGAACATCAACACCTGCTTATATGACGGCGGCTAATACAAGTCAACGACATCGTTGCGTATAGCTGGCAGCCCCAAGACCTTTTGGGCTTTGATTCGAATTTCGACATGAGCCAGTACATCACGGAAGAGGACATCCAGATGGAACTGGCGAAGATGATGGAGAAGTGCCGTAGGGACGGGACGAGTGGCAGCGAATAACTCAGGACAGGAGATGGCTAACCGCAGGGAGCGTCGCTGCTGTAGCGGTCGGAATGGTAGCCGTTCGGCCCGCAGTTGATCACGTTCGTTGTCTCATTTCGATGCACAGCCCACGTCTTATCTCCAACCGTGCGGATGTACTCGGGGTATTTCCATCCAAGTTTGTCCTGACCGCAGGTGCACTTCTTTAGCGTGCCTGCCCTCCGCACGCTTTCGTAATACTGGTGTCCTGTGGTGGCGGTCTTGCCAATGGTGGCTTGCCCATCTTCATTCAGTGCGGCGATGGCGTCTTCAACATCCATATTTCCGTCCTTCTCAAAGCGGGGCTGTTTTCGTGCTTCAGGCGAGTTGGCTCCGAGAAGGGCATGATGGCGAACCTTGGCCAAAAGTCAATCCTTGGGAATCGAATCCCGCGACCGTCGAGAGGGCCGGAGTGGACGCTGTTATGGAAGACCGCGGCGATTAGAAAAGGTCCGTTTGGGCCGTCCTTGGCGGCCAGAATACTCCCAATATCATAAAGCTGGCCGGATATTGAGAGTGATTTCCCACAAAGAAGTGCGTGTCCTTTGTAGGCCCACAGAGGTCTCCCAAAAACCTCGTCCGAACCGCCGCAATGATGCCTTCTCTGTCAAGACCTTGGTCCCGAACCCGTCGGTAAAACTCGCTTAACTCCCAGTCGATTATTGACTGGCAATGGCCCTTGCAGGCTGGATTTTCACAGAGGTACTTGTAACGAAAGATGAACGGGATTTTTTCGAGTTTTGTCTTGTCTGCCGGGTCGAATAAGGTGAGCTGATCGAGAACCGACTTCTTTTTGTCGCTCCATTCCGTCTCGCCATCTTCAACTTCGATTCCCTCGACAACACGCGGCCGAATACACGCCAAAGATTTCCCTGACTCCTTTTGCTGCGTCACCATGTCGCACATCGACGGGCCAATTGTTGGCCGAGTCCACTGCCACCGCTCGCGCCAGTTGTGAGCCGACGAGACCTCACCTTTCAGTTCAATAGAATTCTCGTCCACCCGATAGCTCTCCGGTCGACGATCTGTCTCGTGCTTCTTCATGCGTAGCCGCACGATCTGGTACTTGGTGAAGCGCTGCTCCTCCGGTAGCGAGCGAAAGTTGATGGGATAGAGTCGGACCCATCCTTCCTCCGCGGTGATGGCCGCCACACAAACCGTCTCGAAGTACTTCGATGAGGGATTCGGGTACGCCTTGACGATGATGAGAGCGTCTCGCGTGATCCAGTCGTCGTTCATACATGCACGATTCGGACAGTGCGGCCATTCAGCGCCGCGACTTCTTCCGCGACCACCGATCTATGGCACTCGTCGGAGCACTGTTCGACGCAAAGCAGGCAACACGACTTCCTTGAAGCGAGATTATACACTTCCTGGAGGGCATCCGCATGTTCGCCGAGGTAATCCCGAAAGCCCGTCATGTAGTCTGCGAGATCGCAGGTCCCTGCCTTCAACTCCGCTCGTAATTCGTTGGGAACGCCGAGGTCCCTGGCGTGTTGGTACTCAATCCCATTTTCCCGGAGGAACTCTCCGAGGCGAGACTTTGAGAACCCGCGTTTGCGGCTCACCGGGTTCCGTCTCACGTCAATGACAACGTCAACCCCATTGGTCCTTAGGAGAGCAAGAAAGGATTTTGGATCATGACCAGAATAACCAGTCGTGAAGAGTGCGTGCTGTCCCATAGTGGATTGGCTCCAAATCGTATGAAGGGGGGAGAACATTAACAACGAGAACTGACCCAGCCAAGCCCAGCCGGACTGCTAGCAATCGTCGGCGTTGGGGGCAAGTTTTCAGTGCGACACGGCTTCGCGAGCCATCGATCCCCGATAGCGTCGAGGACAGCCTGCCGCTCCGCCTGTTGCATCTTGGCCAAGCCCGCGACCCAATTTCGGACTCGACGGCGAACGCGTTCCCGCTCCCGCTTGTCGCCGCCAACGTAGCGAGCATCATGCAACTCGTCTGGCTCAGGATAGTTGCACCAGACTTGCTCACGTGCCATGTGGCCGCTCCGGGTGACCGAATCAAAGGAGAACGTCCGCCAATTCCCCAGTACATGCTCATAAAGCCTGTGGGGGTAGTGGCTAATCATTACTGGGCATGGGAGGGACGTTGCCGTTTCTAGCAGCGCCGTATGATCGGCCTGGGTCAGTTCGCTACGATAGAGCTTTCGGCGGGAGCGCCTGGTCTCGGCAAGATAAGGCGGATCAAGATAAACAAAGACTCGCGGGCGGTTCTGGACGCTGCTCTTGGCGGCATTAAACGACCTACTGTGATCCTCGATTGGAACCTGCAAGCTGTCTGGAAACAGGCGGTCGAGTTCGAAGCGGTGCCTAAGCCACCCGATACCACAGGCGCAGTAGAGTTGGAGGCCCGGCAACGGATGCTCCGCCAGCCAGCGGTGTACGTTGGAACGGTCGATGTCAACTCCGATGCTCACCTTGGCGGGAAGCTTCCGGCGCATAATGGCGCAGTCTCCCAGGAAAGCGGACACGAAAACGTCGTGGGGCGGAATCTGATTGATCAGTCGCTGGAAAATGCCAGCGCCGTCCTTGCCACCTGGCCACATGCCGAAGTCTCCTGCACCGACGCTTAAATCGGCGGCGGCGAGCCGCGTGCCGTGGCCGAATAGACGGCCAACACTCTCGAAAGTCGCACAATTGTGCGGCGATGTCAAGCGGGCTGCGGAGCTGGCGGCGAGAGTGACAGCAGCGGAAGCGGTTCCGTTGAGTTAAACTGATCGTTCACCTACAACGCTAATCCACTGAGGATTCGGAAGGCAGGCAGCTTCGATGGACCACCTCCTCATAGCCATTGTCGGCAACAGGAACTCGGGAAAGAGTTATACGTGGAATTGCCTTTTCGGCCGTGAAGTCCGCACCGGCCAGGATGAACGAGAACTCCCATTGGGCAACGGCGAAAGCGTCTCCGTATTCCTTGTCAGCGGCTCTCCCCAAGAGCGAAAGAAGTACGTCGAGGAGATCGTTCAAGGCGATCCGCAAATCGTCCTCTGCTCTCTTCAGTACAAGGACGAAGCCTTTGAATCGTTCCGCTTCTTCTTCGAGAAGGGATATTCTGCCTTGGTCCACTGGTTGAACCCAGGCCGGAACGACGGCGATGGCAGTTCTGACGAACTTGGCCTTATCCCCTATCTTCTCGAACACCATTCCTTGGTGGGCATCAGGAATGGAAAAGCCGCCGCCACCTCACGAGTCGAAGAATTACGCGACTTTATCAGGGGATGGGCGAGTTCACGCAACCTGATTACCGCGGCCACCAGCGAATGACTCGCCTAACGATGCTGACGTTCCAAGGGTATCCACGGCGTCTCATTGATGACCAGCCCATACGCCCTAGTCCAGCGATCTGCTGCTTGCATCGCTCGCGCGCACGTCGTTACAATCCCCTCTCGTACCTCCACCGAGGCTTCCTTTTCCACCGCCCTGTCAGCGCGTTGTCATCAAAGAGGACCGGATGTCATCAAATTTTAAGCAGCTTCTTGAATCCGCTCACCTTCTGGACCCGACACTTCGCCAGGATACTCCAACTTGGGAGCTGTGGAAGGCTCAGGAGACAACGACGACGGGGCCATTGCAAAAGCATTTTCTCTACTTAAAACACGGGGCTAGCTTTGTCAAATCTGCACAAGAGGTCCGCCAACTCAACATCGCTAAAGAGTCCCTTCACGCCATCCTGTATCCGGCCAATGCTTTACTTAAGGACAAAGAGCGCATTCGCAAGGATTTCGGGGTTGCAACGGTCCATAATACGTTTCAGTTTCTTCAACGCCCCCACGAAATGGTTTTGCGAGCAGCCCAGAAAAGGATGGTGGGTGACCGCATCGCAGATTTAGAAAAGGGGGTATTTGTCGATCCACCATTTTCTCCGCCTCTAGCAAAACCGCTAGACTTTTTATCCACATGGTTGTTTGCCGACCCTGCCACACAGAGTACGGACAATTTAATTGTGCTTCTTGCCGATGGAGGACAGGGCAAGACCTGGCTATCGAGGCACCTTGAATTGAAGATGTGGCAACAATGGGAACCTGAGCGACCTGTTCCGATTCGACTCGATAACAAGCTTTGGCGCGACATCGATAGTAATCACGGCCTCACAATTGACGACATTATTCAACGAGCCTTAATTGATCGCGGGTTGTCTGCCCTATCTGGGCTTCCAGACATTAATACCTATTGGGCTCAAGGACTGTGGGCCATCATTCTCGATGGATTTGATGAATTATGCGCCCATCGCACTGGCGTCCTAAAGCCCGAACGCCTTTTGCGCGAAATATTGTCGAGGTCGGAATCCAATCCAACAAGTCGGTTGATACTGACTTCGCGCACTTCCTACTGGAACCAGCATATCGGCTCCGAAGCACTTGGCGACGGCGCGAAATGCTTACAAATGACCGGCTTCGGACTCGGTCAAAGAGGCCACTATTTCAATGAAGAGCTAAAGAGACAAAAGTTGATAAAGGAGGCGACATCCCTCGCCAAGCATATTGATCGCGCATGTTACGGAGTGCAACCACAACCTGGCCCGAGCAAGCGTTTGACCGGTGTTCCATACATCTTGAAGCTGATTGCGGACTTGGTTCGATCAAGAGTGGCGACTGCGCTTAGCGCCGAAGAAATTGGTGAGATGGAGGCGGACCCACTCTTAGGGTTACTGGGTTTCGTCTGTCGCCGTGAATCAATCCGTCACGGTCTTGACGCGACGCACGACGATCAGCTTGCCGCACTTCAAGAGATCGCGGTTACATTGGGTGAGAGATTCACAGGTGAAGAGATCGACATGTGTTGTCATGAGACGGCACCTGCGCATTTTCAAGATCAGGTACAGCTTGATCGAATGCGAAATCACATCCTCCTTCGGGCATTGTCTCGGGACAGTTATGAATTTGCATTGCCGATGCTCAGAGAGCAGCTTCAAGCGGTTGCCGTCTCTCAAGCCTGGGCACACAAAAAGGTGCGAGCTGAGCACGACGCTATTCTGGCGCTCAATGCTCGGGGTGATACCGTATTTCTTGAGAAGCTTGCAGAACGCACTCAATGCGCTCAGGATTCGTGGAAAGAAATACTTCAGGAGTCCTTCAACCGAGTGAAACGGGGGAATCAGAATCTCGGCACAAGCGCATTGTGGCACCTTGCCGAAATGGTGTGCGGAAAGGCGAGTCGTCCCATTCGAACCGACGCGATGCTAAAAATCTTTGCTAATCCCGGCACAAGAAGTCTTACTGAAATGTGCTTTGTAGGGAGGATTGACGGGTTCGACTTTCGAAATGTGGTGTTTGACCGTTGTCACTTTGATAGCTGCGAGATTCTGGCATCTGACTTCTCTGGTGCCACGTTCGTCAATTGCTTTCTCAATGGGGAGGTCAACTTTGGAAAGGATTGTCAGAAGGTGGCGGCCATAAAGGTTAGTTATGACTCGGGAATAAAGCCGAACAGTATTTCAGTGCTAAATCTAGTTGGCGCTGGTGTGAAACAGGCTTTTCGTTTGGTTGACCAACGGATTGTCGAAATGGCGGTTACTAACGTTCTGTCACCGATGGTTCCGGGTGGATTATTCGGGCCGTTAGACAAGACGCGATTCACTCGGCAGACCGAGCATGGTGGCGACCTTTATTCGAAAATTGTGAAGGGACTAAGAGCGGCGGGGATATTGATGTTTGTCAAGCTGGATGGTAATCGCTCGGAATCAGTGCTTGTTCCAGATATTGAACAACCCGCAGTTCGAGACTTTTTGGAGTCCGGTTCAGCTTTTGGAAGTCTAAGGCGAGTGGTCACCGAAGTCACCAAAGCGTGGAGCGAGCAAGAGAAGTAATCCTTGGATTCTTTGCCGCGTCGGTGTTTTCTCGCGATTCTTGAATCTCACCCTCCCACCAGTTACATTGATCCCATCCGAAGGAGGGGGTCCTTAGGCAAGCGTGGTAGCGCAGCGGATAGCACCACAATCGGGCAGGGGGCAATTGTGACGGCGGTATTTCTACAAGACTTCTCTCCTCGCCCCGTCAAGTTGGCGACTCATGCCGAATTCCAGTCTCCAGTCTTGGCGATGGGCCAGGGGGCTTCGCCGCTGGAAGTGGTAATTACGCAATCGACGAAAGAGCCGGCTCTGCCCGCGGTACGGGCGGCTTGGAAGAATCGGCAGCAGGGACGAGCCGCACCGCTGATCCTCATTTCGCTGTATGGCGACAACCGCGCCGCACTCTGTGGCCCGGCAGGGGATGAGCCGCCGGCTTATGTGGGTGTCGATGCCGGGCAGGTGGAGCGGATTTGCCGGGAGGCGCTTCAGCAGCCGGACCGCCATGCGGCGTTGCGGTCGCTTCGAGATGCACTGCCGGCGGTCGAGTCCCGCCTGCCTGGGTTGCGGAACGAAGGCTTCTTGGCGACGCACGAGCTCGCCACCGGAGCCCGTGGGCTGAAGCAGTGGCCGGAAGCCGAGCGGAAAGCTCGCTCCATTCTCTCGCAGCGAGGCGAGCAACTACTGAAATCACTCGGCTTCAAGATTGACCGCTGCGATCAAGTCACTTCTATTCTGCGGGCCGGGGACGATAAGCGGCTGGGGCTGGCGGTATTGCTTCAGCAGGCGGAATCGCCGGAGCTTCAGGCCGCCCGATTCAACGGACTTTCTCCTGTCTCCTATGCCTTGTCGGTCGCCGACCGGGAAAACCTCCCTTACGTCATCGTCTGCCAGGGGGCCAAGCTCCGCCTTTATCCAGTAAAGGTCGGCCTGGGTGTCGGCCGCCGCGGCAGGACGGAGACCTACGTCGAGATTCACACCGGTCTGCTGAAAGACTCGGACGCCGCCTATCTCTGGCTTCTCTTCTCCGGTGAAGCCCTGGCTGAAGGTGGCACACTGGACGTGCTGCTGGCGGAATCGCGGCGGTTCGCCGGCGATTTGGCCGTGCGCTTGCGGGAACGAATCTACAACCTGGTGGTCCCGGAACTGGCGCAGGGGCTGGTCACCGCCCGCGGCCAGAGGAAGCCCAAGGCGCAGGACCTGGCGGACACATATGAGATGGCGATGACGCTGCTCTTTCGCCTCTTGTTCCTGGCCTACGCCGAGGACAAGGACCTGCTCCCCTACCGCTGGAACGGACTTTACCGAGCTCGCTCCCTCAAGACGAAGGCGGCGGAGTTGCTGGAAGTGATGCAGGCCAAAACTGCCTTCAACAGTTCGGATGCGCTCTGGAAGGAAGCCTGCCTCCTGTTCGCTGCCGTGGAGAGCGGGAACAAGTCTTGGGGCATCCCGGCTTACGACGGCGGACTGTTTTCCACTGATGAGGAAGTGTCCCGCGTTGGGGCGCAGATCGCCAAGCTGAGCCTCCCGGACAGCGTGATGGGACCGGTCCTGCGGGATCTGCTCATCATCGAGACGCCGGAAGGGTGGGGGCCGGTCGATTTCCGCTCCCTGGGGGTGCGGGAGTTCGGCACCATCTACGAAGGGCTTCTTGAAAGTGAGCTGTCCCTGGCGGCCTCCGATCTGACGTTGGACCGGGAAGGCTTCTATCGCCCGGCTGGGAGCGGCGACGACGTGGTGGTGAAGGCCGGCAAGGTCTATCTGCACAACCGGTCCGGGGCGCGGAAGGCGACCGGAGCCTACTTCACCAAGCAGTTCGCGGTGGAGCACCTGCTGGACCACGCCTTGGAGCCGGCCCTGGCTGGCCATGCCGCCCGCCTCGACAAGTTGAGCGAAGACGAAGCGGCCAAAAACTTCTTCGACTTCCGCGTCGCCGACATCGCTATGGGTAGTGGCCATTTCCTGGTCGCCGCGGTGGACCGGATCGAAAAGGGGCTCACCGGCTACCTAGCTCGCCGCCCCCTCTCCGGTGTGCGGACGGAACTGGCCCAACTTCGGGTAGCAGCGGAAGAGTCGCTGGGAAATCTGGCCGAGCAAATTGAAATCGAGGATACGCAGCTTCTCCGCCGTCTCATCGCCCGGCGGTGCATCTATGGCGTGGACCTGAATCCGGTCTCGGTCAACCTGGCCCGACTGTCGATATGGATTCACACCTTTGTGGCGGGGCTCCCGCTATCGCTCCTGGACCACAACCTGGTGGTGGGGAACTCGCTGGTTGGGATCGGCCGCCTGTCAGAGATAAGCCATATCGTCAAGGAAGAGGGGCGGGCGCTTCTCTCGATCCGGGACGACGAGTTTATCGGCGACGCCATGAAGCCGCTGTCGCAGCTCGCAAGCATCGCGGACAAAACGGCAACGGAAGTGAAGCGGGCGCGGAAGGCGCTGGCGGAAGCTCGTGAAGCGGTCCGACCCGCGGAAGCCCCTTGCGACGTTGCCACCGCCAGCCGGATACAGCAAGAGGTGTTCCCGCTCTTTTTGGAAGACTGGGAATCGCTGGAAAAGACCGTCGTCGATAGCAAGGAGCACCGCGCCGCTCGCAAATCCCTGGCCCACCTGCCGCCGTTCCATTTCCCGATTGCCTTCCCCGAAGTCTTTCTGCGGGAGCGGAGCGGGTTTGATGTGATTTTGGGGAATCCGCCGTGGGAAGAGGCGACCCTGGAAGAACTTGCCTTTTGGGCGCGGCATGAACCGGGACTGCGTGGTCTCAACTCTCGGCAGAAGGAATCCCGGCAGGGAATCTTGCGCAATGAGCGCCTCGATATGGTGACGCTTTACGAGGAGCAACTGGCGGTCGCGGATGCCATGCGGCAAGCGCTGACGACGGGTCCTTACCCCGGCATGGGAACCGGCGACCCCGATTTGTACAAGGCATTTTGCTGGCGATTTTGGAACTTGATTAGCGCTCAGGGAGGCTGGATTGGTGTAGTCCTTCCCCGCAGCGCCCTCAGCGCCAAAGGGACTGCGGAGTTTCGCCTGGAAGTCTTCAAAGCGGCGGAACCGGTGGGAATCACGATGCTGGTAAATAATCGCCAATGGGTTTTCCCTGAAGTGCATCCCCAATACTCGATTGGTCTTTGCGTCATCTCTCGCCGTCCGCCGACAGGAAAAGCAGTGCGGCTGCTCGGACCGTTTGCCAGCCGTGAGCGTTTTGAGGCTGGCAAGGATAAGCCGCCTGCCGAATTCACGGGCAAAGAAGTGATGGGCTGGACCGATTCCGCATCGTTGCCGCTGTTGCCAACGGATGAGTCGCTGGATGTGTTCGTCCAGCTACGAAAGGCACCACGTCTTGACCTTGATGGCGATGAAGGCTGGCGGGTTCGCCCCCACCGAGAATTAGACGCCACGAACGACAAGGGGCTCATGGATTTAAAGGCGGAGAAGTGCCCAACGGGCTATTGGCCGGTGTTCAAGGGAGAATCGTTCGACATCTGGCAGCCGGATACGGGCAGATATTATGGCTATGCCGACCCGACGAAAGTTATCCCAGCGCTGCAGAAGAAGCGGCTCAATAGTGCAAGGCTGGAACGCTCGGCCTTCGCGGAATTTGATTCGCAAACAATCGCCGACCCGAAAACGTTGCCATGCCACCGCGCGAGAATTGCGTTTCGTGACATTAGCAGGGCCACGGATTCTCGTACTGTCCGAGTCGCGCTTATTCCCCCCAAAACCTTTATCACCAACAAAGGGCCATATTTCTTATGGCCAAAGGGTGATTCTGCAGCAGAAGCTTTCTTATTGGGTGTCCTCGCTTCCATTGTGCTTGACTGGTACGCCCGCCGATTCGTTGAGACTGGCCTCAATTTCTTTATCGTCAACCCGTTTCCAGTCCCGCGGCCAAAGCCAGGATCGGACCTTGCGAAGCGGGTGGTATCACTTTCCGGTCGTCTCGCCACGCCCGATAACCGCTTCGCCGACTGGGCGGCGAAAGTGGGGGTAAAATGCGGGCCGCTGGCGGATGACGAGAAGCAGGACCACATTCACGAGTTGGATGCCGTTGTCGCCCACCTCTACGGCCTTTCCGAGCGGCACCTCACCCACATCTTCGAGACCTTCCATGAAGGCTGGGACTACGTAGCCCGTCTCGGCGAAACACTTAAGCACTATCGCAACTGGAAATCAAAACTGTAAAGGCGTGAGGTCATCCAATGGGGCAATGGGTCTTTGAGGAACTGCGGGGGGCAGCCGTCCGACGGGAGCCCAAGGAAGCCGAGCTGTTCAAAACGGAACAGACCGGAGAAGGGGAATATGCCGGCAATGATGCCCTCGTACGTGAAGTGCTGCAAAACGCGATTGACGCTCGCAGTGGCGATGCGCTCGTCACTGTTCGTCTGGCGATCCACGAAGCCAGAGATGCCCCCGTCACGGTGCGGCTGGGACATTTCTTTAAGCGACTCAAGGAGCCACTGGCGAGCAAGCAGATCGCCTTCACCGGGCTAGGTCATCCCACCCGTCCTTGCCGCTATTTCGTATGCGAAGATTTTGGGACACGGGGCCTCGAAGGAAATACGAAGCTCTTTAGCGACCCACCCGCTGGGGACACTACGCCGCAATATTTCTATTGGTTTTGGCGCAACATTGGTCGCAGTGGCAAAACGGGGGACGACCTGGGCAGGTGGGGATTGGGGAAGACCGTGTATCGCGCCGCCAGTCGCGTGGGCTGCATGTTCGGGCTGACGATCCGCGAATCAGACCGGAAACGCCTGCTAATGGGGCAAGCCGTCCTGCAAAGCCATTCCCACAACGGGAAGGAATACATGCCGGAGGGCTACTGGTGCGGAGCGCAGGATCCCAGCGGCTTGCCGCTCCCCATTGGTGAAAATCAGGCCGTGGACGGAGCCGAGCTAGACGGATTTCAAAGGGAATGGATGCTAACGCGAAAGAATGAGCCAGGGCTCTCCGTCGTTGCTCCCTATGTTCCTCTGGAGCTCAAAGCGGACCGGCTGCTGCAAGCAGTGGCGGTGCACTTTTTTTCCCGCATTGTCCGCGGCGAGCTGGCCGTGGAAGTTTCTGGCCCGGACTTGCCCAAGGTGCGGCTCGACGTGGCAGGCATCGAGGCAGCTTGCAAACAGGTAGAGTGGAACGGTCCCAAGCGAACCAAGCGGCATGTCGCGCCCCCTATCGCGTTCATCAAAGAGTGCTACCGCTCCCCCCCTGCCGTCACCACCGAGATACTAGGACGAGAGCGGCTGCCCGAGCTGACGGAAAGCAGTCTGCCCGCGGAAACACTGGCCAAAATGCGGCGGGAGTTTGGGGCGGGCGAACTGATCAAGCTCCGCGTGCTGATGTGGCTGCCGCGCGAGAAGGGTGACGGGCAGGTGGGAATTCTGGACGTTTTTGTTCGGAGGAACACAGACGGACTACGCTGCGACAGTTACTACGTGCGTGAGGGAATGACGATCACCAAGATCAATTCCCGCGCCGGTCTGAGGGGCGTGCAAGCCTTAGTGAATGTCGATAAGGGTCCCCTGGCGAAGTTGCTCGGCGATACCGAAGGACCTGCACACGAGGACTGGGATACTTCGCAGGACAGACCCGACCGGGAATGGAAGTCCTGGAAGGGGCGAGTGAAGTTTGTTCGGGGCATCGTGGATTCACTGACGGAGCTATTGACACCGGCGACTACGGAACCGGATTTTGATTTGCTCAGTGACTTCTTTTCCATTGAGCGGGTGTCTGGTAAACAGCCTCAGAAAGAACCCGGTGACAAGTCCAAAGACCCACCCAAGTTTAAGCCCCCGGATGTGGAACCCACCTGGTTTCGCATCTCAGAACGGGCAGGCGGCTTCACTATCACTCGCACCACCAATGTCATCATGCCGGATAAACCGGTGCTGCAAGTCTCCCTGGCTTATGACTTGCCGATTGGCAACCCGCTGAAGAACTGGAGCCCGATTGATTTCGAGATCGGCTCAGGAGACGTGCGACCGAAAGGGAAAGGATTTGACCCTGATTTTGTGAAGGGCAATGTCATCATGCTGACCAACGTGAAGGACAACTTTCAGTTCAGCATCGACGGCTTCGATCAGCATCGTGATTTGCTGGTGCGGGTGGATGATCTTTCCAAAAATACAAATGGTGAGGCGACGGCATGATCAAGCGAGTCAATTTTACGGGGCGGAAACGAATCCCGCGTAGCCGGGTGGACATCGAGGTTCATGACGGTCAGCCACGCCGATTCGATGCGACGGTTGATCTAGCGGAGTTTTCGTTCACACCGGATGCGGCTGTCGTTTTGGAGGCGACGTGCGCCGGCTCCACGGTTGTGCAGCGATATGAATTTGGCAGCGTGGGCCACATTCAGGCTCCTGAGAACCGCCTACTGCGGGATATTGAAGGAGAAAATGTATTCTTCACGCTGAAGGTCATTGATCGCACCGAGCGAGCTGGTCGCATCCTGGGACTCGCGGAACATATTCGGCCGGAACGGGCCGGCAAGCAGACCGCCACGGGGCGGCGGGGTATTCTGCCCATTGAGAAGGCGGATCTGGGACAGGAATTGTGGCGGCTTGATTTTCAGGAACACGATGTCTATCTGCTCGTGAATAAAAATGTCCCCGACTTGCCGGATAGGGCACGCTCCGACCCAGCGTTTTACGCTTTTGTCTACCCGGAGGTTGTCCGCCGCGTGCTCCAGGCGGCGTTGGAAGAGGCCGTTGATCAGGATGAGGAAGACGATAGCTGGCCCGTTCTCTGGCGGCGGTTCGGCCAAAGCCTGCATCCCAACGGCGAGAAAGCGCCCGATGCACCCGAGAACGAAGACGAAGCGGCTGAATGGGTCGAAGACGTTGTCGGAGCCTTCTGCGAAGCCCACGAGCTTCGTGACAAGTACACGGCCATGCTGTCCGGCGAAAGTGAGAGGGACTGATGTACGTCCGAGAGTTCAACGCCGCCGGAATTGAGGCATTTCGAGAGTATCTCGTCGAGGGTCGGCGAAATCCAACCACGCCTGTCCTCCGCCGGCTGCTGGAGGATGATGAGCTGACTGTGCTTGTGACTCCGCAGTTACGGGTCGAGCCGCAATTGTTTGAGAGCAGGGGGACAGCGGCCAAACATCTGGCAGAGGTGCTCGCTCCCATCTCCGACCATGACTTGGCCGGCAATGCCGGACTCTGGACGTGGCTGACTCTCTTCTTTTTCGATGAAATCTGTCCGACGAAGAAGGGGGAACGGATCATTCGCAATGACTACACCTACATTTTTGAGCCCAAGAACTCACGGCACTTCTACAGGCATTTGTTGTTTATCGCCTGGCGGGTGCTGCGGGTGGCTCCCACCCACAATCGGCTGTTTCTTCGCGGTTCGCTGGCTAGCTTGGATAAGTTCACGTCCGAGGTCATGAAGCGATTGTTCCTGACACGCATTCGGTGCGTATTTGAGGTGCTGGACCGCTTGTACTGGGACGAAGAGAAAGGCCGCCCGCGCCCAGGAGTTGTTAGTCCTGGGCGAGTACGCCCCGGAGACCTCATGCATCGCTTTCCTTTGCGGATTCGACAGCTCGAAAAGACTTATGACCTTCTCAGCTTGAATGCCGATCAGCTCATCGAGCTACTTGGTGATGAATTCGCATTTCAATCGGCCTGACTCGCAAGGAAACATCTCAGATGGCGAAGCGTAAGTCGGTTGATTTACCGACACCTGACCCAACAGTTCCATCGTTGTCGGACACTCGTCCGCTGTTCATCGATAACCGCAGTGCAAACACGCTCGATCGGGCGATTGTGCAGCATCTTCAAACACTGCGTGGCGAGCAGAAGATGCTCTGGGAAGTTTGCATTGCGAGTTGCTTTTTCAATTTGCCTGGTTTTGACCTGATTGCGGAAGAACTGGCGAAGGTCGATCAAATTCGATTGCTGCTCGGCGCGGAGCCGGTCCCGGAGTCACTGCGGCCACGGCGGCGACCGGAAGACCCGCCCGAGCCACTTTACACTCAATCGCAAGTTGCTCAGTCCTTAGTGCAACTAGATGAAGGTTTGCGCCAAAGCCGCGATCTCCTCCCTTTTGATGCAGCAACGGAGGAAGCAGTGCGCCGGCTGCTCGATCTTCTGCATCGCGGAAAGATCAATGTCCGGCGGTACACCCGAGAGTACCTCCACGCCAAGGCGTTTCTTTTTCGCGTGGTGGGTGGCGGGATGCTAGTCGGCTCGTCGAACCTGACCTATGGCGGCCTGCGGAGAAATCTGGAGCTAAACCTCGGGAACTATATGGACCCCGTGGTGGATAAGGTCGAGCGTTGGTACGACGAGTTATGGGAACAGGCGGAGCCGTTCGACCTGGCGGCGGTGTTTGACGAGTTAATGGCCGAGTTTCCTCCGTATTTGATTTATCTCCGAGTGCTGTTCGAGCTATACGCTCAGGAATTAGACGAGGAGCAAGAGGCCAGCGGCGACATCCCCGTGACCCAGTTTCAGCAACACGGTATCTGGCGGGCGCTGAAGATTCTGAAGAAGTATGGCGGCGTCGTCATTGCCGATGGGGTAGGTCTCGGCAAGACCTACATGGCCGGTGAGATCATCAAGCAATACCGGCAGCGCCGGCAGCGGGTGCTGCTTATCTGTCCCGCGGCTCTTCGGGATAGTACCTGGAAAGACTTCCGACAACAGTTTGAGTTGTTTATCGAGTCCGTCTCCTACGAACAGCTTGCACGCGACCGGCAGCTAGGCGGAGAGGAAGCTCACTTGGGTAGCAACCTGGAGGAGTATCAGCTCGTCATCGTGGATGAGGCCCATAACTACCGGAACCCGGATGCGAAGGCGAGAGCTGCTGTGATGCGGCGGCTGCTACTGGGGCCGCGACGTGACTTGGTGCTGCTCACCGCCACTCCAGTGAACAACTCGCTGTGGGACCTTTACCACCTGCTGCGGTTCTTCATTAAGCAGGATGCAGTCCTGGCGGACCGCGGGGTGTTGTCCATTCGCGAGCGGTTCATGGACGCCATGAACGAAGACCCCTTCAGCCTTAGCCCGGACCTGCTTTATCCGGTCATCGACGCCACCACGGTCAAGCGAACGCGGCAGTTTATCAAGCGGCACTATGAGAACGACCTGATTACTCTACCCGGTGGGCGGCGGGTGCCGATCAAGTTCCCCTCGCCGCGGGCGTCCTCCATCAAGTACGACCTCGACAGCGTTCTGCCTGGCTTTTTTGCGGAAGTGGAAGATGCCCTGATGCCGGCACACGGTCAACCGCGGCTGCGGATGGCTCGGTATATGCCGGAAAACTATCTGTTGGCGACAGGGAGCAATGACGGTGACACGGCACTAGTTGGGTTGTTACGGTCCGGTCTGCTCAAGCGGTTTGAGTCGTCCGCGTATGCGTTCGCCAAGACCACACGGAAGATGGTGAGCGAGCACAACCAATTTCTCGACATGCTAGAGCGGGGAATTGTCGCACGCAAAGAACTCTTCCGGGAACTTTCGGCCGCGGAAGATGAGGACGAAATTGAGGAATTGCTAGAGGCCACAGAGCATGCCGTTCCCGCGGAGGGTTACGACGTGAAGGTGCTGCGTAAGCATGTCGAGGAGGACCGCGATATTCTGGAAGCTCTCTGCCATAAGGCGGAGCGGGTGCGCATGGAGAATGACCCGAAGCTGACAGCGCTGATAGAAGAGTTGGAGAGAATTGCTGAACAAGCGAAGCGGGAGGGAATCGACGAGGAGGACCGCCGACAGAAGCGGAAGGTGCTGGTCTTCTCCTTTTATGCTGACACTGTGAATTGGATCGAGGACTTGCTGCGAGTGCGGCTGGAAACGGACAAGCGACTCGCGACGTATAGCGGGCGGATGGCGTCGGTGGCTGGCAACGAATCGCGGCATGGGATTACCCGCGAAAATGCCGTGCATGGCTTTGCGCCGGAAACGACTCACGCGCCGCCGGGGAAGCCGGGAGAGGAGCGGGACAAGTACGACATTCTGATTTGTACCGACGTGCTTGCGGAAGGTATGAACTTGCAGCAATGCCGGAACATTATTAACTACGACCTTCCCTGGAACCCTATGCGACTGGTGCAGCGGCATGGGCGAATCGACCGCATCGGCAGTCGGCACGACGACGTTTTTCTGCGGACGTTCTTTCCCGATAAGCAATTGAACCGCCTGTTGGACTTGGAACTGCGGGTGAAGCGGAAGCTTGCGCAGGCAGCTTATTCCGTGGGCGTCGAAACTCCCCCAATTGAGGGCGGGGCGGAGGGCTTGCAGTCGTTTGCGGAGACACGGGAGGAAATCGAGAAGCTAAAAGATGGAAACCCAACGCTGTTTGAACTCGGTGGGACTGCCGCCGCAGCCCAGAGCGGCGAGGAGTACCGGCAGGAGTTGCGGCAGGCACTACTCAGGCAGGGGGACGAGATCAGGACGCTCCCCTGGAAGGCCGGCTCCGGGATGGTTAAGGGGAACCGCCGCGGGCACTTTTTCTGCGCCAAAGTGGGGGAGCGCATCTATACACGATTTGTTCCCTTCGCCGGAGATGGAAGTGCGGCTGAGATTGTGTCCGAACTGGGAACATGCCTACGGATTATCGAGTGCCGGCCTGAAACAGCCCGTGTGATGCCGCTGGACCTAAAGCAGACGGCCTACTCCGCCTGGGAGCGGGCGAGGAATCATATCTTCGATAGTTGGGAATATGAAACCGATCCGGCTAATTTGCAGCCACGAGTTTCTAAATTCAATCGCAGCCTGGCGGACTACCTGCGAGAGAACCCACCGGCGGATGTACCGCAGAGAGACCTGGAGCGAGCCTTGGAATCAATTGAGGCCCCAGCTTCTCGCCGCGAGGAAGCACTACTGAAGGACGCATTCGAGCGGGACTATCCCGCGGCGGCAATCCGCTCCAAAGCAGTCGTCGAAGCTGTCGCTCGTATAGGACTGGAACCCTTCGCTCCGCCCGCCCCCCTTCCTCCGGTCGTGCCGGAGGACGTTCACCTAATTTGCTGGATGGCAATAGAAGCACAAAATTAGTACAGATCACAAAACGAGGATTCCCCGATGGCCAAGAGCAAGCGAGCGTTCTCCCCAGATGGCGTTCCTGAGAAAAAGGAGGACTACCACGGTAGCTGCCGATTTGTTCGGACTCATCCTGACTTGTCGGAAAAAGGGGTTCAGTCAGTCAATGTTGAACTTACCTTTGAGGAGGCTCTCCGCCTTTCGACGGCGATTCAATCCGCAATCTTTCGGCTGAATCGCTACAATCGCAGTGAGAAGAAGGGGAGAGAAATGGGACTTTGTTTGTCATTAAAGGTAACGAGCGGAGCTATTTCAATTATCGAGCAGAAGGTCCGAGCGGCCGAACAATAGACGTATCCCCAAATACGCTTATGCCGCCCAACACCCAGTCACATAGTGCCCTCCGAGATCAACACGCTTCGACACCATTTGTCATTCGCGAGCAAGTGCCATGAAGACGCCAAAGCATTCCCTCCGCAAGATCGTTTCGTTCCTCAACAACGAAGATGAAGACGGTGGATTCTGGCTACCGAATATCCAGCGACCGTTTGTCTGGGATGAGGACCAAGTCTGCCGGCTGTTCGATTCGATCCTCCGCGAGTACCCAATAAGTACTCTGTTGATTTGGAAAACCCGTAGTCGAATCCGCCGGCGTAAGTTCATCGACAACTTTCGCAGAGACTTATTGACTCGATTGAGCATTTTTTATGTGCCGGAGAACGACAAAAAGAAATGCCTAGTGCTCGACGGCCAGCAGAGATTGCAGAGCCTTTTCATTGGCCTCAAGGGAAGCTACGAGGGGCGCGAGTTGTTTCTCGACATTCTCAGTGGCGAAGTTGCGGCTCCCGATGACGTGAAATACAAGTTCGTATTCCTGGATGCCAGCATCGCCAAGTTTCCTTGGGTAAAGTTTAAGGATATTGTCTTCAGTCCCAAGACTTCCCTCGCCTTTGCCAAAGAGGTCATCGATAGTGCCGACCGGGAGCTAACCACGGACGAGCAAAATAAGATTGGGGAGCACGTTGCTTTGTCGTTTAAGACCTTTCGGGACGATGACGGAATCTCGTATCAGGAGTTGGACAGTATCGAAAATGAAACACTCTATACAGAGGATGATGTCGTCGAAGTCTTTATTCGCGCTAACTCTGGCGGGACGAGGTTGGGCAAATCTGATCTGTTGTTTTCACTCTTGACTTCTAGCTGGGAGCACGCGGACGAAGAAATGGAGGACTTGCTGGCGCAGCTTAATCAACATGGTTTCTCGTTTCCGCGAGACTTTGTATTAAAAACATGCCTTACCCTTCTCGATCAGGGGGCTCGCTACGAAGTCACAAAGTTCCGCAAGGAAGGAATTCGGGAGGAGATCGAGGAGAGGTGGGACAACATTTCCAAGGCAATCCGGGGCGTGATTGACTTTGTGCGTGGTAAGACGTTTATTCGATGCGACAAAGCGATGCCATCAAATCTCGTCTTAATCCCCCTAATTTATGTTCGGTATCACTTTCCGCAGACTTGGCTGCAAGCGAAGGACGTTGATCGGTTTCTGCTTCGCTCTCTACTTGCGGGCGCATTCAGCGGTACACCAGATCAATTAATCGACGACCTTGTTACCAAGATCAAACAGCTTGGCGGATTCGACGCAAATGAACTTTTCGATGTAATTCGGTCGAAGGGGCGAAGTCTTGAACTGACCGAAGATCGCTTCTGGCAAATGGGCTATGGTTCTGCCACTGTGCATTTGCTTTTCAATCTCTGGTATCGGGACTTTAACTACACGCCGGCCTACGAAAACAACCTCCCACAGGTGGACCACATCTTCCCGCAAAGTGCGCTGCGGAAAGTAAAGATTGTGAATCCTAGGACAGATCGGATGGATGTTTTGAAGTACAAGGAGGCCGATCGCAATCAGTTGGCAAACTGCATGCTGCTGACCCAACAGGAAAACGGTGCAGGTGGCAAAAGCGACACCCTGCCCAAGGATTGGTTTGCCGGTAAGGACCGGGCCTACTTGGACATGCACATGATTCCTCCAGACCGCGAGCTATGGGAACTCGACCGTTTCGAGGACTTTATCAACGAGCGTAAGAAGTTGGTCAGGCAACATTTTGCGTATCTGTTGTCGGCACCAGCCGTAGCGGCAGGAGATGCCACCTAGCATAGCGACAGCATAATCTGGAATTACGCATCGCTATCGGCTCAAAATGTTTTGCGAAAATGTCGAAGCGGGGATTGATTTCCTGTGTTTCCGCGCTGTCTGTCCGCCAGCTTGGCCCCAGCATCTGAAAAAAAGTCCGAGAGGAAGGTGTGATTGACCTCTCCAACGCTTGCTTGCAGATTGCGTGCGTCGGTCGATGTGACCGACGTCAGTTCGCTCACGTATGCGTGACGGAGGATATGCCGATTGCGTGTCCAAGGCAAAGGATGGACTGGGCCTTGCTCTAAAAAACCACCGGCCACTCCTAACTCTCGGCTACACTCAGTTGACACAGTAGTCGCTCATGGACCGCGCGAAGTCGGACCACAGGATTTGGAGGATACCGTCGTCGGCACCCGAGGACGACGTGCCGCCGTCGAATCCCCAGGGATTGCGGAGCGTGACGACGTATTGCCTGTACAGCGCGCTGTATTCAAGTCGAACAACGGTGTAACAGTGGTCGCTCACAAGCGCGCTGTGGACCGCGCCGCCGCCGAGCGTGCCGGCGACGACGTTGCGGCCGGCGGCGATCGTGTTGATCATCCGCGTGCGATCGGCGGTTGTCAGGTCCGGGCCCGCCGCGGTATAGCTCGAGGTGTGGCGATTCGTGAGCCACATGAACGCGTTGTCGGGCCAGCCGCCTGAGGGATAGTCGAGGCTGACGCCGGCCCGTTGCAGGATCGCGCGCTGCATGAGTAGTGCCCAGAACTCACCTTCCTGGTTGGGGTTAATCTTGGCGTCGGCCCCTAGCACATCTCCCTCAAAGCGGACGATCTCGGGTGTTTGATGGCCGCGGCCATCCCAAAGCATGACGCGGTACACCCCCTCACTTACCTGCGAGATCGCATCGCGGAGGCGGGCGGGTTCCCGCAAGGCGACCGATGAGACGGCCGATTCAATCCAGCAGGTGCGATCGCCTCCTTGGTGAACGTCGTCGTAGGAGATTCCGCCGCTGATCCAGACTCGCCCGTTGATGTCGACCCCAGCGCCGCCGTCGACTTCACCGGCGTAGGCTCCGCTGCCGACGTCAAGAAAATCGTCGCCGTCGTTGCCAAACAGCCAGTCATAGCCGGCATTGCCGAACAGTTTGTCGTTGCCGGTCCCTCCGAGCAGATGATCGGAGCCAATGCCCCCAGTAAGCCGGTCGTTATCGGCCATGCCGTACAGCCAATCGTCGCCGTCGCCCCCTTCAATCGTATCGTTGCCGAAGCCGCCGTCGAGTTGATCGTGGCCAGCGTCGCCGGTCAGGCGATCGGCGCCGTTGCCGCCGCGGAGCGTGTCGTCGCCAGCGCCCCCCACCAGGCTGCTGTTCGCCGAGCCATCCGTGAGCGTATCGTTCCCCGCTTCGCCGAAAGCGGTCGCGGCGAGCGCCGTGCCGTTCAAGAACTGGTCATTGCCGTAGCCGCCCAGAAAGCGAATTCCCTGTACCTGGCTGGCGGCGATGCGATAGACCGAGTCGGACCAGTCGCCGGCCGAGCGGTGCGTGACCACAATCTCGCCTCCCACCCGCTGGACGATCGCCGTATCGGCGCGGGCCGTTCCCTGGATATTGAGCAGATTGCCGTCGAAGGCGATCAGCGAGATTGTGCAAGCTGGCACTTCACGTGTTTCCAGGGACTCCAGGTGCAGGCGACGGGGAGAAGTGTGGCGTTTCATGGCGATGCTCCAAGAGAGTAAGTGGTTTTATCAAGTCAGCAAATGTTGCGGACTTAGAGATACTTACTGCGAGCAACCGCCAAATGGGGACAGACAAATCTGCGCTATCTGTGAATCCCTGCCGTCCGGGTCACTTCACGGTGCTAGCGCCACCAGCAGGCCGCGGCTGCGGCTCAACACGCCACGGTAGAGAAGCTGTCTTGGGTGGAGCGGAGGGGGACAGCGGTTCAACAGCCCAGTCCAGATCGAGCTCGCGCAACGAGCGCCGTAACTCGATCAGATCCCACACATGGACCACATGATTGGGATGAGCGGCGATCAGATAGCGGCTGTCGGCGTCGAACCGAAGCCGCTCGAGCGACGACGAATCGGGCGATTCCAACTCCGCCAATCGCTGTCCGGTCGCGGGATCGAGCAGCAGGATACGAGTCATGTTGAGGTTCACAGCCAGCAGCTTGCCATCGGGCGAAAACGCCATCAACCCGGGCAAGTTGATCGCCAGCTCGCGCGGTAAGCGGTACAGTTCGCTCCAGTCGCCGCTGCGATAGATGCGAAACTCGAACCGGCCGCCGCTCGCCAGGTACTTTCCGCACGGACTGAAAGCAACATTGGTGCTGTTGTCGGCCGGCAGGGTCGTGACCAGCGTGGCGTCGGCGGCGTTCCAGATCTTCACGTCGCGGGCTTGCCAATTGCCCGTTGCCACGTGACGGCCATCGGGACTGATGTCGAGCCGCAGCCCGCCGATATGGTCGAGACGCTGCGGCTGGGCGGCGGGGTCATCTAATCGCAACACATGCGGCTGCCAATCGCGCTGGGAGACGTAAGCCACGACCTTGCCATCCTGGCTGGCCGCGGCAAAGTCGCAAACCTGGTCGCCGGTCAGTGTCCGTGCCGGACCCATCACCACCTGGTCCTTTTGCATGGCCAGCGGCCACAAGCGTAGCCCAGCGTGCCCGCATGTCAGCAGGCACTGGCCCGGCAGGGGCTGCACGCTGAGTACGCACGAGAAATAAGTCACCAGGCGCTCTTCACCGCTGTGGAAGTCGAACACACGGAGGCCCTGTTCGCTGCCTACGAGCAGGGCACCGGTTTCGCGGTGCAGCTCGGCAACGCCGACGAGCGAAGGCAGTCCCTCAACCCGGGGCCGAAACACACGGCATTCCTTGCCGCTCGCCACTTTCCAGAGCCGTGCCCCCTCGTCACCGACGGAGAACCCCAGGCGTCCATCGGTGCAGAAGTGAAGCTCGGAGTTATAATAAGCGCCGGTCGCGACTACCAACGACTTGCCGCTACGAACATCCCACAGCCGCACGCTCTCGTCCCAGCTCTTGCTCGCCAGCAAATGGGGATCTGGTCCAAAGGCGACACTCGTTACCTGCAAGGAGTGTCCTCGCAAGGGGGCAAGTTGTCGCTTGGCCGCCACGTCCCGCAGATAAATGCGGCTGTCCTCACCTGCGGCGGCCAACAGCGAATCCGTAGCCGACCAGGCCAAGCTGGTGATGTTGGCGGGCAGCATGAATGAAGAGGTCAATTTTCCGCCATCGGTCGCGCGAATCTCGATCGTATTAGCCGCCACGTCAAAGTCCCTGGCCAGGGCTACCTGTTTTCCACTGGGACTGATCGCCAGGCACCGTGTACCCGACGGGCAACTCCAGCGGCGCAGCAAGGTGCCGTCTTTCGCGCTCAGCACGATCACGTGATCGTCGTAGGCAACCCATAACTCATGTCCGTCGGGCGAGAAATCGAAGTCAAATCCGAAACGGGCCAAAGGCGGGGTGCAATAGGCCGACTGCTCGCTCGACGCATGGAACACCTGCAGGCGTCCCGGCTCCGAGTTTTTGTCGCTGTCGAGCCAGACGGCCAGCGTGCCTTGCGAGCTGAACCGCATGTGCCGGGCAACACCCTGCAATGCAAGGACTCTGGCTGCGGTTGAATCTTGAAAGGGAACGACATGCAGGCGGGAATCGGTCGTGCCGTAGGCTAAGAGCGTGCCGTCGCGACTTGCGGCCACGGCGGTGGCGTCATCTGGAATCTTGATGGCGGGCCCATCCGGCGCGAGATCGACGAGCGACAACGCCGCCAAAGCCTCGTTCCGCATACGGAGCACTTCCACCGGGCGCTGCTGGTGCGATGGGCCTGACGCCTCGCGGAGCGCTGCGAGCGCCTGGAATCGGCGGCCCCCCACTCCGCTGCGGCGCAGCGCCTCGGCCCTGGCTACTCGCGATTCCCAGAGTTGGAGCGCGAGATGTTGCTCGGCGTCTTTCGTTCTGCCCAGGCTGATCTCGATCTTGTCGCGCTGGTCGCGATAGACCCACGCCGACGCCAGCGAACCCCCGGAGAGGATTGCCAGCAGCAAGATCACCGAAGTCGCCAGCATGGCCAGGTACGGATTGCGGCGGCACCAGCGCCAGGCACGTTCCATCGTCCCTGCTTGCCGGGCGGATATCGGCCGGTCCCCCAGAAAACGCCGCAAGTCGGCGGCCAGTGCCTCGGCCGAGGCATAACGCAGCCGCGGCTCCTTTTCGAGGGCTTTGAGCACGATGGTGTTCAAATCTCGCGGCAAGCTTGGGCAGGCCTGGCGTGGCGGCCGCGGCGCATCGCTGCGAATTCGCGCCAATAGCCGTAGCCTGTCCGAATCCTCCAGCAACGGACGCAGCGTCAGCAATTCATACAGCGTCGCTCCCAGACTGTAAACGTCGCTCCGCGCGTCCCCCTCGCCTGCAAACTGTTCAGGAGCCATATAACGCAGCGTCCCCACCACGTCGCCAGGAGTGGTCAGATCGCTCCCCTGACTCAGCTTCACCAGACCAAAATCGGTGACCCACACCGTGCCGGCCGTATCCAGCAACAGATTCGCGGGCTTGATATCGCGATGCAACAGGCCCTGCTTATGGGCATAGGCCAGCGCATCGGCAGCCTGCACGCCAACCCAGGCCATGCTGCGATAGAACTGCAAGTCGCTCGTGGTTGTCCTTGCAGAGCTTGGGATGACGATCGGTGACGACGACCCGTCGCTGGCCCGCACGGACACGCTCGTCGAGTTGCCGGGCGACGGGATGGGCGTGGCGTCTCTGCCAGAATCCTCTTGCGGTTGCGACGGTGTCGCCATGCCAGCCATCGCCAGAAACTCGCCGGTGAGCAGCGAATTGCCTAATCGGACCTCGGATGACGGTGGATTGCCAGGGACGTTCATTCCCCGCAACCGCCGTACTTCGTCGAGCACCTGATCGAGGGTTTGTCCGCGAATGAACTGCATCGCATAGAAGAAGATCCCTTCGTGCTCCCCCATTTCAAATACGGGCACGATATTAGAGTGGTGCAATTGAGCGGCGGCCTGCGCCTCGCGGCGGAACCTCTCCAGCGAATTCGCGCTCCGTACGAGTTGCGCAGGAAGTACTTTGAGCGCCACATGTCGGCCGAGCGAGAGTTGCACCGCTTCGTAGACTACTCCCATCCCTCCGCGGCCGATCTCGCGGAGAATCTGATAGTCGCCAAGTTGCTTCAGCGGTGGCAGACTGCCGGCGGCGATCCCGCCTCCCAACGGCGGCGTGCCGTCAACCGAGCCGAGGTCCTCCAGCATCAACAGCGACGGCAGGATATCGCGCAACTGCTCGGCGAGGTCGGGAAAGGCTCGATAATACCCCTCCAGATCCGGTCGCTGGCCCCCCCGCGCTTCCTCCATAACGCGGTCGATCACCTGATCGAGCCCAGCCGATGGATTGTCGGCGGATTGAGAGTCGTGGATGTTGCCGAGAGTGGCGTCGCGGGTCGGATTCTCGACGCATCCCAGATTCTCGTTCATGGCAGCAGGTCCTTCCCGCCCGGCATCTGGGCCAGTGCATCTTTGAGCCGCTTGAGCGCGCGGATATGCCGCTTCTTGATGGCTTCCTCGCTGATCCCCAGCACCTGCGCGGTTTCCGATGTGGAGAGTTGCTCGAAGTGTCGCAGGGCAAGGACTTCGCGGTCGACCGCTTCCATGCTATTGAGGGCTTCCTGCAATTGGAGCTTGTTCTCGACCCGCACGGCGGCTTCGCTAGGACGGGTGAAGTGTCCCAGCAGGTGGGCCGCCAAGGCCGCCGACGTCGCGGCCGGATAGGCACCGCGATACAAGGAAACTTCTCGGCCCACGGAGCGCATTTGCGCTCCAAAGTGGTGGCGGTTGGTTTCGGCGAGTTTCTGCACCGTGAGAAACCGAAGCCATACATAAAACGGCACGCTGGGATTCACCAGAAACTCATCGAGGCGGCTGGCGGCCTCCAGGAACGATTCTTGGATCACGTCGGAAGCATCGACCCGGCCTTGGAGTCGCCGATCAAGCCGCAGGGCGATCATCCGCCGCAGACGTTCTCGCTGCTCCGCCAGCAACTCACCCAGCGCAGCCTGGTCCCCCTGACCTGCGCGGGCCAAGCGAGGATCGACCACGGTGGGAGGATCGCTGGAGACCATAAGACATTATTCTGCGCCCGCACGCCTTCCGGGGACAACAATTCCCAAATTCCAAGCAGTTTTTTTCCGAATGGGCGAATGAGCCCAACAGGCTGCAACCGCGCTTCGCGAGCCCATCCCAGGGCTACTCGGTGTTTTGCTGGAGGCAATCTCACAGTGGGACTTGAGCTGGTCAATAGCTTTTGGGGTGGAGAGCTCGTTGACGGCCTTTAGGCCAGGGCTGAAGTTGCGGAAGTCTCAGCCGTTGTTTTGCGCGTCGATCCGACACGTCGACGCTGTTCACAATGCACACTCTTGCAACTTGTCCCAGAACTCTGAAGAACGGTGGCGAAAGACATGCCATCGCGCCTCCGCTGACGAAGTTGAGTCGGCATGCCAGGGATTGAAGCCATCGCGGGAGAGGATCAAGATGTCTCCCTTTAGGCGTCAGTGAACGCACTCAACGCCTTGCGGCGCGTGGGAGAGATCCGTAGGCCGACATTCCAAGTGGCTAACTTCATGAATGGCCAACTTGCCAGATGAGGTCTCTCAGACAGCTTGTCCCCAGCATCTGAAAAAAAGTCCGAGAGGAATATACACATGAGGTGCGTCTGACTGGGGGGCGCTACCCCCGGCCTGTCCCTGTCAGCCTGGACCGTGCGCATCGTCCTATGCGTCCTGTCCATCGGCGTGCTCTATCCTTCGGCGTTCGATTTTCGGCGTCGAGCTGTAAGCTCTTTCGGGAAAAGCACTTGCGGCGCTCCCAACTACCGGTGGGATGAAAACCGGTTTTCGGATGGCCTGGCCCAAGGCTCACGCGTGCGCGCCCGTGCGTCGCGCGGCTACAAAGAGCGGCCCGAAAAATCCATGTGACATCTGGGCGATTCGCCGAATCGCCGGAAGTCGCGGCCAGAAAAGCACTTCCGCGACGATATTGGCGAACTGGACACTTAGGCGATTTTGCGAAAAGAATTTTATAAATTTGTCGCAACTCGTTTCGACTTGTGAAGTTGCGACGCAACTTTCGCGAAAAATCCTTGACGCCGCGCCGTAGAACTCTTGCGACGGGCCGAAAGTCGCGGCCCGAAACGCCAAGAGCCTTCCCCGGCAAGGGAAAGCTCTGGCTAACCACCACCCATACCAGGAGTATGAGCAATGGCTACCCCGCATTCTGTGCGGCCTTCTGCCGCTGTCAAGAGTCTATCCCGACAAGCTGAACTGCAAAGCCGTAAGGCATCGCATGAGCGGCAAGCGGAACTTGCCCGCCAGCGTGAAGAGCTGGCCCAGTTCCTCGACGCGTTTGAGTTCGACGATGCCCCTGAGCCGGACGATGCCCGTTCCCTGGTGGCGCTGCGCAAGTTCTAGCCCAGCGTTCCCCCAATGCCCCTGGTGTGAGCAGGGGCACAACGGAAGCGCTGGTAGTTCGCCAGTGTAGTTCTATCACCAGGGAGTGTGAGTATGGCTACCGCTAACGCAAAGGTTCTGAGTTCCGCCACGTCCAAGGATGAGGCGTTGTCCTGGCTCATGGCCGGGGAGATCACCGTGGAAGATTACAAGCGCTGGGACGCCAGCAAGACCGTACAGAGTGCCCTGCGCTGCAAGGTCTCTGAGAAGGGGGCAATCAGTGTCTATGGCCTATCTGCCAAGTGGCCGGTGACTCTCTACGTCGGGCAATGGGAAAGGCTGATTGAGTACATTCCGCAACTCGTGGAGTTCGCCAAGGCCAACAACGGCAAGCTTTCCCGCAAGTAGGCCGCAAGCCACGATAGGCCGCCGTGGATTGAATCTACGGCGTCCCGTTCGTTGCTTTCGGCTGTGGAGTCGCCGACTCCCCGCAAGCGATTCTGGCCCGCTCTGGAGTGCCTATGGCGCGTCGTTCCCCGTTGCTTTACATCGTCCGCTGGCAGGAGTCAGGCCGCACGGAGCAGGCCACGACTCTCCAGCTGCACCGTGGGGCTGCCGTTGCCTGGTTGCTCAGGCTGCGCACCCACGTTGACCCCCAGACCATCACGGTAGAGCCGTATCGGCCCCTGGCTTGGCGACGGTAGCCGGGCAGGGCCTGTCCGTTGGGAGAGGGAGTAACAAGAACCGCGAGTGCCGCCAGAGCGATGGGAAGAGGGTGCTTTGTATGGCACATTGCCGCCAGAGCGCTCAAGCCAATAGGGAGCTATTTCATGAACAGTGTGCTGAACCTTGGATACGTGGACTGTGAGAAGGCCAAGCGGATATGGGTCCGCTCCGGCGATGCGGAGTGCGTCTACGACAGCGAAGGGAAGACGGAGTGCCACGATCCGATGGACCGTGTTGGTGGACCGTACCGGATCTCTGCCTTCGTGAGTGAGTCGGACGGGAGCCAGTGGTTTCTGTTCGCCGTGGTGGACTGCCACTTCCCCCTGCATGACCTCGTGAGAGGGGACAGCTTTGAGGACGCCTATGAAGCCTACATCGACTGGGCGGCTGAGCATCGGCATATCGCCATCGCTGAGGACGAACTGCCGGACTACCTCGACGGAGAGAACTTCAGCGGCAGCTACACCAGCGATGGACGGCGCGTGGATACCGACAACGTGCAGGGCCATGAAGTGGCATTGCTCCGCATCGACTTTTAGCCCAATTCCTTCACCCTTCACTCGGAGTCTGCCTATGACAAGAGAGCAAGCAATCAACGGCTATCGGCGAGTCCTGGACTGGGAAGCGCGGCAATCCAAGCTGCTCCGCGACGAGATTCTGGTTGCCGTGTTCGGCGGCTGCGGCTGCCGTCTGGCCAATTGCAATCTGAACTGGGAAGGGGGCCGGATTGAAACCCCCGATAACCCCGCTAAGCACCAGGAACAAGCCCGACTTGCTCGGCTCTACGAATACCGCCAGCGCCAGATATGGGACACCGCCAACCGTCTGGCCGCTGCCTTTGCCAAGCACTTCTAACCCTTACCACGGAGATTCTGCCATGCGTTATCAGTCCCGAGTGGCTCACCGCTACTCCGAGTTCAAGTTCGCTGAGAAGCCCCTGGAAGCGATCCGCAGCATCCTCAAGGGCTACGGCTATCGCTGGTCGCCAGCCAGCAAAGTCTGGTACGCCCACCGCGCTACGGGCTACGCCAATTGCTGCGCTGCCATCGACGCCTACATCCGCATCCAGAACGGCACGCCCGATTGTCAGTGCTGGGATTGTCAGAGTCCCAAGGGATTCTTTCGCAACTACGGGGCGGCGACGCCCGTGTACTGCGATGCCTGCCACGCCAAGCACAACACGCCCACCAGCCCATTCATCGACGTGGACCGACTGTACGAGGACGACTGTGCCCGCCAGTGCGGAGTCTAGCGCACACCGCGACGGGACTTGACCCAGCGGTTATGCGCAAAAAACAGAACATCCCCTCAATCACTGGAGCATTTATGAAGCTATGTGAGCGTTATCAACCGCAGAAGCTGACCGAGATTCTCGGCCAGCCAGTCCACCTTCTACGGGCCTTCTGCCGCCAGCCCTATCCGTCCTGCTGGCTACTCCTTGGAAATCCGGGAGTCGGCAAGAGCGCCACGGCCTACGCACTGGCGCATGAGCTGGGCTGCCATGACGAGTTCAGCGGCCTGCACACTGTCACTGCCTGCGATCTCTCCATCGACGTGACGAGGGAGCTGTTTCAGGCCACGCTGCGACTGCGCCCGATGGAAGGGAGCGGCTGGCACGTCCTGGTCATTGAAGAGCTGGACCTGCTCCATGAGAAGGTAGCCAACTACTTGAAGGTGGCGCTGGAGCGGCAGCTCCCAAGCAAGTGCGTCGTTGTCGCCACGAGTAACAGCGTGGAGAAGCTCCAACAGGCGCTAGTGGAGCGGTTCACCGTGGTTGCCTACTCCGGTGGCAGCAGCCTGGCGTCGGCGGTGTTGCCGCGGCTGGAAAACATCTGGCGGGAAGAGTATGGCGACATGCCGATGCCTTCCGGCTGGGAAAAGCGGGGATGGGACGGGGAGCGGTTCTCTGTCCGCCGGGCGCTCGACGGCCTACAGCGCTCAGCGCTGGCAGCGATGGCATAGCCCCTTATAGGAGTCCAGACATGCGCAAAGAACACGACCCGGCGCTTGTTCGCCGGCTGGCGCTGGAGTTCATCGACCAGATCCGCAGCTTCCTCACGCCAGAGGAAATTGCCGAAGTGGTCATGCGAAACAGCCGCCAGCGCAATCCCCACGTCTGTCACACCCACGACTTTATCGACGCCAACGAGCTTATGCAGGACGCCTTTCAGGAAGTGTTTCCCGGAGTGCCCTGGTATGAGCGGACAGACCGACCGGGCGATGGCCTGTGGGAAGACGCCTGGGATTTGGCCAAGGCTATGAAGTTCGATCCGGCTTGGCCGCTGCCGAACGATTTCCAGATTTGAATTCCTACCACCGGAGTCCAATCATGCACGGTGAACCCTTCACTCTCGATACCAACTACCGCCCTAAGCGCCAGAAGGTCAAGGGCGAGAACAACCCGAACAACCGGCAGGCGGTTCTGTTTGCCGGCATGGACTGCTTGCCCGGACAGACCGATTTGTTTTCCACGGATGGAAAGGAAGTCGCACGGCCCTTCGTCGTCCCTGTCTTCCTCACCGCCGAAGAGTTGGCAGAAGCTGAGGAATTGGAGGCGAGGGAATCCGCGGCTAGCCATTGTTCGCTCTGTGACCTTGAACTTGGTCGCCAGCGCGAAGTGAGTCATTGCGGCGTCTATCACCCGGCCTGCGCGGAGAAGCACGCCGCCGTGTGCGAGCCCTGCCGCCGCGATTATTTCCCTGAATGACACACCGTTTCCATTTACACCAAGGAGATAGCCTATGACCAAGACCGCTCCGCGACTCTACGTGGCCTGCCTCGCGTCGTACAACAACGGCGTTTTGCATGGCCGCTGGATTGACGTTGGCCAAGACGCTGACGAAATCCAATCCGAGATTGCCGCGATTCTGCGGGAGTCTCAATTCCCTAACGTGACAGTGGATTGCCCTGAGTGCGACGGAGTTGGCTGCACGGAGTGCGGAGATACCGGCAAAGTCGCCAGCGCCGAAGAGTGGGCCGTCCATGACTTCGAGGGATTCGGCGAGATCAATCTCGGAGAATATCCCGACATCGAAGAGGTTGCTGCCCTGGCCGCTGCCATTGATGAGCATGGCGAGCCGTTCCTGGCGTGGGCGGCAAACGCCAGCGACAACCGCGACCCCGATGACTTTCAGGAGTCCTACAGCGGCGAGTACGACGACCTGGCGGACTACGTCACCGATTTCTGGGAGCAAGCCGGTTGGAAGCCCGTAGAGGATCATCGCCAGTGGTGGCACCCTACTCGGTACATCGACTGGGAAGCGATGGCCCGTGACCTCCAACTGAACGGCGACGTGTGGACCGCTCAAAGCAGCGACTTCCGAACCTATGTATTCCAGAACAACTAGAGGCCGCTATGTCCCGGTTTATTTTCGAGTCCGATGACCCCGAGAACGACCTAATTGGGGGAACCGAGCAACAGCGCCAGTTAATCTTCATGTGTGCCAACGAAATGATGATCCTGCTCGGCTGCGCGCAGTGTGGCGCTAGGCTCGTCGACGACGGGAAACCCATACCGGGAGCCAGGATGGTCTACCCCCCAGGAACCAACAAGCAAACGGCGGTAGGGATGCCGCTGTGCGCCAACTGCAAAAAGGAGATTCTTTGATGCCAAACGCTTACGGTTATTGCCGTGTATCGCACGAAGATTCCACAGAGTCGGGACTCGGAATTGATGCCCAGAGGTTCGCAATCAGCCAATGGTGGGCATACCAGCGGACGCAGGTTCCCTTCCAGGACGCGGAGTGGGGGACCGAAGGCTGGTATGGGGAGAAGGACGTGGGGACCGCCAATACCAGCGGCCTGTTCATCGACCAGTCTGTCAGCGCCTTCAAGCACCGGCTGGTGAAACGGCCGGCAGGTGGGCGGCTGGCAGCCGTGCTCAAACCAAGGGATGTCGTAGTGTTTGCCCGATTGGACCGTGCGTTCAGAAATCTGGCCGACTTCGCCCTCACCACGGAGCGATGGATCAAGCAGGGCGTGAATTGCGTTTTCATCAACCCCTCGGTGGACATGACAACGGCTTACGGCCAAGCTTTCGCCCAAATTGCAGCCGTCTTTGCTCAGCTCGAAAGTGCCATTAAGAGCGAGCGGCTTAAAGAGGCCCAGTCCCGCGGTAGGGAGCTTGGCCGCCGCATGGGCAGGCACGTTTCTTTCGGCTGGAAGGCAGCGCCAAATGGCGAGGGAATGATTCCCGACGAGGAGGAACGGCATGAGGTTCGGCTGATAGTGGAACTCCGCGACAACCACGGGCTGAGCTTTGCGGACATCGCCGACGAACTGGAGAGTCTCCGGGCAGCGAGGGAGAACCGCGAGCCGTGGCCACGGGCTCCGCTAAGGGGCTCGGAGAATCGCAGGTGGGACCAGAATCGGGTCTACAAAGCGTACAAGGCGAGGAAGCGGGTGCCGATGCCTTCGTCTACTGTGCGATTAGCCTTCGATTAGCAAACAGTTGTATACCATGCTGTTTGCGCGTAAAATGAGTGTCAACGGAGTCCAATCACAAGAACGAAGCAGTCATGAAATCCAAAACACCAGCCCGGAAAATTCCCAAGGTTCGCATAGCAGCCCCCGAGGGACGCCCCCTGCAACTGCGGTACACCTGCCCAGATGAAGGGCGGGAAATCCGCATCTCGGCTAACACCTACGACCAGGGGGAAGCGGAGAAACAGCGGCAGAAGCTATTGGCGAAACTGCTGCTCGGTATCGACGCCAAGCCACGGTCAGCGATGCCGAAGAACGGACCAGGGATGGCGTGGGAAGACTTCCGTGATGCCTACTGCCGATTGAAGGCGGCAACCTTCCGCAGTGAGAACTCTCGAGAGACAGCCGAAATCCGCTTGGACGTTTGCGAAAGGATTGTGAACCCTCGCACGCTGGGAGATATGGCACGACCCGAAACGCTCGCCCGCCTGCAAGCAGAACTATTTGCGGGTGCTGAAAGCCCACGGAAGAAAGCACGGTCCGCCCATACCGTTCGGTCCTACATGATGACGCTGATCGCCGCACTCAACTGGGCACACTCCATGAAGTGGCTGTCCGAGCGAATCGGCTTCGACAAGATGGACGCCGACGAAGCCGATAAGGGGCGTCCATTATGCGGGGAAGAATTCGACCGCCTTTTGGCAGCGGTGCCAAAGGTCATCATGGAAGAGGCGGACGTGGAAGGCTGGCGTTTCCTGCTCCGTGGATTATGGGAAAGCGGCTTGCGTCTCACCGAGGCAATGATGCTTTCCTGGGATAAGGGCGAAGCCATTACGCCCGTCTTCCCGAAGAAGGGACTGCCCCACCTGCATATCCCTGGCAAGATGCAGAAAAGCCGTAAATCCCAAGACGTACCAACAACGCCAGCTTTTGCTTCCCTGCTGCTGGAAACGAAAGAGGGACAGCGAACGGGCTGGGTATTCCATCCAGGGGCACGAAGGGGAAAGGGACGGCTAACGCCAAAACAAGTAGGGCGGACAATCACCCTCATGGGGAAAGCCGCCTGCATCGTCGTCAACGCCAAGGCGAAGGCGGCCTCGGCTCACGATCTGCGGCGAAGTTTCGGGCAGCGGATGGCGGACGCTGGTTTGCCGTCCCGAGATCTGCAAGCAATCATGCGGCACGCAAGCATCACAACCACGGAAGCCTACTATCTCCGTGACAAGGTACAGGACCAAGCCCAACGAATCGCTATGTACCTAGGTACATCCGCCCGAATGACGGCGGCAAAAGCTGCCGATGATTCGGACTTAAACCCTTACCCTGTAACAGTAGCCGAGGCGGGACTCGAACCCGCACGTCCCTAACGGGACACAGGATTTTAAATCCTGTGCGTCTGCCATTTCGCCACTCGGCCGAACGTCGAGCGAGGGCCGATAGGAACAGGCGCTGGCCCGATGGACTGGCTTAGCCCTTTTTCTGCAAGTAGCGGGGGGCGGACTTGAACCGCCGACACACGGCTTATGAAGCCGTTGCTCTAACCAACTGAGCTACCCCGCCGCGGCGGAATGACGAAATTCGAATTCCGAATGACGAATTCCCAAACGGACGTTTGTCTTTGGAGACAACCGGCGGGAGAAAGCGGTTCGCTCTTTCGCTGCCGGACGTTCAAATCTAGCCGAAAATGGGGCGGTGGCAAGGCGGAGAGAGGGACTCGGCATGTTGTCGGTTCCACCGGTTCTTGCCTTCCGATTACAATGTACCCATGCCCCCGTCACCCTTCTCCCACCTCTCCCGCCGCCGTTGGCTGGGCGTCAGCAGCCTCGGCTTCTTGTCCGCTTCATTGCCGCTGAATGGCAGGACAGCGGAACCGTCCAAGCTCGCAGCCGCCGAACCGATCAAGTCGTGCATCCTCGTATTCCACTACGGCGGGCCGAGCCAGTTTGAAACCTACGATCCCAAGCCCAACGCGCCGGCTCATATCCGGGGGGAGTACAAGCAGATTCCGACGGTCGTGCCGGGGATTCAGGTCGGTGAGCATCTCCCCCGCGTGGCCAAAATCATGGACCGCCTGGCGCTGGTCCGCTCCATGCATCATCCGATGCGGAACCACAATTCCGCGGCGGCGGAAGTGTTGACGGGGCGCACGCCGGCAGGGGGTGATCAGGAACTGCTGGCCGACGACGTCCGCTCGTATCCCAATATCGGTTCCGCGGTGAGTTACGGCCTTGGCTCGCGGGGAAACCTGCTGCCGTATGTCGCCCTGCCGTACACGATTTACAACGTTGTGCAACTGCCGGGGCAGACGCCTGGTTTTCTCGGTGGCGGCTATGACCGATTTCAGGTCAGCGGCAACCCCAACAATCCCGATTTCCGCATCTCGTCCCTGGAGCCGCCAACCGGCCGGGCCGCACCCGACCTCGCCCTCCGCGAACAGCTCAAGAGCACCCTCGACCTGCTTCCCGTCGACGGCCGTCTGGCCAAGATGCGAAGCTATCAAGAGCGGGCGTTGGCCCTCGTCTCTTCGGACAAGCTCCGCCAGAGTTTCGACATCGCCAAGGAAGAGGCCAAGACGCGCGACCGCTACGGCCGGCACTTGCTTGGCCAGAGCCTGCTGCTCGCCCGTCGCCTGGTGGAAGGGGGCGTCAACTTCGTCACCGTGTTCGACGGCGAGCGCAACGGCCAGGAGGCCAACTGGGACAGCCACGAGAAAATCTTCCCCCGCCACAAGCAGCTCATCCCGCCCGCCGACGAAGGGTACTCCGCTCTCATTGAAGATTTGGAAGCCCGCGGCCTGCTCGAATCGACCCTCGTCATCGGCATGGCGGAGTTCGGCCGCACGCCAAAGATCAACGGCAATGCCGGCCGCGACCACTGGCCCGATTGCTACACCATCACGCTCGTCGGCGGCGGCATCCGCGGCGGCCAGGTCCACGGTGCCAGCGACCGCATCGGCGCCTACCCCGACCGGGACGGCGTCACCCCCGGTGACCTCGCCGCCACCCTCCTCTGGCGTTTCGGCATCAACCCCTCCCTCGAAGTCCACGACCAAACCGGCCGCCCCATTCGCCTCTCCGAAGGCCAGCCGCTAACGGGATTGTTTCAGTGAGATCGTCGCGCCCAGCATCGATCAATAGTTGAAGCAGGTATCAGCGCAGCGGTATCCCTGCGGATTTCAATTCACTCCCTTCGTCTCCTCGCAGCCGCCCGCTACCGGGCTTCAAACGGATTGCCACTGGGGTCGAGAAGAGCTTCGGTGATGCGGCGGCGGCGGACTTTGCGGACCTGGGCCCAGATGCCGCCGTCCACGGCTGTGTCGCCACCTTTGAGCGGGTCTTCGCGGCCGTGGTTCAGCCAGTCGTTGAGAGTGGTCTGCGGCGGCAGGTCGGCCCGCAGATCCTGCCGCTTGAGATGGTCCCGCAGTTGCTTAAGTGTCACGCCGCCACCCACGACAAGCTGATGGCCGGAGGGACTGATGTGCTTGGGGAGCCGGTCGAATTCGTCCTGGATGTCGCCCACCAGCTCCTCGAAAATGTCTTCTTGCGTGATCATGCCGACGACCGTTCCCCCGTCGCCCCGGACGAGGGCCAGGTGCAAGTGCTCCGCGGTCATCCGCCGCAGGGCGTCGCTGAGAGTCATCTCCTTTGGCAAACTGATGAGCGAGCGGACCACTTCCCGCAGGACGGGGTTGCCGGGATGGGTCTTGGCCAGCAGCACCATGTCCTTAAACGTGACGTAACCGATGATGGCTTGAGGGTCTCCCTTGCGAGCGGTGACGGGGAACCGAGTGTGCAAGTCCATGTGGGCGATGATCAGGTTTTCGCTGAGCGGGGCATCGGCGACGGCCATCACAATGTCGTCCTCCGGCAGCATGATTTCCCCCACCTTGATGGACGACAATCGGCTGGCCTGGATGATGATCCGTTCTTCCTGTACGCCGATGACCTTGCCGGCCCGCAGCAGGTTCACCTGGGCCCGCAATTCGTGCAGGCCCACTTCCTGATCGCCGCTGCCGGAAGGGAGCAGCCGCTCGAAGAGGGCGACGACGGCTTTGGTGATCGCTTCGAAAAGCCAGACGGCCGGATAGACGACCAGTCCAAAGACCCACATCAGCGGGCTGAGGAGCGTGACCACCAACTCGCAGTTCTTCAGGGCAAAGACCTTGGGTATGAGCTCGCCGGCAATGATGGTGATGGCCGCAAGCGGTATGACCAGGCAGGTGAGGGCCAGGATGTCGGCGAGGTACGGAGAGAGTCCCAGATGCCTTTCGATGAACGGGCCCAGCTTCTCTTCCGCATCGGCCCCGCCGGCAGCGGCGGCGATGGCCCCGACCAGCGTGATACCGAGCTGTACAACCGCCAGACTGGCCTCCATCCTGTTCTTCATCCGCAGGGCGATAGCCGCTCCGCGGCGGCGCTGCTCCACCATTTGCTTGAGACGCTCCGTCCGCACGGAAGCGAGCGCCAGCTCATAGGCGGCAAAGACGCCGTTGAGCAGGAGCATGGCGAGGATGATAAACAGGACCGTGAAAGACATGAGGACAAGATAGCAGTCGTTTGGAATATCGGCGAGGAGTACATTATCCAAACCAGGCGACCAGGCGATCCGCCAGAGGAGGGCAGAGCCGGTCCAGCCAGACGAGCAGCCGTCCGCCGACCGGGAGAATGATTTCGTGGCGGCCGCTCCGCATTGCCCAGGCGATGCGTCTGGCAACTTTGGCCGGTGTCATTGCGCCCAGTCGTCCACGGGGCTTCCCTTTATTGCCAAGGACGTGATCAAAAAACTCGCTGTGGGTCGTGCTGGGGCTGACGAGCAGAACATCCATCTTGTCGCGACTCAGTTCTGCCCGCAGCGCATCGCTGAATCCGTGCAGGGCGAACTTGCTGGCGCAATACTCGCTCTTAGACGGGACCGCCCGATGGCCGAGGACGGAGCTCACATTCACAATGATCGGTTTGTTACCTCTTTTCAGCATTGGGAGCGCGGCGCGACTGAACTCGACAGGGGCAAAAAAATTGACCTCCATTATCTTTCGCAGGCGTTCTTCGTCCGCCTGTTCAAAGGGACCGATGGCCCCGATTCCGGCGTTGTTGACGAGACCATCGAGTCCACCGAGTTTTTCCTGGCAGAAGTCGAGGGCGGCGAGCCGGAAGCGTGCGTCGGTGACATCGCCGGGAAAAATGTGGATGGATTGACCACGAGAAGAGGCTTCTTTTTGGAGTTCGGATAGTCGCTCTTCGCGCCGCGCCATCGCGACAACGCGTGAGCCTTGTCGGGCCAGCTCCAAGACCAGTTCCCGCCCGATACCGCTGGAAGCTCCGGTCACGAGGACGCGGAGATTGGAGAGAGAGCGACGGGGCATGAGGAATTCGACTCGATCTCAAGCTGGAAATCTTGATAGGGATTGAAGAGCTGCGGATAGTTCTGGAATCGCGTTCGTGTCGTGCCAACGAACCTGGCCATCGTGTCCCTCGGCAATCAACTTCCCGGAACCGCGTGGGTCGTCATCTGAATTGTCAAAGATTAAGAGTGGACTCGCTTTGGCGGCGAACCAAAGTAGATTCTCGAGCGAGCGGGACCAGCGAGCGACAATCTTCTCCTGGGGAACGTCGTGCCCCTTTTCGAGTACGCGTCGAGCCACGCGCTGGCAGGCAATTTCCGGTGATCGTAACCCTACGTAGAGCAATCCGAAAATCCCTCGCTCAACAAGGACCGCATCGACGAGTTCGCGGTATTTGTTAGTGCTCAGCACGGTCTCAACGCCGCAAGGGATCCCTCGTGAAATACAGTCCTTCAAATTCGCAAAGGTTGCATCGGCAGCTGCGACGAACGCCGCACGGAGCTGGTCTTGGGGTACATTCGCAAAACCCAAGAAACCGCGATCGGCAAGAATCTGCTTTGCCAAGGCATCCGGGTTCCAGAAGGCAACTTTTGGCAACAGGCTTGCGACTGGTTCTCTGGAAACTAAGGTCGTCTTTCCTGCACCGTTGGGCCCAGCGACGATCCACAAGATGGGTTTCACTGATTGACCCTAGGTCCAAACTCCACGCTTAACTGCCGGCCTTCTTCAATGGCACGACGTGTCGCCTTCTTGACGTGCTCACACATCAGGCGAGTGAACTCCGCAGAGTTTACAAAGACGCGATAATCTTCAAAGACACGATCCTCATTTTCAGTGGACGGATCGGAAGTTGAAGGAGAGGAATGTTGGGTGTTAGGTTCGTCGAGCATCGTGGCAACTCCTATGCACTCCATTATACGATGATTTCGCGCATCACCGTCCCAAAATCCACGTCGAGCCGTTTGCGGCCGGGGATTTCGAGGCGGCGGGGGTCGAGGCCGAGCTGGTGGAGGAGGGTGGCGTGCAGGTCGGTGACATAGTGTCGCTTCTCGACGGCGTGGAAGCCAAGCTCGTCGGTCGCGCCGTAGGCGAGGCCCCCCTTGATGCCGCCGCCGGCAAGGGCGACCGAGAAGCCGTAAGGGTGGTGGTCGCGGCCGTCGGAGCCCTGGGCCCCCGGAGTTCGGCCGAATTCGGTGCCGATAACGACGAGGGTTTCGTTCAGGAGGCCGCGATTTTTAAGGTCTTCGATCAGTCCGGCGATCGGCTTATCGACTTGTCCGCAGAGGCTGTTGTGGCCGGCTTTCAGGCCGCCGTGGGCGTCCCAGGCTCCCGCTCCGCCGTTGGAGCCGTGGAAGAGCTGGACAAAGCGGGTGCCGCGCTCCACGAGGCGACGGGCGGCGAGGCACTGGCCGCCAAAAGTCTTGGTCGCGGCCTGGTCGAGGCCGTAGAGCTTTTGCGTCGCGCTACTTTCCGCGGCGAAGTTGACGACGTCGGGGACCGCGGTCTGCATATGGAAAGCTAGCTCGTAGGACTTGATGCGGGCGGCGAGGGCGGGGTCGTCTGGGTATTCGACCGCGGAAATTTTGTTGAGCTTGTCGAGCAGGCCGAATTCTTCTCGCTGCTCTTCGCGGAAGACGCTGCTTCCTGGAGCGGCGAACGGCAGTGGATTTTTGGGATCGACTTCCAGCTGTACGCCATCGTGCTTGGGACCAAGATAGTTGGCCCCATGTGCTCCAATCCCACCGCAGCAGTCGGCAATCGGCGTTCCCATGACTACGAACTGCGGCAGGTTGTCGTTGAGCGAGCCGAGTCCGTAATGCACCCAGGAGCCGATGGTGGGGAAGTTCCCTTCCAAGGCATGCCGCCCGGTATGGAATTGAAGCTGGGCCCCGTGGTTGTTGTCGGTGGTCCACATTCCGCGGACCAGACAGAGGTCATCGGCCATCCGACCCAAGTTGCTCCACCAATCGCTCATCGCCAAGCCGCTCTGGCCGTATTGCTTGTAGCCGACTTGCAGCGGGTAAATCTTGGGATGCACTTTGTGCAACCCTTCGATCACCTCCCGCAGATTTTTCTTTAGATGCGGGGCTTCCAGGACGGATTTGTACGGCGTCTCTTCAAAGGTTTTACCGCCGTACTTGGTGAGCTCCGGCTTGGGGTCGAAGCTCTCCATTTGGCTCATCCCGCCGACGAGGAAAATCCAGATGACGCTCTTGGCCTTGGCGGGATGATGCAACGCTGCAGGTGTCTCTTCACCGCGGACGATCCCATCCCGCATGAGTAGCGAGCCAAGCGCAAGGCCGGTGCAACCCATGCCGATGTCGGCCAGGAAAGTGCGGCGTGAAAATGACGATTTCATAGGTTTCATTGTATCACCTACATGAATCAACCACGGATTTCACGGAATACACGGATGAAGAAAATCGCTTGATACTCTGCTCATCTTGTCCGTGCAGTCCGTGTCATCCGTGGTTCACCTCGTTCTACGTAGCCTTGGGTTTCGAATCCCCGCTCAGCACCACATCCAGCGGATACCCATGCGAAACCGTATGGGGACGCCCTTCGCGGTCGTGAATCAACGTGTGAGGTTGGATGCCGAGCAGATGAAATATCGTCGCCGTTACATCGGCCGGCCCGACGGGATTGTCCGCGGGGAAAGCGGCTTGCTTGTCGGAGGAGCCGTAGACCTGGCCCCCCGGTACGCCACCACCGGCCAGCCAAATCGTGTTGCAGGCTCCCCAATGGTCGCGGCCGGCGACTCCGTTGACTTTGGGCGTGCGGCCAAACTCGCTGCTCCAGACGACGAGCGTGTCGTCGAGCAGGCCGCGGTCCTTGAGGTCGGCGAGCAGCGTCGCTACCGGCTGGTCGGTTTGCGGAACGAGCCGCTCTTTGAGCTGCTTGAAGTTCTGGGCGTGCGTGTCCCAGGTGGTATCGACCCCCGGCTTGTCGCGGTGCCAGTAGACAGTGACGAGGCGGACGCCCGCTTCCAGCATCCGGCGGGCGAGCAGGATGCTTTGCCCGAACGTGCCGCGGCCGTATCGGTCCCGCTCCTTGTCGCTTTCCGCGGACAGGTTGAAGGCGTCGCGAGCGCGGCTAGAAGTGACCAGGTCCGCCGCCTTCTGATAATACTCCTGCATCGGCCGGACGCGGGTGCTCACTTCCAGCCCGCTCGCTCCGGCATTGAAGGTTTCCAGCAAGGTCTTGCGAGCGGCGACACGGACTGGATCGAGCCCTTCGCGCTGAGCCAGCATGTCGATTTTGAAATTCGGCTCATCGGGATGCTGGTCGATGGTGAACGGGTCATATTTGTTGCCGAGCACGCCGGCGAACTGGCCCGGAGTGAGAAAACCGGCGGTGGTGCCGATTCGCTCGGGCAGGCCGACGAATGAGGGCATGGCCGCTTCCGTCGGCAAGAGCTTGCTGATCACCGAGCCGAGATGCGGCATGTCGATGGGGCTGGCCCCAAAATTCTCCGCACTGAGCCGGTGCTTGTGCCCCGTGAGCATCCAGTGAGCACCAGTGGAGTGGTTGTTGTCTGAATGCGTCACCGAACGGACCAGGGCGATCTTGTCCATCTGCTGGCCGACGTGCGGCAGCAGCTCGGAAATCTGGATTCCCGGCACATTCGTCGGCACCGGCTTGAATTCGCCACGCACGTTGTCCGGCGCAAGCGGCTTCATGTCCCACAAGTCCTGATGAGCCGGCCCGCCCCACATAAAGATCAGCAGGCACCGCTTGGCCTTGCCGAAACTAGCGCCGGCATTCCCCGCAGCGGCACCCGCTTGTCGTTCGGACGCAAAAAGCGCCGGCAAACTCAAACCCAGCGGCGCGAGCGCCCCGATCCGCAACATGGCCCGCCGGCTGAGCTGGTCGCACATTTTCGGGCCGGCCTCGCGGCGGCTGGAAGTGAGGATTTCGAGCATCGGTGGGAATATTGGTCAGGCGGGAAGGACTATCACTATCATCGGCTTACGGGGAGTCCACTTCAATAGCTGTTGTTAAACCCCCCTGGTAAAACAACAACCCCCCCGGCCCCGTGGCGCAATTTGTGTTGGTAAACCCCCCGGGTTTACCAACACCCGCCTGGTTCGGAAATCCGAAACCCCAAATCCGAAACGGGCTCGTTTCCCAGTCTCAGACGGAAAATTGTCATTCAGTATCATCGCACTTATCTTGAAATGTAGCGCACCAACACTTGCAGACAGTTCCAGAAGGATACGCCTGTTCAGTTGGCACCGTCAAGCCCCTGGCGGCCAGATTTCCCAAAATTCTCCGTGGAGTTGCCACCCTTGTTTTTTTCTGCTAGCTGCCCCCCTAGAATGACAACGTTCTTGGCACCTGGGGTTTCAGGGTCCGCAAAGCCCGCTCTTTCATTTCAAGGAGATTGCTATGTCCAGTCAATTTGCAGTTCGGTTTTGGAAATGGCTCGTGCCCGCCGGCATTACGGTGGGGCTGTTTGGTTTGTGGGCTCCCGCCGGAGCCGACGACGAAAAGGTAGAAGTTCGCGTCGTCAAGGTGAAGGCAGAAGGGGACAAGGAGCGAAAGGAAGAACCTCGGGCAGTGGAGATTCGCAGGGAAGAGCCCCGCAAAGAAGAAGGTCGCAAGGAGGAAGGCCGGAAAGAAGAGGGACGCAAGGAAGAGCCCCGCAAGGGAGAGGGGCAAAACATTGAGGAACTCGCCAGATTGGTCAAGCAACTCGCCGGCCAGGTGAATGAGCTCCGCGAGGAAGTCCGGGGCCTCCGCGGTGGTGCCGGCTTTGCCGTCAATTCCGAGGAGTATCGAAAGAAGATGGAAGAGATGGCCAAAAAGTTTGGTTCAGGCAACCCCGGTGGCATCAGCCCGGAAAAAATGAAGGAAGAAATGGAACGGCGCTTCAAAGCCGAACAAGGGAAGTTCGCTCGCGAGGGGGGTGGTTCGGACGAGGCCAATATCCGCCGTGAGATTGAGAAGCTCAACGCCAGGCTCAAGGAAATTACCGCGGGGAAGAAGGAAGGCGATAGGAAAGAAGGCGGCGATAGGAAGCCCGACGGCGACAGGAAGCCCGACGGCGACAGGAAGCCCGATGGCGATAGGAAGCCTGATGGCGACAAGAAGGAAGGTGGCGACAAGAAGGAAGACAAGAAAGAAGATAAGAAGGACGACGATAAATAATCGTGGACTCGTCCCCAAGCTCCGCTTGGGAACGAGGTAATGATTCCACTCAAACCAACAGCTGCCCGGCCAAAGTAATTGGCCGGGCAGCTTTGTTTTGCACTCCCCGCGGGACGGGACTATTTTTGCTCCCCCGCTTTGGCGCCGGTGGCCTTTGGCTGGGCTTCACCGGCAATCGGCTTTTCGTCCGGCTTGACCAGCAGCCCTTCGTCGTCCCGCAATTCCTGGACGTTGGCGGTGACAAACAGGTACAGATTGGCCGGGCCTTCTCCTTCCGTGGTGAAAGTCATGCCGCCGATAAGAGAGGGTTTGCCTACGGGAATGCGCAGCGTCGTGGCCAGCCGCTGCGTTTGCAGGGCGGGGCGGTCGATGGCGGCGATGATCTGCTCGATGGTCGTGCCGCTGCCGCCGAACAGTCCCCGGTCTTTCACCGGGGCTGGCTGGGGGGACTCGCCAAACAGGTTGACGCGGCTATGAACGTCGAGCACCACGAACTTGGCGTTGCGGGTGACAACCGGCGTGATTTGCAGCGCCGCCCCTTCCTGGATGGAGCGGACGATCGGCTGATAGAGGGCCTGCTCCTTGTCCGACTTGCCCGCAATCGGCGTGACGCCGCTGATGATCAGCCGCTCGCCCCCCGCCCGCGTGAAGACGGTCTGGCCGTTGTGGCAGGTGAGCATGGCGTGGTACGGCGTTCGCTTCTTCCCTTCCGCAGCGGCGGCGAGGAGTTTTTTCCAGGTGGCATCGGAGAGGACGCCGTAAGGCGCGCCCACACCGGCGGCTTGAAGATCGGCGGCCAGTGCGTCGCTGACTTGAGCTTCGCTGAGCCAGAGCCAGTGGGCCCGCACGCTGACGGTGCGGAGCGTACCCCAGCGCTTGCGAAACAGATCCAGCAGCGAGCTGATTTTGTCGTGCGTCTCGGCGTCGGCGGAAATGAGGAGCGAGGCTCCAATCGACGCAATGGAAGCCGGCCCGCCCACGGTGTCCCAGTCGTCCTGTGAAATCGTGGTCGTAATGACTTCAATTAACCCGTCCATGCTGGTCCGTGGACCGGCAGAGGCCCCAGCGCCGCTGCCGCGTTTTGAGGAAAACTGACGTTGGGTTCCTTTGTCGGCGGCCAGTTCCTTGTCAATCGTCTCTGGCACGTTAAACATTCCGCCGCCACCCCCCATGCCGCCGCCGCCATTGGGGCCGGTCGCGGAAGCGGAAGGGCCATCGCCCGAGAATACCTCGTTTGCCTCCGGGTCGAGTTCGCCCCCTTCCCTAGCAACATAAGGCGGTGCCACGGCAAACAGGTCGCTCAGGTCATACAGCCGAATGACCATGCGCGGGGTCTCCTCTTCGCGCAACCTGGCCCGGCTGGAGCCGAGCTCGGTCACTTTGCTGTTGGGATCGGAGCTCCGCGCCGCCACGCGGAGCTTCTCCTGGATGTCCAGCAATTGTTCCTGCAATTCGCGGGTGCGGGGATTCTCCTGAGCCCTCACGGTTTGGGACGTGAGCATCAAAACGATAGCAACGCCAAGATTGATGAACCTGCACATATACAGCGTCTCCTCAAGTTCCGAGTTGGCGCAAAGAAAGCTCAGGGGGAAGCGGCGCGATAGCCGCAAGCGAGAGCCAGGGGGAATGGCGGCATTTCTCGGCGCGATCAAAGAGATTGCCGAGAGGTAAACCGCCTTGCCCTGACGAGCGTGCGGTCACCTGCGCTGCGAAGAGGCCATGAGTTTTGCCTGCCAACGAGCGCCCCTGTCGGATTGCATGATAGGGGGTTCGCGCCGGGGACGCAATCTGGATGGCCTGGGAGATCCTTTCTGCGGCTGCGCAGTGACGAACCTTGGTCGAGGATTTCCCAAATTCTTGTACGAATTTGTACGAAATCCATCCCGGCTTCCCACTATTAAAGGTGACAGCTGAGATTTGGAGTTCCCATGCGGAGGATTTGCCATGCGTTTGACCCTGCGAACCCTGCTGGCCTATTTGTACAACGTGCTGGAACCGGCAGAGGCGGAAGAGTTTGCCGCTAAGATGCAGAAGAACCCGGATGTGGAGGGGCTGGCGCAGCGGATTCGGGGGATTACGCACAAGGTGCGGATGACGGCCCCGCGGATTGACGCCAAAGGGTTGACCGACGATGCCAACAATGTGGCTGAGTACGTGGACAATGTCCTGCCGGATGACCGCGTTGGCGATTTTGAGCGGACATGCCTCGAATCGGACATGCACCTCGCCGAGGTCGCGGGCAGCTATCAAATCCTGACGATGGTTCTGGGGAAGCCGGCGGAAGTTCCGCCTCCGCTGCGGGAGCGGATCTATAACCTGCCCAGCGAGGAGGCCGATGCTCTCGCCCCTTCGCGAGAAGAAGTGTCTCCCGAAAAATCCCGCATCCGCAGCCGCATTGTGAAGGCGGCCACGGCAGCGGTCGACGCCTCCCGTCCCCAGGCCGAGGTGAAAACAACCTCCACGCATCCGGTGCCGGAAGTTCCCGAATATCTGAAGGAAGGCTCTCGATTAGGCGTGGTTCCCATGATCGCGGCTTCCCTCTTGGCGTTCCTGGTCGTCGCCGCGGGAATCAGGACGCTCGGTCCGTATGACCGGACTAATCCGGCGCTGGCCTGGATGTACGCGGATGAAGCAATTGTCGATGCCGGACCAGGTCAGAACGAAACCCCCGTCACTCCCGAGCAGAAGACCGGGGGCACGGAGCCGGGCGAAGAGCAGAACGCAGCGAAGAATTCGAAAACAAAGCCCGAAGCAATCGCACCTGACGTTCCCGAGGAGAATAGTGTCGAGCCGGGACCGGTTGCGGCGGTGGGCAAGAAGGAAACTGTTGCCACCAAACCGCCGATGACGGAAACTCCCGCGGAGCTTGTCCCCGAACCGGCCACGACCGTGCCCGAACCGGCGAAGACGGTTCCCAATCCAGCCAAAGGACCGAAGATTCCCGTGAAGACGGTTCCGGTTCCCGTCGTGAAAAAGGAAGGGCCGGAATTAGGCCGCTATACTTCGGACGAGCAAGTGCTGGCCCGGTACGACGCCAAGGAGATGGTCTGGAAGATGGTTCCAACGCGGGATCTCATCTTTGCCGACGAACAGTTGCAAGTGCTGCCGACCTATCGTCCGCAGATCGCCCTTTCGTCCGGCGCGCAAATCACGTTTGCCGGGGAATCTCTCGTCCAGTTAGAGGCAGCCAAAAAGGCCGGTGCCAGCCGCATGACGGTGCAATATGCCCGCATGGTAGTGGTCACGGTGGGGATGCCCGGCGTACCTTTGGAGCTGGACCTTTCCGGCCTGAAGGGGACGTTGATCCTGAGAGATGCCGATGCGGGAGTGGCGATTGATTCCCGTCGCTATCTGCCCCCCGGTTCCGACCCCGAGAAGGATCCCGCCTTCGGCGTGGTGGAAATCTTCACGACGAGCGGCCGGGCGACCTGGCAGGTCGAAGGCGCGGCGGAAGCCATCGAAGTCCCCGCCGGTCATTTGCTGACCTATGTGGTGGGGGCGGACGAGGAGCCGGACCTGGCCGGACCGTTCAAGGCTCCCGCGTGGATTGACGCGAGCAGCCTGTCGGACATCGACCGGGTCACTTCCCGAAACATCCTCAAGATGCTCGAACCCCAGAAGCCGCTCGACGTTCGTTTTCAAGAATTGCTGAGCGATCCGGCTGTGGACGTGCGGGCGCTGGCGGCGCGCTGCCTGGGCTACCTGGACCAGTTCGAGCCGTTGCTCAAGGACTTGAGCAGCGCGTCGCAGAAGGCGTTTTGGACTTCCGAAATCGACGCCCTCCGTCACGCCCTCAGCCGCAGTCCCGAGATTGCGGGCAGACTCAAGGAGAACTTGGCGGCCCTGAAACAGGGGAAAACGATTTACCGACTACTGTGGGGCTATAGTCGCGAGCAACTGGCCGACGTGGGCGCGGCGGAACTGGTGGAGTCGCTGGAAAGCTCGGATGTGGAGGTCCGCGTTCTGGCAAGCGACAACTTGCGGCGGATCACCGGCGCTCCGCACAATTATCGCCCCGAAAGACGCCCCGACGAAAGCAAGCTCACCATCAACAAATGGAAAGAGCGACTCAAGGATGGAACCATCGATTACAAGACGCTGCCCTCCCCCTTCATGGAGCGCGTGCCGCTGGTGCCGAAGGCGGCTCCAGCCGCGGGCAAGGGGAAATGACAGACGAGGAGAAGCAAACCGATTGTTAGCCACGGATGGAACACGGATGAAACACGGACGAGAAATTATCTGCGACGCAAATGGTTGACTTGAGTTCAAAAATCCGTGTTCAATCCGTGTTTCATCCGTGGCTTCCCTCTGCTGGACTTTCAGCGTGGCCCGACCGAAATCCAGTACTCCATTTCCGACACTTTCCCTTCGCAGTCAAACCGCTCGTCATAAAGTTCCACGTCGGCAATCTCGGCATGTTGCCAGCGTGATTGCGGCAGCCAGACGCGGTAGATTTCGTGACAGGTTTCGCCGATTTTCTGGATGGGACCGCGATGCAAGAACACCGCGAATGTTCCGGCGGGGATGGTCCGCGAGACCATTCCTTCCGGCACCGCCGCGGCAGGAAGTGATGGCACTCCGGCGATGTATTGCAACTCGTCGGGGTGCGAGCGCTGCTCTTCTGGCCGGCCGTAAATAATGCCGTACATGGCGTGGCCGATTCGTCCGGGAATTTCGCTCGACCTCTTCCAAAGCCGGTCCCAGAGCGGCGGAATGACCTGAAAATTATTGGTCTGGGGCGAGAGCCCGTGGAGGAATGACGCCTCCAGGCCGATGATCGTCATCGCCGGCTTCTCGATGATTCGCGGCTCAAGCATCGAAATCCTCATTTGGCATACTCGGCCTCGGTTTCGGTCAGCAGGTGGTCATGATTGGCGTCGAGCTTGTCGAACTGTTCGGCTGTGCCGAGAAACTCGCGGGAAGACAGCTCGCCGTCCCCGTTGATGTCCATGTCGGTGAACCAGCTTCTGGCCGGACGAGGAACAGCTGTCCCGCGCTGCACGAATGCGCGGTTCATGCGCGGGTCATTCAGCGATTGTCCCCGGACGAAAGTAATCCGCAGCAGGCTGGGAAACTCCTCCGGCTCCAGCTCTCCGCTCTGATTGCCGTCGAGCAGCAGCAGCCGCTCACGCACACCCACCAGCTCGCGCGGTCCCAGGCGGCCGTCGCGATCGACGTCGGCAAATTTGAACAGCTCTTTCGGCTCGTCCATGATGTCCACAAAAACCCGGTTGCCTTCCAGCAGCGAGCTCTCGTCGAGCGCCGCGCGGATTTCCGACTCAATCACCTTGCCGTCGCCGTCCCGATCCCACTGGGCGGCCAGGCGGGCGACGCTCGGCACTTTGCGTTCCTTCTCATCGAGGTAACCATTCTGGTCGCGGTCGAATTGCAGCATGTAGTTACGAGCCAGTTCGCTGCTGTTGAGACTCATGCGGCCGGGCGATTGCCCATTCACGGCCAGCCGCAGGCCGGGGATTTCCAGCTTGAACTGGCGCTTGTCGGGCACCTTGTCGTCAACCAGTGCCGACAAGCGGGCGGATTCTCGCAGAGCATCGCTGACGGAAGTGATGAACGCCCCGGAGGGTTTCGGTGCGGCGCTGCCCAGATTCGCTTCCACCCGAACATGCGGCTCGGCGGCCAAGAGCTTGCGAAGCTCTGTCGCATCCAGCAGCCCATCGCCGCTGGCATCGAGATCGCGCTTCAGCTCCCCCAATCGCGGTTCGCCATTGCCCAGTGTGCTCCGCTGGGCGGGGTATTTGGTCCCCAATTCCTTGGCCAGGTGTTCCCAGTCGGTCTCCTCCGCCAGTTGCACCAGAGCCGCCCGGGCCGGGATGCGGGTGGGATAGGCGGCGGCACGTCCTTCGAGCAGTTCATAGGGCTCCACAAGCTCGTTGTCGTTGGCGTCGCGGAGGTGCAAGCGGTGCGGCAGATTCTCGAGCTCGGACTTGGAAATCGTGCCGTCCCGGTCCTGGTCGGCCAGCTGCTGAAAGCAGGTTTCCCAGGAAAGCGGGCCGGCATACGCTTGCCCCACCACCAGCGGTGGCCCACCAGTCATCACGCACGCCATCCTGCGGAGTTCGTACCGGCTGGCGAAACCGTCCAGGTCGAGGTCAAACGCCAGCCCCATCTTTCCCTGTGGCGCACCGCGCACTAGCGCCCCTCGGCCGGGCAAACGAATTTTCTCTCCTTCGGTTGCCCATTCGATCTGGTTGCCCCCAATGGTGTCGGCTGCTTTGATGGCTGCGTCCAGTTGCCGTTCCAGAAGGGCCGGATACGGCTGGCCATCCACCGTCACCTGGGCCTCGATCAGAACTGGTCCACCGGGCGCCAGTAGCAGAAAGCGAACCTTGCTGTCCTGCGGGTCAACTTCCTTGCGAACCAGCCAGCCGGCGGGAAGCACCGCGCGATAGGCGTTGCTGCGAACCTGAGCGACCGCCGAAAGTGGCAACGTCAAAACAAAGAGCAACGGGGCGATGGCCAGCAAGTAAACCCGCATGACGTGCTCCTTCGCATCATTCTCCCCGCAGCGAAACATGCAACCAGAACGGGTGCTGCCGGTCGCCGCGGGTGCGGGCGTCTTCCAGCAAGTGCGCGATATTCGGAGCCATGCTTCCGGGCACTTTCTTGGTATTCACGTAGACGGTGATCTTTTTGGAGAAATCCACCATCTCCGGGGCCAGCCAAACAGTCACTTTTCCCGCGCCGCAACTCACCCAGACAACACCGTTACCATCCTTGTCGGTGTTATAGGAGCCGCGGATTTGCAAGGCATTCCCCCGCGGAGGCTTGTCGCCGGTCCACTCCACTGGATGAATGATGGAAGCGGTCGGCATGTTACTGAACTCCGCAAACCAGAAGAAGTTGTCCCAGGTGCGGAGCGATTGGTAGTTTTTGTTTTCCGTGTTGGCCGGCCCACCGAATTCTTTGGGAAAGAAATCCCGCCGGTGAGAGGGAAGCTCCATCCACTCAAACAGGTTCTGGATTTCGTCGTGATAGCTCTCGTGACCACGCCCTTGAAACTGCGCGATCATTACGTCCCAGTTGTTCGCGTCCGAGTGCTTCAGGTAGCGGTCCCACTCGACGGCATTGGGGGCCCACTTGTTGCCGTCCCGCTCGCCGCAAATGAAATACATTGGCAGCAGCGCCCCGTTGTTGGGATAGCGGATGATGAACTTGCCCGCTTCGGCCACGATGGGAATCATGCCTGCCCAGAGATCGGGATGTGCCAGGCCAATGTCCCAGGCCGCGTCCCCCCCCATCGAATGTCCGCTCAGGAAGACCCGGTCGGTATCGACGGCAAAACGCTTGAAGACCTCGCGGAGCGGATTGAGCACGGCCGCGTGCTCGCCCGCCGAAAACTCGTATTTCCGCTGATATTCCCGCTGCCAGATCGGCGCGACCACGATATAGCCATAGCGATACGCCTGGCCGTAGCGGGTGCCTGCCTCCTGGGAATAAGAACCGGCCCACCAGTCAACTTGCTGCGCGGGGGAAGTGCCGGCACCGTTGAGCGTGACGACGACCGGATAGCGGCGGTAGGGATTGTATTCCGGCGGCAGTTGCACCAGGTACTTGATGTTCGGATGCTCGGACGGCCCCTTCGCCTCCAGCAGGTACAAGCCAGGAATCCCCGTGTTGCCCAACATCGGCTGGGGCGGATCGTTCCCTTCGGCCTGACCGGGCGCGGGCTCCTTGGCGGGTTCTTTAACGGGCTCTTTCGCGGGCTCGTCTCCGACTTTGGCCGGAGGCTTTTCTTCCTTCTTTACTTTTACGCCGGGGAGCGGCACTTTTCCGCCAAACTCGGCAGCACCGGGAATCTCCTCCTTCTTTTTCGGGGCGTCCTTTTTCCCCAGGATCAGGTCGTCGTCTTGTGCGGCTTCTTTCGGGTCGCACGGAGCCTCCTCGGCAACTGGCTTCGCCTCCTTCGCTCGGCCAGGGATCATTGGCGCTTTGGGTTTAGGAACGTCTTTGCCTGCGCGATTCCCTTCGATGGTCTTAATCGCTTCCTTGACGGGATCCCGATCCTTGAGTCCCAATAGCTCTTTCGGATCACCCAGAACGGCGACCGGCGCGGCATCCACCTTGGAAGTCGGGTCGAGCGGCGGCTTCATGTGGGCGATCAGTTTGGCGACGAACTGCGGCGTGCCACCCTCCTGTTCCTTGAGCTTCTCGAGCACGGCTTCCCGCTCGGCGGGAAGGCGCGAAGCCAGGTAAACCCGCACCAGATTGCGGGCCTTGAACAGCGACCGCGTGACCGCCAGATTGTCGATCCCCGCCCCGTTCCCCAGCAGCCAGCCGCTGATGGCCAGCGAGAGTTTTTGCTCGGGCTTCAGAGCCGGGTCGCCGGCCAGTCGGATATAGTCCGCCATCCGGTCGAGTGTGTGCACCGTGATTTCGGCGGCGATTTCCTCGCAGGCCGGGCCAATCTCTTCCTTAATCTTTTCATCCTTGACCGCATCAAAGTTCTCCTTCATCAACTTGATGACGGTCCGGCCTTGCTCCACCTGGCCGTCCATTTCGGCAATCATGTCCCGCACTTTCAGAAGCGTCTCGCCGGCAATCCCGTCGGCGGGGAATCCCTTGAGCATCGCATACGCCAGTTCCGGCTGGCCGGCAGCGCGGCGGAGCTCGATTTCCTTCAGAATCCGCTGGGCCGCGACCTGCAACAGTTCCTGCTCCCGGTCCTTCAAGATCGCCAGTTCAGGAAAGTCCTCGATGACTTTTGCCAGTTCGTCTCGGGCCTCTTTGTTCCGGTTGGCCTGCACGTACAGCTTCACAATCCGCAGCCGGTCATCGGAGTTTTTGGGATCGATGTAGGTGTATAAGATCTTGGAAAGTGTTTCGCGGGGAATCGAGCTCGTGGCAATCTTGGTTTTCCATTTATAGGAATCGACGTTGTCGTGCCGTTGCAGGGCCTCAAGCTGGGTCCAGTTCGGCGTGATCTCCGTGATCCCCTGAATGATTTCAAGATTGCCGCTCGGGCCGAGCATCGTGAATATCCGCCGGCCCCGTTCGTCGAACGGCTGGATGCGGACAATCGGGCCGACGGTGACGATCTCTTTCGGAGCACTTTCGGCGGTACGCTGCGAAATCTTGATTCGCTCCATGGTGCGCGGCGTGGCGGCAGGCTCGGAAGCGCGTTGATTCTCGCCGAAGAAGACCCGCCGTAATTCGTCGTCCACCAGGCCAATTTGTTTGATGCCTGCGGGGCCGGCCGCCCTGGTGATATCGACCTTGAGCGAAGCAACGACGCCGAATCCCCCCTCCAGCACCGTTCCATTCTTGAGCGTGACCGTCTCCGCCCGCAGCGGAGCGGGCGAGAGGAGCGCCAAGATGGCGAGCCAGACGAGTGAACTTCGCCAAAGCCGCTTGCGGGCGAGACGACGAATCATGGAGCTGTTCCTTGTAAGCACCAGTCTCACGGGCTTGCGAGCGCAAGCGCGGCTGGAGCAATTATACCCAGCGCAGTCGCCGAACCACCCAGTCGTCACCGGGATGTCCGCCACGAATCCGCGCGCCCCTGTATCTCCAGCTTTCATTGTGAGCATCCCCGGTGCTAAGTCAACGCATTTCTGGCGGCCTTTTTGCCAGGATCCGTTGACCAGGAGCGACTTGGTGGCACAGAGCCGCAAAGCCTTGTCGCCCTTGACGCTATTTGCTTGGCACTCCTATACTTCCAGCGAGGAACCAGCGGGCATTTTGCCCAGCGCCAGCGGGCATTTTGCCCAGGGAACTACCATGAAATCGTCAGGTCGCCATCACAAGCCGGTCACTAACGAACTTGCCCAGTGGCTGGGTGCACATCTCGAAGAGTGGAAGCCCCACTTCCCGTTGATCGGCGGGATTGCCGTCATCGTGGCGCTGGGGGCCATTATTTACCTGCTCGCTTTTTCGGGGGACGACAACTCCAGCGCGCCTTCCTGGGCGGCCTATCATTCCGCCTTTGGGGATCCGAAGGTCGAGGATGCCCTGAAAACCGTCGCTGAGAAACAAAAGGGAACCCAGGCCGGCCGCTGGGCAATGTTGGCACTGGCCGATCAGCAAATGCGACAGGCGACGCAGGAGCTGGTGCAGAATTCCACAGGGGCCAAAACCAAGCTCGCTAGCGTAGAGACCATCCTTATCGAAGCCGAGACCGGATCCAATGACAAGGCGTTTCTGGCCCGCGTCCATACCAGCCTGGCCAAGGTAAGCGAGTCCGCGAACAAAATTGAGCAGGCCCGCAAGTATTATCAATTGGTCGCGACCAAGGATGACCCGGACGGAACCTTCGGGAAGGCAGCGACCAAGTCGCTGAAACGTCTGGACAAGGGGAGCGATGTGCCGGAACTTTTGGCGTGGCTCGACACGCAAGAAGTGGCAGCACCCGATTCTAAGTCTTCTGGCAATCCGTTTGATTTCGGCCAACGGCGGGAACCGCTGCCAGAGCGACCGGACCTGAGCATCCCCGGCGAGATGAAGCTGGATGGACCCAAGGGAGGCTCGCCGCTTGGACCGTCTCCGCTCGATACTCTGCCTTTGGACCTGAAAGGACTGCCTGGTCTCGACAAACCGGCGGCCGAGACTCCGAAAGAGGAATCTCCTAAGGAAGAACCCAAGACCAAAGCACCGGCAGTTCCCAAGGCGGTGAAGCCGGCTGTTCCAACTCCGGTGAAGCCCGCCGAGAAGAAAGATGAATGACCAAGTCCCAATGTCCAATGACCAATGAAGACATCCTTCCATTGGTCATTGGGATTTGGTCATTGGTCATTAAGCTCTCACCATTCCCATGCTCACACTCTCCGGCCAAGGCGCGATCATCACCGGTGGCGGCACGGGAGTCGGCAAAGCGACTGCCTTGCGTCTGGCGAAAGAGGGCTGCCACATCCTCGTCAACTACAGCCGCTCGCGGGACGAAGCGGAGGCGACCGCTGAGGAAGTTCGCGAACTGGGAGTAAAGTGCCTCGCTTATCAAGCCGACGTGGCCGACGATGCTGCTTGCCGCGCCATGACCCAAGCGGCGGAAAAAGAATTTGGCCGCGTCGATGTGCTCGTCAATTCCGCTGGCACGACCAAGTTCATCGCGGCGGACGACCTGGAAGCTGTCACCGATGACGTCTGGCTGAGGCTGTATCAAGTGAACGTGCTGGGTCCGTTTCACTGCATCCGCGCGGTCCAGGAGCCGATGCTGCGGGCAGGCGGCGGAGCGATCGTCAACGTCTCCAGCGTGGCGGCTCGCACGGCCAACGGCAGTTCCATCGCTTATTGCTGTACCAAAGCGGCGCTCGACAATCTCACGGTGTCGATGGCTCGCACCTTGGCTCCGCATATTCGCGTCAACAGCGTCGCCCCCGGCCTCATTTCCAGCCGCTGGGTGGCGCAAAACCTGGGCCAGGCAGCCTGGGAAAAGACACTCAAGTCCTTTGAGGAAAAGACGCCGCTCGGCCGGGTTTGTTCTCCCGAGGACGTGGCGGCTGCCATCATGAGCTTCATCACCGGCTCGCAGCTCATCACGGGACAGACCATCGTTGTCGACGGTGGCATGATTATTTCTGCCGGCGCCACCATGCGGCGATGAATCGCCGCTGGCCGCTACAGTTGGCTCAGCCGTCACCATTGGCCGCACGAATTCGCCACTATGCGAGTTAATCGCATTGCCCTTCGCCGAGCGTGCGGCAGAGTTGGGAGACATTTTTTCGTTTCTCTTGAAATTGTGACTCATGAACACAGCCTTCGATTCGACGCAGTGCCGCCAGCATTTCTGCGAAACTCAAGAACGCCAAAGGGTTTCGCTCTTTGCCGGGCAGGATGTTTTCTTTGGAGACTTCATCGACACTTCCCCCAACGGCATCCGGGCCGAGTTCACCGATGAACCCACCGTGAAAATGGGGGAATTGGTTCGCGTGCTGGTCCGCTTCCGTCTGCACGACGCCATCGTCCGCCAAATCCGCCGCACCGATAGCGCAACGACATTAATCGGACTGGAGATTTTGGAGACCCCGGCATAGGCGACCCTTCATTTTCTCATCCCGGTTCCCCGCGCGGTCGAAACGGCATAGACGCTCGCGGCTCCCGCCTGAAGCAGCACGCGGGCCGCGGAATCGCAGGTCGCGCCGGTGGTGATCACATCGTCCACCAGCAGGATGCGAGCGCCCGCAATGTCATAGCGGCGACTGGCGGCGTAGGCCCCTTTGACGTTCAGCTGCCGCTCCGCGCCCATAAGCGTTGCCTGCCTTTTCATGAACATCTTGCGACAGTGGAGCAAATCGCCGGCACAGGGCAAGGACATCGCCGCGGCCAGCGACCGGGCCAGCGTCTCCGCGGCGCTCGTCCCCCGCACCAGCCGCCGCAACCAGTGCATGGGAACGGGCACGACCAACTCTGGCCGCTCGGGAAACGGCCGCTCTGCCAGCACGGCCGCCAGGCGGCGGCCCAAGGCCATCGCCAAGTGTTCGTGGGCATGATGCTTCATCCGCAGCACGGCCTGCCGCACGTCGTTTTCATAAAGCCCTCGCGAACGCGCCGCGCTGAACCCCAGTTTCCGATCGCGGCACTCGGCGCACTTGCCGTCCCCTTCGGCGGCTGCGGGAGCGGGCATTCCGCAGCGTGGGCAAAAATGCTTCTGACGATGAGCGAGGCGAATGACGCACGTTTCGCACAGCAGCGTGCCGTCTTCGCGCGGTGGACTCGGCTCTTCGCAGTAGGCGCAGGTCGGGGGAAAGACCAGGTCCGCTGCAGCGCTTGTCCAACTTTTCAGCCAACGCGGTGGTGTGAGAGTGCGACTCATGCTAGCACCCGGCGTTCGTCTTGACGGAACTCGCGAGGTAAACCTATGGTATCACACGCCGCCAGCACCCTGGAAAAGGATTTCCCTTTGTTTGATCTGATTTTCTCCCCCTACTACTACGCCATCAACCGGGCCTGGGTGGTGGACCGTTACGCCCTGGGGATGTTCTTCCGCCTGGTCATTGTCTGCTTCGTCAGCCTGGCGGGGCTGTATGTCGTCATTGACTGCTTCGGGAATTTTCAGGAATTCAATTCGTACGGCCGCCGCATCGAAGGGGGCATCGCCAAAGTGCTGGCCCAATACTATGTGGCTCGCATGTTCTGGTTCTTCGACCTCACTGCCGGCATGCTCGCCATGCTGGCCGGGCTGTTTGCCGTCACTTGGATGCAGCGGACCAATGAAATGACGGCCCTCGCCGCCGCGGCCATTCCACCCAATCGCATCGTCCGCCCGCTCGCCTTTGCGGCGGCCCTCGTCGCCGCCCTCGGCGTCGGCAATCGCGAAATCTGCCTCCCCAAAATCCGCGAGCGGCTGGCCAAGAACGCTCAGGACTGGCTGGGAGAAACCGCCAAGCCCTGCCGCCCTATGTTCGACATGCAAAGCGGACTGCTCATCGCCGGCAAGTTCACCTTCGCCAACGAAAAGCGGATCGAAGGAGCCAAGTTCAGCCAGTTGCCCGATGAACTCGAGTCCTGGGGCCGCCAGATCAGCGCCGACAATGCCTACTATGTCTCCGCCACGAAGCAGCACCCCGGCGGCTATTTGCTTCGCGGCGTTCATCAGCCGGCGAATCTGGCCGAAATGAAGTCCCTCGCCCTTGACGGCCAACCGTTGGTGTTCAGCCCCGCCGATAACACCTGGCTCCAGCCGCGGGAATGTTTCGTCGCCACCGGCGTAAACTTTGAGCAGTTAACCGTCGGCACGGCCTGGCAACAATACCTCAGCACCGGGGAACTCATCCGCGGACTCCGCAACCGCAGCCTCGACTACGGCGCCAACGTCCGGGTCACGCTGCACAAGCGGCTGGTCCAGCCGCTACTGGATATGTCGTTGTTCTTTTTGGGAGTTCCCTTGGTCCTGACACGTCGGAACCGCAATGTCTTTGTGGCGGGCATCCTGGGATTCGCGCTCGTCGGCGGATTCTACTTCGTGACCATGCTGAGCCACTGGCTGGGAGCCAACTACTTCCTCAGCCCCGCCCTCTCCGCCTGGCTGCCGCTCCTCCTCTTCGGCCCGCTGGCCTACATGCTTTCGCGACCGCTGTGGGACTAAGCAGTCTGCTGACTCTGTGGGCAGTCATGCCGCCACACGGTGTGTGCCGGCTACTTTCATTTCAGTATTCTAAACAAGTCGCTCCGTTGGTCCGTCCAAAGAACTTCGCGGTAGCGCTTTTTGGGCTTCTTTCCTGCGGCAATGGCCTTTTGGTCGGCTTTTTTTTCCTCCTCGAGTTCAGTTTCGCGGGCGATGATGTACCGCTGGATGGTGAGGTCTCCCAGGAACTCTTCGTTCCGCGTAAGCAGAATCCAGTCGGACGAGGTGTCGCCGACGCCGTCGTTGGAGCCGTCGTAGTGGACGGGGACCTGCTGGTAATCGAACTTTTTGGCGAGCGCGTTGACGACCGGCTCCAAATCCAGATAGCGGTTGCTGATATGAATGGCCAGGATGCCGACGTTTTTGCCGTTCACGTGCCGCATCTGCTTTTCATAGATTTCCAGGGCCTCCACGGTCAGCAGGTGGGCCGGGATGGCGTCGCCGCTGAAGGCGTCCAGCACCAGGACGTCGTAATTCTTGGGACTGGCGGTGTTCTTGGATTCCTTCTCCATCTGAATGCGGGCGTCCCCCAGCGTGATCTCCACCGTCGCGCCCCGCTCCTTGGCCCGGTCCAGGAATTTGAAGACATGCTCCTTCTTGTCCCCAATCTGGATGAGCTGCTCGTGCAGGGCGACTACTTTGGGGTCGATGTCGTAAAAGCAGTAGTAGTCGCCGCTCTTGGCGTGGGCCGCCATGGTGCCGGTTCCCAGCCCCACCACGGCCACGCGGATGGGCTGGCCGTCGCGGTGGCCCGGATAGTCCCGCACGGCAATGCCGGGGCCGGCCGCGTCGTCGTAATAAGTCGTCGCTTCGTCCATCCGGTCGTTGGCCAGGTACTGGGTGCCGTGCAGAATGCGGCCGTGATAGAGAGAGCGGCGGGAAGTGTCGTTCCCCTCCGCATCGTAATCGATTTCTTCTTTGACCCAAATGGTTCCATAGAAGTTGCGCGTTTGCAAAATCACGCCCGAACTCGATTCCAGCCCCGACAACTGGGCAGCCGCGACGATGAAAACGAAGCCGACGACGATGAAGGCGCTCGACCATTGCAACACCTCCTTGCGGGCCAGGAAGGTTGACTTGCTGGCGTTGAGAAGGGCGACCCAGCCAACGACAAACGTCCCCACGACGGCAATGGAAAGTTCGATGGGCTTGGTGAAGATCAGCGGGCAAATCAATCCGACAAAGATGCCGCCCAGGGCCCCGCCGACGGAGATCATCAGATAAAAACGGGTCAGATACCTGGGAGACGGCTTGGATTTGACAATCTCGCCGTGACAGAGCATGCAGGTGACGAACAGGATGGCCATATACATGATGGCTTGCGACTTGATGCTCTCGCGATAGTCCTCGGTGAAGGTGCTCCAGGAAAACTGGATTGCCGGAAGATGCAGAAACACCCGCACCTTGGTGGCGTAGCTCTCCAGGTCGCTGGCCTGGTCCAGCGCACAAACCAGGCCGATGAGCAGCACCCCCAGCGTTCCCCAGAGAGGGCGAAAGTACCAGATTTCGCGGTCGAAACAGATGATGAACGACAACAGGTACAAGCTTAGCGGCACCACCCACATGAATGGGTTGGGGGCGATGTCGGTGGAAAGGTAGCTGGTAAACGACAACAGTGTCAGCGACGCCAGGGCAGCGAGCATCACCCAGGCCGCTTCCAGAAACCAGGGGGGAGGAGCATCCTGCGGACCCTCTTTCCCGTAGTCGTCCAGCACCTTCGCCGGTATCGCCGACTTGGCCGACGTTGGCTCCGTGGAGCGGGCGGCGGCTTCGATTTCCATTTCGCTGGCAATCCGCCAGACCATGATCCCCAGGCCGCCGGCGAGGAGAGCGAACAGGGCGAAGCCAATCGACCAGAGCCAGCCCTGCGGGTTCACCGCGAACGCGGGCTCGAACAGAAACGGATAGCTGAGGAGCGCGCCGAGCGAGCCGATGTTGGAGAGGGCATAGAGGCGGTACGGCGAGTGCCCGGGATAGACCAGGGCGAACCACGCCTGTACCAGCGGCCCGCTCGACGAGAGCAGGAAGTAGGGCGCACCGACTTTTACTGCCAGCAGCATCAGAATCCGGAGCGCTGGCAGGTTGCCATCGGTCGGCTTCCACATTTCTCCCGGCACGATGGGGAGCGTGAGTACGGCCAGAGCCAGCAGGGCCGCGTGTATTCGCCCCTGCCACAGTGCCGAAGTGCATTTCGTCAGGATGTGCGCATAAGCATAGCCGCCGAGCAGCAGCACCTGAAAAAACAGCACACAGGTCGTCCAGACCGCCGGACTGCCGCCGAACCAAGGGAGAATCGTCTTGCTGATAATCGGCTGAACCTGGAACAGCAGGAAGGCGCTGGTGAGGATGGAGATTGCCGCCCACCAGGCCATTCCCGCGCCGCGATCGACTTTCATAACCTCATCCTGCCAAAGGAGATCGGAGAAGTGCCTAGTCTACTGTAGGCCGCGAGTGGAATGTAGGCAGGGTTGATGGTGAAGCGGTTCTGCACCCTGCCGCTTTTCGTGGCACACTGGTAAATTGAGGTCTATCCTCTCGCTTCCTGGTCCTGTACGCCCCACCGGCCGCTGACCTCTCCTGCACGCGGTCGCTACTGTCTTTATGCCCAAAATCACCAAGCTGCTTGTCGCCAATCGCAGCGAGATTGCCATCCGCGTCTTTCGCAGCGCCCACGAGCTGGGGATTCGCACGGTCGCTATTTACGCCCATGAGGATCGCTACGCCCTGCACCGTTTCAAGGCGG
>SXGT01331350.1_pt1 | contig 63425 bp, 41 predicted proteins | sample 3176221 | NCBI WGS metagenome assembly SXGT01 (sample SAMN11356862, study PRJNA531348) | freshwater metagenome | isolation source: freshwater sample F1-120 | place: China: Fuxian Lake, Yuxi | collected 2017-12-25 | reverse complement strand
ATCGGGCCAGCACCTGCCTCGAATCCATCCCGGCTTTGATGAGCTTGACGGCGACCTTCCGCTTGACCGGCTCGGACTGCTTGGCCACCCAGACATCGCCCATCCCCCCTTCGCCGATTTTCTCTTGCAGCGTGTAACGGCCACCGATGACCACGCCGGCCACTGCATCGCGACGAAAGTCGGTGGTCGCGGTATGGGAGGCACGGGACTCTAATGCGACCATCGGATGCGGTGTGTGCTCGCCCGTTGCGGCCGAGTCTCCCGCGACCAGCTGGGAATCCATGGTCGCGACGAGGTTGCCTGGCGGCTTGTCCAACAAGTTGTCGGGCTTCTGATGAGCGGCAAGGAGCGCGGCGACGGCGGCCCGGAGTTGCGGCTGACCCGAGCAGGCCTGGTCCAGGAAGCGGGCGCGTTCCGCGGCAGATCGAGCCAATGCTTCCTGGAAGATGGTTTCTTCGGTCATGATGGTTCCTTGGGCAAGGACGAATGGTGTCACTACTCAAGGCGACGAAAGGGTGCCGCCAGCGTCACTGATTTTCCGGAATAATTCGTACGGGATTGCCCCCTTCCATCTCACGACGTAGCCAGGCTCGCGCATAAACCCAGTAGCGGTCGGCAGTTTTGGGCGAGATGCCGAGGATCAAAGCCGCCTGATCGCCGGTCAGGCCGGCGAAGAAACGCAGTTCGACCAACCTGGACTTGACGGGATCCTGCTGGGCAAGCTTGGCCAGGGCGGCGTCCAAAGCGAGCAAATCGTCGTCCGGAGCCGGCATGACGATCCGCTCGGGATTGAATTCCTGCCGCTGACGACCGCCGCCGTGGATCTTCCGCTGCTTACGCCGCGCTCGTTCGATCAGGATCCGCCGCATGGCGGTCGCTGCGGCTGCGAAGAAATGGCCGCGGTGGTCCCACGTTCCGGCGTCCGCCGATCCCACCAGCCGTACATAGGCCTCATGAACCAGAGCCGTCGCCTGCAACGTCTGCCCCGATTTCTCCTGGGCCAGCTTCGCCGCCGCCAGCTTCCGCAATTCGTCGTACACCAGCGGCAACAACTGCTCCGCCGCCGACGGATCGCCGGATTCGATTTGCGACAGGATGCGAGTGACGTCGGACATGGAGGAAGGCTCAACTTAACTGTCTATCAGCCCGCAGCATACTGCTGCTCGTATTAGAATACTCTTATCTCCACCCGAGGGTTCGGCCGACCGACTACCCGAGGCCCATGCGGGCCAACCGTGTGCGCGTCCGCCGGCTGAATGTTGGCCGGTTTCGCAACCGGTTGCTTTTGGCGTCCGAACCCAATCAGGTTGTAAACCCTTAAAGGGGCTATTAAGCGCGCGAGTTTCGGGCCAAGAGCCATTCGGCTGGCGCTCGCGCCAGGTCAGAAGACGACTCTCTCGAGACGATGAAGCGTTGCAAGTCCGTTGCCAGAATTGGTGAAAAAGTCGAAACGCCCGGCAGCCGATTTCTCGACGTCGGGCGTTAACTGGTTAGTAGGCCAGATTCGTGGCCCGTAGAAAAGCTCCCCGAGCCGGTCTCAACTTGAACCACGGATTCGTGGAGCTAGGTTCCTACGCTCTCAACAGGTTACGTCGAAAGCCGATCATCGAATTCTATGCCTGGAGCTCGCCTCCCACAAGCAAGTTGGAGCTCAACGACCCGGGTAGGCTTAGTCGCGACCCACTCCGATTAGCTCGCTACTATCAATCGTTGCTGGACACGGGAAAATTTGAAAGCCGGGCGGCGCTCGCTCGCTTTCTAGGCGTGAGCAGGGCCAATGTCACGCAGGTCTTGAATCGCCTCAACACAGGTTCTGAAGTGGCCACTTCGATTCCAACCCGATCACAGAATCCTCCACCGATATTTGACGTCGGATAGTCAGTGGCCCGCCGAGCGATGTCTAATCCGTCCAGCCAACTCGGGGTGACAGGACGTCTATTGAACTTTTTTCGGGCTCATTTGGGAACTGGACGAAGTCGTTAGTCGCTATCGCACAAGCACTTGCGAGTTAAGTGTGGAAATCGGCCTCGCGAGAATGACCCCGGTCACTCTCGTCACCACGCTACTGTCGATGTGACTTTAGCGGAGTTGTTCCAAGAGCCAGTTTGCTGGCGATGATCGCAATTCAGAAGTTCGCCCGCCTGCGTGACACCGCCACCAGCAGCGAACGCCACCGTATCGCCCACCAGGACGGGACTCGGCGCGTGGCAATCGATGACTCCCTTCGTGGTCGTATAGGCCTGGGGGTCAGCGTCGGGATAACTATTTCGCTTTCCTAAAGCTATCGGTGCCCTTTGTGGAGAGCCGTCTACATCTCGCATCCGACTGCGGCTAATAGACCGCTCACAGACGACGGTTTGGGTGCGATTGGATCTGCTCTCTTCGGGTCACGTTAAGCCTGGAATCGGTGTCCCCTATTCGATGCGACGAAGCACGTCCGCCCGGATGTTTGGGAACAGGCGCAATTTCGTTGGGTCGAGAAGCGTTTGCAGCACGGTGGACACGAGGTCGGCGGTCGTCACGGGGGGCGTCGTCGGTCGGCTCGCCAGGGCGTCTGACTTGCCGATCACCTGGCCCATCTTGAACCCGCCGCCGGCGAGCAGCAACGGGGCCAGTGTCGGCCAGTGGTCGCGCCCGCCTTTGGGGTTGATCGTCGGCGTCCGCCCCATCTCTCCGCATACCACCAGCAGAATGTGGTCCTCCAGCCCGCGGTCCTTCACGTCGTCGAGAAAGGCGGACACGGCTCGATCAAGCTGAGGCCCGAAGCCCTCCAGCCCAGCCCAGCCTGCATCCCTGGATTCAATCCTTCGTTGTGAAAGTCCCAACCGCAGTTCTCGACCATCACTAACCCGGCCCCGGCCTCGCACAGCCGCCGTGCCAGGAGCATTTGCCGGCCGAGCATCGACGGGCGTCGCGGGAAGTCCGGCAGATTAAGGAAGTTCGGGCAGGTGAGAGTGATGTCGCTGGTGTCGTACCGCTCGACCGTTTTGGCATCCTCGCGGTCGAACTGGAAGGCCTCGGCCACACTCCCCTTGAGCACGCGATAAGCCTGCTCACGGTAAGCGTCGTGGGGAGCGTATGCCGGGTCGGTTTCCAGGCTGCGGGCGGCGGCGTCCAGCCCTTTAAGCAGTTCCCGCCGATCGGCCGCGCGGTCGGCTGGGAGCCGCAACTCCATGTTCCGCAGGAGCGGTGAGAAAGTGGCCTCGGCTTCCGCCTTTCGTTGTGGGCCGGTCGACTTCGGCCGCGGGACGACGACACCGGCCGGATTGAATGGGGCATAGGCCTCGGGCAGGTCGCCGGGTGTGTTCCCGCGGAGGAAGTGCTCTTGGAGAAATTCCCTCGTTGTTGCCGCTGTCGAGGAGAATGTAGCTCGGCATCCCGGTCTTCGGGTGGTTGGTCCCGCGGAGGAAGGAATAGACCGACCCAGCACTGGGCGGGGACGGCTTCGACTCGGTGCCGGTGAGCATCGTGCGCACCCAGTTCTCTTGATGATCCTTGCAGGGAGTCTGGAAAGAGCGGACCACCGTAAGCCGATTGGCTCGTTCGGCCAGCTTTGGGAAGTGGCTGCCGAAGGCGATGCCTGGCAAAGATGTCTTGACTGTTCCGAACATCGTGCGGACGCCGTCCGGGGCGTCGGGCTTGGGGTCCCACGTTTCGGCCTGCGGCGGCCCACCTCCGAGCCACAGCCAAACCACGGACTTACCTCGCACCCACGGTTTGTCGACGGGATTGCCGTGAAGCAAAGCCGGTAATCCGAGCACGCCAAGGCCAAAGGCCCCAACCCGCAAGAACGCTCGACGTGTGTGGGTATTTTCCTCCCGAATGCAAAACATGGCCGTTCCTTTCGCTCACTTCGCGGATCGATCGGTAGGAACACGAGGTTGCTTGCCTGCGAATCACCTCGCCGCTATTTCGCCGTCTCGGAGATCTTCTTGTCCCGCAGATGGTGATCGATTCTCTCGGCGACAGCCAGGTACGCCTGGCGCGACCAAGCGTTGCCGCCACTGGGTGTCGTCGTTGAGCCGAAGGTGACGACGACCGTTCCCGAAGCGGGGTTGACCCACAGCATTTGCCCAGAGTGCCCTTGGTGCGCTATCACCCCGTCCTTCGAGTACGACTGGTTGTGATAGCGGTAGTCGCGCAGTTTCGGCCCCTTGCCCGACGTATTTTCCTTCATCCACGCCTCGTGGAAAATGCGGACGCCGTCCGGGGCCACCCCGTTGTTGGCCCAAACCATTCCATAACGGGCTAAGTCGCGCAGGGTCGAACTGTAGCCGCCGCCCACGAATGGGAAGCCGTGCTTGTCGACGCTGACCGCGGCGTTGGATACCGCGCCGATGTGCCGCCAAACACTGGACTCGAAATACTCCGTTATTGGTTCCCTGGTGACGTTCTCGATGATCCATGCGATGACCTGCGAGTTCGACGATGTATAGCGCACGCTCGAGCCGTCCTCGCCATCGGGCTTTTTGAGGCGATTCAGCGTCGTCAGGAACTGCTTGTTACCGCCGGGCCACTTGCTGTCGTCGTTGAACCAGCCCATCGAGCGGCCGAAGTTCCAAAATTCGGATTTCGGGTCGTGATAATTCCGCTCATCCATGCTGACGTCGGCGTCCATATCGGCCAGTTGCTGCACGGTGAAGTCGCCGTAGCCCTTGTCCCTCATCTCAGGGATGTAATCCTCGACTTTCTTCGAGAGGTCGAGCTTGCCCTCGCCCACGAGCTTACCCATGAGCATGTTCAGCGTCGTCTTCGACACGCTCATCCAGTGGTGGCGCTGGCCGGGGTCCATGCCAGCGTACTCCTCGAAGACCACTTTGCCGTTGCGCACCACAAGAACGCCCTGGCAATTTACCCACGACAGCAGTTCACGCGCTGGCAGCACCTTGCCGGACTGCGGGAACTCCTTGTGGTCGAACGCGACTGATACGTCGTCGAGCAACCCTGGCACGCGGGCGTTGCCGAACATGAACACCGGCCCCTTGCCGCGGCTGATTTCGGCGCATCGCACCACATCGGGAAGGTTGAGTAAAGCGTAAGTGCGAAGGTGGCCGTCGTGGAACCAGGTGTCCTGATTGAGTTGTTCCGGTCGGCGGAGCATGCCTGCGGGGTGTTCGCGGGCGAAGAGGTGCGGTTGCGGATCGCGGCCAGCTTTGAGGTCGTCCCATTGCAGCGGTGATGTGGCGAGTGATTCCTCTTTGGGACTTTGCACACCAGCACGACCGAAGTCAGGCAGGACGAGCCCAGGGCCAAGGGCAAACAACACTGCCCCGGCAACAAGAGCGGACAGCACGATGGATCGTTCTTTCGACTTTGAGCAGTCCAGCATTTTCATTTCTTTTCCCCTCTCCTTGTGTCAGCGGGCGGATTAAATGCAGCCAGTCGCAGGCGGAATGGGCAGCCGGGGGAAGGGATGGGTGGATAATCGCTGGAATCGAAATAGCTGAACTACCTTCCGCGCCGGCTTTGCCATCCGAGCTACAAATTGGAACCACAGCAGCGCGCCTGCAGAACCCACCACCCGCGGGCCTTTCATGCTACTTCGTTTTCACGCCGCTCTGGGATGAGCCTTGAATTCATTTGCCGGCAGGATCTTCACTTCAGCCGTTTCAAGATCCAGTAGTTGGTGTTCCCGTCCGAAAAAAATCGGTCGGGACGTTTTCGGTCCTGCGGTTTGGAATCCTTTTTCCAACCGCTCTCGGGGTAGCAAATCTTGAGAGTGTTCTGGTCGAGGAATTCGTAGATTCCCGGCAAGAATCCATCCGCGGGCGGTGAACCGGCGCCAAAGAAGGCCTCGTTGAAGTCCAGCCAACGCGGCATGTCGTTGACGTGAACCGTGAGTTTGCCGCGGACATCGTGAACTTTTACTCGGCCATCGACAGTAATAGTTCCGATGTGCTGCTTGGCACCGGAGAACTTGCCGGCTCCCTCGAATCCGTCGTCCAGAAACAACAGCGGCATCCATTCGCCGGCGAGCAATTCCTGGTGCTTGGCGACATCGGCCGGTGACGCGGGCTTCACGCGCTCGCGTTCCAGTACGAACAGGATGTGGTCAGCAGTTCCCTCCATTCGTTTGGGGCGTCCTTTATCCAGATTGCGATGGCGAAAGCTGATCTTCAGGTAATCCTGGGTGAACAGAACGTAGATGCCCGGCAGCGTCTGGACCGAGCCGTCCTCGGTGCGAATGCCCCCGTCAATTTCGGCGGGTGAAGGATTGTTTTTGGCAGCCGGCCGAAGCGCGTAGTTGGCGGAAAACTTAATCATGCCCTTGGAGTCCTTCCATTCCAGTCCCTTCTCATTGATATCGACTACGGAATCGCGCAGGGCGGGGTCATTCAGCTGGTCATCGAAGTTCTGCACCACGGCCAGGACTCGCCACTTTCCCTGAATGGCCTCCTCATCGCCGACCGGTGGCTGTGCCTGGAGGACACTGAGGATGCCGAAAAGCGGAGCAAGAAACAACTGATTCATGATCTAATTCTCCTCCAGCGAACACGAGACAATGACTCTGCCGGCCTCAAAACTGTTGTCATCCTGTGATGGAATACGATCCAAAAAGAATTCAGGAAGGGTCCCTGATCACGACAACCCTTCGAGCCGCCGATTCGCGTCGCCGAAGCGGTCGACGCGTACGCCCGTTTGTTTTTGAGGGCGAGGTACAAGCTGTTGAGTTCGCGGCCATTGCCTTCGAGTCGTTCGATGACTTTGCCGGAACGGGAAACACGCGGGGAAACATCCTTCCGTCATAGCAGGGCCTGAATCACGTTTCCCTGGCAAAGCCGATGGGGCCGGCCGGTGGGATCGTGGATCTCTGTATGCAATGGCAATCCCAGCAGAGAGTAGAAGGTCGCGAGGATGTCCTCGGGACGCACTCTGCCGTCGCGCGGCTGAGCGCCGAGGGAATCGGATGCTCCAATCGCTCGTCCCCCTCGAATACCGCCGCCGCCCACGAGCACGCTGTAGACGGCGGGCCAATGGTCCCGGCCTCCGCCGGGTTTCAGGCGGGGAGTCCGGCCAAACTCAGCCATCCATGCCACGATCGTCGTGTCGAGCAGACCGCGCAGGTGAAGATCCTCGAACAGTGCCGACACGGCCTGGTCCGATTCACGGAGGTGAAGGGGAATCTTTCGCCCATCGTCGCCATGCGTATCCCATTTACTGTTCGTGTTTTCGCTGGTGTCGGCCACGAGAACGAGTCTCACACCCGCCTCGACGAGGCGACGTGCTGCCAGCACACTTTGCCCAATTCCGGGGCCATATCGGTCGCGCACTCGCATCGGCTCTCGTGAAATGTCAAACGCTTGACTGCTCGCAGCGGACCGAAACAGATCATACGCTCGCGTATAGCAGATATTCATGTCCCGCACGTTAGGCGCATGGGCCATCCGTGTGGCATACGAGTCGAGTTGCCTGAGCAGATCGCGACGATCCGCCGATCGGTCAGGCCCAACATCGGAGGGAGGCGTTGCGCCCACGACGCTGAAGCTGCCCGAACTGTGATCCGGCGCGACGACGAGCGGATCGTAGCCCGCCCCCAGGAAGCCGGCATTCTGGCCATTGGAATAATTGCCGTTGTCGATCATCGGCATCGGCAACTGAACATACGACGGCAGATCCGCGTCTGAATGGCAAACTTTCGCCAGCGCCGATCCGATGGCGGGAAAGTCCTCACGCGCCGCCCGTGTGTTTTCATTGGCAATCCGGGGCCGATACCCCGTAAACGCGAGGTGGGTTGCGGGATTGTGGGCACCAATATCATGAGACACAGCACGAAGCACGGAAAAGAGATCGGACATCGCCGCGAGACGGGGGAGATTGCTGCCCAATCTCATACCGACTGTTCGTGTCGCGATGTCGCCGTAGAGGCTGCGAACCTCCTCCGGAGCGTCGGGCTTGGGGTCCAACGAGTCGTGTTGCGACGGACCGCCCCACGGCACGACGAGAATGATTGACTTCTCCGTTCGAGCTCGAGTCCGGTTCTCCGCATGCAAGAGTTGCGGCAGCGACAAACCGATCGTCCCGAGGCCACCTGCAAAAAGGGCCTGGCGACGGGTGAATTGAACGCTTGAGTATTCGGTGATCATCGGTTCTTCCTTTTGCGTATCGTGCCCTTGTAGTTCTTCCGTTCCATCATTTCTCGTACGGTCGAGTCGGTGCAGTGTCGCACTTACGCTGCAAAATCCACATGTTTCGATTGCCATCGGACTGGAACTGCTTCGTCGGTATTCTCAATTCGTCATTCTTCACCGCTTCTCCTTTCCAGCCGCCTTCCGGCCAACAAGTGAACAAGGAGGTCGTCGATTCAAGTTGTTTGTCGAAGGCAGCGGCTGGTTTCGGCCCTGTGCAGCCCTCCGCCGCCGAAAGGGTTGCCACGGGCAGACATAATGGGATGATTCTCATGGTTCAGGAAGGGATGCGATCGACGCGAGGCTGTGGAACCGTAGTCGCATTACGACAACGCGGCTGAAATTCGGCTGCACGTTCCGCGCCCTGGGCCGACGCTACCCAGAGTAGCAACGTCGCCACGAACGACCCAAGGCACGGTTCTGATTCATCGCAATCTCCGAACCATTAGGGCGCGTGGGGGTCTTTCGCTTCGTTCACGCCAAAATCTCTTTGATCACCGTGCCTGAAACATCGGTCAAACGGAAGTCGCGGCCGCCGTAGCGGTAGGTGAGGCGTTCGTGATCGAGGCCCATCAGGTGCAACATCGTAGCGTGCAGGTCATGGGGGTGGACGCGTTTTTCCACCGCTTTAAAGCCGAACTCGTCGGTCGCTCCGTAGGCCATGCCGCCGCGCACTCCACCGCCGGCGAGCCACACGGAAAAACCCCAGTGGTTGTGATCGCGTCCATCGTTGCCTTGCGACGCCGGCGTGCGGCCGAATTCGCCGCCCCACAAGACCAGCGTTTCTTCCAGCAAGCCGCGCTGCTTCAGATCGGTCAGTAGGCCAGCGATCGAACGATCCGACGCGGCGGCCAACTGTTTGTGCTGTCCGTCGTTGTTGCCGTGCGTGTCCCACGGTTGCCCCGCGCCGGAATAAATCTGCACGACTCGTACTCCGCGTTCGACCAAGCGCCGAGCCAGTAGGCAGCTTGCGCCGAAACCGTTCATCTTTCCGTCCGTGCCGTGATAGAGCTTTTGCACGGACTCGGGTTCCGTACGCCACGCGAACGCTTCCGGCGCGGCGGTTTGCATGCGGAACGCGAGTTCGAACGAAGCGATGCGGGCGTCGAGCGGATCTTCCTTCGCGCGTGTGGCCTGATGTTGTGCGTTCAGTTGCTGGATGAAGTCCAGTTGTCGTCGCTGCGAGGCGGCCGAAAGCTGACCGTTTTCCAAATGCGGCAGCACTTGCTGCGGACGAAAGTCGATCGGCAAATTCAGATGGCAGCCTTGGTACACGCCCGGCAAGAAACGGTTGCTCCAATTTGCCGCGCCATTCACCGGCAGACCGGGACTGAGCACCACGTAGCCAGGGAGGCTTTCGTTCTCGGTTCCCAACCCGTACAGCAGCCACGAACCATACGACGGCCGAATCGCCTGCACATGGCCGCTGTTCATCATGAACATGGACGGTTCGTGGTTGGGGATGTCGGTGTACATCGAGCGGATTACGCAGAGATCGTCGGCGAAGCGGCCCGTTTCGGTATACAACTCGCTGATCTCCAAACCGGATTCGCCCCGCTTCGGAAATTTGAACGGCGACGGCCGCAACCCACCGGTGCCGTTTTCCGTTTTCAGCTCAGCGGTGCTCGCCGGTCGCTGACCCGCGTGAGTCGCCAGCGCTGGCTTGGGATCGAACGTGTCCACCTGCGACGGGCCGCCGTTCATGTAGAGGTGAATGATATGTTTCGCTCGCGGCCGAAAATGCGGCGGCTTGAGCGACAGCGGATTGGCCGCCACGGCTTCACGATTACCGCACAGACCGGCGAGTCCAACCAAGCCGAGTCCCGTTCCCATGCGTTGCAAGGCTTCGCGTCGGGTGAACATCATTGGTAACTCCATATAGCCGAGGCCGTTCGGATAACTCATTCAATCCACGTAAATTCATTCGCGGCCAATAAGGCGTGGGCCAATTGTTGCCAGGCGGTCTGTTTCTCATCCGTCGCCAGGATCGAACGGACAAACGCCGCTGCCGCCGCCGCTTCATCCGCTGTGGGGGAACGGCCAAACGCTTCGCGGTAACTCCACGCGATGCGAGCCTCCTCGTCCGGACTGGAATGTTCGATCCGCGCGGCGAATTCGCGGGCACTCGTCAGCATGAACTCGCTGTTCAACACGAACAATTGCTGCTGCGGGACGATGGTAGTGTGCCGCTGTTCGCTCGACACATTCGCGTCCGGAAAGTCGAACGCCACCAGCAGTTTGTCCGGTTCCAAGCGACTGATCTTGCCATACAAGGTGCGGCGCACGTGCGCCGGTTCGGCGAGGCTCGTCGAAGGTCCGCCGAGCGACCGGTCGATCCGCCCAGAAGTTGCCAACACGGCATCACGCCAACTTTCGATCTCCAATCGCCGCGGCGCGAAGCGCCACAGCCAACGGTTGTCGGGATCGGCAGCGGCAGACCGGCTATCGAAATCGGCCGCTAGCTGATACGTCGCAGAATTGAGTATCTCGCGGTGCAACCACTTCAACGACCAGCCGGCGTCCATGAAACGCACGGCCAGCGTGTCGAGTAACTCGGGGTGCGTCGGCCGTTCGCCAAGTTGTCCGAAGTTGCTCGGAGTGGCGACGAGCCCACGGCCGAAATGTTGCTGCCACACTCGGTTGACGATCACGCGTGCTGTCAGTGGGTTGTCACGGGAAGCGATCGCGTGCGCCAAATCGAGTCGCGTGAATTTGTCCGGCGAACGGGGCGTGTCCGAGGCGGAACTGAGGATTTGCAAGAATCCGGGCGGAGCCACTTCTCCGGGCCGCAGCACATTGCCGCGAATGAAAACTTTCATCGGTCCGCCGCCGCCGGTCACGCCATGCGCTCGGGGAGGCTGCGGCGGCGCGAGCTTCGCGTGCGCGGCAATTGCCGCTTGCTGCGAGGCATGCTCCTGTTTCTGTTCCGGCGAAAGCAGGTCGGCCACCTCCTTCGCACTTACCGCGAACGGCGCCTTGCCGTCGAGCCATATCGCTTTCAGCAGTGCGTCTTGAGCCGCGTTTGGCTTTTCTGATTTGTCGCGAACCGCCAGCGCCTCTTTGATTTCGCGAACTAGTTTGGCGGTGGCTTCGCGCAGACGATCGGAGATGAACGCGTTGGTTCCCTCGATCATCGGCTGTTTCGACTCCTCGGCGACCACGCCTGCCCATTCTGCGAACGGCGCGGGTGGCTTGCCGCTACTGATCGTTTCCACGAACTTTCGGCAGCGGCCCAAGAACAACGGGGACAACTTTTCTTGGTCGGCGGTCTTCGTTTCGTCGAACACAACTTTGCGGAGCTGCAGGATTCGCATTTGCCACGCCACTAGCAGCAGCCGTTCCGCGTCTTTCAATGCGGTGTGGCCGATGTCGCGGCCGCGAGCTTCCAACCATTGGTTCAATTGCGATTGCTTTTCTTTTGCTGCTTTGTCCCACGCTTGATAGCGCGCGATGTCGTCGGGCGAGGCGAGTTGCACTTCGTCCCAGCCGGCGCCGTTGTATGCCGCGGCAAGTGAATAGTAATCGCGCGTCGGGATGGGATCGTACTTGTGATCGTGACAGCGAGCACAAGCCACAGTCAGGCCGAGCAACCCACGTGTGAGCGTGTCGACTCGGTCGTCGATCTCGTCCGCTTTCACCTGCTCGCCCACATTGCCTTTGTGATAAACGGCCCCCAATCCCTGGAACCCCAGCCCAGCGAGCCGCCGCGTGTAATCATCCACGGGACCGGGTAACAGATCGCCCGCCAATTGCAATCGCAGGAATTCATCGTATGGCAAATCCTCTGCCAACGCGCGGACGACCCAATCGCGGTAGCGATACGAATGGGGCCAGGGGTTCACGAAGGCGAGCGCTTTGTCGTCCGCGTAACGCGCCACGTCGAGCCAGTGCCGCGCCCAGCGTTCGCCGTAATGCGGCGATGCGAGCAGCCGATCGATCGCTTTCGCCGTCGCCTGTGGCGAGTTGTCGTGCTCGAAGTCGCTCAGTTCCTCGGCAGTAGGAGGCAGGCCGATCAAGTCGAACGTCACTCGCCGCAACCAGGTTCGTTTCGCGGCGGGAGGCGTCTGGCGCAGCCCTTTCGATTCGAGCGCCGCGAGCACGAAATAGTCGATCTCGGTTTTCGGCCACGCCGGATTCTTCACAGCCGGCGCGGCATGTCGCTGCGGCGGTTGAAACGCCCAGTGACGTTTGGCGGCTTCCCAGTTGATCGCGGCGGATTTCGCGGTTGTGCCGTCGCGCGGATCGACGGCACCCGTTTCGATCCACTTCACAAAATCGGCGATCACCGCGTCGGGCAACTTTCCCGTCGGAGGCATTTCCAGGCCACCTTGATGTCGCAGCGCCGCAATCAACAAGCTGCGACCGACGTCGTTCGGCACCACGGCAGGCCCCGTCTCACCGCCGGTGCGGCTGCCGCCGCGCGTGTCGAGCAACAGCCCTCCCTTCAATTTCTTCTGCTGCTTGGCGTCCGTCGAATGACACGAGTAACAATGATCGACCAAAACCGGACGAATGCGCTGCTCGAAGAATTCGACATCAGCCGCGGTCGGTTCGGCGGCGGGCAACGGCACATGCGCGAAGCAGTTGATCGACGCGAGAACAAGCAAATGGATGATTCGTCTGGCCATCGGTAAGTCCGTCAAGCTTCGAGCTTCTTCGTGCGGAGAGGATAGTTCAAATCAGCTACGACAAGTTGCCAATGGAACCCTACGGACTTGACGATCGGCGTAGTATCCACATGTTGCGGTCGCCATCTGATTGGAGCGCGGATGGTGGCTGGCGGTCGGCTTCAGGCAGATCCCTTTTCCAGCCGCTTTCTGGATAAACGATGAACAGCAAGTCGTCGCCACAGAAGCTATAGAGGCTAGGGCAGCGACCGAGCGACATGCCGTGTTCGCTCAGGGTGATGTCCATTCGCCCGCGTTTCCCGGCGGCGGGCAGTTGATATGGACCGGACATCTGCGGCTTGCCGCGACCATCGATCTTCAATACGCGATCAGCGGTGATTTCCACCAAGCCGCGGGGCGCCGTGCGGTTCGCCTGCGAATCGTCGAGTTCCGTCAGGAGTTCCCACTTGCTGGGCAAACGCGCGGCGTCCTTGACCGGGTCAGCGGGCTGATGCGGCGACACAGCGTCGCGTGTGAGAACCAGCAGCATCGTCCCCGACCCCCAGCCGTGATAGCCGTTCTTGTGATTCGGAGTGGGCCAGTTCTGGTCGGCGATGTGGATGCAGAAAAACACGATGCCGTAATCGGTCTGCTTCCAGCGTGCGAATCGCTCGACACCATCGTTTGGGCTTTCACTGCCGGTTGTGACACACAGCAGTTCGTTGGGATCGCGCGGCGACTTCTTGGCGTCAGCCTCGGGCAGCGGTGGCGCGAGCTTGCACTCGGCGACCAACCATGGCTTGCCGTCGGGATTCGGTCCCCACTCCAACTTCTTCGCGCCAATCGTCACCTTGGAACCGTGCATCGTCGGTTCGCTCTCGGCAAGATTTTTGTGGTTCCGCTGCGCGAGCAAGACGTGCCATTTTCCTTCGATCGGTTTCAGCACTTCACCCGCTTTCGGTGGTGCTGCAACTTGCGCGTTTGCGGGCTCGGCGACTAAAACAAGTAAAGCCCATCCAGCGGCTACGCTCGCTAGAGCAGGTACGGCTCGGCACCCATCTTTCCAAGTTCCGGCGAACGCAGCTACGAAACGGGCCGTCGAGTTGAATATCGAACAGGCATTTATCATTGCGTTCAGTCTCCGAAGAAGCGAGGGCAACAAGGTTCAAATTAACTTTAAGGATTGGCAGGTTTGGGCAGTGCATCGGTGGCGAGTGGCTCATCGGGTATGTCGAGCGCCTCGAGGCTATGACGCTGACAGATCAAACAACTGACTCCGCCGGGCAGGGTGATTCGCGAGTCGCCGCGTTCTAGCTTTTCGCGCTGGTTCAGCAACTCGACTACAGCTCGCGACGCGACGCCAAAATCTTTTGGTCGCGATGTTTCCTGGGGCGATTCCAACAGCTGATGATTCTGCCACCAAGTAATCGTCAACAGGTCGCCATCAATGCGGCAAATGGCTGGATAACGCCAACGTTTCAACTGGGGCTGGCCAGCTGCTTCGTCGATCACTAATTCGCGTCGTTTCGACTTCGCTCCGGTGGTCGGATCTACCTGTGGCACGAAGTGGTAGACGGGACACGCGACGCTCGTTAAATCCAAATTCCACGGTGAAACGTTGCGATCCAATTTCCAGCGAGCGAAGTTGTCTTCGTCATGCTGCCAAGCGATCCGTCGATGCGACGGCTCTCCCTTACGGTTTTCCGGATAGAAGAGTGCGCACCGTCCGTCCGCGGCGAAGACCAAGTTCGACCATCCCCGCAGTGAACTCGACGCCTCCGGCAACGGCCCCGGATCGCGCCCATGCCGCCGTAGCAAGTCGCCTTCGGAGGTCGGATAGGAAACGACCCGCCACGTTCCGATCAGCGGACTTCGCGGGCTTTCTGGTTGGTCTACCGCGAAGGACAGTTCAGATAACAATGCGACGGACAGAAAAATCAGTCCGCAGTTGGTGGCGTTCATATAGCATCCCATTGGCCCATATTCTCTTTAGGCAACCAACAACTCACTAATCACTCGCCGGCTGTCGCCGAAGCCCTCGGCAGAGACGCCCAGCCGCTCGGACATGGTCCGCAGCACGTCGCAGACGGTTGTCGCGTCAGGTTTGGCGCTCTTGTCGATTTGGCCTTTGAAGTCCTTGTGCGGGTTGAACCGGAGATGGCTGCCGTGCTTGAGGCCCAATCGGCTGCCGCCGGCGAGCAGCATCGGCAGGTTCGACGGGTTGTGCGTCCAGCTCATGCCGCCGCCATAGAGCACCATCGTGTTGGCGAGCAGAGTCGAGTCCCCTTCCTTCGTCTCCGCCAGCCGTTGCAGGAACCGTCCGAGCCGCGCGACGAACCACTTGTCGACGCTTTCGAGGAAGGCGTAATCCTTCGGCTTCTGCTCTTCCGTGTCGAAGTTCGTGCCGTGCGACGCGCGGTGATGCAGGTCGTTGCCGAACTCTGGCCACTTGCCGAAGAACTCGTGACCGGAACCGCACGCCAACAGCGACACGATCCGCGACTGGTCGCTCTGCAATGCCAATGCGACTAGTGAAAGCAGCGAATCGAAATAATCCTGCCGCTGCATCTGCGGATCGACGTCGAGCTTCAGTTCGCTCTCGGAAATCGGCAGGGGTCGCGACGCGAAGTAGCCGCGATCGGCCTGTAACCGGCTCTCGACGTCGCGGACGCTTTGCAGGTAGTCGTCGAACCGCTCGCGATCGTTCTTGCCGAGTTGCTTCGTGAGCCCCTTCGCCTGCTCGCCGACGAGATCGAGGACACTCGACCGGCGTTCGAGCCGCGCGAGAACATCGGGGGAACCAAACAGTTCTCCGAACAATCGCCGCAGGTTGTTCTCGGCACTGACGGGGGCTCCCTTGGCATCGAACGACGTAGTAACCGTGCCGCCGGGAGCACTCAGCACGAGGCTTTGAATTCGCGTCCGCCCGCCGATCGCCCGAGCTATGTGTTGGTCGATGGAAATCGTGTTCGGTTCGACCGGGCCATCTTTGCTCTTGTATTTCTCATTGCCGGTCAGCCAGACGCCGACTTCGTAGTGCCCGCCGCCGGCTCCCTTGGCGTGCTCCAGGCCGGAGAAAATCGTCAGTTCTTCGCGAAACGGCGCGAGCCCAGCCAGCGTGCTGCTCAACGTGTAATCGCGGCCGAAGTCTTTTGGATGCCAGCGCCACATATTTACGCCGCTGGGAACCATGAAGAACACGGCGCGGCCGGGCGCGGAAGACTTCGCTGGCGCTTCAGCGGCGAATGTTTCGAGCCACGGCAATGGCAGGCAAACGCCCGCCGCTTTCAGCAGGTGACGACGAGTCAGCATGAGTTGGTCCTCGCTTGGAGTTATCCGTGGGTGAATGACTTACTGAGTACGATCGAGATAATCACATTCCGCAGCCGCCAGCCATCTCGGCGAGCGACGGCGACGAGGTCGGCGATCAGCGCATCGTCTTGCAACGTCAATTGCCGGCCGAGCGCGTAGCGGGTGAGGCTGCGGATCAGGGTTTCGCCGAACTGGTAGCGATCGGTCATCGGTTTACCACGAAGCAGCGACGCGAATTCGTCGAGGTTCGCGAACGAACGGCCATCAGGAAACGTGCCGGAGCAGTCGAGGTCGATCGGCTTGTCGGGCTTGCGCACGAGCTTCTGGCCGAGGTAATCGAAGTCGTTCCAGACGAAGCCGAGCGGGTCGATTTTGCGATGGCAGAGTTGGCACGTGTTCAGCGACGTGTGCAGCTTCACCTGTTCGCGTAGCGTCAATTGGCGGCGTTTCGTGTCAGCCTTGGCCTGGGCTTCCAGCGGTTCGACATTGCCCGGCGGCGTGCCGGGCGATTCGCCCAGGATGCGATCGAGCAGATAAACGCCACGGAGGATCGTCGACTCCTTGTTTCCCCGCGACGCGGAGGCCAGCACGCCCGCCATTGTCAGCCAGCCCGCGCGGCGATCAGGCGGCGCGGCGACCGGGCGGAAATCGGCGCCAACTGGCTCATTGATGCCATAGTACCCAGCCAGCCGGTCATTCACGACAAGCTGCTCGCTGCCGATCAGTTCGTAGAGCGAGCGGTTTTCCTTGAGCACGTGTTCGAAGAACCGCACTGGCTCGACCGCCAGATCACGCTTCAATCGCTCCTCGCGGAGTGCGGCTACTTGGTGGTTGTGGAATGTTTCCTGCACAAGGTTGAATTCGATCGGATCGGTTTCGACACGATCCAGCGAGAGCAAGCGACGGACGAAGTCCTCGCTGAAGACGCGGCTGCGCGGGTCGTTGAGCATGCGCTCGACCTGCGCGGCAAGGATTTGTTTGTCGCGAAGCGTTCCCCGGCTGTCGTTCGCTAGTTCCAACAACTCGCGATCCGGCCCTGTTCCCCAAAGGAACAATGACAGCCGATTCGCAAGTTCGATCCCGCTGAGCGGCGCGACCTGTTCGGCCTTGCGTTCGACGACGTAGATCGCGAATGGCGACGCGAGCACCGCCGTCAGCGGTTGTTGCAACGCTGCATCGCGACTAGCGCCGGCGACACGACGCTTCTCGTAGAGGGCAACGAACGGCGCCAGTTCGTCTTGTTCCACCCGCCGACGCCACGCTTTCGCCGCGACGCTCGCCAGAATCGCCGCCGCACGTTCGCGATTGCTTTCGATGCCGTCGCCGGCCGTAAGCAGCTCGCGATGGCGGCGCGGAGGCCACTCGCTTGTGCCAGGCGCCGTCACTTCGACATGGTCGATGACAAGCTGCGGCTCGTCCCAAGGCCACGGGGGCGCGGGCTTTCCCTTTTCGCCAGACGGCGGTGGGCCGCGATCAGCGATCGGCATGTAGTCGTTCGTGATCCGCACCGAAATGTGCTTCGAACGCTGAAACAGCACGTACGGAAAATCGATCAGGTCGAACGGAATCTCCACCTCGAAATCGCGCAGCGCGTCGGCCCGGTTCGTCACCGGGAACGACGCAACCTCCTTGCCGAATCGTTCGTTTTCGACGTTGTTGTAAAGCGAAACTCGGAGGATCGGGGCTCCTTCGCCGGGCGGAATCACCGCGCCGGCGCGGATGCGGAGATGCAGCACGCCACGCGGCTCGAAGTACGGCAGCGAGATGTACCACGAGCCGACGTTGATCTTGTCTCGCCCCAGATAGCCGTCAACGCGAAAAATGGGGGGCAGCTGCACCGCTCCGTCGGGCGTGCAATCGGCCGAACCGATCGTGACCGGCGCGAGCCGAGTCTTGTCGCCATCCAACGGCGGAAACTTGGTGAGGAATCCGCGATGGGTCGCGTAGATGTTTGACGGCGTGAGTCCCCGCGCGTCGATGCGATACGCGAACGACCGTGGCCGCTCCTCCGTAGCGAGCGTCGCCGCGACGGCCCGCTCGGCCAGTTCCGCGTATGTCTTCAAATGCAAACTCTGAAACGTCAGCAGATCGCCGTCATTGACGGGGGTCGGCGTCTGCGGGTCGTTCGGCAGCTTCTCATGCAGTTGGAGTGGCACGTTGGCGAAGTGCAGCCCGAGCACATCCTGCAAGAGCCGCGAGTATTCGACTCGCGTCAGCCGCCGCATCGTCGTCCGCCCCGCGCCGCCGCGATCGGCGAGCACGCCGCGTTCGACCTCTTGACGAATCCACTTTGTCAACGTTTCCAACTCGTCGGTGGTGAGCCTCGGCTTTTCGCTCGGCGGCATCTCGCCGCGAACGAGCATCGCGTAAACCTTTTCCCACCGCTCCCGCGTCTTCGCATCGCCAAAGTCCGGAACCGGCCCGTTGAGCCGGATGTCGGCTTTCGGCTTTTCTGACCCGTGGCATTCGATGCAGTGCTTGGCAAGCAGCGGCTGGATAGCGCGGTCGAATGTCGGCGACTCTGCGTGGGCCGAAGCAAGCCACAGGCCGATACACAGCCACGCGATCGGCGGCACCACACTATTCGACTTGGTCATGGCCCATGCTCCTACCGCAGGTCGTAGCAATACAGTCCGTCGTGTCCCCGTACGAAGATGCGGCCGTCGACGATCGGCGAGATGACCGCCATGCAGGCATAGGCGCTGTCCGACGGGTGCGGCGGGTGCCAGGCGCTCAGCGGCTTTAGGTCCAGATCGAGCAGCATAAACGATTGGCCGCCGTGCTGGCCTTCGGGGTTCAGCAGCAGCCGGTTGCCGATCACCGCCAACCACGGATTGCTGCCGGGACCGTGAAGACCTGGAAACGCGTCCTTTCCCTTCAGTGAGCCGAGCAGCTTGCCAGAAGACAGTTCGTAAGCGCGGATCTCCTCGCGACCCATCAAGTACACCCGGTCCTTTCCGAGCGTCACCGGCATGTTTTCGTCGTTCGGCAGGAACTCGCCCTGCCAGGCTTTTTCCGCGCCGGTTGCTGACAGCTTCCACGCCTGAGGCACGCCGCCGGTCGGCTTCGCTTGCGGGTCGGACGGCGGAGCGAAACCGATCAGCAAGTCGCCGGCGACTTGAGCCATCGCACCCGTCGGCGAATGCCCCATGCCCGAGAAGAACCGGATCGGCTGTGACCAGAGTCGCTTCCCGGTGCCTGGCTCCAAGCACTCGACCTTTTCAAACGGCAGCTTATCGGCCGCGTAGACGATCAGCTTCTCGCCGCCGGACGACCGCCACAGCAGCGGATGCTGGCCGGGGGACTTCCAGACCTCGCGGCCGGACGTTGCATCAAGCCCGATGGTCGAACCGCCGATCGCGACGACCACGACGTTGCCCGACACCAGCGGACCGGTGCCGCTCGGCGTCCCCCCTTTGCCGATGAGCTTCGTCGCGGCCGCGCCGTATTCCCAGGCGAGCTTACCGGTCGCGGCGTCTAATGCATAAACGCGGCCACCGTAACCCTGCGCGAATACCTTGCCGTTGGCGACCGTCGGCGTCGGGTTCATGCCGCGCCACTTGTGCGCCTGCATATTGCCGGACCGATCAGGCAACTCGGTACGCCACAGCGTCTGACCGGTCGCGGCGTCGAACGCCACCACGACGTCGTCCGCGAACGGCCGATACCAATCAATCATCGCGCGGTGACCGTGCGGACTAAGCGTGTGCTTCTTCGCAAATTCGATCACGTCAGTTTCTGACGTGACCTTTGGAGCGGCGGCTCCATACGGCAGCGGCGCGGCGCCGATCGTCCCGGACGGGCGATAGAAGTAGACGAAAACGCGGCCGTCGGCGATGACGGGACTGGACGCTCCGCCGGCACAACCGGTCATGCACGCGCGATGCGGATAGCGATCCTCCGGCCCCTTGCCCCACATGCACGGCAAGGGCTCTTCCGCCTTCCATTGCGGACGAGCCTTCGCGAGATCATCCGCCAAAGGATGGGCGTTCGTTGGACCGCCTTGAGTCGCGAAATAGGTCGGCCAGCCCGCCTCTCGAACGACAGCATTCAGTTCTCGCGATTGCGTGGCCGTCAGAACCGAGCCGGATAACTTGCCATTCAAGTTTGTTGCCCCGATCTTCCCACTGAACGTGCCGGCGACTTGCCCGCGTTCAATCGTGGCGGCGATCGTGAGATTCAACGTTCCCGTGTCCGCAATCGGAGCCCACACCTTGACCGACCGGCCATTCAACTCACCTTGCAACTTGTCGCCGCTTATCCGCAGAGAATTCGTCTCGATCCAGATACGATGGGCGTCCTTGCGTTGCGGAGCGGCAAACCAAACCGCAGCTCCTTGGCCGTCGCGGAAACTCAGGAACAGCGGCAGGTCAGTCCCGTCTTCGCCGCCTCCTTCGAGCTTCAGCGTCACCGTCTGATACTCGCCCGAAACCGCCAACACTTTCGGCGCGGGCAAATCTTGCCCCCAAGCCCAGCTCGCACCCGCGGTCAAGCACAGTAAGAGGAGCAGCTCATCAAGGCGCTTCATATGTAGGAACCTCATTTGTGTAGAGCGGACACTCTTGCACATCTGAATCTTGAGACGGCCGGGGTGCCCGTACTACGCATGCCGGTCACGACAGCAACGCGCGGATCGGTTGGCCGTGATCGATGGCGATGCGTTTCAGGGCGGGGGAGACTTGGCGGGAGATCCGGAGTTGGCCGAGGTCGAACAGGTAGTGCATTAGCGTCGCGGTCAGGTCGTCGACGCCGACCGGATCGCGGTCCACTCGGCCGCCGCGTGTGTCGGTTTCACCGATCACCTGGCCGTGTTTCAGGCCGCCACCAGCGAACAAGATCACGCCTGCGTTCGGGTTGTGATCGCGACCGGCGCTCTTGTTGATGCTCGGCGTGCGGCCGAACTCGCCGACGACCACCAGCAGGATGTCGTCCGACAAGCCGCGTTGTTCGGTGTCGTCCAGGAAGGCTGCGACCGCGTGGTCCACCGGCGGCGCGAAGAGGTCCATGCCCGTCTGGATGCCCCAGATCGCTTCGCCCCCGTGCATGTCCCAGTTGGAATGCACGACCGTCACGAATCGGCTGCCGGCCTCGCACAGCCGCCGCGCGAGCAACATCTGTTCGCCGAGCGGAAAGCCGGTCGACGGGCCGTCGGTCTGCCAGCGGTTGTCCTTGCCCCAGCCGTAGATCGGGCAGTGGCTGGTGTCGTACGCCGCGACGACGCGCGGGTCTTCTTGCGACAGATCGAGGGATTGGCGAATCGCTCCGCCCAGCAGCACCTCGTACGCCTGCTGCTGCATCGAATCGAGATCGCGGAACGCGGGGTTGCCGTCCAGTTGCCTCCGCAGACGATCGAATTCGCTGAGCAAGCCGCGTCGCGAATCGAGCCGGCCCGTCGGCAGTCGCGGCTTCAGCAATTCGACCCAGCCGCCGTCGGGCTCCGCATTCTTGCCGTTGCTGGAACCGAGCGGGTTGAACGGAGCGAAGGCCGCACCGAGCGAGCCGGGACCGCTGCCGAGCACGCCCGATTCCACGCCCGGGTTGACGCTCGAAATCTTCAGGCCATCGACCGCCTTGAACACCGGCGGAATGAACGCGTAGCTTGGCATGCCGCTCCGCGGATCGTTCGCCCCGCGAGCCTGCGCGAGGAGCGAGCCCATGCTCGGGTTGATGACCGCGCCCCCTTCGGTGCTGTTGATCGGGTCCTCGATGCCGCCGGTCAGCATGTTCTTCGAAGCCTTGGCGTGGTTGGCCGTCTTGGCGACGAGCGACCGCACGATCGTGAGTCGGTTGGCCCGTTCGGCGAGCTTCGGGAAGTACGAAGCGAACCGCACGCCGGGGAGCTTCGTCGCGATGTGGCCAGCGACACTCGTAGAGCTGTCGATGCCGTCCGGCTTCGGATCGAACGTCTCGTGCTGACTTGGCCCGCCAGCCAGGAACAGGAGCACGACCGATTTTTCCTTGGCGAACGATGGCTGCAATCCCGATGCGGCGTTCGCACGCACTGCCAGGAGATCAGCCAACGTCAGCCCACCGATACCGAGCAGACCGGCGGTCAGCACGTCGCGGCGGGATAGGGAATTGTAGGTTCGCGGGTTACGGGAGGGAGCGATGTGCAGCATGGCACTCCTAACGCAACTAGTGCTTGTCACGCCTTAGACTTGGGATTGTAGCCACGCTCGCCAGAGCGTGGGCGCTCGCAAAAAAGGCGTAGATCCCCACAGTCTGGCGACTGTGCCTACCCCAAATCAAATGTTGACAAAGCACTAGGGACCGGCACTCCTGCCTCCACAACTGCCCGCACCGTCCCTAGTTGTCTCCGCTGTCAACTTCCCGCTGTCGCGAAACGCGGCCGCGCGGGCTAGCAGAAACATGTGGGGAATACTTCCACCTTCCTATAGGGCGCTACAATAATTCGCGAATCTTCTCCCGGTTGTCGAGCACGTACAGCGGCCGGCCCGCGAAGTTGGGATACGTCAGGGCCGGGTTGATCCCCAGCACGTTGTCGTACAGCGTGGCCAGCAGATTCGACGGCGTGTACGGCGTCCCCACGGATCGCTCGGCTCCCCGCGTCGTCTGGCCGATCACTTGCCCCATCTTCAAACCGCCGCCCGACACCAGCCCGAAGCCGACCTCGTTCCAGTGATCGCGGCCCGCGCCGTTACCATTAATCTTTGGCGTGCGGCCCATCTCGCCCCACACCACCACCGCGACATCGTCCAGCAACCCGCGTTGCGACAGATCGGTGATCAGGGCGAATAGGCTTTGGTCCAAGTCCGGCAGCAGCTTCCGCAGCGATTTGAAATTGTTGCCGTGAGTGTCCCACGGGCCGGCCTTGTCCCAGGTATCTGGCTCCTTGTTGGCTGTCAGCGTGACGACCGGCACACCCGCCTCGACGAGGCGCCGCGCCTGCAAGAACTGCTGCCCCGCGTCGCCGTACAGCTCGCGCACGGACGCCGGTTCGCGGGTGATGTCGAACGCATCGCGAGCCTTCGACGACGACACGATGTCGAGCGCCAACGACGAATACGCATCCATGGCTTGCATGTTGCCACGAGCGTCGTCGATGTCGCGCCGCATCCGGTCGAGCGACGTGAGCAGTTGGCCGCGATCTTCGAGCCGCTGCGACGACACGCCGTCGGGCCGCGTGAGCCCGGAGTTCTTATCGCTGGGAACGAACGGATTGTGGGACGCGCCCAGGAAATGCGTGCTCCGCACGGGCTTGGTGTCCATGCCATCGAACGCGACAAACGGGGGCACCCCGCGAACGTTCTTGCCGAGGAAGTGGCTGGCCACGGAGCCAAAGGTCGGCCGATTGCTGGGCTTGGCGGTGGAGTTGTAGTAGCCCGTGTAGACCAGCGGCGGGTTGTGCCCTTCCAGATATTCGTTGAAAGTGAGGTTGCGAATAACGGACAGCTTGTCGGCGACGGTGGCGAGCTTGGGCATCAGCTCGCAGATTTCCAGCCCGGGAACGTTGGTGGGGATGGGGCGAAACTCGCCGCGAATTTCGGCGGGCGCGTCGGGCTTCAGGTCAAACATGTCCATGTGAGGCGGCCCACCGTGCAAATAGACCATGATGACCGACTTCTGTGAGCGAGTTCGCGGGGCCGCCTGAGCCCGCAGTTGCAGCAAGTGGGTCAGCGTCAGCCCGCCGAGGCCGAGCGCCCCGACTTGCAAGAAATCTCGTCGACCCAGACGACGGCTCGACGTGCTCGATTCGGAAACGGTGAGCATGATGATCTCCTTGGGCAGGACGGTCTTCATATCCGTCCGTTCGCTTTTGGAAAGGTCTGGAGACGCAAGAATGTACCATCCTACAAGATTGACTCGGCAGACGAAAAACTTAGCAGCTAAAATCGGATTTCCGCCGATTTCGCCGAGCTTCGAAGAATCTTTGCTAAGTTCCGGACTTGGCGAGTCAATTAACTAACGATGACTTCTCCTTCATCCCACCCCCCGGTTCAGACCTTGTTTTTGCAGCATGCTGCGGCGGTGCGGGGGTTTGTGCTGGGGTTGGTCCCCGATCGGGCGGCGGCGGAGGACATCTTTCAAGAGGTGTTCCTGACGGTCGCGCAGCGGGAGGCGGATTTCGATCGCAGCAGGAATTTTTTCGCTTGGGTGCGTGGTATCGCTCACAACAAGGTGTTGGAGCACTTCCGGCGGCAGCGAACGGCGTTTCAGTGCGACGAGCAGTTGCTGGAATTGTTGGCGGAGTCGGCGGAGACCGTGAGCGAGGGGCTGGAGCGTCGGCGCGAGGCGTTGGCTCGGTGTCTGGACCGGTTAGCTCCGCGGGCGCGGGAAATTATCGACTTGCGATATGCCGAACAAGCGTTGGCTCCGCCGGAGTTGGCTCGGCAGATCGGCTGGACGACGAATGCGGTGAATGTTGCGTTGGCGCGGGCGCGGGCGTTTTTGAGGGAATGTACGCGGCAGGTCTTGGCTGGCGGTGAGATGTCATGAACGACCGATTATTCGAACTGATTGATGGCGTGCTGGAGGAACGGCTTTCGGAGTCGGACCGAGCCGAGCTCTCCGCTTTGCTGCGCGAGTCGGCTGCGGCGCGAGGGATCTACTGGGAGATGGTGCAGCAGGAGGTACTGCTGCAGGACTTGGTGCGCGAGTCGGCGGGGCGGGACTTGGCGCAGATGTCATTGGGGGAACTCAGCTCGGACAAGGTGTTGCTGGTTGCTGAGCGTTCGCGGCAGGGAGCCAGCGGCGGGCTTTCCGGGATCATTGCCAGTCTGGTTGTCATGGCCGCTGTGTTGCTGGCGGCGGGAGCCTATTTCGACTGGTTTGGCTCGTCGAAGCCGCCCGTTGCAAACGCAGTTCCGGCAGACACAGCGGGCAAGATAGCTTCTGCCGACGCCGTGGCCGAGATTCGATCGTTGAGCGGCGATGTGCGGATTGTCGGAGCCAAACGTGCGGTGGTCAAAGCGACTTCCGGGCAGCAGTTTTCCGTCGGCGAGGCAGTGCAGGTGGGCGAAGCGAGCGCGGCGGAGGTGGTGCTCACGGATGGCTCCCGGTTGTTACTGAGTGCCGATTCGCTGCTGCGGTTTGAATTGACGGACCAATCACAGCGGCGGTTGCACCTAGAGCGTGGGGGCGCCGAGGTCGAGGCTGCGCAGCAGTCGCCGGATCGGCCGCTGGTTTTCACGACTGGACAGGCTCGGCTCACGGTGCTGGGGACGCGTTTCCGGTTGTATGCCGGAGGCGACGACTCGCGAGTCGAGTTGGAAGAAGGCAAGGTGCGGTTCGAGCGGCAGGCGGACGGGCAAGCGGTTGACGTCGCGGCGGGGCAATTCGCGGTGGTCTCGGGCGACGACGCGCCGCTGGTCGCCGAGTCGCTGCGCACCGAATGGCGATTGCGTCACACCTTGCCGCGAGCGGGAAATCGAGTCGCCTTTTCGCATGGAACGACACGGTTCGCGACTGCTTCCAATTCCAAGTTGAACATCTGGTCGGCGGAAACGGGCGAGTTGCAGCACGAGATGTCCCAGGTCGACTTCTTCGATAGCTTGGCGTTCACTCCGTCCAATGACGCGATCGTGGCAGTGAATCGGAACGGTCGGGGATTGTTCTGGCCGATCGGTGAGCCGACGGCGCAGCAGTCGGATTTGAAACTGAAGCGAGGAGCTCTTCGCTCTTGCTCGGTATCGCGCGACGGTCGTTGGGTCGCTCAGACCACCGACATCGTGGAAGGGCACTTGCCGATCTGGCGCGTGGACGACGCAGGGACATTTTCTTCCGTGCGGTCGATTCCGATGAAAGCCGGCGGCGTGGCGATTGCGGCCGCCGACGCCGGGCCGCGGGTTGTCGCCAGTGTGTGGCACGGCACTACGATCCAGTGGGAAGGGGAGACAGGCCGCGAGTTGATGCGGTACCAATTCCCGTCGGAGTTGCATGTGCTGGAGATGGCCGATGAAGGGCATTGGATTGGCGGCTTCGGGAACAAGACCGGTTTGTTTTTGATTGACACGGCCGCGAGTGAGCAGCGGACGCTGTGGCCTGCCGGCAGTGTCCCGGTAAATGGGCTGCGGTTTTCTCGGGACGGTCGCCAACTGCTGGCCGCAATGGCGGACGGCGTGGTACGAGCCTGGTCGACCGCCGATGGCCAACCGCTGTTTGTCTTGGCAACGGGCGATTCGCGCTTAGAGTCGCTGGATATGTCGGACGACGGACAGTGGCTGGCGATCGCGGGGGATGCCCGGCGAGTCACCGTTTGGCAGTTGGAAACGAAGGGTCGGGAATGATGAGCACACACCACGTCTTAACCGCGCTCGCCAGGGCGTGGTTCGTAAGGCAAACGGGCCGCGCTCTGGCGATTGCGGTAACGATGGCGATTTGCTTGGCAGCCACCACGGCGGTGTTTGCTCAGGACCGCACCGCGCTGGTAATCGCCAACTTCGACTACGGTGAGTACCAACTCCCACAGGTGAAAGCGGAGGCGGCACTGGTCGGCGAATCGCTACGTCGCGAAGGTTTTCGCGTGACGACAGCGGAGAATCTTCCGGTCAAAGAACTCAAGGCGCAGATCGAGCAGTTCGCTCGCAGCACGGTGACTCGCGGCGTGGCGATCTGTTATTTCGCCGGGCTGGCGGGACAGTACCAGACGTCCAACTCAAAAGGCGCTTGGTGGAACCACCTTCAAGGTGCCGGCAAACCAGGCGACCCGCGCAACCCGGATCGCGAATCGCTGGCTCTGGTCGATGTACTTAAGCTCTTTTCGGACCACTCGGCCTGTACGACGAATTTGTTGATCGTGGATGCTCCGGGCGTGAATCCGTTTCTCGTGAATCGCGACAAGCAGCCGGCCGGTTTGGCGGCCGTCGACGCGAAGGAGTTGCCGAGCGACGTCGGGATTCTGTTCTCCTTCCCGCCAAATGCCGCGGGCGAGCCGACGTCGATGCTCGCGACCGCGTTTGCAAAACAACTGCCGAGCGGCCGCGATTCGATCGGCAAGCTGCTGACGGCGGTGGCCGACGACCTCAAGTCGCAGACCAGCGGCAAGCAGAAACCTCACTTCGTCAGCGGCCCGCGAATCGAAGCGGCGTCGTGGCCGTCGTTCGCCGCAGATGCCGTCTTGCAAGCGGTACCGTTGCGCGAAGGCGATCGACCCGGTCAACAATGGACAAACTCTGCCGGCATGGTCTTCTGCTGGTGTCCGCCCGGAAAGTTTCGGATGGGGAATCCGGAGCCAGGTCGTTCCGAGTTCGATGATGCCGAGCCGGTCGACGTCACGCTGACCGACGGCTTTTGGATCGGCAAGTACGAGGTCACGCAACTCGAAGCCGAACGCCTGAAGGCGGGAGCTGGTCGGTATTCGTTCGCTGGAAAACATCGGCCCTATCACGGTATTCAGCAAAACCAAGTCGGAAAGTTGTTCACGGCGCTGCGCGATTCCGATCGCAAAACCGGTCGTCTGTCCGAGGACTGGGAGTACTCGCTGCCGACCGAAGCTCAGTGGGAATACGCCTGTCGCGCGGGAACGACGACTCGCTATTCGTTCGGCAGCGACGACTCGCAACTCTGCGTCCACGCCAACTTCGCCGACAAGAGCTTGCTGGCCGACGACGATTCCATGCACTTCGCTGATGCGAAATTCGACGACGGCATCGGGCGGTCAGTGGCGATCGTCGGCAGCTATCGGCCCAACGCCTGGGGCTTGCACGACATGCACGGGAACGTCGCTGAATGGTGTGCGGATCGTTATCTGCCGCAGTTGCTCGGCGGGGTGAATCCCCTGTCCGATGAGAAGCGCAAAGACGCCTCGCCCTTCGGCATCACTCGCGGCGGCTCCTGGTGCAGCACGGCCAAGTACTGCGAAGCCGGGTTTCGCAACGCAGAGTACTCGGGCGGCAACGCAAAGAACCGAGACTTCATTGGGTTCCGGTTGGTCCTTACCAAGAAATGAAATTCATCTGCGCTCCGGCTTTGCCCTTCGAGCTATCGGATTGGAAGCGAGCGTAGGTTTAAATACAGCACTCACCGTTTCCGGATGTAAGTTTCCATGATCAGTAACCTTCAGTTCAAATGGATTCTAGGCGTGTTCCTTGTGCTCACGGCGCTCGGCTCGTTGGCGACTGCTGCTCCAGGCGAACTCAAGTTCGCGACGCTCGAAGAGAGTCAGGCGGAGTTCAATGGCTCCGTGAAGCCGGTGCTCGCCAAATTCTGTTCCAAGTGTCATGGGCCGGATATGGAGGAGAAGGAACTCAACCTCCAGACGCTCTCGTCCGATATGAAGGCTTCGACCAGCGCGGCGCGGTGGGCGGTCGTGATCTCGGCACTCTCGCTGGGCAAGATGCCGCCGAAAGGCGAGGCTCGGCCGACCGATGACAATGTCGCCGCGATTGTCGCCTGGATTCAGGCCGAGATGAAACGCTCGGGAAAACACGTTGCCATGCGGCTGGAAGTGCAGAACGGCAACGCGGTCCCGCACGCCATGTTGTTTGGGAGCAAGCCGAAATCAGGCATCGACACGCCGACCCGCGTTCGGCCGCTGAGCCCGGAGATTTATCAGACGTTCGTCAAAGATGTGGGCAAGGGAGCCACCACCGGGCAGCCTTTCACGCCCAGCCCCGGCACGACGTTCAAGGACATGGGGGCGTCGCGGCTCGACGAACCGACGACCAGCCAACTGCTCGACAACGCTCTGGCGATGGTCCAGCAACTCACGCCACACAAGATGGAAGATGGCGTGGCCAAGTCGACAGGCTTCGCGTCCAAGGAGTTGATTCGCCTGTTCGACGAGAAGAATCCGGCGACCGATAAGGAGATCGAGGCAGGGATTCGCCAGATGTTCGATCACGCCCTGCGTCGTCCGCCGACCACGGATGAACTGTCTCGCGTCACCGAACTGATGCAACGCAACATCAAAGAAGCCGGCCGCAAGACGGGCGTGCGGTTCACGTTGGCCGCCGTGCTACTCCTGCCCGAAGCGGTGCTGCGATCGGAACGCGGCGTCAGCACGCCAGACTCGTCTGGGTTGGTGCGACTGACTCCGCGCGAAATTGCGTTCGCCATGGCGTACGCACTTGGGGACACCCGGCCGGAATCGTGGCTGCTGGCCGAGGCCGACTCGGGAAAGCTCGATCAGGCCGCTGGCGTGCAGTCGGTCGTTCGCAAGCTGCTGGACGATCCCAAGTTCGCCAAGCCGCGGATCATGCGATTCTTCCGCGAGTATTTTGGCTACGCCAATGCGATCGAGGTCTTCAAGGGCGATGACGCCGTTGAGCATTACCCGCGCGACCTAGTGGCCGACACTGATCGGCTGATCGAGTGGATTCTGGAGCAGGACCGCGATGTCTTTCGCGAGTTGTTTTCCACGAACAAATCGTTCGTCAACTTCCGCTGGGACGCCAAGACTCAGAAGGGGACGCGAGCCAACAACAACGCCGTGCATCTGTCGTACGGGCTGCCTCCCGATTGGAAATGGACCGACAGGCAACCGATCGAACTCCCGGCCCAGCAGCGAGCCGGCATTCTCACGCAGCCCGCTTGGTTGGTGGCATTCTCCAAAAACGACGACAACGATGCGATTCACCGCGGCATCTGGGTCCGCGAACGGCTGCTCGGCGGCGCGATTCCGACGATCCCGATCACCGTTGACGCGCAGCTTCCAATCGCACCGGAACGCTCGCTCCGCGACCGGATGCAAGTCACGCACGAGGCGTACTGTTGGAACTGCCACAAGCTGATTAACCGCACGGCCTATCCGTTTGAGATCTACGACCACTTTGGCCGTTTCCGCACGCGGGAGTTGGTGAATGACCTGGAAGCGACGGCGAAGAACGTCGACGCGAAAGGCAAGTCGCAGGGGCTGATCAAGAAGGGGCTATCGATCGATTCATCCGGCAGTTTTGATTTGTTGGAAAGCGACGCACTCACGGGGAACGTGACGAATGCGATCGACTTCGCTCACAAACTGGCCAACTCGCAGTTTGCCGAACAGGTTTTCGTCCGTCATACCTTTCGTTACTGGCTCGGCCGCAACGAAACCCCGGGCGACGCGGCGTCGCTGCAAGCCATTCATCAGTCCTACCGCGACAACGGTGGCAGCATGAAGGCCCTACTCGTGGCGATGTTGTCGAGCGATTCGTTCCTGTATCGAGTGAAGAATCCGTAGGACGAGCACTCCTGTCCGTCCAAACTTGGAGTCCTAACTTCTTAGCCAACAAAAGACGGGCAAGAGTGCCCGTCCTACTAACCTCAAAGGAGCCAAAACATGGGTATTCATCGCCGTGATGCACTCAAGGGGATTTCGCTCGGCGCAGGCAGTTTTGTCTTGTCGACAATCTTGTCTCGCCTCGAAGCCCAAGCCGCCGGCAGTCGGACTTCGCCAAAGCGGTTCGTCTTCGTCGTCGAAAGCAACGGCGTCCGACCGGAGCAGATTTCCCCGGTTGGCCTGAAACGGGACTCGCGACAGGAGCGTCCGGGTGGGCCGACCGAGTTCATCGACGTGTCGCTTGCCGATCGCGAACTACAGATGTCGCTCGAACCGCTCAAGCCCTGGAAAGACAAGCTGACGATCGTCCAAGGGCTGTCGAGCCGCGTGTGTGGCGGCGGACACTCGAACAACTTCATGGCCCTCGGCGCGTTCGGCGCGGGTCGCGGCAACGGCGGCGAGAGCCAGGTCGTGCTCGGCGAAACGATCGACGGGGCGCTTGCCAAGACTCTGCCCGGTATCTTTCCGCACATTGGCCTGGGCATGTCGAAGCGGCTCGAAAACAATGTCATTTACAACATCTCGGCCTGGGAGAAGGATCGCCCGCTGCCCACCATGTGCAAGCCTGATCAGGCCTACTCCACTCTCTTTGGCAGCGTTGCTAATGGCGCAGCGAAGGAGGAATTCGCCGCGAAGAACAATCTGCTCGACTTCCTCCGGGGGGACATCCGCAAGGTTCAGTCCGAACTCGTCGGCCAGGAGCGCGAGCAGTTCGGCGCGTACCTCGAATCGTTCGAGACGCTGCGGAATCGCCAGAGCCGGTTGAACGAGATCGAGCATACTCTCCGTGAAAAAGGCCCGGCGCCGACCGACAAGTACACATCGGCCGTCGAGACGGATCGCTTGGACGCCCAATTCGACCTCGGCGCGGCGGCGTTGATCTGCGGGCTGACGAACGTCCTGACGCTTTCGTCCGCGGCCGGCATCCGCGACTTTGACGTGACGTTCAAGGGCTTGGGGATCAACCTCGACAAGCACTCGATCGGCCACGGCGGCAGCTACGAAGGCAAGACCTGGGCCGATCTGTATAACATCATCCGCCGCTACCACATGGATCTGATCGCCGGCTTGGCCCGCAAGTTGGAAGCGGTTCCCGAAGGCAACGGCACGATGCTGGACAACACAGTCATCATCTACCTCAGCGATGGCGCCGAAGGGCACCACAGCCGTTGCTGGGAATGGCCAATGGTGATGCTCGGCAACATGGGCGGCAAGCTAAAGGGCGGCCGCTACATCGATTACCCCGGCTACGGCAACAAGGGCCATCGCACAACGGCCAACATGTACGTCACGCTGTTGCAATTGGCCGGCTCGCAACGCACGAGCTTCGGCATGGCCGACCCGAACCTGAAGGACTTCGACCAGCACGGCCCGCTGGAAGAACTGCTCGCGTAATCGGCAGGACGGGCACTCGTGCCCGGTTGAAACATTAAGCGTTTGGGATGGGCAAGAGTGCCCGTCCTACCTTCGCCGCGCATTGAACGACCCAGGGAAACGCCTTATGCATGCCCATTTTGTTGACGAAAGACATCGGCTTGAGCACGTCGTTTCTCGGCGGACACTGCTGCGGGGAGCCATTGCGGGCGGGATGGCATTTGGCGGATTTGGAAATCTGTTTTCCGGCGAGAATGCGAAGCTCGCCGCCAAGCAGCAGAAGCATGTGATTCTGCTCTGGATGAGCGGCGGGCCGAGCCAGTTCGAGACCTGGGACCCGAAGCCGGGAATGCCCACGGGTGGGCCGCACTTGTCGATTCCGACTTCCGTGCCCGGACTGCATATCGATGAATTCATGCCGAAGCTGGCACGGCTGTCGAACCGCGTGGCCACAATTCGCAGCATGTCGACCAACGACAACGATCACTCGACCGGTTCGTTCCTCGCCCAGACCGGCCATCCGGCGAGCCGCGTCATAGCTCCCCCGCCGCATTGGCTGTCGATGGCGGCTCATCAATTGCCGTCGGCGAAACCGCATCTGCCGGATTTCGTGAACATCAACAAGGAAGGCGACGCCCTGACCAGCCCCGGGCCGGGGTATCTCGGAGCAAAGTATCAATGGCTGTACTGTCCGGGAAACGGCCAGCCGCCGGAGAATCTGCCCGCCGCGGGGTCGGTCCCGCTCGACGCCTTTCAACGCCGCGAGGCCCTGCGAACCCGGATGAGCCAGCGGTTCCGCTCGGGCCGCGACGCGAGCAAGATCGACACCCACGACACGGCCTATTCGCAGATGGGCGAGTTGCTCGCCGCGACGGACATTTTCAATCTGTCGCACGTCTCGTCGTCGGATCGCGACCGCTACGGGCAAAGCCGGTTTGGCCGCGACTGCCTGCTCGCTCGGCAATTGGTCGAGCAGGGCGTGCCGTTCGTCCGCGTACAGCATCAGAATGGGCTCGCCTGGGACAAGCATCGGCAGGCGTTCGAAAGCCAGCGGCACATCACGGCCGAATTCGACACGGCGGCCGGGGCGTTGATCGACGACCTGATCGAACGCGGCCTCTGGGAGCGAACGCTGGTCGTGATGATGGGCGAATTTGGCCGCACGCCGGAAATCCTCGGGCAAGGTCCGCCGGGGCGGAATCACTGGTCGAAGAGTTGGTCGTTGTCGTTCGGCGGCTGCGGCGTGAAGGAAGGGATCGTGGTCGGGGCGACGAACAAACTTGGCACTGACATCGCGGACCGGCCGGTCACGATCCACGATCTGTTTTGCACGTTCTTCACGGTCCTGGGACTCGACCCGCACGAGGAGCTGACCTTCGAGGGCCGCCCGGTGCCGCTGGTGGAGAACAAACTCGGCAAGCCGATCGCGGAGGTGCTGTGATGGCTGACTGGAAAGTCACGAAAAGCGAGACGTACGTCGTTACGGATGGCGAGAAACGCGGTCCGCTGACGATGTCGCGCGTCAAGTTTCATCCGTCGGGTCGGCAATTGCTGGCCGCGAGTGCCGATCGGCGGTTGGCGAACTGGGACCTGGATGGCGAGCCGGTCAAGGAAAAAAACCGCGAGGGCGTGTTGGGGAAACTTGTTTGCCCGCATGACCTCGGATGGATTCGTGGGTTCGACGTTCATCCGCGCGGCGAATCGATCATCACCGGCGGCAGTGATCGTCGCGTGCGGCTGTGGAAGTGGGACGGCGACGGGCCGGCAGAGTCGCCGGTGGGCGATGTCGCTGCGCACGACGGTTGGGTCGAGGGTGTCGCTTTTTCGCCGGACGGAACGCGGGTGGCTTCAGTGGGCGCGGATCTAAAGCTAAAGCTTTGGGACGTGGCTCGACTGACGCCGATTAAAGCGGTGTCGGCGCACGCGGGCATTCCGCGCGATGTCTCGTTTTCTCGCGACGGAAAGTGGGTTGTGACAGGTGGCGAAGATGGCGTGGCGATCATTTGGAATGCCATGACATTAGAGGAAGTTCGCCGCATCGACACCGGTCAGACAAGCGACCAGCAAGGTCAGCACCCAAGCTTGGGCGGAATCACTCGGTTGGCGTTGTCGCACGACGATCGTTGGCTGGTGCTGGCGTGCGCTCGCCTGAGCCACGTCTACGAACTCGCGACGGGTATGGCGATCGGCGAGTTCAAGCAATTCGGCGCGGACACAGCCGCAGGCAATAGAAGCCCGCTGCTGGCGGTCGGCAGTTCGAACAACATGACATTGCAGACGTACGATCCGGAACAGTTTAAGCCGCAGTCGGCCGAGTGGAAAAAGAACCCCAACGGAAAACTCTCGCCGCCGGCGCTGCCGCCGTTTCCCGGCCGGGAGATCGCCCCGATTAAGCGTTCGGATTTTGCCTTCGGCGTGGCGTTTTCGCCCGATGACAAGCAGCTCGCCACGGGCTCGGCGAACGGGAGCGTGGAGGTGTGGAATGTGGCGTGAGTTGATTTTCCAGGGGCCAAGAACCCTGCTCGTCGTGATCCTCAGTTCGCTCGGCATGAGCCAGTTAGCCGCGGACGACGGGACCTCCGTCACCCGCCTGATCGACGCCGAAATCTCCGCCCGGCTTGTCCAGGAAAAAATCACCCCCGCGCGCCGCGCTGACGACGCCACGCTGCTCCGGCGGCTGTACCTCGATTTGCTAGGCCGCCTGCCGACTGTCGCCGAAACCGAAGCCTTTCTCGCGGACTCGACTCCCGACAAATCACAGCGGCTGATCGACACGCTGCTGGTCCATCCCGAAATGCCGGTTTACTGGCGCAAAGTTATTGACGGCTGGCTGAACGGCTATCTCGGGCGCGACAACCGCGGCTTGGGCTATCCGGAACACCTCGACTTTCTAGAGCGTTCGCTGGCGGCCAACAAGCCGTGGGACCAACTCGTTCGCCAGTTGCTGCTTCCCAGCCCCACCGACGCAGATCAGAAAGGAGCGACGCACTTCATCGCCCACCGCCTCAACCGCAGCAAGGAAGAAAACCTCGATCATTTCGCCACCTCCGTCGCCAGTGGATTGTTCGGGGTGCAAATGCAATGTGCGAAATGTCATGACCACCCATTCGTGGACGAGTGGAAGCAGGCCCACTATTACGGGATCGCTGCATTTTTCACTCGGCTCGATCGCAAGCCTGAAAACGGTCTCCCATTTAGCGAGCGGCCGGACGGCGAGGTCAAATACCTCGCAAAAAATAAGGAAGAAAAACTCGCCGCCGCGATGTTCTTCGATAGCGAGGTGCTCGACAACGCCCCCTCGCCCGCGAAGGACGGCAAGACACCGAAACGCGATGGCCCCCCTGTCAACCGCCGCGAGTTGCTCGCCAACCACGCGCTGTCGCCCGACAGTCCCTATTTCAAGCGGTCGCTCGTCAATCGTGTTTGGAAGCAGTTGCTTGGCCGCGGCTTGGTCGAGCCGGTCGATCAAATTCACTCGGCGAACCCGGCCTCGCATCCGCGATTGCTCGACGGCTTGGCCGACGATTTTGCCGCGCACCGTTTCGACCTGCGGCGGTTGCTGGCCGGCATCCTGCACAGCGAAACCTATCAGCGAGCCAGCTATCTCCCCGGCGACGGCGCACGTCCGCCCGCCGATTCCTCTGCGGTCGCCGCCTTGAAGCCATTGTCGGGCGATCAACTCGCCTGGTCACTGGCCACGTCAACGGGCTTCACCGATCAGATTCTGCTGAAGTGGGGCAAGGAACTGAAACCAGCTCCGGAGAAAGGGACACTCAACCCGGCCTTGCGCGTACGGTGGGAGAAGGAAGCCGAATACGACGCGATCGTGGAGAAATTCGTCGCGTCCGGTGATTCGTTCCAAGCGAACGTATCCCAAGCCCTGTTCCTGACCTTCAATCCGGCGGTGGTGAAAATCCTCCAGCCGGCCCCAAACAAGCCGCTCGCTCCAAACCTCGCCGACCGCTTGCTTACCGAACCCGATGCGACCCGCCGAATCGAATTGGCGTATCTCGCCATCCTGGCCCGACGTCCGACCGCCGAGGAAATCGCCGACGTTTCCGCCTACATCAACGCTGCGGGCGATCCGAAATCCGCCGTCAGTGATCTCGTGTGGTCGCTGTTGAACAGTCCCGAATTCCGCTTCGTGCATTGAGTGACAGAGGACGATTATGATCCGTGGATGTCTGTTGATCCTGGCACTCGCGCCGAGTGCGTTATGGGCCGACGACCTCGATACCGTTCGGCCGCTGCTGGCCAAGTATTGCCTGCGGTGCCACGGGGCGGAGGAGCAGCAGGCGCAGGTTCGCTTTGATCGGCTCGCCGGGTTTGACAGTTCCGCCGAGCAGCTTTGGACCTCGGTTCATGAAGTATTGGTCCGCGGCGAGATGCCGCCCAAGGATGAAACGCAGCCGACTGCGGAAGAAAGGCAACGAATTCTGACTTGGATCATCGACCAGGCGACTCGTCACAAGGCCGAGACGGCCGGCTCGCAACGGCGGTTGAATCGCCGCGAGCTGTCCGCGGCCTTGCAGGACTTGGTCGGCTTGCCGATCGACTTTGCGGCTGGGTTGCCGGAAGACGCGAAGGTGGACGGGTTCGACACCGGCGCGACGGCCCTGCAAGACGCGGCGGATTCCGTGACCCAGTGGCTCGAAGTGACGCGCCGGGCCGTCGACAGCATTCGCTTTTTAGAGCCGGCTCGCGACCGCAAGATCAGCGTCGACTTCCGCGAGCACGAGTTCACCGATTATTTCAAGTTCGTCGAAACGAATTTCAAGGACGCGGGTATCTTCACGCGGTCTAAGGGTTTGGTTTGCAAGAAGCGAGTCGGGCTTTACTTGCCGACGCAATGGACGGGCGATTCCGGCAATTCGTTTCTCGCGTTCCCCGCGCCCTCTGACAAGCGAGCGGCATTGAAGATGACGATGCGAGTCGCCGCAAGGCGGCCTACGCCCGGCCTGCCTTTCCCGATGTTGTGGGTCAAAGTCGGCGGCAGCTACATCGACTACCGGTCGATCGGCGAGGAGCCACAAACGCTGACCTACGCCGTGCGGATGGAAGACTGTTTGATCGAAGGCAGCGCGCTCAACGTGATGCTGCAGTCATTCGTCGAAGTGCCCTACGCGGTGGCCGGCTTTGAGAACGATGAGCGCACCAAGCCCGAGGACAACCTCCCCGGCGGCATCGGCGTCTACCGGCCGGCCTTCGACCGCAAGGTGCTCCGAACCCCCGACGAGCAGCCGGTGCCGTCAATCGTCATCGAGTCCATCGAAGTCGATTACGACCACCGCGTGGCCTGGCCGTCGTCGTCCAGCGAGGAGATCAAGGACGACGAGGCGAGTGCTCGGCGACTGATCGCGCTGTGGTCGGAACGTGCGTGGCGACGACCGGCGTCCGACGCCGAACAAGCCAAGTTCGTCGCCCTCTACCGGCAACTTCGCGATGACGGAGTCTCGTTCGACGAAGCCTTGCGTGCCGCCTTCCAAGCGGTGCTGATGGGCGGACCGTACCGCTACTTGGCTTCTCCAGCCGACGCCGATCCGGTCGTGGCTCAGCACGCCATTGCGTCGCGGTTGAGCTTCATGCTCGTCGGCGCGCCGCCGGATCGCGAACTGCGTGAACTGGCCGTCGCCAGCAAGCTTCGCGATCCGAAAGTGCTGGACGCGCAAGTCGACCGCCTGCTGGCCGATCCGCGGAGCGACGCTTTCTTCCGTCCGTTCGTGACGCAGTGGCTGAACATGAATCAGCCGGTCACACTGACAATGTCGAGTTTAAAGAAACAGGATTTCCGCTTCGGTCGGCACCTCAAGGAATCAATGAAAGAAGAATCGATTCAGTACGTCGCCAGGCTGTTTGCTGACAATCGACCCGCGCGGGAGTTGATCGCAAGCGACTGGACGATGATGAACGACATCCTGGCCGTTCACTATGGCTATCCGGTGATCGACGGCGGCAATCTGCGGAAGGTGGCGTTGCACTCAAGTCCGGACGACCCGCGCGGCGGCGGCGTGCTGGGTCATGCGGGCATTCAGTCGATGTTGTGTTGGATGGGGGACAACTGGATGATCTATCGCGGCTCGTGGACACTGACTCATATCCTGGACGATCCGCCTCCCCCGCCGCCGCTGGAAGTACCTGAGTTACTGCCATTCGACAAGGCGAACCAAGGCAAGAGCCTCCGCGAGCTGCTCGTTCAGCATCAAGCGGACAGCAAATGTTCGGTGTGTCACAAGAAGATGGACCCGCTGGGCTTCGCGTTCCAGAACTTCGACCTGAGCGGCCGCTGGCGGAACGTCGAACACGAGCGATATCATCGAGCGGAGTTGGACGGCAAAATCGAATGGCGCGGCGAAGGCAAAACAAGGCCGGTCGACACGGCGGGCCGTCTGCCGCGCGGTGAGAAGTTCGCCAGTTTTTCGGAATGCAAGGAGTTGCTCGCCAAGCATTACCTCGACGACATCGTGCGGGGGCTGCTGAAGAAACTCACGCTGTACGGCACGGGGCGGCCGGCCGATGTGCTCGATCTGGTGTCGATCCGGGGCATCGTGAGGGAGCAAGCCACCAAGGAATACCCGATGCGGGATTTGCTGAAAGCATTAGTGCAGTCGAGGGTGTTCTTGGAAACGGTTTCACGGTAGGTATGACGCCCGCGCATTTCGAACCGATCAAGTAACTATCAATGACCTCACCAGTCGACGTCTGCCACTCAAAAAGGAGATCGCTGTGAACTACAAATCAACCCACATCACCCGCCGTACCGTCCTGTGTGGCCTGGGCGCAAGCATCGCCCTGCCCTGGCTAGAAATCATGTCCGGCAAGACGCTGGCCGCCACTCAGGGCCAACGCGATCCGGGGCGGCTGGCATGCTTTTACATTCCCGGCTGCATCAACCACTACAACTGGTTCCCCGAGGACACGGGCTTCAACTACAAGATCTCGCCGTCGCATCAACCGCTGTCCCATCATCGCGAGCGGTTCTCGGTGCTCAGCAGCCTCTCGCACATCGAAGGCCGGATCAGCGGGCATCCTCACCCGCTCAACTTCCTTACCGGGCATAACATCAACATCACGCCCGGCGTGATGACCAACACCGTGTCGATGGACCAGGTCGCTGCCAAGTACATCGGCCCGACCTACCTGCCGTCGCTCGCTCTGTCGTGGACATCGGGCGTCGGGGGCGCGACGCTGTCGCGCAACGCTCTCGGCGTCGACATCCCGGCTACCAGCGACTACCGGGCCGTGTTCGAGGGCCTTTTTCCGCCTGCCGACTCGGCGCACCTCAAGCAGGCCCAGGCCCGCATCGCCCTGAATCGCAGCATCCTCGACACGGCCGTCAGCGACGTGAACGACCTCAAACGCCGCCTCGGCCACACTGATCAGCAGCGGATGGAGCAGTATTTGTCGTCGATCCGCGAAGTCGAAAAGCGGCTCGACGACCGCGATGCGATCCTGAAGAAAGGCCGGCCGCAGTTCGACGAAGCAAGCGTGCGGATCGAGCCGATGAGCAAAACGAGCATGCGGGAACACATCGACTTGATGATGGACCTGATGGTGCTGGCGTTTCAGACTGACATGACCCGTGTGGTCACCCAGACGCTCGGTGGCGAGGCGGGGCCGACGTACGACGAGTACAACGACTGGGCGAAGGCCACCGGCGCGCCAACTCGCGGCATCCACGATTACCATCATAAAGGCTCCGGCAACCGTGGCGCGGACAACCCCGATACGAAGCTGATCGGCCTCCGCGACCGCATGTACTGCGAGTGCCTCGCTCGCCTGATGGACAAGCTGGCCGCGATCGAAGCCAGCGACGGCACGCTGCTCGACCACACGGTCCTGCTGCTTGGCGGTTCGCAGATCAGTAGCCATTCCGGCGGCAATTTCCCGCTGCTGTTGGCGGGCGGCAACAAGCTCGGTTTCCGCCACGGCCAGCATCTCAAGTGGAAGGGGAACGAACGCTCGGCGTCGGACCTGTACCTGACGATCCTGCAGCAATTGCGCTGCCCGGTGAAGTCGTTCAAGGAAAGCAAAGGCCCGATCAGCGAGCTGCTGGTTTGATCGACATAGCTACGAGTCAAAAACGGTGAGCCCGATGCAGGGACAGGATTTCAAATCGCGATTGATGCTCGCCCTTTGCGTCACTCTGGCCTGTGTGATCGCGCGAGCCGACGACGCCGCGGACCAGCCGCGTTTGCTCCACACTCTACGCGGCCACGAGCGTTGGGTCTTGTCGGTCGCATTCAGTCCCGATGGTCGCTGGCTTGTTTCCGGAGGCGACGACCAGACGCTGCGGCTGTGGAATTTAAAAACCGGTGACGCTGCTCGCCCCCTCAGACGCTGCAAAAGTGCCGTGACCGCCGTCGCGTTCCATCCGGATGGCGGGAGAATCGCCGTGGGAACCTACGCGGGCGAGCTACAGTTACTCGCTGTGCAGGACAGCAAGCTGTTGCGGGCATTCGACGGACACGAGGAATCGATCACGGCGGTCCGGTTCGATCCCACAGGCAAGTACCTGGCCTCCGGCAGCGCCGATGACACGTTGGTCCTGTGGGACGCCAAGGACGGCGCCGCCTTGCTCCGATTCCAGCAAGGCAATGAATACGACGTCACTACAGTCGCACTTACTCCCAACGGCAAGCAAATCGTAACCGGCGACGGCGAGAACGAACTGAAAATCTGGAGCGCCGAGAACGGCGAGGAGCTTCGCACGCTGCGCGGTCACGCCGAAACCGTGACGTCGGCAGCCTTCAGTCCGTCCGGCAAACTAATCGTCTCCGCGAGTTGGGACGACACGCTGAAACTGTGGAACACCGACACGGGCGACGAACTGCAAACGCTGCGCGGCCATACGGCGGACGTCACGTCGGTCCTGTTCACTCCCGACGCCACACGCATCGTATCGGCCGGCGAAGACAAGACGGTGCGCATCTGGGACTCCCGCACCTACAAGCTGCTGACTACGCTCACCGGCCACCGTGACAGCGTGATGTGCCTCGCGGTCAGCCCCGACGGTCGATGGCTCGCCTCCGGCAGCAAAGAGGACATTCGGGTCTGGAAACTGAAGTGATACGCATCCCGTTTTGAAGTGACACAGCTAGCAGTTTCGCAAGTCCGTGGAGGTCAATGTAGTCGCGCCGCTAGCAACGCGCTATTTCAAGCCAGGATGAGTAGGTGGAGTTGTATGTCACATCGGCGACGCCAGGCCGTTCGGCCCCTGGTCTCGCCTTCCTTTTGCGGTTGTGGAGCTTCAAAATTCGCAATGCCGGCGTAGGGATATTTCGAGACCATGTCCCAGGCGAGTTTTTGTAGAATCGGCCGTTGCTCGTCGGTCAGGCCGTCACCTTCCTTGCCCGGGAACTTGAGCCCTTCCGGCGACATCCGATACAGGGCCGCGAAATGCATATAGGCGCCCAGGCGAAAACCAAGAAGCCCCTGGTGTGGCATGATGTCGCCGCGCAGTACTGAATTCCCGTCGGATTGTTTCGTCACACCGGGAAACTTCCCGGCCACGATCATCTTCCGCACCTCCAGCATCCCGTCGGCGAGAGGCACCAAGAAGACGATGCGCTTGCCGGCCTTGGCGTTGACCGCGTCCACATATTCCTCCGCCTTTTTGCGAGACTTTTCCAACTTGGCTTGGTATTCCACGAGGTCCGTTTTCTCGTACTCCTCGGGTGACTTAACGCCTTGTCGTCCATCATGCACCAGCCAGGGCAACTGGATGTGTACACGAAAGTTGGGATTGTGCTTGGGGCCAAGTTCGACGAGGGTCGGCAGAAACGAAGGAGATTCAGGCCCCACCTCACTGCGCTGCCAAACGTAGACGTCGATCTCGCCTTTCTCGAGCAGAGGGGTGACGTCCTTCATGACGTTGCCGTTGATGCCGGTAATTTTCTTGTGCCCGACGATGCTGGCCGCCTGGCACAGCGGCGCGGAGTGTTCGGTCGACCAACTATGCCCGCCGTTCATCACTCGCAAGCCGACGGGCTTTTCCGTGGCAACGGGCGGCTTCGGCTCCTGGGCGTCGGCGTTGGTCGACCAAGTGACGAATCCGCAAACGATTCCCATCGATAAAAACGTGAATAGTCGATTCATGAATGATTCTCTCGTCAAGATGGTTGTAGTTACTGCCGTTTCTGGGGTTTCACGATCGTCAGGTAGATCCACGGCAGCAACGGTGGCTTTTCCGTTTTCTCCAAACTCGGACCGTTCGGGCCGAGTTTGACGGTGGCTCCTTTGGGAAATGCCTTCTCGAAGAGCCGGAAGCTGCGTTCATTCCCCAGATAGCCGGCCTGCAATGACTCTCCCGTGTCCTTCCAGTCCGTCAACCAATCCGGCTTTTTCGCGAGTTTCTCGTCGTGGGCGACGTAGACGGTGGCCTGGTCGGTCAGCGTGAACTCCATCAGCACCTCACCCGCAAAGGCCAGCGAGGCATTATCGGCCATGATCCAGTCGCAGCCGCGAACAAGCTCGGGGACCTTGCCGATCACGGCCACAGGACCGGCGCTGGGAGACATTTTCCAACCCACTTCTCCCGGTTTCAGATTCGCGACGATCTTCCACGGCTCGCCATAGACCGAATCGGAGGGTACAACCCGGTTCGCTTTAGGATCGTGGATCACCAGTTTATCGATCAGTCCGAAAGGCTTCCCCACCGATTGCTCAGGGAGTTCAAAAGGCATGGCCACGCCCAGTTTCTTCCATGCGACGGCACTCGCCTCGTTCGGCAACCACGTGGCCTTCGACTTGTCGCCGGTGTACTTTGCGTACTCGGCGATCTCCAGCGTGTGCGGATTGGCCAGCCAACCCGCCTCGATCTTAATGTCTTCGAGCTTGGGCAGTCCCTTGGAAAGGTCTACGTCGGCGGGAAGTCGCTGAGCGATCACGCCGTCCAGCCACGGCATCAACAACTCGTTCGGCACGACGTTTCCGTGTCCGCCACGGGGCAGGCAAAAGTAAGTCCACGGCGCTTTCTGGCTGCGCGCGTAACGGTCGAGGCCGTACGCCATGATGGTGCCGCACACCGGATCGTTTTCGCCCGCTTGCTGGATGCACGGCACACGGAGCGATTGCGAAAGGTCGTGGACCGTTCCCACGAGCGACGACTTGGTTTCGGTCCTCCGGTTGAAGTGGAAGCTCTCATTTCCCTTGGCCCAGGGAGGCAACGGCTGATGGGCCACGCACGCCAACATGCGATCCGGGTGCTGTTGGGCGAGTAGCATCGTGAACCCGCCGTTCGACGAGAGTCCAACGCGGATCACCGGAGCATTGACGAGTTCGGGACGTTTCAGTTCCGCGGCGACTTCCGCACGAAATTTCTCATCGAGAAAGGTGACGTCACCATCCCGCCCGAAGGGAAACCACACCAGTCCGTGGCGCTTGCAGAACGGCTGCCATGGCTTGGGATTACCCGCTTGCCTGCCGTCAAAATGCAGGATGCCACGCAGCGGCTTTCCTTCCGGCACCCAGGCATTCGCAAACTTCTTGGGCTTCTCGGGTTCGTCACCTTGGGCCTCGACTCCGCAGCCGATCAGCATCATTAGGCCGAGGAACAACAACGAGATCTTGAAACATCGCTTCATGAATGAATCTCCGGGCGGTCGAGTTTTCCTACTTCAACAATCAATCGGCAATCCTCAATCCGCCTTCCGCAGCCGCGACCATTCGAATGACGATTGACGATTGTTGATTGTTGAGCGGATGGGACGGCCGTCCTATTTGGCGGTCGCAACTCCCGCGTGCCGATACTTCGACACCGTCTCCCAGGCGATGTCCTGCAAGATCGCTCGCTGCTCGTCGGTGATGCCTTCCATCGACTGGATGCCCGGGCCTTTTCCGCCGCCACCGTACGTGACCTTAGAAAAGCCCGGCTTCAATCCCACCGGCGAGACGCCGTACATTGTGGCCACGTTGCAGTAGGCGGTGAGCGCCAGCACGTGTCGGTTCGAGTGCATGTTGAATTCGGTCCACAGATCAGCCGGGTCGGTGAGGCCGGGGAATTTTCCCTCGGCAACCATTTCCACCAGCTTGATCGTGGCCACGCCGACAGGCGAGATAAAAACAACCTGTCGGCCGTGTTTCTCGTTGATCGCATCGACTAGCTTCTCCAGCTCTTTCAGCGGTTCACTGGCGGCGCGCTTCTTCATGGCGGCCACGTCGAGCGTTTTCTTGCCGTCCTTCGGCATCTGACCCACGGGCCAAACGTACGTCTGCCAAACGATGCGAAACTTCGGGTTGTTTTTAACGCCGAGCGCGGCCAGGCCCGCTGGAGTGGAGTCCAGGCCAACGTGATTGTTCCACGTCTCCGCGTGAGGGTAGCAGTGCAGCGTTCCAATCAGCAGTGTGTCGATCTCTCCGCGCTCCAGGCGGTCGAGGCGACCGGGCTGAATGCGATCCATGCCCTTGATGTCGTGCCATGTTCCGATGTAAGGAGCATCGACGGACTTATGTCCTTCGATATTCGCGGCCTTAACGACGGCATCGGTCACCGCGCCGTTGACGAGCAGCATGTAGGCCACGCGCCCACCGGCGGGTTTTTCCGCAGCGGCTCTCGATTCTTTGGGAGCCTCGGCCGGCGATTGCTCCAGGACCACGCGAAAGCCGAGGTAGCATCCGCGATAGGCCGATTGATCGCGACCAACGCGAGCGGCGGATCGCAGGCGCTTCGAGTCGCTCGACCAGCCGCCGCCACGTTGCACTTTCGCTTTGCCAGTCGCTGGCCCGGTCGGATCGACCTGCTTCTCTTTCGAATAGCTGTTCGGCACGTACCAGTCTTCGCACCATTCCCAGACGTTGCCATGCATGTCGAACAGACCGAATGCGTTCGCTTTGAATTGGCCCACCGGGGCTGTGAAGAGGTGGCCGTCCTTCCCCTGGATGCCGATGGACCAGCCGGGAAACTTAGCTCGCGCCGTGGCGTCGGCTCCGTTGCCCACGGTCGCCAAGCCTTCGGGATCGTCGCCATGCACGTATGCCGTCTTCGTACCGGTGCGACACGCATATTCCCATTCGGCTTCGGTCGGCAAGCGATAGGTCTTCTTCTCCTTTCGGCTCAGCCAATCGCAAAACGCCTTGGCATCCTGCCACGACACATCGCCCACCGGATGTTCGTCGGTCTGCTCGAACCCAGGGGTTTTCCAGGTGAACCGGGCGTGCATCTCTTCGATCTTGCCCGCCTCATTGGCGCCGTAGGCCCCTTTGCCGTCGCGTTCGCCGTCGGTCTGAAACTTCGTGTCGGCGACGAACAGTTTGAACTGGCCAACCGTGACTTCATGCGTTCCCAGGTAAAACCCCTTGGTCAATTCCACCTCGTGCTGGACCTCTTGAGCCTCGCGGCCGGGTTCGCTTTCCGGCGAGCCCATCAGGAACTTTCCCGGCGGGATGTAGACGAGCTTCATGCCCACACTGTTCTTGATTTCCTGGACTCTGTCACGAACGGGGCCGGGTTCCGCACCATTGGTCACGACGGCCATCACGTAAACACCGAGAATCAGCGAGACAAAATGAGAATGCAGTTTCACGCCCAACTCTCCCATGGTCGAATCTTTCATCTTTTCGGAAAAACGACTGCACAATCACGCCAAGATCTCCGCCAGCGGCCCAGCGGTGTCGATGTCCTTGAGCGCGAGGTCGGAGTCGCCGAACTTCTCGCGCCGGTCGCCGACCGCATGCAGCAAGGAAAGATAAAAATTGCCGAGCGTGCGGTGCCCAGGCGTGTTGTACTTGGGGAACTGCAGATACCGCCCGGCGGTTTTCAACTTCCCGCCCAGGTTGCCGACGAGAACCAGGGGCCACTGTTCGCCCTGGCCGTGATGTTCCTCGGCCGAATCGCTCATCCAGACGATGAGCGTGCTGTCGAGCATGGTGCCATTGCCTTCCGGGATGTCCGCGAGCCGCTTCGCTAGGTCGGCGACCCGCGTAGCGTGGAACTGACGGATCGGAACGGCGTTCTTGTCGCGCTCTGGACTGTCTGGGTGCGTGTGACCGATCCCGTGCTCGTCGATGTTCACGCCCAGTTCCTTCCACGTTTTGTAGCCGTGCGGTCCGCAAGAAGCGTCGACGACCGCCACGTTCGTCAAACGCGACGCGAGCGCCGCGACGGCTACGACACACTGCGCCTCGAAGCGGTCGGTCTGGAGCTTGCTGTTGAACTTGTCGATCGCGGGCAGGTTGGCCTTGAGGCGGTCCTTGATCGCCGCGACCTTGTCCTGCCGGACGCGCATCTGCTCGAACGTGTCGAGGTAGATATCGAGCTTCTCGCGATCCATCGCGGGTAACTCGGCGCGAACGCGACGGATGTCGGATTGAATCCAGTCGAGCAGTTTGTTTCGCGAATTGAAAACCTTGCCTGCGTTCCCCTCGGCGACACTGCCGAAGAGCGAACCAAAGGCGATGTCCGGCTGGCAGACGATGGGGAGCGGCCGCTTGCGGGCGACGACGGACACGGTGTTGGCAAAGGCGGTTTCCGGATTGGCATGCACGCCCAAGCCGATGACCGGGATGATGCCGGGGAGCGATCCGGCCAGCGCGTGATCAACTGTCTGGGCCAGTGGATCGTTGAAAGCACCGTTGGCCTGGCTCGCGCGCGCGTTGTAACAGCCTAGCGCGCCGTACCCGGACCCATGATTCGGAAAGGCATGCTTGCACGACAGGTTTTGGATGATCGTCATTCGGTCCTTGAAAGGAGCCAGCGGCGCGATCGGCTCGGGAAGCTCATGTTCGGCGAGCGATGCTTCCAGCCATTGGTCCCCTTTCTTCACGTCCAGGTTCTTCGGTCGGAGATGGTACGGCCAAAGTCCGTTAGCCTCGAAGAGAAAGATGATCCGCGGCGGTGATGTTTCGCCGCGAGCCTCGGCCGCGAGGGCATTCACAAACGGCTGAAGGACAACCGCCCCTGCGCCGAGCGTGATGCCCTTGAGGACCGAGCGTCGTCCGAGTTGATCGGGAGTCAACATGGTGAAAGGTGTGTTGCTGTTCATGAGAGTTCTTGACCTCTTTCAGGAACTTTGTCGCCATCCGGATTGCACATCAGGAGAGATTAGGAATCGGATTTCCCTCGACGCGCCGGAGCAGGTCGGGACGGATGTTCGGGAACAGCCGCAGTTTCGTGGGGTCGACCAGCACTTGCAGCACGGTCGACGCGAGTTGGGTATGCGTGACGGGGGTTGTCGCCGGTTGGCCACCTTGGGCGTCGGACTGGCCGATCACCTGCCCCATCCTGTACCCGCCGCCAGCCAGGAACAGCGGCGCGAGCTTCGGCCAGTGGTCGCGGCCTCCACTCGCATTGATCTTGGGCGTCCTACCCATTTCACCGCACACTACCAGCAGGATGCGATCATCGAGTCCGCGGTCGTGCACGTCGTCGAGAAACGCCGACACGGCCCGGTCTAGCGAAGGGCCGAACCCGTCCAGACCGGCCTTCACATTAGGATTAAGCCCATCGCCGCCGTGGAAATCCCACCCGCAGTTCTCGACCATCACCAGCCCCGCTCCGGCCTCGCACAGCCGCCGAGCAAGAAGCATCTGTCGACCCAGCAGCGAGCGCCGCCGTGGAAAGTCCGGCAGCTTCAAGAAGTTTGGGCAGGTGAGGAGGATGTCGCTCGTGTCGTAGCGCTCGATGGTTTTCGGGTCTTCGCGGTCCAGCCGAAACGCCTCGGACATGCTCCCCTGGAGAACCTGATTCGCCTGCTCCCGATACCCGTCATGCGCGGCGAGCGCCCGATCCGATTCGACTGTGCGGGTGGCCGCGTCCAACTGGCGGAGCAACTCCTGGCGGCGGTCCCAGCGATCGGCCGGGATCTGCAATTCCATGCTTTGCAGAAGCGGCGAGAACGTGACCGCTCCGTCCGGCTTCCGCCGCGGTCCGATCTGCTCCGGCAAGGGGATGATGCCGCCGGACGGATTGAACGGGGCATAGGCGTCGGACAGTTCGCCGGGGGTATTTCCGCGGAGGAAATGCTCTTGCAGAAACTCCGTGTTGTTGCCGCTGTCCAGCACCATGTAAGTGGGCATGCCGGAACGCGGATGGTTCGTGCCTCGCAGGAAGGCGTACACGGACCCGACACTGGGAGCCTGCTTCGCTTCGGTTCCCGTGAGCATCGCGCGAACAAAATTGTCCTGGTGATCGCTGCACGGGGTCTGAAACGAGCGAACGATGGCCAGACGATGCGCCCGCTCGGCCAGTTTAGGGAAATGACTACCGAACGTCACGCTGGTGAGCGACGTCGAGACCACCCCGAACATCGTGCCGACCGCGGCCGGGGCGTCGGGCTTAGGGTCCCACGTCTCGGCCTGTGGAGGGCCGCCCCCCAGCCATAGCCAGACGACCGACTTGTCCCGCACCCATGGCTTATCGGAAAACGGGTTGCCACGGAGCAGCTCGGGCAGGCCGAGCGCACCGAGTCCAAACGCTCCGACCCGCAGCAACGCCCTGCGCGAAAAGGTATCTGGTCGAATGTTAAACATGGACCCTCCCCACCGCTCTCGCTGGCGATTCTTTTGCCCAGACTTGGACATCGTTTGGCCTCCCGGGCCCAAAGTGGCGAGAACTCGCGCAGAACGCCAGAATGTTGTGACGCACAGCAGGGCTCCGATTCACGGTTTCAGCGACCACTTCGTCAAGTACTGGTGATCTTTGATGAGCAGGCCATCCTTCAGCAGGACGGGTGGCGCCCAAGTGCGATCATCGGCAACCCGGTACGAAGCGAGTTGCCGGTATTCCTTCGGAGTTGCGCTGAGGATTCGCAATTCGCCGTTATCGATCAACGCGGCGATGTGGCCGGGCAACGAGAGAAACATGACGTTCTTTCCTGTGCGCGGTGGGCCGTTCCAGAGGACGTCGCCGGTCTTCGGATCGAGGCAAAACAGGCGGCCACTGTCGTAATGTGAGAAGCCGTAGAGGTAGTCGCCGTTGATGACGGCGGAACTCATATCGAGGGCCACCTTCTTCTGACGCCACTCTTCAGTGAGGGACCATTTCCCGTCCTTCCGTTCCGGGCGAAGGCTGAAGATGCCGCGATTCTCTCCCCCGATCAACACACGACCATTGTGAATGGCGGGAGTCGGCATGTTCTGATCGCTTCCAACGTGCGGAAACGGGAACTCCCACAGAAACTCGCCGGTTTGCCTGTCAACACCAACGAGAGCCCGGTGATTCCATTCGACGACCTGTCGCACCCGGTCAAATTCTGCGACCAGCGGCGAAGAGTACGAAGGACCGTCTTTGCCGTGCCTCCAGACTTCTTCTCCCGTTGCGACCTTGAGCGCCACCAGTGCCCCGACTTCGTCGGTGCCAAAGTGAACGATGACGTGTTCGCCATCGACAATGGGCGAAGTCGATGCGCCCCAGTTGGGATGGCTCTTGCCAAACTCTGCGTCGTAGTTGCGTTGCCAGAGCTTCTCGCCGGATGACGCATCCCACGCGGTGAGCGTCCCGTTGATGCTCATTACGAAGAGCCGACCAGCGGCGTAAACCGGACACGACTTCGGTCCGTTGCCGTGATACTCGCCGCCACCTGCTGTCTTGAACGGGACAGGCCAGCTTTTCCGCCACAGCAAATTTCCGGTTGCTCGTTCCAGGCACCAGACGACTTCATCGTCACCCTGCCGCGCGTGCTGATAGATGCAGTCCTCAACAACCAGTGGTGAGCCGTAGCCGGTGCCCACTTCCACTGACCAGACCTTGCTCAGATCATCCGGCCAAGCCTTGGGCGACTCAAAGTTGGCAACCCATCCATTCCGCTTTGGACCGAGCCAGCCAGTCCAAAGGTCGCCAGCTTGAATCACTGCGCCCGGAACGAGCAGCAATAGACTGAGAAGGTGGGTGGAAAGATTCATTATTTGGCTCCGGAAGTGGACGCGATTGCAGGCATGGTTCGATACAGGAAGGATTCGGAGGACAACAGCGACACGAGCAACGCCTTGAAGCTGCCATTGTTATCGCGGTAGGCCTTGTGCGCTGCCACCAGTGTCGGCCCGTCAGCCAGCGTTTCGTTGCGGCCGAGGAAATAGCGGAAGACGTGCCGCACGAACACCTGCTCGACTCGCTGTGACTTCGACAATTTTTCGATCAACTCGAACGGCCCCTTCACAGGCCCGTCCAATTCCGGATCGCCGCTGTCCTCGATGGCGCCTGTCGTGTCGAACGGCACGAGCGTCATCACGCGAACCTTGCGGCCAGGATTCTGGGCGAACAGGGCATCGTCCTTCTCCTTGTCCACGACGATCTCTTGCTCCCGGTAACGACCGAAGTGGTCGAACTGCTCGAACGGCAGTCCCAGCGGGTCCATCAGACGGTGGCAGTTCCAGCAGTAATCCTCGCGGGTCACCCGCATCCGCTCACGCAGCCCGTGGTGTGGTTCCTTCGGCAGCATCGCGTTGACGGTAATTGGCACCTCCGGGATAACGCCGCCGAGCAGTTTCTCACGGATCCAGCGGCCCCGGTGGATCGGGTGGTTGTCGAAGTTGCCCGACTGCGCGACCAGCCAACTCGGTTGCGTCAGGATTCCCAACCGCTGGTCCGGGTCCGCATCGAAGGGGAGCCCCTTCCCCCACTCTTCCACCGTGAGTTCGGGGCCTTTCGGCTCCGGGGCGACCCGATGATGATCTTGTGCTTGGAGGTGTTCTTTCCACTCCGCCTTCGGTATCACCCCGTAGATGATCGAAGCCTGCCGCCAACCCCAGCCTGCACCCGGATTGACGACATACTGTGACGCATTCTCATCGAAGGGCTTGCCTTCCTTCGCCGCCCGCTCGGCATCACGCTTTTTCTCGGCGGCCTTGATGGCGACATCTCGGAAGTACCCATCGAGTTCCGGGGAGCAAATAAACGACTTCCGCGTCGTCAGCAGCGTGCGCAGCACCTGCTGGTCGGAGGCGAGCACCGATGCGACAAGCTTGTCGGTGTCTGCGGCCAGGTAGCCGCCGTAAAAGAAACTCCCCTGGACGGCCGGCACGCACATTTCCGACATAGTGCTGTCGTCTTTGAACACGTCTTCACTCGACGTGTAGCCGAAGTACTCCTGGAAGAAGCCTAGCAGGCGCGGCTTCGGAGTGGCGGGATCGAGATTCAGGATGCGTTCGGTCTGCTTGCGCGCGTCTTGGCCTTCCGCGCGGGCGAACGAGCGCACGTCGTTACCGGCCAGGATGCGTTCGACCTGCTTGCGCACGTCTTCGGCGGATGTCAGCTTCCCCTCCGCCACCGCCTGCCAGAGCACCGCATCCGGTTCGCGGTCGGTGAGCGTGAAGGCAATGGCTCGCGCCAGATGCCGCGGCGCCAGCAAGCTTCGCTTCGCGTCCCCTTGCGGCTGCTCGATGCGGTAGAGCACCTCGCGGTGGCACAACACGGCGATCAGGAAACGCTCGACAGCCATCGGCGCGTCGTAAGACTGCAGATCGCGGGTCAATTGGTCGCGGTACTTTTTTAATGCGGCCTCGTCGAGTGGCAATTGGAGCAGGAAGTCAAACGTTTCCGCCACCGCCGCGTCCACTTGTTCCGGCGTCGCCGACTTGCCGGCGCCCAAAACCGCCGCCATTTTCTTGATCGGGCCATTGCTGTTCCCGAACCTGGGGGCCAAGCTCTTCGCGACCGACGTGCAGTTCCGCACGTGGTGGTCCAGTTCCGCGTCGCTTAACCGGTGGGACGAGGAGTAGTCGGCGAAATTCCACTGCCTGGCGAACGACCACGGCGGAATGATACTTTCCAATCTGAGTTGATCGCCGAATTGACCGTCGAGACGAGTAAAGAACTGCTTGTAACTCTCGGGCGACAATCGCCAGACTCGGCTGGGCGTGCCCGCTTCCCCAAAGGCCTTGCCGGAGAAGAGTTCGTCGTGGTCGACCCGGTTGCCTCGGGCCGAGGAGAGTTCCTTGAGTTCATCGATTTTTACGCCGGCGGCCTTCAAGGTTGATTTGATCGACGCGATTGCAAACTGCCGATCCACTGAGTGAGGCTGTTTGACGTCTTGCGGTGGCATCTGGCCACTATCGAGTTGTTCGTAAATCTTCTTCCAGGTCTCGATTTCTAATGGAGTTTTCGGATCGGCGGAAAGAGCGTGCAGGGAGACGTTCCCTTCTGGATCTTTCTTGCCATGGCAGTCAATGCAATGCGCATCGAAAAACGAGCGCACGGATTTCGCATCGACGCCCGGCTCGGCAGCCGTCGCTTCCGAGAGCATCAACAGTGTCAGACACAGTGTGGTGAGTGTTCTTTTCATGATCGCAACATGCCGTGGAGATTGTCCTTGACTACGCATTGAGCAGTTCGGGCAGCGGGCCGTAGAGGGCGGGGGCATCCGGCGCACTGGGGGACCGGTTGAACGTGTCGCGTGGCGCGCCGACCGCGTGCAGCAGCGTGCAGTAGAGCGCGTTGATCGCGGGGTTCGAAGCGGCCGCCGCGCCCATCAGCTGGCCTTGCGCGTCCCACGTCTCCCGTTTCGATACCGGGTACGATAGGTATTGCCCGGACGTCAACCTGCCCCCCAGGTTGCCCACCAGCACAAAGGGCCAATTCGCTCCCTTCCACGAGTGCTGCTGGTTGGCGCTATCGCTCATAAACACGAGTACGGTGTTGTCCAGCATGGTGCCCGTGCCTTCTCTCATCTCCTGTAGCCTCGTCAGCATTCGTGCCGCCTCGCTGGCCAGGAAGTTGTGATACTTCGAGAGGATGTCGAAGAGGCCGTGGCCGATTCCGTGCGGATGGACGTCGGAGATGCCCGAATAGTTTGCCGGGATGCTGCAGAGCCCGGCCGTGATCGTCACCACGTTGGTGAGGCCCGCCGTCAGCGCGGCTGCCGCGATGTCGCACTGTGCCGCCGTCAGTTCCGTCATCAAGCCGATCTTTGCGGGAAGTTTAGGAGCGTGCTGCTTCAAAGTTCCCGTATCGAATTTGTCGGCGAGCAGCCCGTCTCGCCGGGAGAGCGATTCCATCGCTTCGAGATGGAAGTCCACCAGCTCTCGTTCGGGCCCGGCCACCTCTGACTTGAGTTGGCGGACGTCGTCCGTCACGAAGTCCAGCAGATTCTTCCGAGCAGCGAAGTCATTTCGCGTTGCGCCGATGTTGCCGAACAGTGTCTCGTACGCCAACTCGGGCCGGCATAAGGCCGCGATCGGCCGATTCTTGCCCCAGGCGGAACAACAATACGCCGTCGTCCCTCCGCCGATGCCGAGATGCAACAGCGGGAACACGCCCGGCGCGAGCTTGGCGATGGCGGCATCGATCGACTCGGCTTGTGGCGTGTGCTTGTTGCCCGCACTCCCGGAGAGTGCGGCGAAGAAGCCGCCGTGGTCGACTGCGGTATGGGACCGCAGGCCGTGCAGGAGCGTGATGCGATCCTGAAACGGTGCGAACGGCTCGATGTCGAGAGGCAGCTTGTGCCCCTTGAGAGAGAACTGCCTCGTCGTGTCGGAAACAAAATTGGTGCCGACCGGGACGGCTCCATCGTCTTTGAAGCCGTTGTCGAACACGAAAAAGATCACGCGCTTCGGCGGCGTAACATTGCCGTCCGCGGCCGCGGCGATCTTCTGCAGCAGCGGGGCGAACAGGAGTCCGCCGGCGCCGAGCGTGACGCCCTTCAGCAACGAACGGCGGTTGGGGAGGTGCGTGGGAAGATTCATTTTTTGACTCCGGAAGTGGAAGTGACTGCAGGCATCGTTCGGTACAGGAAGGATTCGGAGGACAACAGCGACACGAGCAGCGCCTTGAAGCTGCCGCCGTTATCGAGGTAAGCCTTTTCGGCCTCTTGCAGGCTGACGGCGTCGCCGGGCGTTTCGTTGCGGCCGAGGAAGTAGCGGAACGCATGGCGGATGAAGATCTGTCGCACGCGGTCCGATTCGGCCAAGCGGCGGAGCATTTCGGGCGCGTCGCGGACGGGACCGTCGAGCGCCGGGTCGCCGCTGTAGGCAATCGTGCCGGTCGTGTCGAGCGGCGCCTCGCGGTAGATCTTTTGGTTCGTGTCTTTCGACTTTTCGATCGCCTGGGCCGTCGCTTCGAGGTCGAGCACCGTTTCGCCACGACGGAACATGGCGTAATGGTCGAGGTCTTCGAATGGCAGGCCGAGTTCATCCATCTTGTTGTGGCACTTCCAGCACTCGGCGGCGCGCGTGACCATCTGCCGCTGGCGGAGCGTGTGGTGCGGATCGTCGGGAACCATCGCCGCCACGTTGATCGGCAGATCGGGGACGCGCCCGCCCAGCAGATGCTCACGCACCCACCGGCCGCGACGGACGATGTCGTTATGGAAATTGGTCGACCACGCCACATTCCAACTCGGCTGCATCAGGATGCCGATGCGCTCGCTGGGCGGGCGGCGGTGGTCCAGCGCCTGCGGACCGAACGCCCGGAACAACCTGTCGCCGTTTTGGAATCCCTCAGGCAACGCGCCGCCATCGAACGACTCGGTCGTTGTCAGCAGTTCCTTCAGCACGTCCTGGTCGCGAGAAAGGATGCGGAACACGAGCACGTCCGTTTCGGTGACGTAATTTCGCGGCTCGTAGTGTGCCCCTCGGCGCGTCATGTAATCCGGCAGCGGGTCTTTGAAGACCTCGGGAGCACGGTAGTAATCGAAGTACTCGCGGAAGAAACCGAGCACGAGCGGCTTGCTGATCTTGGGATCCTCCAGAATGCGACGCACGCTCGCGGCGACTTCCTCGCGCGTCGTCAGTTTGCCTTCGGCGGCGGCGGTGAGCAGACCGGGGTCGCGTTTCGTCGACAAAGCCAGACTGATCGCCATCGCCGTCTCGCGCGGCGAAAGCGAACGGACGCCCGGACGAATTTCAGGGCCCAAACCGACCTCGAATCGCAGATTCGCCTCGGGCGTCATCAGCGGGGCCATCAGTGCCGTCTTGCCGGCAATCGAGCAATCGCCGTCGGCGGCGATGGTGTCGTAAAGCGCGAGCACGCTCGCCAATTCCTGCTCGCTCGGCTGGCGGGCCAACGCGGTTTGATATTGACCACGAATCGCCTTTTCCAACTCCTCGCGCGTTGCCTTCACCTGCGGGTGCAGCAGCGGCGCGAAGACGCTATTGCCCTGACGCACGCGCATGCCCGACTTAAGCGCCTCCTGCTCCGCGGCGGTGGCGGCTTTCATGCGTTCGGCGTTCGGCCAGAGATTCTCCTTGGCGAAGGCGGGATCGTTCGCGTTCACGAGCGCATGCACGCGAGTCTGCGCGGCGACGATCAAATCCGCGTTCGTGAGGAGCAAGCCGGTTGCTCCTTCGTCGGGCGAATAGAGCGTCGCGAAATCCTTGATGCCCGTTTCCTGAATCACGCCGAACGGCTGTTGCAGGCCGTTGGCCGAAGAGTTGAATTCGCCGGTCCACCTGGTGTAGGCCGACGGCGACAACCGCCAGAGCCGCGGCGGCGGCGGGACGCTTGATCCGCGCGGCCCGCCGAAGAGGATCGCGTTCGGCAGTCGATTGCCGTCGATCGGCTTTTCCTTGACGGCGTAGTACGCGGGAGCCGCGGGGAGCGGCGAGTCGAGCTTCGCTTGAATCCAATGCACCACCTGAGCGATGTCGTCCGCGGGCGGTCGCGCTTCGGACGGCGGCGGCATGTCGCCCGCGCGGAGCCGTTCGTAGATTGAAGCGAAGGCGACTCGACTCGCAACGTCGTTTTTCGCCAACCGATCGAGAGTGAACTCGCCTTCTTTCTCGCCTCCATCGTGGCAGTCTGCACAGTGCGAAGCGAGAAACGATCGCACCCCCTTTTCATCGATCGCTGGACGGGTCGTCGGATTGGCCTTGAAGCGCCTGCTCGATTCCGGCAGCGCGATAAGCGGATTGGTGGATAAGACGGCGAGCAATTCCGGCGTCGGCGACTTCAAGCCCAGCAGCGACACGACGCCTTTCCTCTGGGCGAGCGCCTTGGCAGACCCACCATCGAGCGATAGCAGCCCGTCCAGCAGCAGCCAGTCTCCCTGGTACCCAGCGAGCCCTTTGGCCGCGCCGGGCGAAAGCGTCGTGAGTCCGCCAAGCGTCAGCCGCCCTGTGTGCTGAGCCAGCGCCGCGGCCGCCTCGCCCGACAGCTTGGTCAGTCCGTTCAGGGACAGAGTGCCCCCTTGGTGTTTTGCCAACGCCGCGGCGACGTCAGTGGGAAACGTCGTCAGTCCGTCGAGCGCGAGGTTGCCCTGGCGCAGGGCGAGAGACTGAGCCGCTTCGACGGAAATCGTCTTCACCGCGGGGAGCTTGCCATCCCATTTTCTCGACGACGCGAGTGCTGCAGCCGACTTCTCGGAAAGCGTCGGCAAGGCGGGAATCTCGCCGCTCCACTTGGGCCACGCCGCCAAGATCGCAGCGCCGTCGTCAGAGAGCGCCGTCAGACCTTGGAGATAAACAATAGGCCGGGCGTACCCTGGCGACTTATGCTCGGCGAGCGCCTGGAGCGTTTCATCGGAGATCGTGGTCAGCCCGTTGAGATACAGATCCCCTTCGCGCTGGCAGATCGCTTTAGCCGCAATCGGCGTGAGGGACTTCAGGCCATTGAGGTACAGGTTGCCGCGGCTGTCTTTGCCGCCGATGGCCAGGGCAACGTCGTCGGGGAGCGACGTGAGGCCATCCAGATTAAGCGTGCGATGGAACTGTCCTGGTATGGGGCCAGCAATCGCCTTCGCCGACTCGACGGTGAGGGAAGTCAGGCGAGGCAGGTTTCCGCCCAACTTTCCCCCGAGCGCCTTGGCCGCGTCGTCTGAGAGCGCGGTCAGGCCCGGCATCGACAGCCCTCCCTCTCGTTTCGCCAGCGCCTGAGCCTCGTCAACCGATATCGTTTTGAATGCAGGGAGTTCACCCCGCCAGTTATGACCATGGGCTCCCGCCAAAGCCGCCGCCGCCTCGGCCGGCAGCGTGGTCAAGCCATCCAGGACCGTCTGACTCGTCGGACCTCCCCCTTTGCGCCCCGCAAACGCTTTGGCCGCTTCGGTGGACAACGTCTTCAGTCCCTTCAGCATCAACCGTCCGCCGGAGTGTTTTGCTAGCGAGTGTGCCGATTCATCCGAAATCGCCGTCATTCCATTGAGCGACAGTTCGCCTCTGTGCGCGGCGAGCGCGGCGGCGGTCGCGTCGGTGACTTTGGCTAGGCCGTTGAGATGGAGCACTCCCTTATGTTGCCCGAGCGCCACGGCGGATTCGTCCGAGATCTCCTTCAAGCCGTTGAGCGACAGCCAGCCTTCATGCTTCGCCAATTCCTTGCCCACCTCGGGCGAGAGTGACTTCAGCCCGTCGAGCGCCAGCCGCCCCGACTTGTCTTGAGCCAACCGCTGGGCTTCTTCGACGGTGACTTGTTGAAGCTGTGGCGAGTCATCCGCGAGCAGCGTCGCCAATCCTAGCACGCCTAGAAAACACACCCTGATCAAGCTGAGAATCAGACTTCGCATGATTGCCTGTCACTATTTTTGAAAGTCGCCGGATGACCGAATTCAGACGCGGTTCTACAAGAAGCCTCTCACGCAGTTGCCAGCGCATAAATCAAAACCTGTCCGAGGCCATCGGCGATGGCCAGCAACTTGCCGGCGGGGTTCATCGAAATCGCGTGGTAATAGGGAGGAAACTGGTCCTTCTTGTCCGTCGGGGTGATTTCGTGGACCAGCCCGCCATCACTGAGCCGCCAAAACTTCACCGTTCGGTCGCGACCGCACGTGACGAGGTGTTGGCCGTCGGGATGGAAGGCCAAATCGGTGGCCCCGCGTTGATGCGATGGGGTCATTTCGCGGACCTTCTCGCCGGTCCCGGGGTCGAGCAGAAACACCTTGCCCGATATCCCGTCGCGGTCGATGGGGCCGACACAGAACGCCAGGTGCTTCCCATCGTCCGAAAAACGCACCGTCGACACGGGCCCGGGCAGCCCCTTGCTGGTATCAAACTTCATTTCGCCGGTCTGTACGTCCCAGCCGCGCAGGCCGGCCTGAACATCTTTGTCACTCAGTTGGGGAAAATGCTCCGCCGTCACCACGAGCTTCCCGTCCGGGGAGATGTCGAGCGAGCGAATCCACTGCTTCACGCTCCAGCGGCGTTGTTCGGCGCCCGTTTGTGCGTCCGATAGGATCACCAGTTTCGATTCGTCGCCGGTGACCAGCATTTTTCCGTCGCGAGAAATGGCGAGTCCCCAGATCCACTCTTTGTGGCCCGTGAATTCTTGGAGCGGCTTCTGCTCGACGACGTTCGCGACAATCGGCGGCGGCGGGTCCGGCAGCTTCGCCACTTTCTCCGTGACCCCCACGAACCGGAAACCGTCGTTCAGAACAATCGTGCCGGGCTCGCCGTCGGTCTTGAGCGCGTCCCAGAATTTGACCGTTCGATCGTTACCCGCCGAGATCAGCGTCTTGCCGTCGGGACTCAGCAGAAGACGATTGACCGCGCCGGTGTGGCCGACCAGCCGCCGAACCGGATCGGGGGTCTTGTCGCCGGACGCGGGGAGGTTCCAGATCAGGATGTTGCCGCGTCGGTTGGCGGCCGCGACCGAGTCGTTGCCGACGAACGCGACGGCGGAGACCACATCGGTATTCCAGGGGAGCGTGAACAGCAATTTGGCTTCGGCAAAGTCGTTCATGATTGTCAACCTCGTTGCTTCGTCGGCTATTGCTGGCAAACGAACGTGGCGCTGTCCAACTACCCAATCAATTCCATAATCGGCTTGGAGTCTTCCGGGGTCGCCCAGATCGGGCGAGAGCCGAGGTAGTGCTTGGCGCGATGGTCGACGCCCATGATCTTGTAGACGGTCGCCAAATAATCCGCTTCGCTGACCGGATTCTCCGTGACCTCGAAACCATCGCGGTCGCTGGAGCCGTAATGTTGTCCACCCTTGATGCCGCCGCCGGCCAGGACAACCGTCCAGGCGCGGCCAAAATGATCGCGGCCACCACGGTTGTTGATTGCGGGCGTGCGGCCGAACTCGCTCGTCCACACGACCAGTGTGTCCTGCAACAGGCCGCGCTGTGTCAAATCGTCCAGCAGTGAACCCCAGGCAGGATCCATGATGGAGTACAGCGCCTTAGAGATCGGGAAGTTGTCCATGTGGGTGTCGTGGCCGCCGTGGGAGACCTCCACGAACGACACGCCGGCCTCGACGAGCTTCAGCGCAGTGAAACAACCGCGGCCGAACTTACTGTCGCCGTAGCGGTCCTTGGCCTTTTCCCACTCGACGCTGACGTCGAACGTCTGGCGGGCTCGCATCAGGCGGATCGCGCGTAGCTCCGCCGAGCGATGAGCGGCGAAAGGGTCGCCGGAACGATTCTCCGCGAATCGTTGCTCCATGAAGCTCAGCAACTCGCCACGCCGACCCTGAATCTCTGGCGATACGGAGGGGTTAGCGAACCCCGGAAGTTTGCCGTCGTCGGCTACGACAAGCGGCTCGTACTGCGGGCCAAGATAACCCGCACCGTAGATGCCGCTGCCGCTCCCGATCTTGACGAAGCTTGGTAGGTCGCTTTCGGGGTTTTCGCAGTACTTGGCGATCATCGCGCCGGCTTCCGGATGCGGGAATCGCTCGCTCGGATGGTAGCCGGTGTGCATGTAATAGCCGCCCGGTCCGTGGTCGGGCGTTTTCGTCTTCATACTGCGAATGATGCCGAGCTTGTCGGCATGGCGGGCAACGTTCGGCAGGAATTCGCAGACCTGAATGCCGGGCACCTTGGTCTGGACTGGGCGGAACTCTCCGGCAGTCGGCCGGCCCGGCTTCATATCGAAGGTGTCGATTTGGCTCACGCCCCCTTCCATGTAGAGCATGATGCAGCGTTTGCCGGACCGTTTGGCCTCGGCGGCGATCGTCTGCGAATGGGTCAGCGCGCCCCAGTTGGCGACGGCCAGACCGCCAGCCGTGGTGGTAAGCAACCCCTTCATCAGCGAGCGACGGCTTAAGTGCTGACCCGAGTTGCACGTGCCCGGAAGGCAGTTCGTATTCATCAACGTTTCCTCCAGCCTGATTATCGGTTAAATCGAAATTCCGATCCCGACACGAGCACCCACATTGCGTCTTCCATGCGCTGAGCCATCAGCTTCGGATCCTTCGCATCCGCGCTCAGGTACTGCACAAATCGCTCGCGTTCCTCGCTGGTGGCCGGTCGGCTCAGGACGGACAGGAACATCCGTTCGACCTTCTCATTCCAATCCTCGGCGCCCAGTACCAACTTCTCCGGCAGGTTACCTTTATTGGGCCGGCACATCCCGCGGAAGCCTTCGCCGTTGTGCAGGTATAAATGTTCCGACAGGCTCCCTTGGAATCGACCCTGACCGTCCGTGGGCTCCCCCAAGTACTGCATCATCTGCTGGTTCGGCTCGGTCTTGAGAGCCGCTTCGACACCGAGCCCCATGGCAATGTGCAGCGACGACGTCAGCTCCTCGATGCTTAAGGGGCGAATCCTGGCGCGCTCATAGAACCGCGGCAAGGCATCTGCCACCGAGCCTAAGTCGCTTGCCTGATAGGCTTGGCTGTTGACGATTTCGCGAACCAGCCATTTCACGTCGAACTTGTGAGCCGCCAACTCGGTCTCGATCGCCTTGAGCAACTCCGGCAGGCTGGGATCGTTGCTCGAATTGAAATCGTCGACCGGATGCACGAATCCCCGCCCCATGAACTGAGCCCAGACGCGATTCGCCACCGCCTTTGCGAAGAACGGATTGTCCTTCGCGATCATCCACTCGATGAACTTCTCGCGACGGGAAAAAGCCGGCTTCGGCGGCAGTTCACCGGCCTTCAGTTTCGGCTCGACGTAATCTTGCGGCGGTTCGGGTTCCGCCAGCTCCTCGCCGCTGAGAAACTTCGGCTTGATGGGGACCGTCTTTTTCTTCTTGGTCTTCGGGTCGATTTCTTCCAGCGAAAACAACGCTTCGCCGACCATCTTCTCGCCGACCAGGTAAAGGTTGCCCGTCTGATTCGTGATCTCCGGCTTGCCCGGAACGTCGATGGCCATCGTGCGGACGAAGAAGCCCGACAGGCCGTGGTAATCCTTCTGCGTCCACGACTCGTAGGGGTGATCGTGACACTTGGCACATTGAATTTGCGTGGCCAGGAAGAATCGCGAGACCGCGTTGACCATTTCGTCCGGGTCGCGGTACGCGGCAAAAAAGAGCTGCGAACCCTCTTCCTCGGCTTGGAGAATCTTGGCGGCGATGCGATCCAACGGCTCATTCGCCTCGAACTGCTTGGCCAGCCAGACGCGGAACCGGCCCCGGTTTCGATAGCCCACCGTGCCATCCACGAGCTTGTTCTTCCGACCCAGCATGGCCAGGTCCCACACTTGGGCTTGCTGCCGAGCGTGACGCGGGTCTGTCAACAGCTTGTCGATCAGTTTTTCTCGCTTCTGTGGATCGGCGTCGTTAAGAAACGCCGTCGTTTCCTCGTAACTCGGAATCATGCCGATGAGGTCGAGGTAGATTCGTCGCAGAAACACGGCGTCGGACGAGCGTGCCGGCGGCGCAATCTTTTCCTTTTCCCAACTCGCTTTGATCGCACGATCGATCACGTCCCGCAGGCTGCTTTCCTCGGCGCGGATTTGCTCCGGCGACACCCAAGTCGCCGCGACCAACAATCCAATCAAGATTCGATTCACGAGCACGTTTCGTTCTCCAGCGGACTTGATCATGACAAGATCTCCACCAGCGGGCCGGCTTGAGCGGCGGAGGGCATTCGCGAATCGAGTTCGCCGAACGACTCGCGTTTGTCTCCCACGGCGTGGAGCAGAGCTAAATAGAAATTGCGGACCGTCCGGTTGGCGGTCTCTTTCGCTCCCTCTTCGTATGCCGGGAATTGCAGGAAGCGCCCTGCGGTCTTCAACCGGCCGCCGAGATTGCCCAGCGTCACCAGGGGCCATTCCGCACAGAATCCGTGGTGCTCTTCGCCCGAGTCGCTCATCCAGACGATCAGCGTGTTGTCGAGTACCGTGCCGTTCCCTTCCTTCACCGCGTCGAGGCGCCGGGCGATGTCGGCGATCCGTTCCGCATGGAATTTGCGGATAGGGATGCAGAGCTTGTCGCGTTCGGGCTGGTCCGGATGCAAGTGTCCGATGGCGTGGCCATCGGTCATCACGCCGAGTTCCTTCCAGGTGTAGTAGGCCAGTCCCGACGCGTCGAGGTTCACTACGTTCGTCAGCCCCGACGCAATCGCCGCCGCCGCGATCGCACATTGAGCCTCGAACCGCTCGGTCGCGAGTTGGCCGTTGAACTTGTCAATCGCGGGAACGTTCGCTTTCAAGCGGTCTTTCATCTCAGCCACTTTGTCCTGTCGAGTCCGCATCTGCTCGAACGTATCGAGGTAGATGTCGAGCTTCTCGCGGTCCATCGCCGGGAGTCCCTGCTCCACCCGCTTGATGTCGGAGCGTATCCAATCGAGCAGCTTGTTCCGCGCCTGAAACGTCTTGCCCGCGTTCCCTTCCGCCACGCTGCCGAAGAGCGACTGAAAGGCGATGTCCGGATTGCAAACCATCGGCTGTGGCCGTTTGGGACCGCTGGCCGACACCGTGTTTTCGACAACCGCCTCCGGCGAACCACTGACTCCCAGCCCCACCACTGGAATCACGCTCGGCCGCGCCGACGCAATCGCGTGATCGATCGTCTGTCCCGCCACGTCGCGCCGCCAATGAAAGCAGCCGAGTGCGCCATACTTCTTGCCGTGGTCGCCGCCGCCGGAAATCTTGTGCGACAGCTTCTGGATAATCCCCAACCGATTCTTGAACGGCTCCAGCGCCGCGATCGGCTCCGGCAGTTCGAGTTCGCTTAGAGGCAGATCGAGCAGCTTTTCGGACTTCTTGCGGTCGACACCCTTGGGCTGAATGTGATGCGGCCACAGCCCGTTGCCATTCATCACGAAAACGACCCGCAACGGCGGCGCTTCGCCAGCCGCCTCGGCCGCGAGGGCATTCAGAAACGGCTGCAGCACAACCGCCCCCGCGCCAAGCGTGATGCCCTTGAGAACGACCCGCCGCTCAAGTTGGGTGGGCGTGATCATTTTCAGTGGGCTGTGCATGTTCAATTTACCTTTACGTTTGAAGGACGCCAAAGCACGAGCGCCGACATGACGGTTAGATTCATTTCCCGTCCTTTTCCCGGCCTCGCCATTCCCAGGGGGCGATGGGGTTCTCATCAGCCCACAGCCCGCGCTTGGCTTTGCGTGCTTCCTCCTGGGCCTTGAGCAGCGCGTCGGCTTCATCAATCAACTTTTTCGAACTGCCGGGCTTGGCATGCTTATCCTCGAGTTCGCTTTCGATAACCCAGGCGAGTCCTTCCGAAACCATCGTGACCGCGAGGTATCCCTTCTCGGTTCGGAAGCGAACCGCGGTTAACTTCTTGTACGGCCGCCCGAACCCACCGCTATGGGTAATTTCTTTTCCAGCAACGGCGAGTTCCTTGAGTCGATCCTGCGCCTGCTTTCCAAACGGTTGATCGAGGTGGGGGGCCGCAGCTCCGCGGAGGCAGTGAATATCCTCCTTACCAGCCTTGCCGCCACCCGTGTGTTTGATCTTGATTGTGTCCCCGTCGAGCACTTCGACGACTACATTCGTCGACGGTGCGGCGTGGAGAGTCGTTGCCAGGATGACCAACGTGAGGAAACTGACACTTCCGGAGAAACGGATCAGGCCATTCATCTCTTTACTCCTTTATGTAGTTTGGAATGAATCTTCGGAGCGATCACTGTTGTTCCGCCGTTTGAAATTTCGATGGCAGGATGATATTGGGATTCGCGCGCAGCAAAGCTGCATTCGCCTCGGAAAGCTCCGTCAATCCGGTAAGCTGGAACGGCCGTTTGCCTTCGTACTTCGCGATGACCTTCGCCACGTCATCGGAAATCGTTTGCACTTTAGTCAGTTT
>SXGT01601498.1_pt1 | contig 63600 bp, 57 predicted proteins | sample 3176221 | NCBI WGS metagenome assembly SXGT01 (sample SAMN11356862, study PRJNA531348) | freshwater metagenome | isolation source: freshwater sample F1-120 | place: China: Fuxian Lake, Yuxi | collected 2017-12-25 | reverse complement strand
GCCGTTGAGGCGGCGCCAGATCTCGTAGCCCAGCGGCACGCGGTTGAGAAACACCCAGCCGACGGCCTGGTTTCCCTGGCGAAGAAACTCCGCCGCCGGCCAGACATCCCCTTCCAGCTTGGCCTCGGGCTCCACCAGCGCCCGGAACTTTCCGGTGGCGGTCGCCGCCGGGTCCACCTGCCGCACCTTTCCGCCGAACGTGCCGATCGCGAGTTCCGGCCAGCCCGAAAACTGGATCGCAGGCCAGCCCTCGAACTGCAGCCGAACGTGCGGCATCCCGTTGGTGTCGGCGAATGCCAACACCAACGGCGCATCGATACCGTCGAGCATCAGCTCCACGACTCGATCGTTGGTGTCGGGCACGATGGTGCAAAGCTCGTCGCCTTCTTTTACGTACTGGCCGCCCTGGCCGACGTTCGCCGCCACCCGGTAGACGAATCCGTCGCACGGGGCCACGACGTTCCGGGCCTTGAATCGCTCGATCCGGTTGTCGATGTCCTGGATGTCCCGCTCGACCGTGAAGAGATTCTGCTCGGCCTTCCGCAGGTTGCTGCGGGCGACGGATATCGACGACAGGCCGTTGGCGTCGGCCTGCAGCAGCAGGGCTTCCTGGGTGAGCAGCCCGGCCAGCGCCCGCTGGATCTCGGCGTCCGCCTTGTCGGTGTCGGTCTGGGCGCGGTCCGACCGCATCCGCGCCTCATCGCGGCTGAGCCGGCTCTCGAGGCCGCCGAATTCGGGATTGGTGAAGAGGTCTTCAAACGTCTCATACCTGTTCTTCTCGAACGTCAGGGCGAAGTCGGCGTTGGCCTTCGACTGCTTCGCGACGTCCACGGTTCGCCGCGCCGCTTCACGGTTCGCCTCCGCCGCCTTCAAGGCCGCACTTCGTGCGGATTCCTGTGCCGTGGCGGCCGCATTGAGCTCCGCCACTTCCTTGTGGGCGGCGACCAGCCGCTCGGCGAGGAATGCGCGTTGAGTCTGGAGCCTGTCCGCCAACTCAGGATCGTTATCTTCGATATCGACCACCGGATCGTTCATCTTGACGCGGCTTCCCTCGACGACGTGCCAGGTGCTCACCTGCCCGGAAACGCGGGCCGTCAACACCTGCATCCGCTCGGTTGGGGAATATGCGGTGACTGTGCCCCGACACATGACGGTCTGTTGCCAGGGCACGAAGGCGAGGAGGAATGGCGTGGCGAGGAAAAGCAGGAAAAGGAGGCGGGCGAGGGTCTTCACGAAACGGGGCGTCGCCGCGCGGGCGAGCGCCGAGCTTTTCAGGCCATCGCCGACGTGTCTCGCATGCAGGGGCTTCATGACCACTCCACCGTCCGGTCGCACCGGTTCTTGATGTCGTCACGGGCCGTCACGATCACCAGCGTCCAGGGTGCCGTGCGGTCGAAGAGCGAGTCGATCAGTTCCGGACACGTCCGGAGGTCGAGTCGATCGAGCATTCCGTTGAGCAGCAGCAGCCTGGGTCGCCCGGCGATCGCCCGGGCGAGCGAAAGCCGCGAGGTGTCGTTGGCGGAAAGAGGCAGGCCGTCGGAGGCGAGCGGGGTGCCCACCCCTTCAGGCAGCCGGGCCACGGTATTGGCGAGCCCCACCATCTCCAGTGAGCGGCGAATGTGCGTCGCCGACAGATCGGTCCGCCCCACCCTGATATTTTCGGCGACGGTGTCGGCAAACGTCTCCGCCTGACCGACGTAGGCGAGTTGCAGCCTGGTCTGGGGCCTGTCGAGCGACCTCGCGTCGAGCCCGTCAAACTCGAGCAGTCCCTCCGCCGGCACCCGCAGCAGCGCCAACGTTTCGAGGAGCATGGTCTTCCCACTTCCCGAGGGGCCGCAGACGGCGATCCGCTCGCCCGGCTGAATGTCGAGCCGCCGCATTTCCGCGGCGCCGGCCGATCCGCCGACCGTCCTGACGGCCCGCAGCTCCGCGACCAGCCCCATCGGCCGGTCGCTCTGCGGCAGCGACTCTCCCCCTTCCCGCTCCAGCGGCAACTCGTCGATCACGCCGAGTTTGTCGAGCGCGGCCTGCAGGTCATAGAAGGTCTCGATGTATTTTCCGCTCTTCGAAATCGCGCCCAGCACCAGGGCCACGATCAGTTCGCCGGCCACGAGTTGTCCGAGCGTCAACTGCCTGTTGATCACGAGCCAGCCGCCGAGCCCCAGCAAGACGGTCATCGCCGCCGCCTCGAGCAGAAACGCGAAGAGCGTCTGCCGCCAGACCACGCGAAAATGCCGGCGGCGGGCGGTCACGTAGGCGTCGGCCAGTTCGTCCGCCCGCTGGTGGGCGAGATCGCCGCCGCGGCCGAAGCGGAAGGTGTGCGGGCACTTCGCCAGTTCCTCAAGCCATGCGGCCACGTCGAACTTGGCGTAGCTCTCCGCGATGCTCGATTTCACCCCCCCGATTCCCAGCGCGAACAGCAGAAAACACACGAGCACGACCATCACCACCGCGAAGGTGAGCAGGTAGGGATGATAAAAGGCGAGCACGGCCAGGCCGACGCCCGTGATCATCACCACGCCGATGCCGTCCACCAAGAGCGTGGCGAGCGCCTTCTGCACCGACGCGACCTCGAAGAAACGATTGACGATGTCGGTGGGGTTACGGCCGTCGAACGATTCCATTTCGGCTCGGGCGAAATGGTCGGCAAAGGCGTCGGCCGTCCGCACGAAGAAGCGGCGCTGCAGGCATTCCACCACATAGAGTTGGATCGCCCGCAACACGGCCGAGAGCGACAGGAAGCCGAACATCACGCCCGCCAGCACGACGACCGGCAGGAGTTGCACGCCGAACGCCACGGTGTTGACGAGCGCCTCGATGGCGGCTGGCGTGACGATCGACAGCACGCCGACGGCCACGGCGAACAGGACCACGGTCCAGATGTCGTCGCGTTCGAAACGCAGCGCGTCGGTCAACCGTTTCCACGGTCGTTTCCCGGCTCCGCCATGATGCGTGTCTGCCATTGTCACAGGATATCCGCGAGGGGGCCCAGATCATGAAGCCCCCTGCCGACCCCCACAACATCAAATCCCCGGTTTCGCGACATCCAGGGCCCCCCGGAAGCCCGCGGCGGCACGGGCGGCGTTATTCCGAAACCGTCTCGAGCCAATCGGCAAACCTCGGATACGTCCGCTCCCGGTCGAACTCCGCCGCGGTGAGCCGCCGGGCGCCCTGCTGGCAGGCCGCCAGCCGCGTGCGGTCGCTGGCAAACCCCGTGATCGCCCGGGCGAGCGACCCGGCATCGCCCGCGGTGTAGGCCACGCCCGCGTCATGTTCGTCGATCAGCCTCTGGAGTTCACCGGGCAGTGAGTTCACGAGCGCGAGGCCGGCCGCGGCATAGTCGCAGGCCTTGTAGGGCACCGCCACGAGCGACTCGGGCTTCACGCAGACAAGCCCCACGTCGCATCGCGACAGCAACTTCACATAGGCCTGCCGGGGGAGCAGGCCATGCACCTCCAGCCGACACGATCCGCCGACTGCCGAAGCGAGCCGGCGAAGCGATGCTTCGAGGGTGCCGGTGCCGGCGACGTGAATCGTGGCCTTCACCCCGGCGGCCGAGAGTTGTCGGGCGGCTCCGGCGAGCACGTCGAGATCCTGTCCGGCCTCCAGCGTGCCGGCATAGACGCATTCGAGCGGTGCCGGCTCCGGCGGTGTGGTCTCCCCGCCGTCCGGCATGGGCACATGGTTCATGAGCCGCTGCGGGTTGGGAAACTCCTGCGGGTACGCGCCCACGTAACAGACATGCCGCGGCAGATCCGTCCGAGCGCTGCCCAGCACGGAATCGGCATAGGTGCGGGTGGCTGCCGACACGGCATCGGCCGCGGCGACCAACGCCTCGCGCCGCTTCTGCATGCCGCCCAGCAGAAAGGGGGCGATGAACCGCTTGAGGAAGGCCGGCCCGGGCACGAGCCTTTCGAAGGTCTCCGGCCACACATCCATGAGATCGAGCACGAACGTCGCGTCGAGTTTCCTGGCCAGCCGGGCGACTGCCTCGGGACTATCGAGCGGGGGCAGGCTCGCGAGGATGATGTCGGGCCGTTCGAGCTGGCCCGACGAAATCGACTCGTTGGCGAGCCGTTCGAACGTGCGGCCGAAGTCGCGGTGGCTGCCGAGGCGGGCGAAGGAGACGTTTTTGTCGTAGGGCCGCACCGCCACGAGCCGCACGGCGAAGCCCTCGTCGTCACGGATGCCGAGGGGGGCCGAACGAATCGCCTTCCGGCGGTGGCTCCAGGTGGCGGTCCACCAGATCACGTCGTGTCCGCGGGCAGCCAGCACCCTGGCGAGCGTCCAATAACGCAGCGGCGGCAGGCCTTCGCCGGGAATGTCATCGAAAGGATTGACGAGCCAGACGGAAAGGGGCCTGGGGGCAAGGGGCTCGGGGGCGGGGCTCGGCATGGCGGGGAGCCTAACAGACCGGGCCCGGCGGGCGGAGTGGCCCGCGCCGGGCCCGCCCGTGGCGCCGGTTTGGGGTCGGACGGGATCCGCCGGCGGACGCCCGGTCGCTGCTGTCGCGGTCGTTCAGCGCAGTGCCCCCGAGCGGCCGTGGGGGAAACGCTTCTCGACCCTTCCATCTGCGTAAGGCTGTGCTCGCCCCGTTTCCCCGTCGCCGCCGTCGTTGTGTCGTCGATTGCGGCACGCGTTCGGAAGGTCTTCGCAGCGAATCGTAGACGCCCGGCAAACCCTTGCACTACGGGTCTTACCACTTATAGTGGGGGAACTCCTTGAGCCTGCACCCTGATTTCCGAGAAACCCGACCACGTGTGCGGCATTTGCGGCGTCATCAGCGCGGAGCGTAGCCGGGTCGAGCCCGCCGTCCGCGGCATGATGCGGGCGATGATCCACCGCGGGCCCGACGACGACGGCTACGACGAGCTGCCGATGGGCGGGGATGAATCGGGCCCGGTCGCCGGATTCGGCTTTCGCCGTCTTTCGATCCTCGACCTCACGGCTGCGGGCCATCAACCGATCTTCAACTCGCGCACCGGCGATTGCCTGATCTTCAACGGCGAGATCTACAACTTCCGCTCCCTGCGAGCCGAGCTGCAACTCCGCGGCATCGTCTTTCGCGGCACGAGCGATTCGGAGGTGCTGCTCCAGGTCTTGTCCACATGGGGTGAGGCCGCGCTCGGGAAGCTCCAAGGCATGTATGCGTTCGCCTTCTACGAGGCGAAGACCCGCCGCATCCTGCTGGCCCGGGATCCGCTCGGCATCAAGCCGCTGTATGTCGCCAGCCTTCCCGACCGTTTCGTGTTTGCGAGCGAAATCCGAGCGATCCGAGCGTCGGGGCTCGTGCCGGACGACCTCGACATGGGTGGCATCGCCGGGATGCTGGCCTACGGAGCAGTCCAGTCCCCGCGCACGATCTACGAGCGTATCCGGTCGTTCCCGGCCGGCAGTTCCCAATGGCTCGACGCGGGCGTGGTCTCCGGTCGCCCGCAACTCCCTCCCCGCCGCCATTGGAACCTCCCCTCACACACCCGCACTGCCATCGACGTGCCGACGGCCGCCGCCAATGTCCGGCAACTGTTGCAGGATTCGGTGCTCCGCCATCTCGTCGCCGACGTGCCCGTGGGCGTGTTTCTCTCGGCCGGGATCGACAGCACGATCATCGCCTCGTTTGCCAGGGAATACACGCCGCAGGTGACCGCCTTCACGGTCGGCTTCGGCGCAGTGGACGGGCAGGACGAAGTCGCCCTGGCCTCCGAGACGGCCAATACGCTCGGCATGAAGCACGTCGCCGTCGAACTCGACGCGATCAACATGCCCGGCAAATGGCACGACTGGATCGCCGGCATGGATTCACCGAGCATCGACGGCTTCAACACGTATGTCGTGAGCCGACGGTTGGCGGCCGAGGGCGTGGTGGTCGGCCTGTCGGGGCTGGGTGCCGACGAACTCTTCGGCGGGTATCAGGCATTCGAGCGGGCGCCACGGTGGTCGCGCCTGCTCCGCGCGATGGCGGTCATCCCGGAGGGCATGAGAAGCGGCGTGATTCGCAAGTTCGGCGAACTTGACGGCCGCACCGGTGCCTTCGAGAAACTCGCCGACCTGGTCGCCGGCAACCCGAGCGTGGCCGGGATCACGCTTGCGCTGCGTCGGGCGATGCCCAACCGCAGCCTCGGGAGGCTGGGCATCTCCCCGGAGCGCACCGGGCTGTGTGCCAACTATCTCGACGCCCCGTCCGGCGCCGCCGCCGCGCTCGACGGCGACAGCTTTAACACTGTGGCGCGCATGGAAATGACCCACTACATGGGCGACACGCTGCTACGCGACACCGACACCAACAGCATGCGGCAGTCGCTGGAGGTGCGCGTGCCGTTCCTCGACACTCCTGTCGTAGACTATGTCTCTTCGCTGCCGGGCCCGATCAAGCGGCAGGCGGGGGGCGCATCCAAGTCGTTACTCCGGATGGCGTGCGCCAAGGCGATCCGCGACGACATCGCCCGTCGTCCGAAGACCGGCTTCACCCTGCCGATCGGCGACTGGATGCGGGGAGAGGTGCGGGGGTCGTGCGAGGCCGCCATCGGCCGGCTCGAATGCGTCCCGTTTCTGGAGGGGCCGGAAGTCAGGCGGATCTGGTATTCTTTCGTGAACGACAGCCGGTCGGTGCACTGGTCGCGGCCTTTGGCCCTCGTGGTGCTCGGCTCCGCCATCGGCTAGTCTCGGGGAACCCCTCGGACGAGCTTTTGTATGTGCGGCATCGCCGGCGTCATCAGTAAAAACCCGGCAGTCATCGAGCCTGCCGTGCGCCGCATGATGCGGGCGATGGTTCACCGTGGCCCCGACGACGAGGGCTACGAACAGTTTCCGCTGGGCGTCGATTCCGGGGGCCCGGCGGTCGGCTTCGGCTTTCGCCGGCTGGCGATCATGGATCTCTCGCCGCTCGGTCATCAGCCGATGATCAACCGGGCCACCGGCGACGCCATCATCTACAACGGTGAGATCTACAACTTCCGCTCGCTGCGGCAGCGGCTCGAGGGCCTCGGCTGCCAGTTCCGCTCCACGGGCGACACGGAAGTGTTGCTCCAGGCCCTTTCGACCTGGGGCGAGAAGGCCGTCGACGAACTCGACGGCATGTTCGCCTTCGCCTTCTACCACGCGGCCAGCCGGCGGGTGCTGCTCGTCCGTGATCAACTCGGCATCAAGCCGCTCTATGTAGCCCGCGTGAGCGAAGCCATCGTGTTTGCGAGCGAAGTGCAGGGTGTGCTGGGCTCGGGGCTCGTGCCCAACGATCTCGACCCCGCGGGCATCGCGGGCTTCCTCGCGTATGGCTCGCCGCAGGATCCCCTCACGGTCCACACGCACATTCGCTCAATGCCGGCGGCGACCCTCGAATGGCTCGACGCCGGCTCACTGGCCGGTCGTAGCCCGAGTCGCCGTCGCTACTGGCGGCTGCCCGCGACGCAGCCCTGGTGTGCCGAAAAAACGGCCGTCACCCGCCTGCGGGAAGAACTCGCCGACTCGGTCCAGCGGCAGTGCGCGTCGGATGTGCCACTCGGGGTGTTTCTGTCGGGTGGGATCGACAGCGCCACGATGGCAGCACTCGCCGAATCGCCCCAGGGACCGCCCCAGACGTTTGCTGTGGGGTATGAGATTCCGGGCGTGGCCGACGAAACCGCTGCCGCGGCCGAAACCGCCGAGTTTCTCGGCACCCGGCATTTCCAGACGATCTTGGACAACGACTGGGCGATCATGCAGTGGACGGAGTGGCTGAAAGCCGCCGACCGCCCGAGCATCGACGGTCTCAACACCTACATCGTCAGCGGAGCCGTCAAAGACCGCGACATCAGCGTGGCCCTCTCGGGCCTGGGCGCCGACGAGCTCTTCGGCGGCTATTCGACATTCCGCAGAATTCGGAGAGCGCGGCTGGCGCTGGCGGCCATCGCCTGGCTGCCACGCGGCCTCCGCCGGGCTGTCGCGCCGAAAGTTTTTGCCTGGCTCCCGGCCGGAAAGCGGGCCAAGGCGATCGACCTCGTGTCGAGCGGCACATCCGCGGTCGAGCTCACCGCGCTCTCCCGCCGGGTGATGAGCGATGAATCGATGCGGAAGTTCGGACTCGACGCCCGGTCGCTCGGGCTCTCGCCGCTCTACTTGGCCCCCGAAGCCCACGACGTATTTGCCAACACTCCCCGCGGCTCATTCGAAGGCATCTCGCAGGCCGAGTTGTTTCTGTACATGAACAACACGCTCCTACGGGATTCCGACACCAACAGCATGGCCCACTCGCTGGAACTGCGAGTGCCGTTCCTGGGCCGCAAGGTCGTCGACTATGCCGGCAGTCTGCCGGGATCGGTCCACCATCCGAGAGCCGCGGCGCCCAAGCACCTGTTGCGCCGGGCCATTGCCGACAAACTCCCGCCATCGGTGTTCAATCGGCCGAAGACGGGGTTCACGCTTCCGTTCGGCGAGTGGATTTTCGGCGCGGTCCGTGACCAGTGCGAGGCGGCGATCAGCACGCTGGCCGCATGTTCGGTGATCGACGGCGTGGCGGTCCGGCGGCTGTGGAGCGACTGTGCCGACCGCCGGATCGACATCCACTGGTCGCGTCCTCTGGCGCTCGTGGTGCTGGGGAGTTATCTCCGAAAATGTCGCGGATAGGCATTGCCTTGGCCGGTCCAGTAATTCAGAGGGCTGGAGGGCGCGGGCAAACCCGGCCGAAGGCATGCCAGGCGACGGGGTGTGAACCAGCCGTCAGACGGCCGCTGCCAGAGCTTCGAGCTTCGCTTTAAACGTGTCGAACGCGAGCGTTTCGGCAGCCCAATCGCGTCCCGCCGTTGCCATCGCGGCAAGCCGCTGCCGGCCCGAGGGATGAACCGCGAGTTGCCCCCATTCGCGAACTGCCTGCACGGCGGCGGTAAGAGAGTCCTCAGGGAGCAACCATCCGCAGGCAAGTTTCCTGTCACAGCCTGTGGGCATCTCGTAGGCAAGGTCGTGGCCGGGCGACAGGATCACGGGTAGTCCGTAAGAAACGGCCTCGGCGGCGGCATAGCCGAAGTTTTCGCGGTATGAAAGCGATACGAAGCCATCGCTGCCGAGTAGGGCCTCGGCGAGATCAGGCCGGACCAGCGGCCCGACCACGTGGACGCGATTCCGCCACGCAATCGGTGTCACGGCGATCAACTGACGTCGCGTAAGATCGCCATCCATGCCTGCCACCACCAGATGCGCGCCAGGGGGCGCCGCCTCGCAAAACGCGTGGATCGTCGCGACTGGCCGTTTCATGGTGTGCAACCGGCCGACGAAGAGCAAGATCGGGCAATCCTCCGCAAGCCCGAGCCGCCGACGAAACGTGGCCCGCGCGGCAGCTCGTGCATGCACCGCCGGAAGCGGTACCGGCCAGTGAACCACGGCTGCCCTGTCCGTCGGCAGCCATGCCGCGGCCTTGTCGAGTTCCCGCTTCGTTGAAAAAACAATCCGGTCTGCGTTGGCAAAATACCCTCGGCCATGGGCCTCCAGCCAGAGTCGCTTGGCCAGCCGACGCTGCGACAGCCCCCAGGGGTCGAGACAGCCGTGTGGAACGGCCCAATATGACTTGCCGTGTCGCGTGGCCCATCCCGCTGCCCACGTGGCATGGGCCCGGAACATGGAGTGCACGATGAGCAGATCGGCGTCCTTCAAGAGCGTCTCCGCTTCGTGGAGGGCGGCTCGGGACATTACATGGCTATCTCGGCAAAACGGGCCGCTGCCGGAGGCGATCCTATGCGCGCGATCTCGCTCAGAAAGAACTGCGCGGTCCCGGCGGCGGTCATCAAACGAAAGCACCGGGGCATCGAGCGCCCTCGAAAAGTCGCTGACAGCCCGGTAGAGCCCCGCATACGCGGGATCGTGCGTGAGACAGATGTTCCAGACGCTTCGCACCACGCCGGCTCCCCATGCGTCCGGCAGCCAACCAGCGACCGGGATTGTCGTGAGTCTCCTTCAGTGTTCGCTCCGCCAGCAGATCAAGTTGCACGAATCGGTCGGAAACTTGCGAGGAGTCATCCGGCCATCCCGTCCATGAGTCCAGCCGGAATCTTCCCGATCGCTTCCGTTGATTCGGCAAAGGATAACTTCGTCGAATCGCGTCGCCTGCGTCAGCGAATGAACTTTTGTCAGGGATAATAGTCCTGCGTGTCATCTGTGTCCACCGCCGACGAAGGACCGGGTGCATGGGATCCTGCGTGGCTGATTTCTGGGTTCTTCAGGGATTTCAGTGGCCGTGCAGCCGAGGCCTGAGTTCGAGCCTTCCGCAGTAGAAGAGGATGCGAGTGCGGTAGTTCGCGAAGGCACAGCACCCGCGGGCCGCGTACTTCAGCGCCTGAGTGACGCTGTTGAAGCCTTCACTGGTGGCATTGGTGATGCGGTAGCGGAAGTAGCTCAGAAGGTTGGGCAGATGACGCTTGAGCATCTTGGCCACCCGGACAATCGGCCAAAGACGGCATCGCACACCCCACGCATACCACTGATCGAAGAACTCCTGCTCGCTCGTGGAGTAGACGTACTTCCAGAACCAGCGGAACTCCTCCTTGATCGCCCACGCCCTGGCTGTCTTCAGTCCGTTATGCCTGATGGCCTCGAAGCGTCGCCGCTGCTGCGAAGACAGATTCGACTTGTTGAAGAGCCAGAGCTACCGCGTCCCCTTGAGCCGGTCATCGTCGTCGGCCAGGAGAGCCTTGTTCACGGCTCGCCGGACCTGAGCGACCGCCTCTCCGAGATGCTTGGTGACGTGGAACTTGTCATGCACCCACTCGGCGTTTGGAAGCTGATGCGCCACCGCGTTGGCATAGGCCGGAAGCACGTCTGCGGCGACCGCCCGAACATCCTTCCGCTGCTCAACCGTCAGCGGCTGGGGGACGGCCTCGGCAGCCGCCTGATACGGATCACACTGAAGCCTCAGGCGTGACCCAGCTGGTGCGGCAGATTGACCGGATATCCTTCCGGCGGAGTGTGCGTTGACTCCGAATGGCCTCGGCGACGAGTGCCTGCTCGTCGGCGTATGTGGGATTGCTCCAGTGGTGCTCTCGAGACCAGTGCCACAACCGCTCGACCGGGTTGAGTTCCGGCGAGTACGGCGGAAGGGACAGCGGGGTGATCCGCCGAGGCCATCGCAGTGTGTGCGAGCAGTGCCAGCCAGCGCCATCGAGAACCATTACAGCGTGTTCGCGGCGGCGGAGCCTTTTCGCTGCCGCGTCGAGGAACGCCTTCGTCGTCTCCGTGTTCACTTCACGGCACGGAATGGCCAACGACCAGCCTGTCGCCGGTTCGACGGCTGCGAACACCCAGATCAACTTTCGCCCGTGCTGGCGAACGACAGTTGGCCGGGATCCCTTGAGTGCCCACACGGCGGTCAACGTTCCCTGCTGGCCGAACCGGGCCTCGTCCTGGAACCAGATGCGAACCCTCGTCCGGGGGCGGGAGGCCCGTACGCGATTCACTAAAAGGGGGCGCGACGCTTGAAAGCCTTGGCTGCGGCCGGATTCTGCCGGGGATGCCTGGGCCGAGGCTCGAGGCATACGAACCCGTGACGCTTCAGCAGTTTGTAGGTCCCGGTGAGCGAGAAGGCCTCGCCAAACTCGCGATCGAGAATCACCTGGATCTGCCGTCCACGAAGAGACGCCACGCCATCTCGTGGTGTGGCGCCAGCCTTCACTCGCTCAACGAGGCGAGACTCCTTGCTCGGGTGTCAGCCGTCGCGTGCGACCTGGTACCGTGCGACCACGCACCGCCTCGATACCACCGTCACGATACGTGTACGCCCAACGCTGCACGAAGGCTCGACTGCGGCCTACGGTGCCAACTATTTCAAGCGTCTCCCGACCCTGCAACGCCAACAACACGCTCCGAATTCGATCCCGCTGAATCGCGTCTGACTCCTTGGCAATCAGACGGACGAGCCTGCGACGGTCGCCGCGATGCCGATCGGTGACGTTCATATAGCCTCCCTGCTGGAAGGCCGCATCATGCCATCAGAGGGTAGGTGGCGCAATATGGGAAGTCTGGCCGATGCGCGCGAGGCTCAAGTGTGACCCGTATTACAACGTGACAGTCGCGCGAAAGCCAGCCTGTGCCAGCCCGAATTCGCGTGACCGGGCATGGTTCCGTGTCGGCAAGCGAGCTTCGGTCGCGGCGACCGTCGTCAAACGACACGATCGGGGCATCGAGGGCCGCCGCGAAATCATTGACCGCGCGGTAAAGCCCGGCAAGGGCCGGATCGTGCGTCAGGCAGACATTCACGGCCCTTCCTCGCGGCGCTGCGATCGTCATCGGTCACCGGGGCTGTGGTTGCGAAAGCGGCTCCGGCACGCCGCGGAGCATGCCGCAGTGGCGGCGTGCCCGCTCGAACGACTCGGCCGCCATGGCGGGGAGGGGCCCAGCTTCGGCAGGGGCCGCCAGCCCTACGAGATGGAGCCGGGCCAGTCCGAGCAGGAGTGGCAGGCAGGAGTTCTGCGGATCCCACCCAATCATCCGGTCACCCGCCTCGATCGCCGTGGTGAGCCTGGCCAGCGATTCGGCCCGCGCGGGTTTGTCGTCGGCCAGCCGGGCCCACGTGACAGCGGTTCGCAATCTTCGTTCCACGGTCTCGGAAACGGCGTCGCGGGTAAGAATCGCCAGCGCTGCCACGGTGCCACAGGCGAGCAATGCGGTGCATCCGATTCGTGCCACCTGCGCGGACGTATTTGTCGACTGAGGTCGCGACCGCCCACCTGTCGCGGCGCAGATGCCCATTACAACCCCGGCCGCGAGAGCGTTCGCTGGAACATGCATGTTCCAATCGAAGGCGGCGTGGAAGGCAAGGCCAGCGACCGCCGCCCAGGGGCCGGCCTCAAGCAGCCGCGCCGCCGGGGGTACGCGCCAGTAGAAGCGGTGCCCGCGCACAAGCAACAGGCTGCCGAGGCCGATCGCCAGGGCCGCCCCCACGATCCCAGACTCTGCAAGCAACTGCGCGTAGTCGTTGTGGGCGTAGAGCAGCGTGATGTCTCCAGGCTGAAATCGCGGGAAGACGTCGCCGAACGTGTCGAGGCCCGTACCCAGGAGCGGCGATGCCCAGAACATGCGGAGCGCGACCCGCGCCGCCACGACCCGCGGGTCGTTGATCAGGGCGGCGATGTGTGGCTGCAGGCCGGCGGGCAACCAGGAGATGATTCCACTGAATGGGCCGTAGAGGACGCCGTAGAACAAGACGACCGCGGCAGTGGCCGCCACCGTGGCCGCTTCGGCCAGCCGCTTCGGCCAGCCGGCGTCGATGACCAGGTTCACAAGCACGATGCACGCAAACAGCAGGGCTCCCGTACCGGCCCGCGACTTCGCCACCACGCCGGTCGTCCACACCGCCCCGGCGAGGATCGCGGCCGCCACCGCCACGCGGATCGAGAGGTGCAGCCGGCCGCGGGTCGCGTGCAGCCATGCCGCACCCGCCACCGGGATCGTGAGCACGAGGAAGTTGGCGAACTGATTGCTCGAGATGAAGCATCCCATGCCATCGCCGATGACACCTCCATCAAAGGCATACACGCCGGCGTTGATGTTTGCCCGGTTCACGTAGGCGACGCCGCTGGTCTGCCAGGGCGGATCGACGCTCGTCTGCCAATAGCCCGTCGGACTCTTGAGGTCGATGAATCCCAAGAGCACACGGTCGAGATTGTTGACAGGAAACAGGAGTGCGAGGCTCCAGACGATCAGGCCGGAAGCGGCCAGAGCCCAGATCAGGCGGCGGCGGTGAACCAATGCCCGCCCCAGGTCGGCCACCACGACGGTGGCGGCCAAGCCGAGTAGAAGCCGGCGGCCGGCGGCGGCCGTGGCCCCCGGATCGATGGAGATCGTGCCCCAGGCCCCTGGGGATGAGGTTTTCCACGCCCCGGCCGATACAGGCGCCAAGCCGAGGAGAAGCTGGTCGGGAAGTGGCACTGTCTGGGCGAGAGCGATTCCGGCAGCCAGCAGCGGCAAGACCAGCAGCGGCAATGAGCGCTTCGCGGAGCAGGCCCAGAGCAGGATTGCCGTCGCCATGGCGGCCTCGATCGCCAGCCTCGCCCACACCCAAGTGCCGCCCAAAAAGAGCGGGCTGGCGACGACGCCGGCACCGAGCAGCGCCACCGCCGCAGCTTCCGCCCATCCGCGGGCTGATGGGGCCTCACTCCCGCCCTGGCCCGTCATAACGCCCGGCCTTGCGGCGGATAATCGGCCGCGATGAGGTCACACACGTTCGCCAGAAGCGCCGCCGGTCGAAACCGGGACCGCAGGCAATCCACCGCCCGAGCACCGATCTGTTCCCGTTCGGCCGCGGGAAGCGACGCGAAGCGGTCGAGCGTCGCCACGATTCCATCCACGTCGCCATGGCGATGGATCCTGCCGCCTCCCGACTCCCGGACGATGTCGCCGAGGTGCGAGGCCTCGGGGCCAAGCGCGAGAATCGGCTTGCCGAGTGCCATGGCCCCGTAGATCTTGCACGGATGAATGATTCCCACGCTCTCGTCGCCGATGCTGACCGCATGGATGTCCGCCGCCGAAAGAGAATACCGAATCTTGTCCAACGGCTGATACGGCAGGCAGGAGATGTTGGGGGGAGCCTCCCGCCGCACCATGTCGTCGATCTGCCGCTTCACGATGCCGCCGCCGATAAACATGAAGTGAAATCGCGGGACTTTTCGAGCCGCTTGGCAGCTACGAGTAGCGTGTCGAGCGGCGTGGAAAGCCCAGCATTGCCGGAGTACATGATCTCGCAGTTTCCCTGGAGGCCGTGTTTACGACGAAACGGATTGGCAGCGTGTGGAATCGCCTCCAGGTGCTGCTCGTGCGCCCAGGGAGGGATGATTCGCATCCGAACGCCGACGTCTCGCTTGCCGCGAATCCGATCCGCCTTGAAGCGGTCAAGCACCACCACATCGCGCGCGTGGGCGAGCGTAAACCTGTTGAGCCACTCGAAGAGGCGCACCGGCAGCGATCTCGGCCCGAGTTTGCCAGCCGCCACCATCTGGTCGGGATTGATGTCCATCACCCACCACACGGATCCGCATCGCCGCAGCATCGCGAGCAGCCCTCCGGCCGACCCGCCGAAGGGCGGGCTCGTGGTGGTGAGGACGGCGGTCAACCCCGGCACGAACAGGGTTTTTAGGATGGCCTGGCCGAGAAACAGCGATTGAGCGAGCAGACGGATGGGGATCGACGTCTTGCCGAAACTCGACAGCGGTAGCCGCCGTATCTCGACCCCGCCACGCCGCTCCCGCGACGGAAAGCGAATGTCCGGGTCGTCGTAGACGCGGTTCGACGTGTACACGATCACCCGCCACCCGCGCCGCGCCATCTCCTCCGCTGCGTCGGCGAGCTGTTGGCCTACGGCCATCGCGTCGGGCACATACACTTGGCTGATCACGACAAGCGTGCCGCTCGCCTTCTGCTGCATCGTCGCCAAGCGCCCCTCGTCAGTCACCGCTAGCCACCCTCCCGGTCAGCCGGTCCCGTAGCCGCGTCGGCCAGTCTGGCGCCATGCACGGCTTCTCGATGAGTAGGTAGAAGACGGCGCCCACTGCAATAACGAATGGGTAGATCGCGAAGAAGACGAGGAGCACGTCGCCGGTAAAGAATCCAAACCAGTCTCGCCGCGCGAAGAACCCATGCACGAGCACGGCGAGCGTCTTCCCGTGGTACAGGTAGAGCGAGTAGCACATGCCACCGATCAGTGGCACAGGCCCCCAGGAAAGCAGCCGGGAAAACGCCCTCCCCTGCAGGGCCGAATAGCAGACCATGGCGAGCAGCCCGGGCATGGCGAAGGCTGTGGTGTGATGGTGGTGCAGCAGCGCAACGATGGGACACGCCGCGACCGCCAGCAGCCCCGGCAGATCGCCGACCCAACTGGTGCCGGCCTGCAGTGCTCCGCTGGTGCGCAGGTCTGCAAGGAGGATGCCGGCAAGGAAGTATTGCGCGAACCGCAAGATCGTGCGCTTGTGCTCCAGTGGGAGCCAGTCGCTGTTCAGTGAGAAGAAGACGATGGCCGCGACGAGCAGGCTGCGCCGGACGAAGGTCGGGAGCCGCAGCACGCGGGCGATCAGCGGCATCAACAGGTAAAACTGGACCTCGACCTCGAGCGTCCACGTCGCGTTGTTGATGGTGCTTCCCCGACCGAAGAAGAGTTCGTGGGTGTAGGTGAGCGTCGCCCAGAGGTGCGGCAGGCCGTCGCGGAGAGCGTACTTGCGCGTGAGCAAGTCGGCCATGAAGAAGATAGCGGTCGAGAGGAGGAACGGCGGCTCCAGGCGGGTGACCCGTCTCCAGAAATATGTTTTGAGGTTCACAGGGTTGCCGCCCCGTGCCGCCTTGCAGAATGGAAGAGCAAGGATAAAACCGCTGAGAACGAAGAACAGATGTACGCCGTAAGCTCCGAACTCGATGACATCGGCGACGCAGCGGTCGAGAAAGGTCATCGAAGGATAGGTAAGGCCGGCGCGCACGGTCCAGTAGCCCCCGGCGTGGTGGAAGATCACGCCCGTGATCGCCAGGAAGCGCAGGCCGTCGACGGCGGGAAGATAGCCCCCCCCCCCGTCGTCACTCGCTTAAAAGTAGAGAACCAGTTCATGTCTCCATCAGACTGAAAAGCCACCTTCGCTCAGCGTCTCCTCCGCTTGAACGGCTCACTACGCCAACGTGCCGCGCATGGAGTCTTCGAAGGGCAAGAGTTCCGCTCCGCGACGCATGCGGTCCGCCAAGTCCGGATTGGCGATGAAGTTACGCCCCCAGGTGATCGCGTCGACCATGCCGCTCTCGAGTTCAATCTCGGCCTGCTCTGGACTCAACGACGCGCCCGACAGGAGTACTCCCGCAGACAAGGGGCGAATCTTACGCACCATGCGTCCGGCAGTTGCGAAATAGTCGGAATTTGCACAACTGACATCGATCGCGCCCACCCCCAATTCGTTAATTCGGGGAATCAAGCAGGAGATCATTTCGTCCATGTCGGGCCATTCGTACAGTCCGCCCATAAACCGTGATGGGGATATGCGCGCCATCACTTGGCGGCCGGGGACCTCGTTGGTCACTGCTTCGACCAGCTCGATCGCGAAGCGGCACCGATTTTCCACGGATCCTCCATACCTGTCAGTACGGTCGTTGACGGTCCCATCAAGAAATTGGTCGACGAGGTATCCATGCCCCATGTGCAATTCCACCGCATCAAATCCGGCGTCGATCGCTCGGCGGGCGGCTGCGGCAAAATAGCCGTAAACGACTGGCATCTCCGCCGGATCGAGCGCACGCGGCTTGCCATAAGGTTTGTTGTTTTGGCGATTGATGCCACTCGCCTCGTTGCTCGTCGAACTGACCGGGGGCCCGCCGGTGAAGTCTTCGTGTGATATGCGGCCCATGTGCCATAATTGACAGGCGATCGCCCCGCCGGCAGCGTGTACGGCATCGACAACCTGCCGCCACGCTCGCGCATGCTTGGTTTCCGCGATATATGGGGCATTCGCCCAGCCGTCGCCGCTGGGGTGGACGATTGTCCCTTCGGTGAGGATCAGGCCTGCGCCGCCGGCGGCACGCTTTTGGTAGTACTGAGCCACCGCTTCCGTCGGGCAGCGATCTCCATCGGCAAAACCGCGGCTCATCGCCGACATCACCACACGGTTGCGAAGTGGGATGAAACCGGGGGTGATGAGCGGCTCAAAGAGCTTGGTCATTGTGGTATTTCTCAGGAAAAGCGATAGCGGTCGAAGAATGGATGCCGAAGGTACGCATTGAGGGCGGCCCTCCAATCCCTTTGCAAATCAAGATGTTCCGCCCGCAGTCTGCTACAGCTTAGCACCGCACGGTTCGGACGCCGGCCGAGTTCGTTCGCGGAGATACCGACGGCGTCCACCGGCACGACCGTGAGCCTCTCCGTCCAGCCGAGTGCTTCGACGAGCTGCTGGGCTACCGCAGCGAAGGTCGCTGCACCGTGGCAGGCCATTTGATAACGTCCGCGCGCTCCCGCCAGCATCATGTGCAGGCTATTGAATGCCAAGTCGCGCGTCCACGTTGGCTGCCACACGCGATCACCCACCTCGAAGGAACGTTCGCCGCGAAGGATCGCGGCATGCATGACGGGAATGATTCGACCGACAAAGTTCTTGTCGGCTTCCTCTCCCCCGAAAAAGCCGGCCATACACACAACGAGAGCACCGTCTCCGAGAGCCTCCTCAATCAAGTGCTGAGCGTCCAATTTCAATTTGCCATACAGCGATAAGGGGCGCTGCTCTTCTTCTTCGGCAATAGGGTTTACTCGTCCGTCGTGCGTGAGGAAGGATTGCGGATAAAACAGCCCCGCTCCGGCGGACTTCGCAGTCGTGATCGCGTGGCGGGTTCCATCGACGATAATCTCCCGGGCTGTATCAGGGTCCCTCTCGCAATCCTCCACGCTCACCATCGCTGCGCAATGGATCACCCAGCCGCCTTCGGCGCGCTCGGCAGCGGCGTTCATTGCAGATTCATTCCGAACGTCTAACTGGTGCTTGTCAGGAGCGAAGTATCGGGCGTGCGGCATGCCGGCGAGTTCCCTCGCGAATTCCCGGCCGAGCATGCCTCTGCCGCCGGTGACCAAGTAGTTCATTTCCCTGACTTTCTTCTCGAGCGCGCAACGACACATCTCGTCGCGGGAACGCAACCACGAGGGAAGCCCTTGGTTGCGACGTGGGAGAAAACCCAAGACAAGATCGTCCGGTCCATCGGCCGTCGAGCCACGTCGTGGGCAGAGCATACCCCGCTGTCTGCGATCGCACTGCAGCGCCTGCTCATTTTATCTACTATTGGTAGCGGGCGACAGAGAGTCGGGTTGCCTTGGGCCTCGCGCGTGATCGCGTCCTGAACATGTCCTGGAGTAGGGTGCCTGGCGGTTCCGTGCATTTGCCAAGAGCCACTACGACCCGCGGGGGTTTGCCAGCAGAGCCGAGCGGGTCGGAGCGGGAGGCGGCGATTCTGCGGCTGCCGTTGGAGCCCTGCATCTACTACCCGGAAATGACGGTTCACCGGGAGATCATGAGCGGGCTGTGTGGTTTCATGGATGCCTTGGAGCGCTTTTATCGTGCGTGGGCTTGTGGCGAGGCGGCCGTGACTTAGCCCCCAAGGCAAGTGTATTGGCAGCCCGCCGTGCGGGGGGATTGGCGGGTCATGCCATGCGCGGTCGAACGCGGCAGGCTTGGTTCCGAGGGCGTCGCCAGCGGAATTGACGCGGTAACAATCATCGGCACCAACGAGGAAGAACGCGTGGTGCGCGACAAGATATCGGTCGGGAAGGCACTGCTGCTGCATCCGAGCGATCACCACGTGGAAGCCATCTTCGACGTGGCCGCCCTGTCTTCGTTCCGGACCGCTGCCATCAGCGTGCTGGCGTACAAGTACGGCGGCTATCGGCACGACGACGTAGCCGGGATCGTCGGGGCGGGCAGGATCGGCTACAACACAGCAACGCTCCTTCGGCAGTGGATGGGGCTGTCGCGGCTGCTCGTTCACGACGACGCCGATGCGCGCAAGAACGCGTTCACGGAAACAGCCAATGCGTTCTTCGGCGGTGCGGTTCACGGCGCAGGTCTTGCCGAACTCTGCCGCGACAGTCACGCCGTGTTCCTCGCACCGACTTCGTCGCAGCCCGTGGTCGACGGCCTCCGCGGTCGGGACGCCCGGTTCATCTCGAGCGTCGGCGCTGATGCGGACAATCTCTCCGAACTCGCTCCAGACGTGCTCGATGGGCGGGTGTGGTGAGCGAAGCGCGACAACAAATCGCCTTCGGCGATCTGCACCGGTGGCACGCCGCGGGGTTGATCGGGCCGGAGCATATCCGCACGCTGGACGCCGTCATCGGCGATGCGGCGGCTGGTGTGCCGGTCGATGCGGGAGTCGTCTTCATTTCCACGGGCACCGCCGTCCAAGACGCGCTCGTATGCCGGTTTCTTCACGACCGGCTTGCCGGTCGCGTTGGCCTGGCACTCGGTACGCCGGTTTCCGATCGTGGATGAAGGATGCACAACTCCATTCGCGCAGCGTGTCGGCGGTTTGTTCCCCCCGGGAGTCTGCGGGCAAGGCGCGTGCTTTCGAGGCTGCCCCACGTCATCTGGCGGTCGGCAGCCCGTCTGCGGCACCAGGCGATCCGCCGCCGTACGGGTGCTCCGTGCACGCTGCTGCTGCACCCGTTTCGGCCGCACATCGAAGACGACTACTCGCTCACCCTGATCGCGTGTCGGCTGGGCCTGCGGCTCACCACAGATCATCGCCACGAATGCGCTGCACGACGGCCGGATTGCGGTCGGACCCATCGCCACAATGACACCAGGGCGCGTGTACCAGCGGCTGATCCGGGGCCGAATCCTCGGCGGGCTGGTCGAGGAGATCCGTGTGCCGATCGTGGGTGAGCGGGTGCCATTCGTGCATCTCAAGTACAAGAAAGCCGACGATCCGCTCGCGCTCTCAATCCGCGGCGGGATCAGCGAGCCCGCGTCTGTGCTGGAAGAGCATGAACTCGCATCCCTAGTGCATTTCGCCCGCATCATGGGCATCGACTTCGGTGAACGCGACGTCATGCGCGACCATGCCGATGGCCGGGTCTACGTGTTCGACGCAAACAACACGCCGTGCGTGCGGTTTGTCGGCGTATCGGCGGCGGATCGCAGGGCGACGGTCGACCTCCTGGCGGCGGCTTTCGACGACGCGTTCGTACGCCGGCGCGCTCCCCGCGCCGGCGCGGGGGCGACGCCTCCGGCCGGGTTCCGCTCAGCCACGCAGCCCCACCAGTGCCTCGTTGACGGGCAGATAACCCTGACAATCGAGATACGACTTACCGTCCACAAATCCGTTGATCTCCTGCCGGACCATTACCGCGATGTTGTCTTCCACGATTTCCCTGCGATGGCCGTCGATATCGACGGCCGGATATTTCTCGGCTATGCCGTCGCGAAACACGCCCAGACAATCGGCGTTGATCCGCCGTCCCGTCCTATCCGAAACGGTCACCAGACGCCTGCGGACCGCCGTATCGATGTCAGTGTGCAGCGTGAGCGCTGTGCCCTCGGACGCGGAGGTGAACTCCATGTGCACGGCGGTCTGCGATTCCTCCCGCCGGACCACGTCGCTTTCGGCCCAGCGCCAGAGGCCGGCCGTGTGCAGGATCTGCAGCATGTGCGGTAGGAGTGCTGTGTAGGGCGTGTACTTTTCGCGTTGCACCGGATCAAACCGCTGTGAGAAATCCATCTCGATCCGCAGCGGCGTTTTCAGCGTCGCCGCCGCGTCGCGGACCGCCGCCGTGACCTGCGAGTAGTGCCACTGCGATGCCACGGCCACCTGCAGCCCCGCGTTGCAGACGACGGCCACGATTTCGTCGAGGCCCGCCCGTGTGGTCGCCAGGGGTTTCGGTAAAACGAACCTCCGCGCGCCCTCGTCCACGAGCGGCAGAAGCGCCGACAGAACAACGTCGGGATGGACGCACAAGTCGAACAGATCCCGATCTCCCGGAGCGCCGTGCAACCGTCGCCACTCGGCTGCGGACCGCACGAGCGGCAGACCCTCGAGCGGGGTGCCGAGCAGTCGCTCCGGCGGCGCGTGCGGGCTAATCACTCCGTGGAGCGAGGCCCGCGGGCACTCCGCATACTTGCGCGATACGATCGACCTCGCATAGTGGCCCGCCCCGACAATGGTGACGCGGATCACGTCGTCGAGGTCTGGCGATTGGGCATGCTCTTGTCGCGGTCGTCCAGATGCTTCTGGATCTCGAGCGCGAGCTGTTCTGCCGTTGGAATCGCCAGGCTAATCTTTCCCGCGAAGATCGACCACACTCCGTTGGCGTGCTTAAGAATCTCCGTCGGTCGGGCGTCGTCGGCGTCGCGATGAGCAAGCACCACTCGGGGCACGTAGGTGGAGTAGAGATGCAGGCAGTCGGCCATCTCCCTAATGTATTGGGATGCCTTCTGCTGGTATCGGCGAAAACGCTCCGCCCGGATGATCTCGTGATCGTAGTAGGAGACTTCGCGGTTGAAACTCGGGCTGTGGCCGAAGGTGCGTTCCAGAACGGAGATCTCGACGTCGTAAAGCAGGTACGATCCCGACTTCCCAAACGGTAGGATTCCGAAGAACGGCCCGTCCATCACGCCGCAGCCGACGCGGGTCTGCCAGGGCACCTTGACCACAGCCACCTCACAGAGTTCGAACTGGTAGGTTCGGGGTGCACACCCGAGCATGGAGATGAGCCGATTGATGTTGCTGTATGTGGCGTTGATCACGGCATCGACATTCATTCGCTCGATCCCGGCAAGGCCGTGGTAGTGGATTTCGAAGCCGTCGTGAAACTGATTGATGCCCAATAGTTCCGTATTCACCATCACATGCACGTTGCGCTCGCCGTCGAGCATCCGGCGCAGGGACTGACGAAGCACGTTGGCGTCGTACAACTTTTCTGGGACACGAAGGCAGGTTTCGACGGTATCGCGATTGAGCGTGATCGCCGACGGCCAGGACTCCTCATACGGAAGATCGAGCCGGTTGCAGAAGTCGACGAACTCTCTGCCGGAAACATGGCTGCCTTCCCGGGCCACACAGTAGTAGTGGTCGAAGTCGTCTACCACGGCCTCGGGAAACAGGTTTTGGAACTCGACTTGGTGCTCACAGGAGTCGCGAGCGGTTTGGTCGCTGCGGGGATAGTGATAGCCCATGTGAAGGCGATTTTGGTTGACATAGGAAGCGCCGAGCAAAACGCTGCTCTGTTTCTCGAAGATCGTCACGTCGAAGCCGTGTTGGCTGAGCTTCAGCGCTGCCAACACGCCAAACACGCCGCCGCCCACGATTGCCACACGCCGCCGGTCACTCATGGGTTTCCTCCGCGGCGCTGTCGCAACTCACGCACCTTGAGCTTGATGAGGTAGTCATAGAACGCCATCAGCACGCTGTAGTCGAAGCCGGCATGGCCGTCGAGAAAGCCCCACTTCCACACATAGAGATACAGAAACCTGACGAGCGGCCGGAGCGGCAGGAAGTCGGCGCAGCGCTTCAATGCCTGCTTCTTTTTCTCGGGCGTGTCACCGCCGCGGAACTGGCGCCACGCGTCGCCAAGCGACGACGTTTCCGCCACGATTCGATCGGCCTCCGACGAAGAATACTTATTGTGCCGAGCGAGCCAGTCTGAGATCCCCTTCGAGAAGTTGTAGTGGATGTAGGATTCGCGAAGCGTCCCTGTGCCCCGGTCCGAACGGTCGAGTGCCGTGGCGTGGCCGGCCACCTTGAAGTTTGCCTGGCCCAGACGCAACAGCCGCGCTTGGTAGGCGGGATAAGTGGTTACGTGGCGGATCCAGCGATCCATGAACATCAGCTTGTTGGCGATCAGGTAGGCGCTTTTCGAATCCTCACGACAGGCGTCCAGCAGTTCAGCATGGAGTTTCGGCGTCATGCACTCGTCAGCATCCAGATGCAGGATCCACTGGTGCTTGAAAGGCACGGTGTCGAGGGCAAAGTTCCGCTGGGCGGCGAAATTGTCGAACTTCCGTTCGAAGACCCGCGCCCCGCCGGCCCGGGCGATCTGCTGCGTCCGATCGGCGCTGCCGGAGTCGAGCACGACGATGTCGTCACAGCCGGCCAGAGAGGCCAGGCAGCGAGGAAGGTTGGATTCCTCGTTGTAGGTCAGAATGACCGTCGAATAAGCCATGTAATAAGCCATGTGAGGGACATGCCTGGCGATTACCGGTCGTGAGAATGTTTCGGCGAGGCTGCCAGCGGCGCGACGGTTTGTATCGGCCAGTGGACGATATCGGGCAGCAAGGCGTTCACAGGACCAAACTTGAATCGCGTGAGGAGGAAAACGAGTTTGGCGGCGGTCGTGTGAAGGTTGACGTAGTATTTTTGATATTTGATCAGCTCGCGGGCCCGCCACAAGGGCGGCCGCGGCAGCCGCGGCTGTGAGACGTTCGTCTCCCGCGGATGAATGTAGGTTACGCAGGCGCGATTCGCGCTGTGGTTTTCTGTAAAGCCGTCTGCGAGAAGCCACTGCGGAAACAATCGCAGGTAGCCGCCACCGGCGAACGGAACCCGGCGGCCCAGCAGGGTCATGACCGGGTTTGGGATGCAGCGGATGTCGCCCTCCGTCGTGCGGATGATGCACGGCTCCCGGGTGAACGAAGTCATTCCACCGTGATCGCGGCGGGCTGGCACGATTGAAAGATCCACCGTGATGCCGTGGCGGCGAAGAATGGGAAACGCCCACGTTTCGGTTTCGCGGATCGAGAAGCCAGGGGCCCGAAATGTGTCGACCGGCTGGCCCGACACGTCCCGCAGGACTGCCAGCGACCGGGCGATGTCGGCCTCGAACTCCTCCGGCGTGAGTTCAAAGACGAGGCGATGGTAGTGGGTGTGGCAGCCGATCTCGTGCCCCTCACGAGCCAACCGTCGGATGAGGTCTGGATGGCGCTCCCCGATCCAGCCCAAGGCCAGGAACGTACCGCGTATCCCGGCATCGTCGAGCATCCGCATCAGCGTCTCGGTGTCGGCGACGACGCACGACGGCGCGTCGTTCCACGTGCGCGGATCCTCGTACGGACTGCGGATGCCGAAGGAATGGAACCAGTCCTCGAGATCCACGCAAAACGCGTTGAGAGGTTCGAACGCCGTGGAACCGGGGGGCGGTGTCATCGCCGCTGCAACTTCCCGACCGCCGCGGCGATTCCGTCGATCGAAGTTAATTCCACCATCTGTTCCGGCTCAATCCGCACGCCGAAGGCCTGCTCCACCGCCAGCATCAGATTGAGGTGACTGATCGAATCCCAGGCCTCGACCGATTCGGATGACGAATCGGCCGTCAGGGCTGCTGCCGAGACGCCGAACACGTCGGCGGCCACTTCGATCAGCCGGGCGACAAGGTCGTTGGAATCGCTATTCATGCCGGCAGGGCCTCAGCGTCGAGTAGTTCAATCCACTCCGGAAACTGAATTGTGCCATCGTTCAGCGCGAAAACCCAGCGGGTCGCGGTTCCCGCCTCCCCCCCGGGAGCGAACCCGTGTCCGGCGAAGGTATCGGCGGCGGGGGCGTTTTTCTTGGTCGGGATGAATTCCCCGACGAGCCGCTTCGCCCCCGCGGCCCGCGCCTGCCCGGCAAGCCACGACAGCATGGCGGTCTCGACGGTGCGGCCGATCACGCGGCAGCTCATCAGGAACGTGTCGATCCGCCATACCTCCGGGCCCGCTTCCACGATCAGCAGCCCGACGATGCCGTTGTCGCCGAAGCGATCCGCGACCTGCACAGTCCAGACGCGGTGGGGAGCGCTCGCGGCGAACGCTGCGATCTCGGCTTCCGTGTAGCGGCGGGTGGTCATGTTGAACTGGTTGGTCTTCTGCGTCAGTTGGCTGGCGCGTGCGACCGTCTCGTGGACGACTGGCCGGGCCTGCATCCGCATCTGCAGCGAGCGGTAGTAGTCTTCCACCGAGGTGGCCGACCGCTGGAGTTCGTCCCGGCACCGTTGCTGGGCATACATCGCGCCGCGCTCACGGTCTTCGGCGGTGAGTCGCAGCCGCTCGAATAAAGGAAACCGGCGGACGACGTCGGCGAATCGTTGCACGTCGTCGGGCAGTTCAAGCACCCGGACCTCCGGCGCATGCTGCATGACGTGCTCTCGTTCCACGGGGTTGTCGTCGAGAAACACGAGCGCATCGCGGCCCACCGAGATCTCGGCGGCGATCTCGGCCAGATTGGTGGGCTTGTCGATCCAGTTCATGCGCATAGCCGCGAAGTGTTGGGGCCGCAGGAGCATCCGCTCGTGCCGTTCCAGCGCCTGCAGCGCGTCGTCGGGGTTGTTCTTGCTGCAGATCGCGAGCACGATGCCGCGATCGTAGAGGTTCAGGATCGCTCGCTGCGTCCGCAGATAAGGGCATGTTTCCTCGTTGTCGCCGAGCACGATGCCCTCGAGGCCATCCTCACCGATCACCCCGCCCCACAGGGTGTTGTCGAGGTCGCAGACGAGCACCTTGGCGAGGGCCGGCCCGGTTGCAAACAGGAATCGCGCCCATTCCGCTGCCAGCGCCGGCATGAGAACGGTGTTGAGGGGCAGCCGCGCAGACGCCCACAGCCGCTCGTCGTACCAGCGGTCGCTGCCGTGCCTGGCCACAAGGCGATCGTAGTCGAGCACATAGACTTCTATCTTCCCGGCGGCAAGTTCGACAACCCGTCGGTTGATCTCCCGGACCGCGTTGATCTGCCCCGCACCCCGTTGGTGGTCGCCGATTCCGTCGGTCGCATGCACGGGGAGGTCGAGCCCATGGATCACGAGCGGCCGCGCTGAGCGGCCACGGAAAGCTTCGACGAGTGTCGTCAGTTCGGCCGTCACCCGGTCGACGGCGGCCGCATAGGCAGCCGCACTTCCGCCCGTGCCAGCCCACAGTTCGGGCGCGATGTCACGGGTCTGCACGGCGAGGATCGCCACGTCGGGATCGGCCGCATAGAGCCGGCTGCCCGGGTCGAGCAGCTCCTGCGAATAAGCGTTGAAGTCGCCAACGGTGACTTCGAAGACCACTCCGGCGGCGAGACCTTCGGCGACGAGCGCCGGAATAATCGGCTCGACCGTGAAAGAGCGGAGCACAAACACCCGACGTCTCGGCCATGTGGCTACGGCGGGTGAGTCGAGCAAAGTCTTGGCTAGGAACCCGGCCGCCGCGAGGGTCGGGGTCGAATGCCACAGTCGCGAGGCGAGCCCGCGGGCGAGCCCGGCATGGCCATGGGCTGCGGCCTGCGCTATCCGGGGGCGAAGTTCTTCGAAAGTCTGCATAGGGGGCGGCGGCAATCTGACAACTTTCACGAAGCGGATGGTGTGCGGCCGGATGCCAGCCGCGGGGTGGCTGCTATTTCACCCCGCGGGTCGGAGCCGCCGCGTTCGCTACCATCGCGTCTATGGTACGGCTGTGGTGACTTTCTCCGTGCGTCCAGAAAGCGGCGCCGTGATGATCTTGAGCCCCAGTTCCGGCGACTCTCGTGAGGCTATTAGTGCCGACACCACAGCCGCCGCGTATACACCCGGATCCGTTGCCCCCTGCCGCCCAAGGGGCGTATTGATGAGTTCCGTGAGCAACTTAGGCGGCTTGGCCAGCCATACGCGCACTGCTTTGTGAGACACCGCCGCGACCTCGGCCAAGCCCTCGATCGCACGCTTTGCAGCCACGTAGTGGGGCCATTCCCCCGGTGGTTTCTCGACGGCTGAGGAGGAGAGAAGCAGGATCGCACCCTGTCGAGATTGCACACTTTCGAGCATACACGACATCGGCGTGACGACCATAGCGAGACTATCGGATATGTGCCGAAGGATGCGGTCCCGTGATGGTCGGTCGATGGACAGAGGATGAAGCGGGGGGCAGGCGGTGCAGACGAGCAGATCAATGCCACCATAACGCCTCGCTACGTCCTCCACGAGAGCCGTCATTGCGCCTGCGTCAGTGGCATCGGCTTGCCTTGCCTCGAATATGGCTTGCTCGGCCCGCAATCGTCCCGAGAGTTCTGTGATCGTCTCGTGGCTGTGAAGATACGTGCCGATCACGGTCGCGCCAGCGTATGCAAGCGCCTCCGCAATGGCGGCACCAAGGCCTCGACTGGCGCCAATTACGACAGCCACGCGGCCCTCGAGCGACTTTTGCGGAAGCAGCGATGCGTTCGGCGTGGAACGGCGTATTGGTTGCCTGACAAAACTCTTAAGTTCCGCCGAAAAAGCCAATGGTGCACCGAAGGTGGCGCGGAGAGTAACTAAGCCGAGCGGCCGGTGCAGTGACGCTATTTGCGCCGCGTACGTTCCGGGCGCAAGCACGTCAGGCGGATTGCTCCAATCCAGCTTGGCGGAATAGAAAAGTGCATTTCGCCCCGGCATCCTCATGCCGACGAGATAACTGCACGCCAGCAATCCCGCTGCCTGAAATTCGGCGACACCCCGAACAGGCAAGTGAAGTGAGCCTAGCAGCACACGCGCCGCGGCAGGGTCGGGGGCGTAAGAGCCGCTAAACACCATCCCTTCGCTCATGTCATCGACGGTCAGTACCGTCGGCTCGCAGGGCTCGATCGCACCGGGGGTTAAAATCGAGACGGGTTCACCTACAAGCGGCTTGTCGACGAAGGTTGCGACGACGCGGAGCAGCAATCGTCGGCCATCATGAACGTTCAGCACACTCTGTGGCGGTGAGTGCTCGCACTCGATTTGATAGGAGACGTTCGCAAACAGCGGTGACCGGAATTCCGTCAATAGCGTCGCCATTGACTGGTGAGGCCGTGGGGGAAGATGGCGCAGTAGTCTCAACGCAGCCAGTGCTCCATAGACCACCGGTTCGCCAAAGGAGGTGGCTCGTGCATAGGCGACATTGCTGTGCAGCGGATTGACATCCCTGCTCGCTTCCGCAAAGGCCGCGAGATCATCCGGCGTGAAAACAATCGTCATGGCCATGAAAAGCCGAAGAGATGGCGAAACAGCCCTGCAAATGTTGCGGCGGCCATGCCTGGAATACCGTGAATCGGTTTCGGGTTTTTAGAAAGCGTCGTGCTCGCCGAAGTTGAACAACCACGCCGAGGCGTCTTCGATTTGAGACGGCAACGCATTATCCCCGACCGCCTTGGCCTCGATGGCGTAGCGTTCAGAAGTGCGAACGTATCCTTCGGCTCGCATCGCCGCAACCGCAGCGGAGGCAGATGCGGTTTGCTCGATCGCGATCACGCCCGCACAGCCGGCATCGTCGGCGGCGCGGGCGGCCACGCGCAAAAGCGGGCGGAGATAACTCGCATTCGGTGTTTTATCGAAGATATCCATCAGTACGCCAACTCGCACCGACGGCGTCCCCCTCTCGGCAACGCGCATCAGCAGACCAGCCTTTGGCCGGTCTGCGTCGGGCAAAGCAAAGCACGCGTAGCGATCGCCTTCGATCGTGGCCGAGAAACGCCTGCGCCACGACTCGACGGTCCATGCCGTGCGGACGTGTGCATTCTCAGGCGAGCAGAAGCCTTCGGCCACGAGGGTGTTGACCCATACGCACGAAAGGGATTCGGAGACCTGGGGCCGCCCGTGAACCGCGGTTGCAACGGTTCGGCAGGCCCCCCGAAAGACTCGATCAATCTCGCGGGCAGCGAATTGGGCGAGCGGCGATCGCGGCGCCTTGCGGGCCGCCACGAGCGTTGCCGGACGCAATGGCTGAATGAGTACGGGCAGAGTCACCAGTCTTCGAAATCCCATCTGCAGATGGGCCGCGGCCACGTGCTGTTGTCGCGATCCCGTGTACACGATTTTGAGCCCGGCGTCGCGGCTCCAACGCATCATTTCCAGCACCAGTCGCGGGTAAATCATGAGCTTACGAGCCGAGGGGCGGACGTAGAGGTGCGCCCAATAACCGACGGGCATCGCGCCTGTCGCGGTGTTCAGGCTTCGCAAATAAATGGCATTGATGCCAAGACATCGGCCCGCACGCGTCACGAGCCAGACACAGATCCTCTCCGGGTCGAGATCTGCGAGGTAGTTCAGGACCGACTTCGGATCGTACCTACACTTGTCCCGTTCGCTGAGCATGGCCACGACGGTTCTGGCATGGGCGGGTGACGCGACGTGGATTTCGATCGGAGCGAGGGTCATGCCATGGAACTCAAACGTTCATCCCGCCTTTGTCTGAACCCTGCGAACCATGCCTGCTGTAACGGCCACCCCCGCGCGCTTCGATTCGGTCGCACACCCGGCCGACCAGGTCGGATTTGCGAAACCGCGTGGTGATCACATCCGCGGCACGTTTACCCATCGATGACAGCGTGTCGGGATCGGAATCCACGATTATCCGCAAGACGTCCCGCATCGCATCGATATCTGCATGCCGCACCAGCCAGCCGATGTTATTCGCGGCGACCAACTCGGAAGCGTAGTTCGGAATCGGCCCCAGCAGCAGAATCGGTCTGCTCACCGACATTGCTCCGTAGATCTTGCACGGATGAATGATTCCGCTCAAATCCTCGCCGACCGACACGACATGCACGTCGGCGGCGGAAAGCGACCAATGCAGGTCGGCCAATGGCTGATATGGTAAAGCACGGGCATTGGTGACGTGGTGTTTGTCAATCCACTGCGTCACCTCCGCTTTGCGAACGCCCTCTCCGATGAAGACAAACGCGATCCTGTCATGGCCCCGAAAATCCAGGGCGGCGGTCAGCAAAGTCTCGAGTGGCAGGCCGAGGCCGTGATTGCCGGAGTACATCAGAATCCGCCGCTCGCCAAGACCGAGAGACTTTCGAAACGCGTTGTGTTCTTGGGAGATGTCATGAGTGGTATCCGTGCTCGACCAGGGAGGTACCACGGCCAGTTCGCCACGGATGGAGGTTTTGTTTGCGAGTCGTTCCGCCATGCAATCGTCGAGCGCGATAATCGTGTCGGCCCGGCGCAAAATCATTGCGTTCAGGTAGTCGAGGACTTTCGACAGGAACGAATTGGCCCGTAGCTTGCCCAGCACGACGAGATGCTCGGGGCTCAGGTCCATCGCCCAGTAGGTCAACGCGAATCGCCGGAATACCGATGCTACGAGCGGTGCGACGATGCACATTGGCGGCGAGGTGCTGACGATCATGTAGTCATACCGCCGAATGAACAGTGTCCTCAACGTTGACTGAAAGAGGAATGAAGCCGCGCCCAGCAAACGTAAAGGAAGGTTCCTCTTTCCGAACGACGTGTAGCGTAGCCGGACGACTTCAACCCCATCGATCCACTCGTGGGAAGGGAATCGGGTCGTCGGGTCGTTGTATGCACGGTCAGAAGTATAGACGGTAACCGCATGCCCTCGTCGCGCTAGTTCTCTCATGACGTCATGGAAATGCTGACCGACAGCCGTGGCGTCCGGGACATATACCTGAGTCAGCAACACGACACGACCCGACGGGCCCGAACATTTGGGCTGGGAGCCATAGTGTGACGATGCCATAAGATTGTTACTCGTTAACCGTGGAGCGTGATGGCCCGTCAGGCCACGTGAGACATCCGCGCACACGACGAGGTTCAGCGCTACCAGTTGTCGACGAAACCCCAAGCGTCGTAGTGCGGTGCTGGCGGTATCCGCCGTCGATACACCACTGCTTTACGGACAGGAGGTCCTGCGACTTTGGATTTCACAAACGCCCGTGTCGTCGTGGGTCTCCGCCCCGGAAGATGGCAACCGTCGTGTAAGCGGCGAGACGCCGACCAAATCATCGCCTACCGTCCGCACATCGCTGTACAAGTTCGTGAACCTGTTCTCGAAAACGGGAGACCGTGAGGTGCTGCCGGGCCCAAGCCCGGCCCGCAGCCCCCATTTTGGGCAGCGACTCCCGCGGGGCGGTGCGGGCGGCCTCGATCGCGTCCGCCGCGCTGCCCCCGACGGTCATCATCCAACCGCAGCCGACGCGGGCGATGTCGCCCGCGATGTCGTTGCCTGCCGACAGGATCACCGGGATGCCCGCGGCGATGCACTCCATTGCCGTGAAGTTGAAGTTTTCCCTGTGTGAGAGGGAAATGTAGGCGTCACAAGCGTCGAGATAGGGAAATCGCTCGACGCCGTACTTCGGCCCGATCACATGCACTCGGTCGGCCAGCCCGCGGTTGGCCGCCCTCTGCCGGCAGGCCGCCCGACTCACCCCGAACTCGTTGCCCATCACGATCAGGTGCGTCGTTTTGTCCCCGCCTTCGGCCACTGCGTCGATGGTTTCCAACGGCTGCTTCATGGGATCGAGGCGGCCAAATGCAAGCAGGCAAAAAGCCTCCTCGGGAATGCCCAAGGCACGTCGGCACTCGTGCCGTGCGGTCGGCGAGCGTTCTCGAAAGTCGTCATCGGCAAGCGGCCAATGGATGATTGCCGGCGGTGCATGCGGGGCGATATCGCGGAGTTTCTCGTATTCACGGGTCGCTGAGCAAACCACTGCCGCGGCATCCTCCAGAAATCCCCGCGCGCATGAGGAGAGAAAGGCCCGCTTGAAGAGCCGCTCCGATTTGAAGGCGTATGGATCGAGGATGCCATGCGGGACGAACCAGTAAGGCACACGGTGTCGCTTGGCGACCCGGTGCAGCCACGGCACATGCCACCGCCAGAACGAATGGCAGGAAACGACGTCGCTTTCGGCGACGATCCGCTCGGCGGAGGCAAGATCATGACGATTGGTTGGAACGAGAAGCTGACGAAGCACGGGCAGCCGCGAGCCGCGAACGACCATCGATTGAGGCAAGATGAGTTGATCGCGGGCGCATTGTAGGGGATCGACCCACGAGATGACGCGGGCCTCGAGCGCGTTGGCAAACGCCGTGATCGACTTGCTCGGCCCGCCCGACCCCCGATACAAGCCCAACGTAAGGATCGTAGACGTCACGGTGGCAACCGCGTCTTCCGGCGTAAGCTCCCGAAGAAAACGTCCCTATACGACATTCTGTCGATGGGCTTCCTGCTCAATCGCACGATAGAGCGTCGTGACTTCATTCCATTGTGGCATGCCGATAAGGAGTTGCTTCACTTGATCCTTGCGCTGGTCTTTTTCAGAACTCGGTAAGCCTCTCTGCAGGTGCTGACGCCCCCAACTGTTAAATAAGTCTTCCATCTCTACCAAGACGTCGGCCGAAATCGCCTGCATCGAGGCTTCATCGCCGTGAGGAAAATGGAAATTACTGAATGCGGCGATCTGGTCCACTGTCGGGCCCGGTCTTTTCGTCAGGCTTTCGAAAGTGACAAAGCAGAACCGGTGTCGTGAAGCGGACTGCATGATGTGCCCGTGGAAATCCAAATACTCAAGGACGGCGGGCAAAGGCGAGGCTCCGAAACGGACGATTCGCGACGCCAAGGTGTCCAAGGGTTTCCGCAGGAGAATAACGACGGGAATATGGTGTTTGATCGCAAGTTTGACGTTGGCCACGGAATGAAAATGACTCGACACTCTCACATCCGGATTCAACCTCCGGAGCAGCGTGACGGCGAAGGAATTACCGCTGCTGGGGTAGCCCTCCACGCATAGATTCACACCTTTGCCGCACAGGTGGAGCCGGCGCGGCGCGCCAGCGAGGAGTCGCAGATAATAGTGGGTGGAATAAAGCCAGGGTGTTCTCTTGACGAGGAGCCGACCAGAGGTTCGAAGTGCCTCTAACGTCATGTTGCTCTCCGATGGCGGGCGGCGATGTGCTTATGAACGGCATCTAGGAGATCCCGGGCACGGCCTGACCATTCGAATCGGCTCAGGTCGTGGTTGACGTGCGGTCGTTTCGACGTTGAGAGTTCGCGCACAGCGTCGGCGAACGCCGTCGGCGTAGGATCCACATACACGGCGCTGTCACCGAGAGCCTCGGCAACCTCGCCGACTGGATTGGTAATAATGGGTCGTCCAGCCTGCATATAGGCGAATACCTTTGCGGGACAACGCATACGATTGGTGACTGTGTCCCGGATCGGAAAGATCAGAATGTCGGCGTTCTCGAGGTACGCCCACACCTCGGGCCACGGAAGATAACCGTGTACCCGGACATTGTTCATACCGGAGGATTCGACGAACCGCCGCACGTTAGCAAGGCGATCGCCACCCCCGATCATGTGCAGGTCAGGGACCTCGTGCGCCGTTCCCAGAATTCTCCAGGCATCGAGCAGAATGTCGAAATCGCCGTCTTGATGCAAGTTGCCGAGGTAGACGACAGTAGGCTTCGTAAACGGCGTAGGCAATCGCGGAAACCGCTCAACGTATGTCGCATACGGGAGATAGAGCGACTCGATACCGAACTCGCTCCTGAACGTCTCCTGCATGTAGCGGCTTGAAACGACCGTCACTTGCGCCCATCGCCGGCCATACGCTTCGCAGATGCGACTGATCGTTTTCATCGACAATGCGAATCTTCGGGTCGAAAGCAGTTCGTCCCAGTCGACGACGACAAAACTGTTGGTGCCGTAAATCGTCGCCATGTTGCTTGGCTGGGGGTTGAGAATGTGCGTGACGTCCGGCTTGACTTTTTCGAGAGTAGACCGTCGTGCAATAAGCCGTCCGATTCGGCCACACCCTCGGATCAGATGCACGCTCGCAAAATCAAGGACATCGACCAGCGACGCGTTAAACGGGCCATCGTCCACAGCATAATGAACATCAAGCCCCTCCGCTGCTAGGTGGCGGCCCAACTCTCTCAACCGCATAAAGCTCGAGTTAAACTCGAGAGAGCCACTTGTGACGAAGAAGTACCTCATTCCAAAACTATCAACCCAACACCGGGGTGCTACGAGAGACGCCGTTCTCCCTGCGGGGTGGAATCATTTGATTTAAAACTATGCCAAGCATCATGGCGGTCTCGATCCGCGCTGCAATCGGACTGAACAAGATGTTCCAAATGAAACTAGTCGCCATGTACGTTATGTACCAGCGCAGCCTTCTTTCATCTTCGAGGCGGAAATACGTAGCCCTAAAGAACGTGATCAGTAAATAAATCCAGAAAAACACTCCAACAAAACCTGCCTCTACCCAGGCAATCAGGATTTGGGAGTGAGCTGGGATGACTGGGTAATCGCGTACCGCTGGCTTTTGATACTTCACTCCCAACAGGTCGCAAGTGCGCTTCATCAATTCGGTTTCGTCTTTGGGCCAAGAGCCATAACCGATCCACGGCGACTCCGAGACCGCCAAAAGGCCGCATACGAAGCCGGGACGACCGCCGCCTATCAATCCGAATCGCGTGGCTGATTGGGCCATAACTTTTTTGAACGCTTTTTCTCCAAGCATTCCCCGACTTGCGGCGTAGGAGTAGGCAGAGATCGTCCCAAATCCCGCGAGAAGAATCACGACCAACAGAATCGCGCGCTTGGGAAAAGAAATGCTCCGGCGAACTCTCGCGAACCAGTCTCGCCCAATGAGGGTATTGACGGCGATCGTCAATGCCACGCTGAATATGCCGATTCCGCCAGTGGCTCGCGACCCGCGAAAAATCTGATAGGCCCCCATGCCTGATGCAAGTGTATAACAGGCGATTCGCGATCGACCATACAAATACAAGCAAATAATCAGGACTATGCCACCGAAAACTCCGCCCCAGTGTGTTTCCCAGCTGATTTCGGAAACCCCATACACTCTTTCCCTTCCCTCATGGACACCGCTTCGGAAGATGAAAGCCGAGAGAGCGAATGATGGAACCAGACCGATAGTAAACCAGAAAATCTTTTGATAGCACCCGCGTCTCATGAAGTCCACAAAGAAAGGGATGCATGTTGAAAACACGATAATTCTCGCCCAGCCGCGGGCGGCCAGGCTCGGGTCTGTGGAGCGGTAGATGTCGGCAAACACCTGACCGCCAAACCAAACAGCGAGGAGCGCGAGGGCCCACGCAGCTCGCTTAATCGCTCCAGTGGCAGCGTAACGGCTTAAAAGCAACGGAAACAAAGCGATCAGGGCAAGTTCCGAAAACGGAAGATAACCAATCAGCTTGATGTTTAAGCGGGCACCCAGGCCTAGAAGAAATGCGACCCACTTTTCCTTCACGCTCGCGGCTTGCCATGCATCCATACGCCGCCTTACGGGCACTGCTCTGAGGCGGGTGCCGCCTAGCTGCTCCGAAGTGATGTCTTGAACTACCATCGACAAAGTCGATTGCCGCAATTAGTTTTGGATGTCAGCTCAGACCTTGTCGGACAAAGATACCGTCGGCCTGCAGCAGGCACCCGGAATGCGGATCGGAAAACCCCGGGACGATATCAAAAACCGTGAATCCGCGGTCGGCGAGATAGGCATACACCTCGTCAAAGAGCGGCTGGCCGGTGTACAAGGGCTGAAATGACATCTCCGTCTGAATCACGCCCGCAGCTGCGACTGTTTCGTCAGCGCCTTGAAGAACCTCCAGTTCATACCCTTGGGTATCGATTTTCAGGAGTACGTGACGGTCGATCGTGACGCCTCGTTCCCGCACCACGTCGTCGAGTCGACGGATCGTTATTTCTTCCATGCCCTGACCGACCGACTGCGGGGCCGCCGCTACGTGGGCGGGTCGCATGGGCAGGATGGACGAACTGACCGAGTTTCCCGCCACGTGGATCATCGTCGTGCCGTTCATGGCGCCCAGCGCCGCGCGCCGCGCCACGGACCAGCGTTGCAGCGGATCCGCGGCTGCTCGGGCAGTCAACGAGGCATGGGCCTCGATCAGCGGTTCGAATGACAGAATGCGGCCGCGGTAGTCGTGGTTAGATCGCAACAGAGAGCCGTATTGACCTGCGTTTGCGCCAACGTCGAGAATTTGTTGAATGCCCCGGGTGCGAAGCAGATGGGCATACCGAGCGCCGTGGTGCGCATCCGGCCGGTATCGCGAGATGTCGAAGCCGATACTGCGGGCAAGGGACTTGATCGTTTTCGTGATCACGACGGCAATCCTCGGGTCTCAGGCCCTTTGCGAGGCCCTTCGCAAACCACCTTCCGGTAGAAATCCAATGTCGCTCGGGCAGTACGATGCCAAGTGTATCGGGCGCACGACGCCTTTGCGGCTTCGACCGGTGGGGAGTTCCGGCCAGTTGCGATAGCCGCCGCCAAGGCATTGCCTAACGCCTGCGCGTCGCGTGGCGGAAAGAAACGGGCCTGTTGGCCCAGTACCTCGCGAAATGGTGGAATGTCGCTGCAAGCGATGGGACAGCCTAGTTTCGCCGCTTCAACGAGCGGAATGCCAAAGCCTTCAGTAAGCGACGGGTACACGAAGCAATCGGCTGCCGCATAGAGATCGGCGAGGTCGTCATCACAACCGCCATACCATTGGAATGCACCTGGCGCTCCCGATGTCTCGGCGAGTCGGTGCTCGCCCTCCGAAGGAGGCGGTCCGAACGACACAAGGCAATGGGTCTTCAGCAGCCCCGATTCCATGAAGGCCTTCGCGAGTTGACTCCAGTTTTTGTAGCCGTCGCGTTGGCCGACGTAAAGAATAAACGGCTTCGGCAGGGTCGGGCGCCTGCGATCACGCCTTGTGCGCAACTCGCACCCATGATGAATCACAGCCTCCATTTTCGGGGGAGGATAGTGCCGCTTAAATTCATCGCGTGTTGCCTCGGATACGAAGATCACGCCATCGGCACGGTGGATGGACCTGGCCTTGCGTCTTAGCGCCGGGGCGCGAAGTTCGCGATCAGGATTGTCTTCCCAAATCGTGTCATGCACGACGACGACCCGCTTCGCGGGCAGAGGCAAGGAGATCGTGTTGCCATAGAGCGTCTCATGTAAAATCACGGGCGATTTTGTTGCTAACTGCAACGCTCGGCGTAACCGGAGGCGATTGATCATTGAGTACAGTTTCGTAGAGCCGCGAAAACGCGGCATTCGGCGGCCGTGCAACGTGCCTGGTGGAAGATCCGCCGCCGTGACGGGCGCGTGATACAAGCCGGCTTCGACGGACATTGTCACGTCGCCTGCATCGGGAAGGGCATGTATGCCGTGGACCAGTTCCAGCACGTGGCGCAGAACCCCTCCTATTCGGGCTTCCATGAAAATCGAGTGGTCATATATCAGCCGCATCGTTGCTCGGGAACAGGATCGCAATTTCGTAGGAATGCCAAGAACGCGCCCGCGTGCCTTCGTTCGGTTTCCACAATCTCCCAGGTCGGCAGACGATCCGCGACGATTGTGCGGAGCCATGGCTCGTCGAGTGGATCGTGTACCTCGATGAAGATCCACCGAAACGCGCGAAGCCAGGCAACGTCGGCCTCTAGCAACTCCTTCTCGCTTCCCTCAATATCGATTTTCGCAATATCGAGACGGCAGGCCGCCGACCGACACACTTCACTTCCGGTCATCACGGGGATCGCCGCCTTGCCCGCAACCGGCGCATCTTGCAGCGTTCCCTCATTGGCGTGGTGACCGCCTGATGGGCGTAGGAACGCGGTGCGGCTTTCCCCGCCCACGAATGCATGGATGACGCGATGTCTTGAATCTGGTGTGATCGCCATGAGATTACGCCGCGCGGATGCTGCGTTAGCAGCATCCGGCTCCACGCCCACGATTCGTGCTTCGGGAAATTGCGACAGAAACCAGCGGGCAGCCAGTCCGACGTTAAGGCCCAAGTCGAGGATCCCCTTAACATCCGAAGCAGGGATCTCGCGAGCCAGTCGATACTCCTCGTTAAAGAAGACTTCCTGGAACGTGACGAAATCACTTGTACCCGAGCGGCAATAGACGGGCCGACTTTCGTTCTTCGGTGTCAACGGTACTCGAACTGTCCAGAAAAACCTGCTCTTTCTACCCCAACAATGTAGGAAACAGGCGCAAAGCCAGTCCGTGTAGCCGTTCAGAAACAGCCGCCACGCAGCAGCAGTCGCGTATTTTCGCTGGATGATCGTGAAGACAGAAGTCATACGTTGCCGCTCGGTGCAGAGGCGGTCGCTACGCGAGCACTTGCTGGGGCAGATTGCGAACCATCCAGTCTCCCAGTCCGCAGAGCTTCAGCGCTACTGGCGGCAGGTATCGCCGCAGACAGAGAGCCAGTCGTAGACGGCGGGCGGCGACGCGGAAGTTGTTTGACATATTCAATACATCATCGATGGCCCTACAGCCGTCAAAATACGCATGCCCAAGGATAGTTGGGATGTCGGCCGCTGATTGCTGAAGCATTGACTCGAATGCGGCGGATAAGTCGATGTCAGCCGCCTTCGCGATCCCAACGATCTCTCCCGTTGTGTGCTTCCACCATCGCTCTGCCTCTTTCGTACGCCCCAAAGTGACGGATTCTCGACCGCCGTGCGCGGCTACACCTATACTTGGAGGAGGATAGTAAGAAGTTCTTCCTTGAGTCGCGAGTAAGCATGCGAGGTGACGATCGATATCAAACGGGTTTCCGTTCGCGACCATCGGGAGCACGGCGTCAAGTGCCTTCCGCCTTGTCACGAGGGTCGAAATATGAAATGCCGTGGTCAGTAGGTTTGCGAGCAACACCTGCGGCAGGGACACGTCGACCTCCAGGGCATCGGATGCATGCCTCGTGACGGACCAGATCGTATGGCCCCGCGGCCTAGCAGTGTGCCTGTGCTCGTCGTATTCGACGCAACCCGACCATGCTGCTGCAACGGCCGGTGCAAGCCGCATTCCGGTTACAGCCCGGGACAGATGATGAGGCTCCCACCAATCGTCGTCGCACAAGAGTGCGAAGAACTCACTGTCCGCCTCTGGGGAGCCAAAGACGCGATTCGCCCAGGCGGACATCGGCAGTGGAGGGTCGTTGTGGAGCCAGCGGATTGGCAGGCCGCCGAACCCTTGGCAGACTTCGCGGGACGCGAGGTTCGTGCTGTTCTCGATCACAATCACTTCGGCGATGGAAGGAAGGGCGTCCTGTCGGGCGACGGAAGTTAGCGCTCGCCGCAGATCGTCCGGACGGTTACGGGTGGGGATCGCAACGGATGTATCAGGCTTGTTCATGAGCAACCTCTGCCCGCACGTGCCGATAAATGAACCAACCCCAAGGAACAAAGACCACGGCGCTGTGGGCTACGAGCCAAATGGCGATTCCTTGAATGCCTGCCAGCGATCCGAAACCGAGCGTTCCCAGCAGGGTTGCGGCCGCGGAAGCGATCGAGATCACCATGAACGGCTCATTGCCGGACGTGCGGCAATAGGTTGCAAACAGCTGAAGCAATTGGTTCGAAAGCGTCCAGGCGGCGAGCAAAACGAACGGGAACGGCCCGAGGAAGGCATCGACCAGTCGCGGGTGGTATGGCCGCAGCGCCCATAACATGCCCATGCCCATCGCGATGCACCCGCAATATCCGGCCAAACTGATCCAGAACGTCGACCGAAACAGGCGGTCGAGGGCCGCCGCCGATCGCAGGGAATGCAGTTTCGCCATTAGCGGCGTGCGCACCGCCAGCCAAGACGACGACACCTGTGCGGCAAAGTCGATCGCCATCTGTGTGAGCCCGAATCGGCCCGCCTCAACCGCTCCGCAGGTCGAGAACACGGCGGGCGTGATCGCCCGGAAGATGAAGAAACCGCAGGCCATGCTCACGGCCATCCGCCATTGCATCGGCCAAACCTGATCGCCCCAATTGACCGGCGCTGCCGCGGGGCCGCACTCAGCAGTCTGCCTGAGGAGCGGCAGCCAGCGAACCAGCATGGTGATCAGCCAGACAATAAATCCTGCAATCCCGCTGAGCGGCCCTGCGTAGAGACCGGCCCCGCAGGCCAGAAGGCTGCACAGCGCGACAGCCGCGGCGAAGGTTCGGGCCGCGTTGGAGGCTGCGATCGCTTCCACCCGGCCGATGCCCGTGATCAACGACGTCAGCGGACTGGTGACCAGCGAAGCTGCCGCCGTGGCGACGCACAGCAGCCATGGGATCTGCCACGCGACGTCGTCCTTGGCGGTCGCCCAGAAGAATCCGCTTCCCGCCGCCAACATCAGCACGCCAAACGCCACTCCCGCTCGCGAATACCAGCGACAGGTTTGACGAAAAAGGGCCGACAGTCGGGCGACGCCCTCCGCGGGACCCTCGAGACTGTTCGCAGGAGAGACGCGCAAATGGGCAGCCTCACGCGAGATGTATTGCTGCGCCGAAAACGATACGCCCCCGTCGAAGAGCGCACTAAAGCCGAGCAGCGAGAAGAACGTGAAATGGTAGCCGCGCTCCGCCTCCGAAAGGTATTGAATCGTGAACAGCAGGCAGATGGGGGCGGTGACGATCCCGAGGACGCGGGACAGGATCGTGACCAGCACCGCGCGGTCGAAGACGCGCAGGCGGCGGGCGTCGTCGGCGGCGGGCATGTCTGCCATGGGCTGGATCACGACCGCCTCAGGCACCGGCACTCTCCGACGTCGCGATCAAGCTCCGGAGCCGCACCGCCAACTGATCGTCCGCAAGCCCGTGCTCGCCAAGCGCGTGCTGCCAGGAGCCGCTCGTTTTCGTGAACGCCGACTCGAGCGCCACCGACTCCATTACCGGCGTGGCAGCGCCGGCGTCCCTGCGCCGGGCAGCCTGTTCGACGACGCTCGTCCACAGGCCCCCCGTTCCCGCGTGTTCCTCGACGACGATCACTCGGGAGGCTGATCGACAGATGTCCGCAAGTTCTTCGGGGAAGGGCTTGATCCGCGGCACCGAGACGCAGGCCGCCCCCTCGCGACGGGCAAACTCGGTGCACGGACTCACCATCGATCCCGTGGCAATGAGCACCACGCCGCCTGCATTAGCCGGAGGACGATGCGTGAGCACCGGCGCCGTATCCGCAAGCGGCGAGGCATGCACGGCGGGACGATCGGCCTTGCCCAGGCGGATGTAGCAAGGATGATCCGCGGCCCGGGCCTCGCGCCAGCAGGCCGTGAGCTCCGCCGCCTCGCACGGTGAATAGACGGCGATCTCCGGCAGCGGTCGCAGGCAGGCGATGTCCTCTCCGCACTGGTGCGAGACGCCGAGCGTCGAGTAGACGAGACCGGCCCCGTCGCCAAGCAGTATCACGGGCAGCCGCGACTGGCAGAGATCGAGCTTGATCTGCTCAAGCACCCGGATCGGCACGAACGCCGACAGCCCGTAGACGCATGGGCGGAAGCCGACCTTCGCCAGGCCGGCAGCCACGCCGATCATGTTCTGCTCGGCCACGCCCACGTTGATGAACTGGGCCGGTCGCTCCGCCCGGAGGGCGTCGAAGAGGGCATAGCCATGGTCACCCGAAAGCATGACGAATCGCTCGTCGTCGCGGGCTGCACCCACGATCAGGTCGGAAAGCACGTCGCGCATCAAGAAAGCTCCGCCACGGCGCGGGCGTAGGTCTCGTCGGAGACGCGGGTGTAGTGCCAGCGGTTGTCGCCCGCCATAAACGACACTCCCTGGCCCTTCAGCGTGCGGGCAATGATCGCCCCGGGCTTGCCGCAGGGCTTCGTGCACGACGACAGGGCCTGCTCTAACGCCGCCGGGTCATGGCCGTCGCACTCGATCGTCCGGCAGCCGAAGGCCTCGAATTTCGCAGGCAGCGGCTCGAGACCGAGCACGTCTTCCGTGCGACCCATCGCCTGAAACTGGTTGGCATCCACGATGACGACGAGATTGTCGAGCTTTTGGTGCGCCGCGAAGAGCAGGGCCTCCCACATCGGCCCCTCGTTCATCTCTCCGTCGCCGACGATGCAATACACGCGCCGGTCGCTGCCCTTACGCTTCAGTCCGAAGGCGATGCCGCAGGCGATCGGCAGTCCATGGCCCAGCGAGCCGCTCGTGACCTCGCAGCCGGGCACGTCCGCCTCGCACAGGCCGCGTAGGTGAGTGCCGTCCTGGAAATAGTTTTCGAAATCCGTGTCATCGAGCCAGCCGATTTCATAGAAGCAGGCGTAGAGCGCCATCACCCCATGCCCCTTGGAGAGGATGAGGTAGTCGCGATCGGGCGAAGCCGGGTTTTTCGGGTCATATCGTAGAAACCGTTCGTAGAGCACCGAACAGATCTCGATGATCGAGAACGCACAGGCGACGTGAAATGACTGGCCGCGATTCGCCATCCGCAGCACGTGCCGCCGCAGGGCGCGGGGATCAAAGCCGGGTTGGATCGCGACGTCTCTACCGATCGACGACGACATTGCCTGCCACCTCCATGCCGCAGCGGTGTCTCTGCCATTCGATCGTCGACCGCAGGCCGTCTGCCAGCGAAACGCGCGGAGACCAGCCCGTTGCCGCCTTCAGCCGGCTCACATCGGGCTCAAGCCGCGTGACGGCACCGGCGCCGAGCGGAACCTCCCCAAAGCCGATCTCCAGGGCCGGATCGATGAGGTCGCGCACGAGGGTAATCGAGTCGCGGAGCGGCGGGGCGACGCCGGCCCCGACGTTGAATACGCCGGCGGCGGCGCTGCGGGCGACGGCCAGGAACGCGGCGGCTGCGTCGTCGACGTGCAGATAGTCCCACAATTGCGTGCCGCTCGTGACGGCGGGGCGCTCGCCGGCCAGCAGCCGTGGAACCAGGGAGCCCAGGAGCGTGCCCTCGTCATCCTGCGGCCCATACACGGAAAACACCCGCAGCCAGGCCAATCGGATCGCTTGCGCAGCGGCAAGCCGCTCCAAAAGCATCAGGGTGGCGAGCTTTGCGGCCCCGTAGAGCGTGCCGGGACGGGTGGGATGCCCCTCGTCGATGCGCCGATCCGACGGACCGTATTCGGCCTGCGAGCCGGCGGCAATGAAAGACTTGGCACCGGCCCGCACGGCGGCGAGGAAGAGGTCGATCGTGCCCGGCACGTTGACCCGCACCTGTTCGGGATCGTCGCGGCGCGACCGGCCGACTCCGTGCCAGGCGAGATGGAAGACGGTGTCAGGCGCGAAATCGGCCAGCGCCGCCTCGTAGCCCGCCGGCTCGTGAAAGGAGCCCTCGATCACGGTGAGATGCGGCAGGCTGTCGCCCAGTCGCCAGGGGTGCGACGTTGGCCGCAGGAGCACGGCCGTCGGCACGCCTTCGGTGACCAGCCGCCGCGCGACGGCGGCGCCGATGAAGCCTGAGGCCCCGGTGACGATAGCGCGGTTCACGGTCGGGACGGCCTCATAGAGATGCCGCCTGCGGCTGTTTGCGGCCGCCCTTCAGCGCGGCGCCGATCGTGTCGGCGATGTGCTGGCACATTGGCTCCGTCAGGCCGGGATACACGCCGACAAACAGGGTCTCATTCATGATCGCGTCGGCCCCGACGAGATCGCCGACGATCCGCATCGCGATCGTGCCCTTTGCCTTGGCCTGGACGAACACGGGCTGCCGCACGAGGTTGCCGCCGAAGAGCATGCGGTTGCCGATCTTGGCCTCGTCGAGGGCCACGGCGATCTGCCTCCGCGTCAGGGGGGAGCCGGGCTTCGCACGGATCATGAAGCCGAACCACGACGGATCCGATGTGTGGCCGCTCGTGTCCCAGGTGAATCCCGACGGCGACCAGGAGACTGCATGAGTCGGCAGTTGGAAATCGAGCCACTCGGCGTAGGGCTCGAAGAGGGTTCGCAGCGTCTGCCAATTGCGGCGGCGGGCCGCCACGAATCCCGGAAACTTTTCCAACTGCTTGCGGCCGATGGCGGCCTGGGGATCGGTCGGCTTCAGGTTGTAGCCGAGATGTGTGTAGATGTATTTGTGGTCGTATCCTTCGGGCAACTCCCCGAGTTGCCAGCCGAAGCGCTTGTTGCAGGTATTGTCTTTGCCGCTGGGGCACCAGCAGTCGCGGCCCCAGTCGCGGAAACTCTCAACCAAGAGCTTGAGCCCGGCGTTCTTCACGACGTTGACCGCGCCCCCCTCACCCATCGTGATATGGTGTGGCGGATAGAAAGACTGCGTCGAAAGGTCGCCGAACGTGCCGGTGAGGCGGCCGTCGTAGGTGCTTCCCAGGGCGTCGCAGTTGTCCTCGATCAGCCAGAGGTCATGCCGCCGGCAAAAATCGGTCACGGCCGCGAGGTCGAAGGGATTGCCAAGGGTGTGGGCCATCATCACGGCCCGGGTCTTACCCGGCGAATAGGCGTCGTCGAGTTGGTCCACCCGGCCGTTGAGCGTCACCGGATCGTTGTCGATGAACACCGGCACGCATCCATTCTGGATGATCGGCGCCACCGTCGTCGGAAAGCCGGCGGCTACGGTAATTACCTCGTCGCCCGGTTTCAGCCGGCGGTCACCAAGCTTGGGACTGGTAAGGGCCGAAAAGGCCACGAGGTTGGCTGACGAGCCGGAGTTGACAAGGATCGAGTTCCGCACGCCAAGGGCGGCGGCCAACTCCCGCTCAAACGCCTCACCTTCGGGCCCAAGGGTGAGCCAAAAATCGAGCATCGAAGCCACGCCCGCCTCCACCTCGTCGGCGTCGAAGACGCGGCCGGCGTAGGGCACGGTCGACTCGCCTGCTGCGAAGCCGCCCCGGCCAGTCGGCTTTGGCAATGCGAAGGCGCCGTGTCGGCGGACCGCATACTCGCGCACAAGCGCGAGAATTTCGGCACGAACTTCCTCGATCGATCGGCTGTCAGGCATTTGTCACGCTGGGTAAAGGGAGGGCGGCAGGGCCGGTCCAGGCGGCCTCGGCGCGAGCGGCCGCCTCGACATAGGCCGAGATGTCTCGAAGCGTGCAGTCGCGGGCCGCCGATGCCGTGTGATGGTCGTGCATGTCACGGTACCAAGCCACCGTGCGCCCGACCGCCTCGCGGAAGGTCCACGCGGGCCGCCAGCCGACGATAGCCTCGATCTTGCCGTTGTCGAGTTGGAGCAGCGAGGCCTCGTGCGGGGCAGTGGCGGAACTGTGGTCAATCCACTCTCCCGGCCAGTGGCGCAGGGTCTCCGCGACGAGGTTGCGGACGGGCTGGTTAGCATCGTGGCCGGGACCAATATTAAATGCCGAGTCGAGCCGCCGGTCTTCCGGTCGGAGCGCCAGAGCTGCGGCCAGAGCGAGGTAGCCGCTGTCAGGCTCCAAGACGTGCTGCCACGGGCGGGTGGCGGAAGGATTGCGGACATGAATTGGCTCGCCGCGGGAGAGCGCCCGCATCGAGTCGGGCACGATGCGGTCCTCCGCCCAATCGCCGCCGCCGATGACGTTGCCGGCGCGGGCGCTGGCGATTCGTACCGGATGCCCCTCGGTGAAGAACGAACCGCGCCACGACGCAATGGCCAGTTCCGCCCCGGCCTTGCTGGAACTGTAAGGGTCGTGGCCGCCGAGCGGATCATTCTCACGATATCCAAAGAGCCACTCGCGGTTCTCATAGCACTTGTCGGTGGTCACCATAACCGCGGCACACGGCTCTTCGAGCCGCCGCAGCGCCTCGAGCACGTGTATCGTACCCATGACGTTCGTCTCCCACGTGTAGTGGGCCTCGCGGTAGGAGCGGCGCACGATCGGCTGGGCCGCGAGGTGGAACACGAACCGGGGCCGCGTGGCGTAGATCAGTTTGCCGACGGCCACGGCGTCGCGAATGTCGCCGACGTGGTGCCGCAGGCGATCCGCCAGCCCGAGTTGCACGAACAGCGAGGGAGTGGTGTCGGGCTCGAGAGCATAGCCCGCGACGTCAGCCCCCAGAGCGAGCAGCCATTCGCAGAGCCAAGAGCCCTTGAAGCCCGTGTGGCCGGTGACGAGCACGCGGGCCCCCGCGAACGCGCCGCCGAACGGAGCGGATTCCCCGCCACCCCTCACTCCCACGCCTTCCACGGCGCCTTGTTTTCCGCCCACATGCGGTCGAGGTATTGCATCTCCTGATAGGTGTCCATCGGCTGCCACCAGCCCTCGTGCCGGTAGGAATGCAATTGCCCATCGCGGAGCAGCGCGTCCATCGGCTGCCGTTCGAGCATCATCCCGGGATCGTCTGGCAGATAGTCGAGGAAGCGGGGCTCGCACACCATGTAGCCGCCGTTGACGTAAGCCGTCTCCATCTGCGGCTTTTCCTGGAAGATGTGGATGCGGCCCTCGTCATCGATGGACATCGATCCAAACCGACCGGCGGGATGCACGGCGGAGACTGTGAGGGCCCGGCCGGCCTTGGCATGCTCGACGATCGAGGCGTTGATATCGATGGTCGAGAGCCCGTCGCCGTAGGTGAGGAGGAATGGCTCACCTGGCGCAAGATGGCGGCGAATCTGCCTCACGCGGTAGGCGGTCATCGACTCCGGCCCCGTCTCCGCAAGCGTGACCGTCCAGTCCTCCTCGTCGTGTTGATCGTGGAAGGTTGCCCGCGGCTGGCTGCCGAGCGACAGCGTGACGTCGCATGTGTTCCATGAATAGTTGCGGAAGAATTCCTTGATCATGTCGCCCCGGTAGCCGAGACAGAGGATGAAGTCTCTGTGCCCAAAATGAGCGTAATATTTCATGATGTGCCAGAGGATCGGCCGGCCTCCGATCGGCACCATCGGCTTGGGACGATACTCCGTCTCCTCCCGGAGCCGAGTGCCCTTGCCGCCGCAGAGAATGACGACTTTCATTTCGACTCAACTCGCAATAGTCAACGCAGGAGTTTGGGGGCGTCCTTCGGACTGAGGTCTCGGCAAAGCACCGAAATCTCAATAGGCTCTGGCGGTAGCGTATCACCGTTGCCCCAAGCGAAGTCCTGCTTTGTTCCGGAAAGTTGCGAGTGACCGAACCCCCAACCTCCAAAGATGGCATCGGCCTTACCCCCAGCACGGTAGGCAATAGCAACCTTGCTCTGGTGATTCGGCATCCTCATTTCTCCATCGAGTACGCCGAGCATGACGTCGTCATACATCTGCTGCCCCGACCCATTCCAGCCGTAGCGACCGTCGAAAGAGACGGCAGCCAGCCTGTCTTTAGTCATGCCGATAATGACCTCTTCGCCATTCCGTCTTCTTATTCGGATAAAGCGGATATTGTTCGGCAGAGACGACAGCGGCATCGCGTAATGGACAAAACCTTCGTCGGTCTTGGTGTTCCAAATCTTCGGGTCATCTCCGCGGAACACGGTAATCCAGTCCTGCGTGTTCGAACCGATCTTCTTGCCAATCATGTCCAGGGCCTGCGTTGCCTTTGCCTTTTTCAGCCCAGTCAAAACGGGAAGCACTGCCTGATAGTGGGACTCAGCTCGCCGCAGGCAGGCTTTCGATTCAACCGACTGCTTCATCTGATCCGCATAGCGACACCAGGCATCGCCAACAGTGAGACGAGCATTCTCATCTTGGCCGACCGAGAGGTCGGCTTTAGCCAATGCAGCAAGTTCCTGATTAGTGCCCTTCGCGAGAAACGGCAGCCCAAGATCCCAACGCTCTGTTTCGAAACAGTAATGTTTGCCGACAAAATCAAGTGCTTCACAATCGTCCTTGTTTCCTGCAAGACGATCGAGCCACGGGCGAACCTTGTCGATTTCCTTGCTGCGAACCCTGACCGCCTCCATAAGGTCAGCGATTTCTTTCTGCCGTCTCTTATCCTTTGATCGACGGGCCGCCGTCATCGCGCTCTGGCTCTTTGTTTTAGCGCCATCCACGTTGTCGGCCGCCAGGTCCGCTGCAGCCGCGGTAAGCAACGCGTCGATCACGATCCCTGCGGAGCCCTGAGGAACGGTCTTAGCCAACTCCCCAAGCATTTCGGCCTTTGACGCTGTCGCATCGATTTGAAATAACTCGGACCTCCTAGCAAGAGCCGCCAGCGCGATTTTGGCGTCCCCCGCCTTCGTCGCCAACGACTCAGCTGCTTGAAGCAGCGCAAACTTCTCTGCTGATGATGCATCGTCATCCGCAAAATCCATGAGTTTTTTCGCGACGGCTGCCTTGGATTCAACTGTGTTGGCTTTTTCTACATCGGACTGAAAAATCTCTCGAATCCGATCTGAAGCGCGGGCTCGGGCCTCGGCCTGCGGCACCGGGAGCCGCTGGTCATCTGCCGCGGTCGCCCAGGAAGCGAGCAACACGCAAGCGGCGACATTTTTCAAAGTACACAAAATCATAAATACGCCCTCCTCGATCCCCAATTTTGCTTACAGCGAAATTCGTGGCGCAATACGCCCCGGCACGCCATACACGATCGAGTCGCAAGGCACATCAGCAAGCGCGCAGGACAGCGCGCTGATCTTGCTGCCAGTTCCAACTTTTCGCGACGGCCCCACCGAAGCATGCATCCCGAGGAATACCTCTTGCCCGATCTGAGCATTTCCTCCGAGTGTTGCGTAGGGCGAGAGCACCGAGAACCCGCCAGCATTGGAATCATGCCCTAACGAGGAGTGGTAATTAGCTAAGACGAATGGTCCTACCTTCGCCGCATCGCTGACAATCGCATATGGACAGACGATCGATCCCACGCCGACCGTGGCCGTGGTCGCGACGATGGCCGTGGGGTGAACGAGCGTCAGGAACACCGCGCTTTTGGCGAGCAGGGCCTCGGCGACGCGACGGCGGGTGTCGGGGATGCCAATGGCGAGCAGGAAGGCATCGCCGGGGACAGGTGGGAATAACTCCGGATCACCTAGGATCGGCAGCGGAACTCGGCGAGAGGCGTCCGCGGAGAGAAACCCTGCAATCTTTGCAGCGTGATCGGGCCAGGTGTCATTCGCCCAACTCAACACTTCGCGACCGAATCCACCCGCGCCAACGATGAGAATGCGACGGCAATCGGCGGGAGGGCCGAACCGTTGCCCAGCACCCCCGCACCCCTGCGAGGGAGGGGTTTCTGCCGCGTGCACTCCGTTCCCGTGGGTGGCGTTCATTTTGCTTCACAGATCAACGGACATCAGTCTACCAATGCGCTTTGGCGATTGCTGAACCCCCCTAACGGCTGCGGCGGCAGCCGGGCGGCGATGGCTTTCATGGCCTGGCAGTGGGCCGGCAGCCGAGACCGCGGCCGAGAGGCCGGCCAGTGCGCGGCTCAGGTTTTGCCAGCCTAGTTCGCCGGTCGCCATAGTTCCCGTCCTTCGTAGGCGTGGCGGCGAAATGTCTCGTCGGTCACGAGCGCAAAATCGACCACCTGGCAACGCCACGGCACGTCCGATTCGATCAGATGATTCATGAGTCGAGAGACGCCCCCGGGAAGCGGCTCCGGCCCGGCGATGCCGATGTCAACGTCGCTCGAGTGATCGCAGTGGCCACGGGCCCTGGACCCAAAGAGAAAGATCTCGAACCGCGGGTCGGGAATCTCCTGCAGGCAGATCCGCTTGTCTTCGGCGAGATAGCGTTCCTCGAAGGCAGTGCGCGGCTCGCGGGCTGTGTGAGATGGGTTCATGGGAGCGGGCAACCAATCATGAGGAACGTGTCATGAGCCGCCGTCGGACGCGAGCACCTGGCCCGTGATGAAGGCGGCTGCCAGGCTCGTTAGAAAATCGACGGCGCCGACGACGTCGGCCGGCGTGCCGAGGCGGCCCAGGGCCGTGCGACGGGCGATCCGGGCGCGGTTTTCCGGGGATAGCGGGGCTGAGAGATCGGTTTCGAGAAAGCCCGGGGCGACCGCGTTGACCCGGATGCCGCGGGGGCCGAGTTCACGCGCCAAGGATTTGGCAAAGCCTTCGAGGGCGGCTTTCGTGGCCGCGTAGACGGAGAGACCGGGGGAGCCGGACTGGGCGACGACGGAGGAGACAACGGTGATCGAGGGGGAGGCGGAGGAGATGGATTGGCGGGGGTCGGTGGTCGTGCTCGGCGTGGAGTCGAGGCCGCCCGGATACCCGGCGCTTGCGCTTCGGGCTTCCTGGACGAGCATCTGACGGACGCACTCACGGACGAACACAATCGAGCCCTTCACATTGACGGACAGCATCGCATCGATTTCGTCGTCGCGGGTGGTCGCCAAGACGCCCTCGTGGGCAATCGCCGCATTGGCGATGCAGTGGTCGATCCGGCCGAACCGGGCTGCCACGCGGGCCACAAAGCCCTGGATCGCGGGAGCGTCGGCGGCATCGAGCTGCTCAACGTGAAGCCGATCTGCATGGCCCGCGGCGAGAGCCACGAGCGCGTCTGAGCCCGACCGCGAAAACGTCGCCACGCAATCGCCCCTTGCGAGCAGCGATTCGACGATCGCGAGGCCCAACCCCCGCGATCCGCCCGAAACGAGGGAGATCACAACGGCTCCCATTCTTCGCTTGAAATGCTCATCAGATCGCGTCGCGAGATCGGCCCGAACGGAGGCATTCAGGACGCAGCTTCCGCCTTCACCGCGAGTTCGATGCCATCGATGACAGGCAGAGGGAGATGGCGATGAATCCGAAATAGGATCCAATCTTCAAGTGCGGAGAGGAGGCCCTCCCGGCATTCTTCCAGCGTCTTGCCCGTGGCAAGAACCCCGGGGCAGGGTGGAATCTCGCCATAAAATTCCCCGTCGTCGGGTAGCAACTCATACGTTGCTTGCCGCGCAGAAGCTTGGAGATAGTCAGTGAGCATAGACGAAGTTTACCGGATCACAGCGGGGCCAGCGACGCTGGGACGGCGGGGGGTTTTGCCGGCGGCGGTCGTGGCGATCTTCTTCACGAGATCGAGGATCCGGGGGACACTATGGGGCTCGAAGCTGTCGCGGCACGCGGCGAGGGCCGCGGCACGGATGCCTTCCGGGGTGGAGCCAGTGGCGGCCGGCTCGGCGAGAACGATCTCGGCCGCGACGAGTTCGCCGGTGATGCCGCTCGGGAGACCGTAGACACGGGCCTCGGCGATCCCGGGAACGCTTCGCAGCAGTTCTTCAACCCGCTTCGGAAACACCTTTGCCCCGCCGACGACGATCACGTCGCTGCGGCGGCCCGTGAACTCGTAGCGGTCGCCACGACGCTCGACCAGGTCGCCCGTGCCCACGTCGGCCGTGTCGCGGGAGAGCTGCACGAGAAGTTCGCCGTCGCGACGGGTCGAAAGCCGGGCACCGCCGGGGAGCGACTTACCCAGCCAGTTGGCCGGAAACCCCGGCTTGCCATCCGCCACCCGAAACACCTCGCCAAGCTCCGTGGTGGCATAAACCTGCGTGATCTTCGCCTTGGGAAACACCCCCTGCGCCTGCGCCAGGAGCGGCCCATCGGCCGCTTCCCCGCCGAGCGTGATCCGGTCGAGCACGGACTTCTCCAGCAGGCTTCGGTCGGCCGAGGCGAGCAGCCTCCGCAGGAGTGTGGGCGTGGCCGGGAGCACCGCGACGGCCTCGTCGGCGATCGCGCGGGCGACCGTGTCGGGGTCGCGGGAGGCCGGGACGACGAGCCGGCCGCCGGTGAGCAGGGCCTGAAGCCAGACCTGGATGCCCGCCCACCGCGTGGAGTCGTAGACGAGCAGCCAGCCCAGACCGTGCCATTGCTCGGCCAGCCGCGCAGCGGCCAGGAGCGAATCCCAGGAATGCTCGACGAGTTTGGGCGGGCCACTCGTGCCCGACGTGGCCACGACCACGTGCGGGGCGATCGCTTCGAACTCGCGACGCGGTCCGGCTGACCGCGCCGGCAACTCGAGCGAGTCGCCCACCTCCACCCAGTCGCGGAGCTGCCCGACCAGATCGCGGGAGTCTTCCGCGAGAAACGCGACGGGCACATGCTGCCGGCCGCAGGCCGCGGCGATCGCGACGAGCGCGTCGAGTTGCTTGGCCCGGGCCACGATGCCGATGGGGCGGACAGCGTCGAGCGACCCTTCGAGGGCGACGACCTTCGCGGCAAGCGCGGCATAGTCGATCGCCGTGCGATCCGATGAGCCCGCGCCGACGACGATCGCCGTGCGGCCCGGCTCCTGGCGGGCGATTTCGGTCAGGGCGTGGGCAAGACGGTCTTCGACGGCTGCGTCGGCGATGGTGGCGATGGTCATGCGTTGCCCAGAGCCTGGGTGTAGATCGAGATCAGATCGGAGACGGTGCGGACGCTCGGCCGCGACGCGTCAGGCGACCGGAATGGATCGACCCCGAGGGATCGCTCCAGAAGGACGATCGCCTGGGCGAGATCGAGCGAGTCGAGGCCGATGTCGGTGGCCAGGAGCATGGCGGGCTCGAGGGCCTTCGTGTCGCGGCCCGTGTCGCTGAGCACGGTGCGGATCGCCGCGATCACGGCATCGGGCACGGCGGGCTTCACGGGGCGAACTCCTGCATCGTCGCGGCGCCGGGGGCGGCGATGCCCCGGCCGGTGACCGCCTGCCAGAGTATTTGAATGATCGTGGCCAAGACGATCCAGAGATCGGTCAGCGGGGCCGTGATCCGGCCCAGCATTTCGACGTATTCGGCGTCGTATTCGAGCCGGCGGCGCCAGTCGAGCGCGTTGCGGCCGTGAATCTGGGCCCAGCCCGTGAGCCCGGGACGAACCAGCAGCCGGGTGGCTTGGCGGGCGTTGTAGCGGGAGACATACCGCAGCGGCAGCGGCCGGGGGCCCACCATGCTCATGTCGCCCCGCAGGACACTGAAGAGCTGGGGGAGTTCGTCGAGGCTCGTCTGGCGGAGGAAACGGCCGAAGAGGTTCAGGCGGTCGGCGTCGGGGAGCGGTTGGCCGTCGGGGGCCGTGGCCTGCGACATCGACCGAAACTTCGCGATCCGGATCGGATGGCCGTTAAGGCCGGCGCGGTCGTCAGAGAAAAAGACCGGCGGCCCGAGCACGAGGCGAACCGCGAGTCCGACGAGGGCCATCAGGGGGAGCAGGAGGGCGATCAGAACGAGGGATGCAAGGAGGTCGAGCGGCCGCTTGAGGAGCGATGCGTAGAGCGAACGTGGGCCACGGGCAAGGGGGGCGGCGACCGAGGCCGAAACGGGGTTCATGCCCGCATGCCCCCCGCCTGCGCTTCGGGCTTCCTTTCGGCGAGGCCCACCAGGACGAGAAGCAGGACGGCACCGACGAGCATGGTGGCCGCGGCGATGCTGCCGGCGGCATCGTGCAAGGCGGGATCGAGGAACGGGGCGACAGCCACGGCGGCGGCCATCGCGGAGAGGCCCCCATACAGGCTCGAGACGGCGCGATGTGACCAGCCGGCGATCACGAGCCGCTGATAGAGATGGCTGCGGTGCGCTTCGAAGATGTTTTCCCGCTTCGACAGTCGCCGCGCGAGCGTGAAGGCGGTGTCGAAGATAAAGGGCCACATGGTGAGGGCGACCGCCGGCACGAGCCGGGCCGCCCCGCCCCCCGTCGCAGCCAGTGGCAGGACGGCGATCGTGAAGCCGCAAAACGCGCTGCCGACGTCGCCCATGAAAATCCTCGCCGGGGGCCAGTTGCAGCTGAGAAATCCGAGCGCGGAAGCCGCGAACGCAAGCGACACTCCGAGCAGTGCGGGCATGCCCAACACCGCCGCCGCCACGGCGATGGCCGCCCCTGCGGCCACGGCCGTGATCCCCGCGATGCCGTCGATGCCGTCCATGAAGTTGAAGGCGTTGGTCATGCCCACGATCCAGAGCAGCGAGACGGGCCAGGCGGCCAGGCCGAGATCGATGCGGCCGACAGAGCCGACGCCGACCTCATGCAACGGCCCCAGGGCGAGGACCGCAGCCGCGGCGGCCACGAGGTGCACGCCGAACCGGACCCGGTTGCTCACGGGACGCACGTCGTCGCGCCAGCTCACGCCGGCGACGACAAGCCCGGACGCCATCACGGCGGCGATCGTCTGCCACGCGCCGGGATGCAGAATCGCGGACAAGAGCGCGGCACACGTCGTGACGCCGACGATCGCCAATCCGCCGCCACGGGGAGTGACGCGGCTGTGGCTGGAGCGGGCATTGGGCCGGTCCACCACGCCCCGGGAGCCCGCCCAGGCGATGAGTCGCGAGGTGATGGCTGCCGCCGTGACCATGGCGATCACGAACCAGAGCGACCAAAACGCCGTGGGCTGCCAGGCCGTCACGCCACCTGCTTGGCGTTGGCGATCACGTCGCAGACTTCGCCCACCACCGCCTCGTCAACATGGCCGCCGATCGGCAACGCCAGGCTGCGGGCGGCGAGCATGTCGGTCACGGCGAGCTGCTTCATCCGATCGTGGAAATGCTCGTAGGCGGTTTGGCGATGGCAGGGAGGGTCGTAATAGGCCCGTGTTTCGATCCCCCTGGCGGCGAGCACCCGGCGAAGCGCGTCGCGGGTCATCCCGAACCGCGTGGGATCGATGGTGATCGAAAAATCCTTGTGGCTCGATCGGGCGCCCGACATGGTCTCGACGAATCCGATGCCCGGAAGGCTCCCCAGCTCGCTGCGATAAAGGTCGCCGAGCTGGTTGCGACGACGAGAGACCTCGTCGAGGATTCCGAGAGACGCGAGGGCCGTGGCCGCGCTCAACTCGGGCATCCGGCCATTGACCCCGGGAAAGAGCGCGTCGTAGGAGCCGTCGTTGCCGTATTCCCGGCCCAGCCGGACGAAATGGGCGAGGCAATCGCAGTCGGTGGCGACGATGCCCCCCTCGCCCGCGACGACGAGCTTCGTGGGCGACAGGCTGAACACCTGTGCCGTCGCCCCGGCACCCACCGGGCGACCGTGCACACTCGCGCCGAAGCCATGGGCCGCGTCGATGATCAGCGGCAGACCGTGCTCGGCCGCGACCGCCTCGAGCGCGGGAATGTCGCACGGATTGCCGAAGTTGTGGCAGGCCGCGATGGCGACGGTGCGGGGAGTGATCGCCGCGGCGACGCCCTGCGGCGTGACGTTGGTGGTGCAGGGATCGACCTCGACGAAGACGGGCCGCAGGTTGTTCCAGACGATCGCCGCCGCGGCGGCGAGGAACGTGAAGCTCGGCATGATCACCTCGCCCAACGGCTCGGAACGATTGCCCGTGCGGGCCACGCCGAACCGGGAGAGGGGCTCCATCGTCGCCACGGCACAGGCGTTGGTGGAGGCCCGGCGACTGCGGCAACTGCCGGCCGAGAGATCGAGCGCCCGGTAGACGAGCATCAGCCCCACCGTGCAACTGCTGACGGCCACGGCATGCCGCACGCCGAGCCGTTTTGCGGTCGCCTGCTCGAGCCGTTCGCAGTAGGGCCCCTTGGTGAGCCGGCCGCTGCGAATGATCTCATCAAAGGCCGGCTGCAGCGACTCCGGCGACGGCATCGAAGGCCGCACGAACGGCACCCGGATTCCCGCTCGGGAGGGATCTCCGGCGTGAATCTCCGGGATCATCTGGAAGAGTTCGTGCTTCATGGTCGTGGGCAGTCCGGCTGACAGGACCTCACTTGGCGTGGGTCCGCTGCGTGGGCATCGGCTCGGACACGTTTTCGAAAGACTCGACGGAATACTCGGGAACGAGGTCGCGAAGCCGCGCCCGGACCACCTCGGGCCGCTCGTCGATCACTTCGGCGAGCTCGTCGAACACCCCCTCGACCTCGGCGATTCCCACGGGCCGATGGTGGGCACAGAACACCTTTGCGTGGCGCGTGGCCGTCCGCCGCTCGTCCTGATAGTAGAGCTCTTCGAAGAGCTTCTCGCCCGGCCGCAGCCCCGTGACCACGATCTCGAGGTCGTCTTGCTCGAGTCCGGAGAGCGCGATCAGGTCGCGGGCGAGGTCCACGATCTTCACGCTCTCCCCCATGTCGAGGACGAAGATCTCGCCCCCGTCACCCATCGTGGCGGACTGCAGGACGAGCTGCGAGGCTTCCGGGATCGTCATGAAGTAGCGCTCGATCCCGGGGTGGGTGACCGTGATCGGGCCGCCGCGGCGGATCTGTTCCTGGAAGGTCGGCACGACGCTGCCGTTGCTCGCCAGCACGTTGCCAAACCGGACGACGACGAACTTCGTCTGCGAAGTCTTCGACATTGCCTGCAGAAATCGCTCGGCGAGCAGCTTCGAGCAGCCCATGACGCTCGTGGGGTTCACCGCCTTGTCGGTCGAAATCGCGACGAACTCCCGGACGCCGTGCTGATCGGCGAGCCTGGCGAGAAGCCGCGTGCCGAACACGTTGTTCTTGATGGCTTCGGCCGGATTCCACTCCATCATGGGCACGTGCTTGTGCGCCGCGGCATGGAAAATCACCTCCGGCGAATACCTCGTCAGGATCTGCTCCATCCGCCGTTCGTCGGTGATGTCGGCGATCAGCGGCACGAACTCGGGCCTGGGGCTGCGGCTGGAAAACTCCTGCTCCACCCGGAACAGGGAGTTTTCGGCCTGCTCGACCATGAGCAGCGTCTTCGGCCTGAAGCGGACGATCTGGCGGCAGATCTCCGCGCCGATCGAGCCCCCCGCCCCGGTGACCAACACCGTGCGGCCCTCGATGAGCGCGCTGATGGCGGTTTCGTCGAGCCTCACGGCATCACGGCGGAGCAAGTCTTTGATTTCGACGGGCCGCAGCCGGATGTGAGACGGGTCTTGCTTGTCACTGAGCAGCTCGTCGATTCCGGGGAGCACCTTCACCGCGATGCCCGCCTCGGTGCAGCCATCGAGCAGGCGACGAAACGCCTTGCCGGAGAGTTGGCCGGACTGCACGATCACCTCGTCCACGCCCCGCCGGGCCGCCTCCACGGCGGTCTGGTCGATCGCTCCCAAAACCTCGAAACCACCGACCCGCGTGTGCTTGAGCCGGGGATCGTCGTCCATGAAGCCGACGATGAAGTAGGGCTCATGGGAGACGGCCAGGAGGTTGCGGGCGATCATCTCGCCGGAATGATCGGCGCCCACGATGAGGATCGACTTCGCGGCCTTGCCGGTGAGGTATGGGCGAAGTTCCTCCCGGAGGCTTCGCCAGACGGTGCGGAGGCCGCCGACGAGCATGATCGTGGCCGCCCAATCGAGCAGGATCACGCTGCGCCGCACCCGCGGCAACCACGGCACCCACTCGGTTGACACCACCAGATTGTCGAAGGCGGTGAGCAGAAGCATTGAGAGCGTCGCGGCCCGGAGCAGCGCGGAGAGATCGCCGAAGGCGACCCGGCCCCACGAGACATGACACAGTCCGAGTGCGTAAAACACCACCAACTTCACGGCGACCACGCCGAAGACCGCCGCGGAAAACGTCTCCAGCCAGCTTTTTTCGAGGGTGAAATCGCTGCGGATGAAGAAGGCGATGAAGAAGGCCGCGAAGAAAACGACCGCGTGCACCGCCAGCAGGACCAGCGCGCGGCGGCTCATGGTCCGGAACGCGATCGCGGATTTGGGCACAGGCATGTTCATGATTGCTTCCTATGCAAACCTATAGACGTTCCACATCGACATCTTCGAGCTCGATCGAGGCGCCCTGGTTGAGAAACCGCACGGCGACGAGCAGCCGCTCCTGACCCCGCCGCTTGACGACCACTCCCTCCATGCCGCGCATCGGCCCACTCCGTACGCGGACCGACTGACCTGGTTCGAGCCTGGCCTCGGGCGTGAGCGGTTTGTCGGTGTCGATGAGCCGCTTGATCGCCCGCAGGTCGCAGACAAGCATTCGCTCGTCGGCGATGGAAAGCCAGCGGGCGACCGAGTTGGTGGCCAGAGCGGCCCGACGCTGCTCGTCGTCAACCGGTGCGAAGACGTAGCCTGGGAAGAGTGGGACGAATGAACTGCGGACACGGCCGCCGGCGGAATGCAGCCGCCGCCTGACCAGCGGGGAGTAGAACGGCACCCCGGCCGCCTCCAGTTTCCGCATGAGGTCTTTCTCGCGGCGGGCGAGCGTGTAGAAGGCGACCCAGTGTGCCGCGTCGCCAACGCCTCGGCCCGCCGGTCCGCCCGCCTCGTCGAGCAGATCGGCCGGGAAGATATCCCGTTGCTTGGGCAAGATGGGCATGGGAAGGAGTTTCGACGCAGGATCATCGCTTGACGGCAATCACTCGGTCGGTGGCAGGCCGCGCAAACTCCGTTCTCCTGGGTGACAAGGGAATCCCTGCCCCCAGTGGTCACTCGCTGCGACGAACCGCTGCCCCGGACCGAGTTTACGTCTCTTTAAGGGCGATGTCGCCCGCCCTGCAGCTTTCTCGTGGGAATCTCGCCGACCGCCCCCTCCCCCGTTCGGAATGAAGGGCAAAGTTTGCCGGTCGAATCTGCCGATAAAAACGATTGCAACGACCCTGCCGGTCGTAAGGAGTCTGCCATGCCCAGCGACACGACGCTCGAAACAGCCGGAAAAAAGCCCCGGAGGTCGTCGCTATGGCGGCCCGGGCGGGGCTTTTGGACCGGCCGTGTGGGCAGATTCCTGGCGATCGCGGCCGTGATGGCCCAGGTGTCCGGCTGCAGCATCTACGGCCGGCCGCAGCGATCGACCACCCAGCAGGTGATGCTCGACGCCCAGTGCCCCACGGAACCGGAGCGGATGCCGGCCAAGGAACTGGCAAAGATCACGCTGCCGGCCTACGTGATCGAACCGCCGGACATCCTGCTGATCGACGCGCTGCGGGTGGTGCCCAAGCCCCCGTTCAAGATTCAGTCGTTCGACACGCTCCAGGTGATCGTGGAGGGCACGCTCCTCGAACAGCCGATCAACGGGCTCTACGTGGTTGAGCCGGGCGGGATGCTCGATCTCGGGCCTTCGTACGGCAAGGTGATGGTGGGCAATCAGTCGCTCGAAGAGGCCCAGGACGCCGTCTTCAAACACCTGAAGCGGGTGCTCAAGGAGCCGCAGGTGTCGCTGACGCTCGCACAGGCAGCCGGCCAGCAGCAGATCGCCGGAGAGCATCTCGTGGGCCCGGACGGCACGATCAATCTCGGCACCTACGGCAGCGTCTTCGTAACGGGCCTGACGCTCGACGAGGCCAAGGTGGCGATCGAAAAGCACCTCGGCAACTACCTCGACGCTCCGCTCGTGAGCATCGACGTCTTCGCCTACAACTCGAAGGTCTATTACGTCGTGACCGAGGGCGCCGGCTTCGGCGACAACATCGCCCGGTTCCCGGTGACCGGCAACGAGACGGTGCTCGACGCGATCTCCCAGATCAACGGCATTTCAAGGCTCTCGAGCAAGGACATGTGGATCGCCCGACCGGCCCCGTCGGGCGTGGGCTGCGACCAGATCCTGCCGGTGGACATCGAGGCGATCATGAAGGGGGGCTCGACGGCCACCAACTACCAGATTCTGCCGGGCGACCGGGTGTTCATCGCTCAGGATCAGTGGATCGCCGCGGACAGCATCATCGGCAAGATCACCGCCCCGTTCGAACGGATCTTCGGCTTCACGCTGCTCGGCACGAGCCTCGTGCAGCAGATCAACCGCTTCCCGTTCGGCTTCAACCCGAACGCCGGCTTCTGCTGGGTGGCTCGCGAGGTCTACGGCGAGCACAACCCCCAGTGGCTGCTCTTCCGGGCCTGGTTGCTGACCGAAGCCCCGGTGTGGCTGCGGGATGCCTACGGTGCCCATGGCGAGCAGTTCGCAGCCTGGATCTCCGACAAGCCGGTCATGAAGGCCGTCGTGAAGGCCCTCATGGATCAGGTGGTGAGCCGGTATGAGGCGGAGATGCCCAAGGCGACCGCCGAATGATTGATCGAGGCACCATCACCGGGATACATTTTTGCTGACGGCGACGTTGCGACCACGAGGTTTCCAAATGCTCGGACGAATCGAAAACATGGCGGGCCGTGGCATGATGTTCGCCGCCCTGACCGCGGTGACCGCCCTGCTCGGAACCCAGCAGGCCGAGGCCCAGCCCGCCAGGCTGTCGTATTCGGCCGGCGTGAGCGGTAGCGGACAGGGCGGAGATCTCCCCTTCTCGAACAACTACCGTCGGCCCGCGGTGAGCCCCTACATGCAGCTCCAACAGCAGGGGTACAACCCACTCCAGTCCCAGAACATCTACCAGACGGTGGTGCAGCCCCAGGTGCAGCAGCAGCAGCAGCAGATCGAGCAACTGAACCAGCGGCGACAGATGAGCCGGTTGCAGAATCAGGTGCAGCAGATCGGGAGGGACACGTCGGGTCGCCAGATCGACGAGTCGATCCGCCCGACCGGCCACCGGGCGACCTTTATGAACTACTCGCACTTCTACGGCCGATAACCGCCAAGGGACCATCACACGGGCTGCCGCGGCGGCCCAGGTGGGTGGTCGGGCGGCTAGAATGTCGGGCATGAAACTGCTTGTCACCGGCGCCCGCGGGTTTGTCGGCCGCCGCCTCTGCCAATGGCTCGCGGCCCAGGGGCATGTGGGCGTTGGCACAGGCCGTGAGCCGCCGCAGCATTTGCCCACGGGATGGAGCAGCCTGGCTCGCTCCTCCCTGCTCGATCCGGCGGCGGCCCCGCAGCCGGCGATCGCTGACACGCTGGCGATCGTGCATCTCGAGGTGAAGCAGCATGTGCCCCGGCCCACGCAGGCCGCCATCGATGACTTCACCAAGGTGAACGTCGGCTGCACGCGGGAATGGCTCGATTGGGCGGGCCGCCGCGGTGTTGAACGCTTCGTGTTGCTCAGTTCGATCAAGGCCGTGGCGGCGGGCGACGGCCCGACGACGGAGGCCGCCCCGGCGGAACAGACGGCGGCCTATGGACGGTCGAAGGCCGAGGCGGAGATGGCCGTGCGGGAGTGGGCGGCGGCGGCCCCCGGCCGCTCAGCCGTGATCCTCCGACCGGCGCCGGTGTTTGGCCCGGGGAACGAGGCCAATCTTGCCGCGTTCGTGCGGCAGATTCTCGCCGGCAAGCCCTGCCTGATTGGCGGCGGCGAGACCCGGAAGTCGCTCGTTTCGCTCGACAATCTCTGCGCGGCAATCGAGTTTGCGGCCACGAGGGGGGAGCGGGGGTGCGAGGTTTTCAACGTGTCGGACCGGGGCAAGCTCTCCCTCGCTGAACTCGCGACCACGATCGCCGAACTGGCCGGAGCTCCCTCCCCGAGACGCATCCCCGCATGGCTCGCGACCCTGGCGGCACCAGTGGGCGACGCGATCGAAGCCGTGAGCGGCCGTGACTTCCCGCTCACCACCTCCCGCTTGCGGGCCCTCAGGGAGACCACCGTCTTCCCGTGCGACAAGCTCATGGCCGCGGGCTTTCTCCACCCGCGCACCACCCGCGACGGGCTCGCCGAGATGATCGCGTGGGCGAAGGCTCAACGAGCGTGACGCTGCGTGAAATGCCTCCGGGGCCGGCGGCAATCCGCCGCTTGTCTACCCCGCGGTCGCGCCGGGGCATCCTCGAGGCCGCCGAACTCACCGCGGCACGAGCAGCTCGTCGTGCCGGATCGCGGCACGCTTCGCGGGCTCCCTGAGCCCGGCCCGCTGCCAACCGCGGATCGCGAGATTCTGCGCCGAGATCGCGAGGTCGCGGCGGCCGTCGCCCACAGCCCGCGCCGCCACCCGCTCCGCAACCTCGGCCAAGTCCGCCGCCCGCTGCGGCGACAGCACCCGCAGCGGAATCTCCTTGAGCGCACGGTATTCGGCGTCAACGGCGTCAAACTCGTAGGTGGCCGAGGCCAGCACGACCGCCCGGTCGAGCGCGGCCGCATTCCCCGACGCCACCGCCATCCGCCGGGCCTCGGCCAGCATGAACCACTTGACGCCACGATCCTCCTCCGTGACCGCCGCCTCGATCAGCGCGTCGGCGACGAGCAGAGCACCGGCCGTCGTGCGACCACGAGCCAGCAGGCCCGGATAACGGCGGTCGAACTCGGCCCGGGCATCGACCAAAGCGCGGGCGGACGGCGGCACTTCGAGGGAGGCGGCGGCGGGCAGTTGCCGCATCGTCGGCCGCGACGGCGCGGCATCGCCTGCCGCCGCAGGGGGCTCCACGACGGCCGTCGCCGCGACGAGCGCGAAGAGAAGCGGGAGGAGACGCATGAGAAAAGAGTATCACGCGGTCAAGGGAATGCGACGCATAGGCGGCGGTGCCCCAGGAAGCCCCAAAGCAGCGAGCGTTCACTTTTCTTCGAGAAAATCGGCAATGTCCATTTCCAGGTCATGCCTAATGATCTTATTCATCAGCCCGACAGGAACATCCTTACTTCCATGGTCAGGGACCGTCGTCTTCCGACCGTCTTCATGCTCGAACCGAATATGCGAGCCTTTCTGTCGGACCGGGATGAATCCAAGATCTTTCATCCGAGCAATGAAGTCTCGGAACGAAATTGACGGCCGCTTGCTCATGGCACGGCAATTTCAAGATCTCTGATCCCGATGAACGTCGTGTTCTCCCCCGGAGCCTCGCCGGGAAGGCACGCCTCGATGGCCTCGCGGATGTTCGTGATGGCCTCGTCCATGGTGACGCCGTAACTCCGACAGCCCTGAATCAAAGGGCAATCGACGATAAAGACGCCGTTCGCGTCTTGTTCGATGACGATCGGAAAATGGCGAGTCATGGGGCGGTCTCCGGAGAGTACGTTTTTGGAGCCTAACACCCGTATTCCCGCGCTCGCGCTGAGGCTTCCCGGCCCGAGGGCGGAGTCGCCACGACGCGTCGCAGGCTACTTGGCGGCTGCCAGCTCGGCCTTCTTCCGTTCCTCGACGATTTCCTTCTGGATGTTGCCCGGAGTCGGCTTGTATTTGCTGAACTCCATGGTGAACACACCCTGGCCCTGCGTCATGCTCCGCAGGTCGGTCGAATAGCCGAAGGTCTCGGCGAGCGGCACCTCGGCTACGATCGTGGACGTGTTGCCCACCGTCTCGGTCGAGATGATCAGGCCGCGACGCTTGTTGAGCTCGCCCGTGACCGCACCCTGGAAATCCGCCGGCACCTCGACCTCCATCTTCATGATGGGCTCGAGCAGCACCGGCTTCGTGGCCAGGAAGGCCTCGCGGAAGCCGGCCCGGGCGCAGGTCTGGAAGGCCATGTCGCTGGAATCGACGTCGTGATACGAGCCGTCTTCCAGCGTGGCCTTCACGCCCACGATCGGGAAGCCGGCGATCGGGCCCTTGCCGAGCACCGCGCGGAAGCCCTTCTCGACGGAGGGAATGTATTCGCGGGGCACACGGCCACCGACGACCGCATCCTCGAACTCGAAGGCCTCGGTCGCATCTTCGGGCAGTGGCTCGAGGTGGCCGATGATGTGGGCATACTGGCCGGAGCCGCCGGTCTGCTTCTTGTGCTTGTAGTCGTAGGCGGTGCCCCTGGTGGGGGCTTCGCGGTAGCTCACCTTCGGGGCGCCCACCTCGACCTCGACCTTGAACTCGCGCTTGATCCGCTCGACGTAGATGTCGAGGTGGAGCTCGCCCATCCCGGCGATCAGCGTCTCGCCCGTCTCCTCGTCGGTGGCCACGCGGAAGGTGGGATCCTCGCGGGTGAACCGCTGGAGGGCCTTGCTCAGCTTGTCGAGGCCGTCGCGGTTGACCGGGGTGATCGCCATCTTGATCACCGGCTCGGGCACGAACATGTTTTCCAGCGTGCAGTACTTCTGCTCCGCGGAGTAGGTGTCGCCGCTGGCGGCATCGACCCCCATCACGGCGACGATGTCGCCCGCCTCGGCCGAATCGATCTCCTCGCGCGTGTCGGCGTGCATCCGCACGATCCGGCTGAACCGCTGCTTCTGGCTGGTGCGCTGGTTGATGTAGGCCTCACCCTTGTTGATCGAGCCCTGGTAGAGGCGCATGAAGGTC